>Ga0315554_1001451_pt1 | contig 14006 bp, 13 predicted proteins | sample SalMarSW160370MG_FD_202114 | JGI IMG/M metagenome (GOLD analysis project Ga0315554, IMG submission 202114) | Salt marsh sediment microbial communities from the Plum Island Ecosystem LTER, Massachusetts, United States - Salt Marsh Sediment SW1603-70 ... | reverse complement strand
GACGGTCGCGCAGGCGGAGCGCGAGCTCATGTACCGGGCATTGGTCGACCTGAAGAGCTCGATCATGGAGCTGCGTGATATCGTACTACAAGGCGCGGCGACTCAGGAACGAGTCCAGGATGTGGGAGCCAATCGCTCCAACGGCAATGGGGTCATGACACTGGACGAAATGGAGCGCCGCATGATCGTCAGCGCGCTCGACCGCAACAAGGGGAATCGGCGACTGGCCGCAAAGGAATTGAACATCAGTGAACGGACGCTGTACCGCAAAATCAAAGAATTCGGACTCCAGGGGTGAGGAAGTGCGTACAGCGGGAACGAAAGCGAAAACAGAGGAGGTACACGACAAGCTGAGACATCCCCATTTTTCATTTTTCCTTTTTCATTGTTCCTTGTTCTTTGTTCTCTCGGGATGTGCCGGATGTCCCTATTCCTTCACCGGCGCATCGGTGCCGCCACACCTCAAGACGATCGCTATCCCCCTTGTGGAAGACCAGAGCGGCTATGGCGACCCGATGCTGCGAGATGAATTTTCCAGCCAGCTGCTCCAGCGGTTCGTCAACGACAACACGCTTCAACCGGCGGACCGGAATTCGGCCGACGCGGTCCTTGAAGGCGTGATCACCTCCGTAAGAGATGTGCCGGTGGTCGTTGAAGGGGGGGATCAGGTGGCCACGCGACGGGTCACCGTCACAGTGCATATGACGTTTCAAGACCTCACGCTTCACAAGAAGGTGTGGGAGAAGGACTTCAGTCAATGGGGAGACTATCCCTCGGGCGGCGGCCTGACACAGCGGAACGAGGGCGTCGCGGAAGCAGTTCGCAAACTCACAGAAGACATACTGATCGAAACAGTCGCAGGATGGTAACAGTCTCATGACAATCGCTACAGTTCTTTTCCGCCAAGAGATCTTCCAGAATCCGTATTTCACGAATCTCGTGCTCTATCTCTACTTCTTTTCGCTCCTCATACTTTTCACCTTCGGGGCGCACGGATTCGTGATGGTTTACCATTACCTAAAGAATCGCGGCAAAGAAGCAGAGCTGCCTCTCTTGGACCGGGAGCCGCTCGTGACAGTGCAGCTCCCCATTTACAATGAATATTATGTCGTTCAGCGGATCATCGCATCGGTCTGCAGTCTGGACTACCCGAAAGACAAGCTGGAGATCCAGGTCCTCGACGACTCGACGGACGAGACCTATGAGCTCGTCGCGAAGACCGTCTGTCACTATCGGGAGCTCGGGTACGACATCAAGCACATCCATCGCACCAACCGCTCGGGATTCAAAGCGGGTGCGCTGAAGCATGGTTTGGAAGCGACGACCGGCGAGTTCATTGCGATCTTCGACGCCGATTTCGTTCCCAACAGCAGCTTTCTGAGAAAGACGCTCCCCTATTTCTATCAGGACGAACGCATCGCCGTCGTCCAGACGCGGTGGGAGCACTTGAACAGCAACTACTCCCTGCTCACAAGGGCACAAGCGATGGCGTTGGACGGTCATTTTGTGATGGAACAGGCGGTACGGAACAAGGTCGGCTATTTCATCAATTTCAACGGAACGGGGGGTATCTGGCGAAAGACCGCCATCGTCGACTCGGGCAATTGGCAATCGGACACGCTCACGGAGGACCTCGATCTCAGCTACCGGTCCCAGCTCCGGGGCTGGAGATTTAAGTACCTCGACGACGTGACGTCCCCTGCCGAGTTGCCGGCCGAAGTGAACGCGTTGAAGACACAACAGTTCCGGTGGACGAAGGGCGCTATCGAAACCGCTCGCAAGATTCTTCCGGACGTCTGGAAGTCCGACATTCCTTTTCGCCTCAAAGTTCATTCCACCTTTCATCTCACAAACAACATCGTCTTCCCCTTCATTCTCCTGGCAGGCATCCTCAACGTTCCCCTCATCTTCATCAAGCATCGGGGTGGACACGAGCTGTACTTTGCCATGATGTCGGTCTTTGTCCTCGCATTCATTGGCTCGTTCCTTTTCTATCTGTTCTCGCAAAAGGCGGTTTATCCGGATTGGCGAAGGCGGCTCCTCTTGTTTCCATTGTTTATGGCCGGCAGTATGGGATTTGCCGTCAATAACTCACGCGCGGTCTTCGAGGGTCTCTTCAAGAAGAAAAGTGAATTCGTTCGCACGCCTAAATACCATATCGAAGGTAAAAAGGACTCGTGGCACGAGAAGAAATACGTCCCGGTGAAATTCAATTGGGTCGTCGGCGTCGAAATGCTGCTTGCTGTTTACTGTTTGTTCGGCGTGGTTTCTTCATTATATTACCTTGAGTTTGCAGCCGTGCCGTTCCAACTTCTTTATTTCCTCGGATTCTCGTTTGTATCGACGCTTTCCGTCAAGCATGCTATCGACGCACGCAAGTTACACCAACATTAGCCGAAGAAACCATGGCTGACTTCTTCCACCAACGGATCACGTCGCTCGAGGAGCAACTCTCCAAGGAGCCCCAATCGCCGCTTTTCGTTCGGCTCGCCAGTCATTACCTGCAAGCGGGAAGAGCTGAGGATGCTCTCCGGCTGTGCGATGAAGGGCTTTCCCAGTATCCCTTCTATTCGACGGCGCACCTCATCAAAGGAAGGGCTCTGCTCGAGCTGAAGATGCTGGCAGAGGCGAAACGGGAGTTTCAAGTCGTTCATGATCTTTTGCCGAACAATGAGGCTGTCGCGCGACTTCATGCGAGCATCGACCTCGGTCCTTCCACCGATATCGGCGCTGCCGTCGCAGAGGAAGTCGCAGCGGGTGCAGTGGCTCCTCCGACAGAGACTGCTCCGCCTCAAGAAGAAGCTGTAGTCCCCGAGCCGCCACCGGCAGCTCCAGGGGAACCCTCACTACAGGAGGCGCCGGGCCAGGAACATGCTGCAGCGCCGCCGGAAGTGACACAAGAGCAGGATACCTTTGGTGCAGAACCTGTGGCCGAGGAGGCTCAGGCCTTTCCCTCAGAGACTCCTCCGTCGGATGACTTTTCTTCCTTCGGCGAACCTCCCGCCGCCGCGGCTGAAATCGCCACCTCAACGTTTGGGGAACAGCCACAGCCGGAAGCAACGGATTTTGGTTTTGGGGCGCCGTTCGAGACGCCACCTCAGGCGGAGCAAGCACCGGAAGAGGCTCAGCCATCGCCGGCTGAACCCCAGGCAGAGTTCGGCACAGAGCAAAGAGAAGAACAATCGACTGTTGAGCCGATCGCTGAAGAGCCCGCACCCCCACCAGGTGAGGTCTCGGCACCTGAAGCTCCTGAAGGGGAGCCAGAGCAGACGCCAAGCTGGCAGGACGCGTTCAGTCAGTTGGAGCAGCCGCCGCAGGGTGCTGAGCAAACTGCTGTGACCGAGCAGGCACAGGAGGAGAACCCCTTCGCAGCGTTCGGTGCAGAAGCGCCGACATCCGAGGGTGGGGTGGAGGAGGAACCGTACGATGTGTTCGCTGCCCGAAAGCGGATGGAGTTCTTTGGGAGCGAAGACACCCAAACGCTCGAGGAATATCTCGGATCGGACCCGACAGGAGCCTCGCCTGCTGAGCAGGGCAATGGAATTGAGGAGATTGCGGAGAAGCTCAAGACACCCAAGAAGATCACGCCGGTGATCAATTTCACAGAAAAGGCGCCGCGTCCTGCAAGTGAGGCAGACACCCCGGCAAGCGCTGGTTTCGTGACACCCACTCTGGCCGAGATCTACGTGAAGCAAGGGTGGTATGATGATGCGATCAAGGCATACCGGGCTCTCGCGGCGAACAAACCGGCTGAGAGGGAGAAATTCGACCGGAGGATCGCTGAGATCGAGGAGTTGAAAAAGCAGCCGGGGTGAGTTTGGCGGGGAGAATTACCCGAAGATCAGCAAAAACCCCGACCGTGTGGCCGGGGTTTTTCGTTTCTTCCCAGTAGATGTCCATCTTCTTTCCCCGCTCTTTCCGCGAGAAGACGGACATCTCTCTTGCATGCAACGTTATTTCATCGCTTTCACCAGCTTCGTAAGCCTCGACTTCTGATTCGACGCCGTATTCCTGTGAATGACCCCTTTAGCTGCGAGCTGGTCAAGCGTCTTCATCGCCACCTTCAAGGCTGCTGCAGCTTGCTCCTTGTCCTTCGCAGAGCGAACCTTCTTTATCAATGTCTTGATCTTCGACAAATTGGCTTTGTTGCGAGCGTGCCGACGAACGCTCTGCCGGGCGCGCTTTTCTGCGGACTTGTGCTGTGCCATCCTTTTCTCCTGTCTGAACCTGCTTTGACGCTGAATTTTGTGCAGGTAAGATAGCGAACAATCCTCAGAATCACAAAGCTTTTTCCGCACTAGTGGACTGTTAGGCTGATTCTTGCGTTTTGGCGAAGGTCCCAGCTCATTTCAGGTCCCTGACAGAAAAATCTCTTTGTGCCTTGAGGTACGACGCAACATCATTGAGCAACGAATGCGTCGGTTACTTTCTTCGCTCCTCCGAAGAAAGTAACCAAAGAAGGGAGGCCGAAAGCGTAACGCTCCTCGTTATGCCTCCCAACGCACATGCCAAAATTCCGGTGCCGATAGACTTCTGCAAGGTCTACAGATTTGTGGAGTTGCACCGGAATTAAACCCGCGGGGTGATTCCCCAGCCGCACACCGCCGACGATTTCGGTAGCTTTAGGCATCGAAATACCTCTGGCACACGATTGACCCGAGCCCCGGAAATCGATGGCGGTGCGGGTGGGCAGCTTGACCACGTGCGTTTAGATTTCGGCCAGTTGCTGAATGCCTTTCGAGAGGAGAACTCATTCCGGCCGAAATCTTCGGCTTGTGTGTAGGCTGCCCGAACAAGTGGGTTTCGATTTCCGTCTCCTTTTCTTGGTTACTTCTTTTGGAGAAGCAAAAGAAGTAACAACCTTCAAGGATTGAGCCACTGACGTAGCCATTGAAGAGACGACGGATCTCATTGACCGGGCCGGAGCGCGTGCAGGAACGCTCGGATCATCGCCGCCGTTGCACCCCAGACTTCGTGGCTGCCGTGCCGGTAGAAGTACACATCGTACAGCTTTCCCCTCACCTGTCTTTGCTCAACTCTCTCGTTCGCCGCGTTGGTGAACAACGTGACGGGAACATGCAAGACCTCCGTCACCTCGCTTGTGTTAAGCCGGAGCTCGGGGAGTTCAGGAACGTAGCCGACAACAGGCGTAATGGCGAATCCCGACGGAGTCTCATAGTCGTCAAAAAGCCCCAGGACCTGCACAGCGGTCCTTGAAAGGCCGATCTCCTCCTCGCATTCTCGCAGCGCCGTCTCCACAATGTCATGATCGTCGCGGTCCTTCGACCCCCCTGGGAAGGAGATTTGCCCTTTGTGGTGCTCGACATCTAACGTGCGCCAAGTCAGAAGAACGCAAAGCTCCTCACCTTTGGGAAAGAGGAGTATCAGGACGCCGGCGCGCCTCAGGGCGGGATTTTTGATCTCGCTCCGATTGCGACGTGACAACACTCCCTTGATCTGTTCCACTGTGATCATCGAGTTCTGTCACCCCGAACTCGCCTGCCCCGATGTTCTTTGTCGGGGTTTCGGGGTCTATTTCAAGCTGAAGGATGGATGCTGAATTCCCGTCTCTCAGGTTCCGCTCTTCAGAATCCCGCTATCGGAGCGGAATCCAAAAGAGCGGGACAAGTTCAGCATGACGCAGATTGTTTTTGAGATGACTTCTACTGAGCCGACCGGCAGGATATGCTCGGCCGATCTACTTTCTCTTCGAAACCACTATCCGTCCCGTCACGATGTCTTCGACCAGGGATCGAAGGAATTCCCGCCATTCCGGGCTCGCCAGCGTTTCATCCGGCTTCGACTCCAATTGATACATCACGTCCCGCAGGATGGCAAACGTCGGCCCCTTGAAACGCGGGTTCGACGACCGAAGAATAACGTGACGATCGTGCAGCCGATAGCAGAACACGAGGAGATCATCGGCTGCTTTCCTTACCTCAGCCTCCTGAGCATCCTTCAAGACGCCGAAAAGCGCCCGGGCCTGGGTGAGGATATCGTTCTCCTGCTCTCGCATCAAATTGACAGTCATTCTCCTTTTTCGTACGTTGCCGCGGGGTGAGTGAACAATTAACAACTTTTTGGAAGGGAGGCAAGCATGGCGAAGGTTCAACGTCTCAAGTATTTCAAAGCCAACCTGGAGAACAAGCCGGGCGCCCTCCTGAAGATCGTGAACGAACTGAAGGCAAAGAACCTCGGGTTGTCGGGACTCTGGGGATTTGCTACTCAGCCCGGCAAGGCGGAGCTGTACGTGGTGCCGAAGAACCCCGACAAGCTGCGGGCCCTCTGGAGCGCCTCGGGCTTGCTCGCAGATGAAGGTATCGCTCTCTGGTTGAAAGGCGCTGACCGTACCGGGGCGCTCGCCAAGAGCCTCGAGGCGCTTGCCGCCGCCGGTGTGAACATCGAATCGATCGATGCCGTCGCGGTGAACGGCCGATTCGGGTCCGCGATCTGGGTCAGCCCCGCAGAGATCGACACAGCTGCCAAAGCCCTCGGGGCGAAGTAGCAATCAGTAGGAGAGACTTCCGGAGCCTCACGGGTAGATGACCGTCATCTCTTCCGATCAATCCTTGTCAGATGACGGTCATCTTTCAGTCAAGACTTCCACCGGTGTCAGCGCTGCTTCTTCTTCCAGAGCTTGTTCAGCCTCTCACGAATCTCTTTCTCTTTGCCGATCTCCGTCGGCCGGTAGTAGATCTTGTCCTTGAGGTTGTCGGGCAGGTACTGCTGCTCCGTGAAGTGTCCTTCGTACTGATGGGCGTACTTGTACTCCTTCCCGTACTTGAGATCCTTCATTAGCTGCGTCGGGGCGTTCCGGATGTGCAGCGGCACGGGAAGGTTCGGCACATTGCGCACATCATCCATTGCCTCTTCGATCGCGACGTAGGCCGCGTTGCTCTTGGGCGCCGAGGCCAGGTACGCGGCCGTCTGGGCCAGGATGATTCTCGCCTCCGGCATTCCGACGTAGTCGACGGCTGTGAAGCATGAGGTCGCAAGAGGCAGCGCCATCGGATCGGCGTTGCCGACATCCTCGGAGGCAAGGATCACCATCCTCCTCGCGATGAACTTCGGATCCTCGCCGCCATCCAGCATCCTCGCCATCCAGTAGATGGCCCCGTCCGGGTCGCTTCCCCGCAGGCTCTTGATGAAGGCCGAGATCGTGTCGTAGTGTTGGTCGCCGGTTTTGTCGTAGAGTGTGTATTTCCGCTGGAAAGCTTCCTGGATCTTCTCCTTGCGGAGGACGACCGACCCGTCCTTCTCAGGCTTCGTCAGGTGCAGCGCAGTCTCCAATCCGTTCAGCAGCTTGCGTGCGTCCCCGCCGGAGAGCAAGAGGAGGAAGTCCTTGTCCTCGATCGTGATTGACCGTTTCGAGAGAAGCGCGTCGGCTGTGAGGGCGCGTTGAAGGATCGCGTCGAGATCTTCCGCCCCGAGCGGATCCATCACGTAGACGCGGGAGCGTGAGAGGAGCGGTGAGATGACCTCGAACGACGGGTTCTCGGTCGTGGCGCCGATGAGCACGACTACACCCTCTTCCACGCTGTGGAGGAGCGCGTCCTGCTGCGCCTTGTTGAAACGATGGATCTCATCGATGAAAAGTATGGTCCGGCGCTTCAGATGCCTGAGATTCCTCTCTCCTTTCGCGATCACCTCCCGTACTTCTTTGACGCCTGAGGAAACCGCGTTGAGCTGAAAGAAATCTGCTTTGACGTAGGTGGCGATCAGGCGGGCCAGCGTGGTTTTGCCGATGCCGGGCGGCCCCCACAGAATCATCGAGTCAACCTCCCCCCGTTCGATCATCACCCGAAGAGGCTTTTCTTCTCCCAGCAAGTGATTCTGACCGACAAACTCTTTCAGGGTCTTGGGGCGCACCCGCTCGGCCAGGGGTGCGAACGTCGCCGGCCGGCTGCCGTGAGGTTCCTCGGGTGAAAAGAGATCGGACATGAGCGTCTCTCGAATTGCGGAGTGGAGATTGCAGAACTAGCGCTATTCCCAAAAAACAGTCTTGTGTTATTTAGACCTCACCCTCTCCTAAAAGGAGAGGGGACGAAATCCCTTCCCCTCTGAGGGGAAGGTTAGGATGGGGTCACCTCTCAATCGATTTCCAATTCACAACAAAATACTCAGCCGAAGGCTTGAGCCCGAGGCTCATCCGCCTCCCCGAAGGGGTCCTTCGGACAGGCGGAGATGAGCCTTTGGCTCAAAGATTACTTTCTTGAATCGGCTCTAGAAACACGAACCTCGAATGGAAACCACGATTGCCTGAACAACCATCGAAAATGAAAAAACCAACATTAGGCCACTGGTACTAATGTTGGCTTGCCATCTTCATCGCCCTGGGCTGGAAGCCAGGACTGCCTACGTTCTCCATACTCCCTACTGCTTACTCCTCTTCAGTTTTTCTTAACCTTATAAACCGTCTCTCCTGCTCTCGCCATACCATATTTCTCGCGTGCGACCTTCTCAACCGTTTTCTTGTCGCCGTCGAGCGCTTTGAGATACGCCTCCAAACGCTGGTTTTCCTGCTGGGCTGCCCTGACTTTCTCGATCATCACCTGGCGTTCGTGCTCGAGCCGTATGCGTGCAATCACCCCCCGGTTGTTGAAGAGGACATACGAAAGAACGACTGCGGCAGCGATCACGATCGCCGCGCGGCGTCTCGTCTTGAAGACCTTCTTCGTGATCCCCCGCAACCACCGCGGCTTCCGCGCTTTCCTGAGAAATTGACCTTCCATTGGCATGAAGGTAACTGGAATTCCGCCGTTCTGCAAATCACGTCAACGCTTGTACCAATCCGTTTTCGGGCTATACGTCGTCTTCAGATTCACCTTCCCCCGGTGACGTTCGAAGGCAAGCTGGATGAGCCTGTCGAGCAACTCCGGATACGACAGGCCTGATGCCTGCCAGAGCTTCGGGTACATGCTGATCGAAGTAAAACCAGGGATGGTGTTCAGCTCGTTCAAGTAAATCCTGTTTCTCCCCTTCGTCACAAGAAAATCGACCCGCGCCATACCGGAGCAGTTCAACACCTTGAAGCTGTCGACCGCATACTGCTGAACCTTCCTGGCAACGGACCGGGGAAGCTTTGCTGGGATGACGGATGTCGACTTTCCGTCGACGTACTTCGCGTCATAGTCGTAGAACTCGTTCGACGGGATGACCTCGCCGGGCGCCGATGCGATCGGATCGTCGTTCCCGAGTACGCTGCACTCGATCTCGCGCGCCCGCTCGATCCCCTTCTCGACGAGGACCTTCAGATCGTACTCCCCTGCATGCCGTATCGCGCCTACGAGCTCCTTCCTGTCGTGGGCTTTGCTTATACCGACGCTGGATCCAAGGTTCGCAGGCTTGACGAAGCAGGGATAGCCGAGCTTTCGCTCGATCGAAGCGATGAGCTTGCGCTGGGCTTTGAGAAATTCCTCGAGGTAGAACCAAATGTCCGGCGTGACCGGGACCTCGGCCTGGCGCAGCAGCTGTTTCTGCACAACCTTGTCCATCCCCAGTGCCGAGCCGAGGACGCCTGATCCGACGTAGGGAATCTCGGCAAGCTCGAACAACCCCTGAATCGTTCCATCCTCGCCGTACGTGCCGTGCAGGACCGGAAAAATGACATCGATGGGATGAGGGGGGACTTCAGCAGAGGAATTCCGGAGGGGGACAAGGCCTCTCTTCCGGGGATCGGGTACCAGAATATGCTCGGGAAGGTCGTCGATCTTTCCCTTTTCCTTCAACAACGCTAAGGCTTCCGCTGAGCTGAGCCAGCGGCCCTCCGCAGTTATCCCGATGGGAAGGATGTCGTACTTTTCCTTGTCGAGCGCGCTGATCACCGATGCTGCGGAGACGAGCGAAACCTCATGCTCAACGGAACGTCCCCCGAAGATAACGCCGACGCGGATTTTCTTGGCCATAGGCGACCGGCTCATGCTGAGATGTCTTTTAGCTACGATTCCTTCTTCCCGAACGCCGCAAAGAGTTTCGCCACTTCGTTCGGGGAAAGCTGACGCTCACCGCCGAGCATTCTAGCTACGAAGGCGATGTGCGCCGCGTGTTCGACCTTCTCCATTTTGAAGAACGCGTCATCCAGATCCGCACCGTACGTCACCACGCCGTGATTCTGCAGGAGGATGGCGTTGGAGGCCTGGACGAACGGTGCGATCGACTCTGCGACTTCTCCCGTGGAAGGCGTCGCATACTGTGCAAGAGGGACGCTTCCCAAACCGAAGACGACTTCGGGAAGGATATTCTTATCGAGCGCAATCCTCGCTGTCGCGAACCCCGTTGCGTAGGGGGGATGAGCGTGCACGACCGCCTCCACATCACTCCGCTGCTTGTAGATGAACAGGTGCATCCCCAGCTCCATAGAAGGCTTCCGATGGGCCACCACGGCTTCTCCCTGCAGGGTTACCTCGACGAGATCGGCTTCCGTGACCCTTCCTTTATTGATCGACGTCGGGGTCGTGAGGATATTTCCGTTTCGCAGCCGCGCGCTGACGTTTCCATCCGTCGCCGTCACGAACCCTTTCTGATACAGCCAATGGCAAACATCGGCAAGATGACGCGCGATCTTCGCCTCGTTACTCTTTGTCATAGCGGGAGGTCCAGCGTTCCGAACTGAAAATAGAGAAAAGACGCCTGAGGTTCAAGCAGGCAGGGCTTACAAACTCATTACGTGCGGAAGCAGAGCGTCCGCTGCAACGGACAGTCAAACACAATCGCAGCAGTAGGTTGTAGGAGGATTTGCCGCAAGGAGATTGATCGAAAGCCCGATGAACCCGATTCTTTGGAGTGGATACGTTGTTGCTCGAGCGAAAGGAGGATCCAATTGCTGCCACACGGCCTTACTTCAGCACGACAAGCTTCTTTCGAGCAATCTGGCGATTGCCTTTCTCATCGATGAGCAAGAGTTGATAGATGTACATGCCCGATGCAAAACCCCTTGCTTCCCACCGCTCCTCGTGATACCCTGCCTGCCGCTGGCCATCGACAAGCGTCGCTACCTCTTGTCCAAGGACATTGAAGATCTTCAAACTCACCTTGCTATCCTGAGGGAGCTGATAGCTAATTGTAGTAGCGGGATTGAAAGGATTCGGGTAATTCTGAAACAACTCAAAACGCTCCGGCGCTGACACGGTCACCTTGATCTCCTTCGTCCACTTCTCGCCAGTTGCTGAGGCTACTGCAAACCGGATCGTCTCTTCCTTTCCCACCGGCGCTGACTTGTCGACCGAAAATGTGAAGACGACAGGCATCTCTTGCTTCGCCTTCACCAGATTGATGCTCTGGCTGACCTCCTTGAACTTAAGCCAGCTCGGCAAACCTGCTGTCTCGACCGTCACTCCAGACAATGGCACAGCTGAGCTGTTCACCACCGTCAGCTCGATGCTGTTGTCCACAGAGGCAAACGGCAGTTGATAGACGGTTTGTGCTGCGCCTGGCTGCATTCCTGCCGCGAGCAGGAACAAGATCGTGAGGACAATGATCGCCTGTTTCATTTGACCTCCTGCTACTTCAGTTCTGAGTTTCAAGTTCCAAGTTGAAAGTTTTGGGTTCGCTGTGCGCTGTCTGCATACTGCCTACTGCTTTCCGCCGTCTTCCCACTTCCTACCTTCTCCTTCAATACTTCCTACTGCACACTAAACTCCACGACAGTATTCGTCGAGAGATTCTGTGCCTCGTCTTGCTGTGTCGCGCCGTAGCGAATTCTGAACGTCAAGTTGGCCGGCAGCAATTCCTTCGTCACCTCGCCGTTCACCGTACCGCCTATCGGCCGCCAGGCTCCAGCATAGTAGCTTGCCTGTGCGCCATCCACCGGCTGGTTCTGGGCATCCTTCACTCTCACCCTGCACAAGACCGTCGAAAAGCTCACCGTGCTGCTTGTGGAAAGATCATGTGCCTTGTCGTTGGAGACGAATTCATAGGTCATCCTGAACGAGTAGTTGTTTGGCAGGAGTTCTTTGGTTGCTGCACCGTTAGCCGTCGTTCCGAAGCTTCTCCAGGCGCCAGAGTAATACTGCACCGTCCCTTGATCGATGAGACCGCCCTGGCTGTTCTGCAATTGCACCACGGCACTGACCGTCTGGAAAACGACCGTCGAGTTCGCGCCGATGTCTTGCTGCTTGTCCTTGCTGGCATAAGCATAGGTGATTCTGAATGAGTAATTGCTTGGCAGCAGTTCTTTCGTTGCGACGCCGTTTGTTGTCACTCCGAACTCTCTCCAAGCACCTGAGTAGTATTGCACTGTGCCCCCGTCAATGAGGCTTCCCTGGCTGTTCTGCAGCTGAACCGCCGCATTGACCGTTTCGAAAACGACCGTTGGATTAGCGGCGATATCTTGCTGCTTGTCCTTGCTCGCATAGGCGTAGGTCATTCGGAACGAGTAATTGTTTGGCAGCAGTTCCTTCGTTGCCACACCGTTGGTGGTTGTTCCGAAGCTCCTCCAAGCGCCGGCGTAGTACTGGACCGCGCCGGTGTCCATCAAAGCACCTTGGCGGTTCTGCAGCTTAACTTGCGCATTGACGGTTTGGAAGACGACCATATCGGCTCCAACGGCTACATTTGATTTCGTCTGCGAGCCGTAAGCATACGTCATACGCAGGCTGATTGTCTTCAGCTTGGTGTCGATGCTGAACGTGCCGTCGTTGTTGTTCGTGGCGTCCTTCCAACCGCCATCGTAGTATTGCAGTGATCCGCCGGTGAGGTTGATGCCGGTGCTGGAAACCAGTTTGACAGCCAAGAGAGGCGCAGCCGGTGTTTGGGGCAGCGCATCAACAAGATACTCGGTGTTGAACTTGAGCAGGGCGTATGCTTCGCTTGTGAGGTTGGCTGTGCTGTCGATATCGACATCGTGCAGGACTTGTACGAGGACGGTTCTAACCCCACCGCTGTCGCGCTGCACAAGTTTGGCCCTTGCTGTTGAGAAGTAGCCGAGATATTTGTCCGCTGTCGGTTGGTCCTTGATCCAACCCAGCGAGCGGGATTGGGTGGTGTAGCTGCTGAGAGTATCCAGAAAATCCAAAGGTACAAGTGGAAAAGGCGAATTGCCTGGGCCGACGGTGAGGCCGCGAAATGAGTTGTTAATGATGTCTTGATACCAAGCCTCCTCTGGAAACTCAAGTGTTTCTCTGTCAACTGATGGCTGACCCCACCAGAAGTTCTCCCCTTGCACATAGAAAGGCATCAATCTGGGGAGTGCCGTGCTTTCACAGGCAAAATCTGGCTCGATACCACCCTTCGGAATAGGTCTAGGGCTAATGCGGTCATCGCGCCATCCGAAGAGTTGCTTTCTCAAGAGACCGAAATTCCAATTCCTTGGTACGGCTTTCCCCCGGATCGAATCTGTACACTGGGGAAGCAAGAATGCATCCACCTTTTGGATACTGGTTGCCTTGTTGTCAAGAACATAATGAAACACAAAGCTACTGCCATCCTTTACCACCCTCGCCTTTACCTCAACTTCAAGTCTGTTCTTCGGTAGATATCCACTCGGAAGAGGTTGCGGTGAATTAGGCCAGTTGGTATAAACGCTACCGTTCCATGCATAGGTAACAATCTTTTCGGGTTCACTATACGGATCTTCAACGCCCTGGATCTCAAAAATTCCATCTGCATTGATGTCCACAAGCAGGAACAAACCTTCGTAGGACTTAATCACTGAGAGATTCTCACTGTCGTAGTCATTGATCACAGTGCCATTCTGTCCATCCCAGCTGAAAATCCACAGACGCTCCAAGTTCATTGTCATTCCGTACAGCCACGAAGTGATGATATCAACCTTGCCGTCATTGTTCAAGTCTGTGGTGGCAACAATGTCGTGTTGGTAGGAGTTTTCTATACTAATGACCGTATCCGAATGCCAGAGAATTTGATTATTCTTGAAGATGCCCACAAAAGCCCGGGAGCTATAGTATCTCTCAATTGGTTGGGCAGTAAATAGAACACATCCTTTCAGCGTTCCGTATGGGTCTTCTTTTGGACCAGCGTTAGGAAAGGCTGCTTTGTTCAACGAACTG
>Ga0315554_1001446_pt1 | contig 14021 bp, 12 predicted proteins | sample SalMarSW160370MG_FD_202114 | JGI IMG/M metagenome (GOLD analysis project Ga0315554, IMG submission 202114) | Salt marsh sediment microbial communities from the Plum Island Ecosystem LTER, Massachusetts, United States - Salt Marsh Sediment SW1603-70 ... | reverse complement strand
TGGAGACGAGGGCGGTCCACGGCGGGGAACGAGGGCGGGGGATGTACGACGCCCTGACGATGCCGATCGTGATGAGTTCGACGTACACGTTCGGCAGCACGGACGAAATCCGCGATCTTGTGGCGCGGAAGGCGGCGGGCGGACCCCCGGTGCGGTACGAGTACGGCCGCTACGGGAACCCGACGCAGACGGCGGCCGAGCGGAAGCTGGCGGAACTCGACGGCGGGGAGCGCGCGCTTCTCTTCTCCAGCGGGATGGCCGCGATCACAGCGTCGCTGTTGTCCTTGGCCGCCGCCGGGGACCACCTGATCGTGATCGACGGACTGTACCGAAGGACGCGGGAGTTCGTCTCGCAGTACCTGCCCCGATGGGGAATCGACGCGACCTTCGCGGACGCCGACGACATCCGCGCCGCGATCCGGCCCTCGACGCGCGCTGTCTTCTTCGAGATGCCGACCAATCCCCATCTTCGCGTTCCGGACGCCGAGTCCATCGTCGCCCTGACGAAGCACCACGGCCTGACCACCCTGGTCGATGCGACCTTCGCGACGCCGGTGAACCTCCGGCCGCTCGAGCTCGGCGTCGACATCGTGATCCACAGCGCGACGAAGTACCTCGGCGGCCACAACGATCTTCTCGCTGGAGCGGTGATCGGATCGGCGGAGAGATTGGCCGGAATCGAGGAGGCACGAGGTGTCTTCGGCGGAGTGGCCGGCGCGCTCGACGCGTACCTTCTCCTTCGAGGGGCGAAGACCCTGGCGCTTCGGGTCCGCCGGCAGAACGAGAGCGCCCAGTGCCTGGCGGAGTTTCTCGAGCACCATTCGGCGGTCTCCCGCGTTCATTACCCGGGACTGCCCAGCCATCCGGACCATGCGGTCGCCGCGAGGCTGATGTCCGGCTTCGGCGGCGTGGTCAGCTTCGAACTGGCCGGCGGCCTCGACGCGGCGGCGGCGTGCATCGATCGGCTCGAGATCCCGCACATCGGGCCGACCTTCGGCGGCGTCGAAAGCATCGCACAGCAGCAGGCGCTGTTCGTCTCTCCCGATCCGGTCGAGCGCGCCGCCTCCGGCATCTCCGACGGGCTCATCCGCTACGCGGTCGGGATCGAGTCGATTGACGATCTGATCGACGACCTGAGGAGCGCGCTGCGAGGGCTGCCGACGCGGGGGGGAGGTGGCTTGAGTGACGGGCCGTAGCGCTTCGTCCGTGCCGGTGGCGGTCCATAAGTTTGGAGGGACATCGCTCGCCGACGCCGAATGCTTCGCGCGGGTGGCGGACATCATCCTCCGGCAGGGCGGGTTGCCCGTCCGTCTCGTCGTCGTCGTTTCGGCGATGAGCGGGGTCACCGATGGGCTGATTCGCGGGGCCCGCCTCGCCGTCGCCGGGGATCGAGCCGGGCCGGAGCGGATCCTGCGCGACCTCGAGAAGCGGCACGACCGCGTGGCGAAGGAGCTCCTCGTGGCGTCGGATCGGGCGGCGTTCGGAGCGCATCTCCGGGAGCGCCTGTCGATGCTCGGCCGCCTCTACGACAGCCTGTCGGTCGTCGGTGAGCTGACGCCGCGGAGCGGCGACACGGTGATGGGCTTCGGCGAGCAGCTGTCGGCCGTTCTCCTCGCCGCGATTCTGCGCGCGCGCGGCCTCTCCGCGGCCCCTCTCAACGCGACGACGGTGATCGTCACAGACGATCGATTCGGCGCCGCCACTCCGAGGATGGGCCCGACGCGCGAACGGGTCCGGCAGCGGATCGCCCCCCTCCTCGATGAGGGGACGATCCCGGTGATCACGGGGTATATCGCAGCGACCGAGGCCGGGATCCCGACGACGCTCGGTCGAAGCGGAAGCGATCGGAGCGCGGCGATCGTCGCCGCCGGGCTCGACGCCGACGAGGTCTGGATATGGACCGATGTCGACGGGATCCTCACCGCCGACCCCCACATCGTTGCCGGAGCAAGGACGCTGGGGGAGCTTTCCTACGAGGAGGCCGCGAACCTCGCTCGGTTCGGCGCCGAGGTCCTCCACCCGCGGACCCTCGAGTCGGTCATCGCCGGACGGATCCCGTTGCGGATCGTGAACAGCTTCCGGCCGGGGCATCCGGGGACGCGGATCGTCCCCGAACCGGACCCCGGACGACGGGTCACGCCGGCGATCGTCTCCGCGAACGGGATGCGTCTGCTGGCCGTCGGGGGGTGCGACGAAGCGGGCAGGCTTCTCGCCGCGGCCCGAACGTTGCAACGGCTGTCGGAGGCGGGGATCGACGTGCGCATGTTCTCCCAGTCGTTGGCCGATTCAAGCCTCGGCTTCGTCATCCGCGAACAGGATCGCGATCACGTCGTCTCGCTGTTGCGTCGACCATCGCCCGCCGGGGACGTCGAGAACGCGGCCTGCGCGCTGCGGGCCGAGGAGGAGGTGGCGATCGTGTCGGTCATCGGCGACCCCGGAAGCGACGGACGCGAGATCGCCTCGCGCGCCTTCGCCGCGCTGGGGAAGCACGCCGTCCGCGTCATCGCGGTGACCCAAGCGGTGACCGGGGACAGCGTCTCGTTCTGCATTCCCGCCCGCCGCGTCGTCGACACGGTCCGGTTTCTGCACCGCGAGCTCGGGCTTGAGGTCGAGGGGTCCGCGGCCGGCGTCGTGCGATCGCCGAGCCCCGAAGGTCGAGCGGCGGACCGGGGGGGCACGGGATGAGCCGGACCGGGATTCCGGCGGTCGTCCTCGGGGCGACGGGAACGGTCGGACAGCGGCTCGTCTGTCTTCTCGTTGCGCACCCGTGGTTCGAGCTCGTCGCGGTGGCGGCATCGGAGAAGAAGGCCGGCCGGCGCTACGCCGACGCCTGCCGCTGGATGCTCCCGGGCGAACCGCCCGCACGGGCGGCCGACAGGAGGGTCGACCGACTCGACCCGGACGCGATCGCGTGTGATCGGCCGGCGGTCGCCTTCTCGGCCCTCCCGGCCGATATCGCGCGAGGGGTCGAACCGCGGTTCGCCGAAGCCGGCTACGCCGTCTGTTCCAACGCCTCGGCCTTCCGCGGCGAGCCGGACGTTCCGTTGGTGATTCCCGAGGTGAACCCCGATCACCTCGTGCTGCTCGAACGACAGCGGGCCGGCCGAGGATGGAGCGGTTTCATCGTCACCAACCCGAACTGCTCGACGACGGGGATCGTCCTCGCGGCGAAGGCGCTCGACGAGGCCTTCGATCTTCGGCGTGTCTCGGTCACGACGCTGCAGGCGGTCTCGGGCGCCGGCTATCCCGGCGTCCCGTCCCTCGACGTCCTTGGGAACGTGATCCCGTGGATCCCCGGCGAGGAGGAGAAGATCGAGCGCGAGACGAGACGCCTCCTCGGGCGGGTCGAGGATCGGGGTCGGATCGAAGCCGACGTGGCGGTCAGCGCTCAGGTCAACCGGATCCCGGTCGTCGACGGGCACAGCTTCTGCCTGTCGCTCGGATTCGACACGTCTCCCAGCCCGGACGCAGCGGCCGACGCCCTCCGCAGGTTTCGCGGCGACGCGACCGTCCGCGGGCTCCCGAGCGCGCCGGATCGTCCGGTCCGAGTGACGGCCGCGACCGACCGTCCGATGTCGATCATCGTGGGCCGAATCCGCCCCTGCCCGGTCCTCGATCTGCGGATGGTCGGCCTGGTGCACAACACGCTCCGCGGCGCGGCCGGGGGAGCGCTCCTCAACGCCGAGCTCCTCGTCGCCGAGGGGTGGATCGGATGAGCGGGCCGCTGCGCACGACGCTCGCCGAGTTTCTCGGCGATGCGATCGTCTACCGCAGCCTCGCGCCGCTCGATCCGCGCCTTCCGCGGTACGACGAGCTGGCCCCGAGCGTCGGGCTGCCCCCCGAGGTCGCCCCGCGGAAGTGCCAACCGGGGTACGCGCGAGCGGTCGCCGGTCTTCTTCGCGCGGCGGCCGGACGGCGCGGCGCGAACGGCACGATCGAGAGGGTCCTGTTCGTGGGCGATACGCGGGAGAACGACGCGATCGCCTTCGGTCGGATCTGCCACGAAGGTGGCTGGCCCGGGATCGGGTTCATCGGTCTGGACGCACCGGTCGTGCCCGCGTCCTGGGACGTGGTCGGAGACGGGGCTCGGATCCTCCTGTTCGCGTCGCGGTGGCGGTTGCTCGACGAGGTGGACGCGTTCTGCCGGGACCGGGGGTTCCCGATCGACGAGCGGACGGCGGCGATCGTCGACATCGACAAGACCGCGATCGGGGCCCGCGGCCGCAACGACGGGGCGATCGATCGGGCGCGGATCGACGCGGTGGAGCGGACGCTCGGCGAGCTTCTCGGAGCGGCGCCGCCCTGGGACGGATGCCGCCTGCTTTACGATCGGCTCAACCGGTCCGCCCTCCATCGTCTGACGGCCGACAATCAAGACGTCGTCGCCTACCTCTGCTTGGCGATCGAGGGCGGCCTCATTCCCGGCGGCGGCCTTCTCGGTGACGGTGCGGCGGACCGCGCGGTCGATCTCAATGAGCTACTCGATGCGGCCGACCGGCGGGCCGACCGGCTCCCGATCGCCGCTCTCGACGTGCATCGCCGGTTCCGAGGCGGGATTCGACGCGGCGCTCCGCCCGAGTTCGACGCGTTCCGCCGGAACGAATACGTGTCGACGGTTCGCCGGATGGGCCTCCTCGCTGACGGCGCGCCCCGCGATCAGTGGTTGGCGGAAGGGATCGCGATCACCGGGGAGGTCCGCAACGCTGTGCTTCGCTGGCGCGAACGGGGCGCTCTTGTGTTCGGCCTGTCGGACAAGCCGGACGCGGGGACCCGACCGACCGAACCCCTGGCCGCTGCCGGATATCTGCCGCTACATCGGACCGAGGCGCAGGTGATCAGTGGAGAGGAGTGACGGGATCGACCCGGTCTCCGCGACCGCTTACGCCTGTTGCCGGCGGATCAGCAGCACGTCGGACATCGCCGCGGCGTCGACGGTGACCGCGTCCCCCTCGGAGACCGCCCCGGCGACGATCTCGCTCGCGAGAGGGTTCTCGACGAGGCGCTTCATCGCCCGGGCCAGAGGCCGGGCGCCGTAGTGCGGGTCGTACCCCTTCTTGGCGAGGACGCGCTTCGCCTCCTCGGTCAAGGTCAGCCGGATCCGCTGGTCCGCCAGGCGTTCGTTCAGATCGGCCACCTTGAGGTCGACGATCCGCTCGATCGCCCCTTCGGAGAGCGGATGAAAGATGATCGTCTCGTCGATCCGGTTCAGGAACTCGGGGCGGAACGCCTTCCGAAGCTCCTCGCGGACCCGTCCGTGGATCGTCTCCTCGCTCGCGTCGGTCAGGAAGTGCTCGCTCCCCGCGTTCGAGGTCATGATCAGGATCGTGTGCCGGAAGTCGACCGTCCGGCCGTGCCCGTCGGTCAGCCGCCCCTCGTCGAGGAGCTGCAGCAGCAGGTTCATCACCTGAGGGTGCGCCTTCTCGATCTCGTCGAAGAGGACGACCTGGTACGGCCGCCGGCGGACGGCCTCGGTCAGCTGCCCGCCCTCCTCGTAGCCGACGTAGCCGGGCGGGGATCCGATCAGACGGGCGACGGCGTGCCGCTCCATGTACTCCGACATGTCGATCCGGAGCAGCGCGGCGTCGCTTCCGAACAGAAACGCGGCGAGCGTCTTGGCAAGCTCGGTCTTTCCGACGCCGGTCGGGCCGAGGAAGAGAAAGGTTCCGATCGGTCGCCGCGGGTCGGACAGCCCGGCGCGCGAGTGGCGGACCGCCTCGGCGACGGCGCGGACGGCCTCGTCCTGATCGATCACGCGGGCGTGGAGGGCCTCCTCCATGCTCGCCAGGCGCGCCCGTTCCTCCTCGAGCATCCGCTCGGCCGGGATTCCGGTCCACTGGGAGACGAGGGCCGCGATCTCCGCCTCGGTCACCGTGTCGCCGGTCCCGTCGACGCGGAGGCGGCTGGCCGCTTCGTCGACGAGGTCGATCGCCTTGTCCGGGAGGAACCGGTCGGAGAGGTAGCGCTCGGAGAGGCGGGCCGCAGCGCTGAGCGCCTCGTCGGTGATCTCGATCCGGTGATGCTCGGTCAGCTTCTCGCGCAATCCTTTGAGGATGGCGATCGTCTCCTCGATCGTCGGCTCGCGGACGACGATCCGCTGGAAGCGCCGCTCGAACGCGGAGTCCTTCTCGATCCGCTCGCGGTACTCGTCGAGGGTCGTCGCTCCGATCACCTGGAACTTGCCGCGCGAGAGCGGCTCCTTCAGCATGTTCGAGGCGTCGATCGCCCCCTCGGCCGCCCCGGCGCCGACGAGGGTGTGCAGCTCGTCGACGAACAGGATCGTCTTCCCGGCCTGGGCTTCGGTTTCCCGGATCACCGCCTTCAGACGGTCCTCGAACTCTCCGCGGAACTTCGACCCGGCGACCATCGACGCGATGTCGAGGGCGACGATCTCCTTCCCCTTGAGGGTCTCCGCGACGTCGCCGTCGACGATCCGTTGGGCGAGCCCCTCGGCGATTGCCGTCTTCCCGACGCCCGGTTCGCCGATCAGCACCGGGTTGTTCTTCCGACGGCGGGAGAGGATCTGTTCCATCCGGCGGATCTCCTCGTCGCGACCGATCACCGGATCGAGCTCCCCGCGCTTCGCCATCTCGGTCAGGTTTCGCGAGTACTTCTTCAGGATCTGGTATCGCTCCTCCCCCTCGCGGTCGGTGAGGCGTTGCTCGCCGCGCACGTCGCGGAGCGACGAGTAGATCGCCTCCGGGGTGATCTGGTGACGCCCGAGGATCCTCCGGATCTGGGGGTCGGTCGTCCGGCTGATGGCGAGGAGGAGGTGATCGGTCCCGATGTAGTCGTCGTGGAGCCGATCGGCCTCCATCTGCGCCGCCTGGACGGCGGTGTCGAGGCGCGGCGTGATGTAGATCTGTCCGCCAATCTGTCCGGCGACGGACGGCTTGCTCTTGAGAAGGACGTCGAGGTCCTTCGCCAGCGCGTCGAGGTTGATCCCCATCGTCTGGAGGATCTCGCGGCCGATCCCCTCCTTGCCGACGAGGACCATCGCGATGTGCTCGACATCGAGCTGGTTGTGCTTGTAGCGGGTCAGCAGGTCCTGCGCCTCGCGGAACAGCTCCTGCGCCCCCGCGGTCATCTTGTCGAATCGAATCATGGGATTCTCCTGATTCTGGCAGTCAACCTATGAGACTGCTAATGTAGTGTAGGCAGGGAGCTGAAGGAAGTCAAGCGGTTGGAGCGGTACGTCGCTAGCTAAGCGGATTCGAACGTCAGGAGCTCGCGATTCTTGACCACGCCCGGGAACCGCAGGACGCGGTTGTGCATCACGGCATAGACGCCCGGCTCGACGAGGCGGGCGGCAAGCAGCGCCTCGGTGACATTCTGGATTGCGTCGGTGTCGCGGAACTCGTAAGGACGCATCGCACCGGTGAGGATCGCCGGAACGCGGAACGGGACCAGCGCCTCGTGCAGGCGCTCGCCGGTGTTGGTCAGGGTATCGGTGCCGTGAAGCACGATCACGGCGTCGGCGGACTCCGCGGCCGCCTGGACTTCGGCCAATATGTGATCGCGCTCGGCGTCGGTGATCTGAAGCGAGTCCTTGAACAGGATCTGCTTCGTCTCGATCACGAGGTCGGGGAGGCGAAAGGTCGCGAGAAGCTTGGGCAAGGTTGTGAGTGCGTGGCGTAGCGAACCATCGTGCTCATTGAACGTCTTCTCGATCGTGCCGCCCGTCGTCAGCATCGTAATCCGCATGATTCCATCCCTCCGTGATTGGCAAGCGCTCGGCGTGTGGAGGCGGAACTCTCGCCCACACCGAGGGAAGTCTCAACGTCTCTCGAGGCCGTAGAAGGGTGAGCAGTAGAGGAGAGAAGACTAACAGAATCGGGCAGAGCCAGAGGATGGTTTGACGACAAGAAAAGCGATATGATGAGCTACTAACACATAGAGCGAAAGGAGGTGGCAACCAATGAAACGACGAGCGTGGATCGCTGTTGCACTCGTTCTTGTGACAACGGCCGTTCTGTGGATAGCCTCGCTCGCAAACTGCATCTACAGTGGCCAGGAATGCTGGAATCCTCCGACGTGCAATGGGCAGTACCACTATTGTATGGAGGGATACGCTTGCCCGCCGGACTACGATGTCGATTGGGAGAGCTGCGGCTGCTGCGGATACTAGCGCTGACCGCAGGGTGTGAAGCGTAACACGAGGGTTGCAGCTTCCGGCGAGGCAACCGGGGGCTGCGCTCTCTTCGTCAAACCTGTTGCCTCGTTGCCGTGACAATCCCTACAGTCGTCGGATGTAAACATTGGAAGCAAGTGGAACGAGCACTATGTGGGTATGACGTAGGATCTCGTGTACGATGCGAGAGGATCATCGTCCCAGGATGAGAAGGGAGCGGCGTGAACCGGATTGAGAGTGGCGGGGCCACACAATCTCCTGTAGGTGTGCCGAACAGACGTGGCACATCTGCGTTTGAGGGGGGTGCGCGTCAATCCAAGCGATACGTCATCCTTTGCTGGAGTCTTGTGCGGTCTCTCGGTCGAGGGCGCGTTCTGGTCATCCTGATGCTCGTCTTCTTGCTCCTTGGCCCAGCAGTAGTCATCGTCCGGCACATGGCTGGCTCGATCGATCGCGATCCGCCGCTCTATCTGCACTACGCTCCGGAGGTGCCGGCACTGGCGCAGTACGAACCGTTCCTGGGCACGAAGCAGTTCCCCATGCTGGTGCCGCCGGATGCTTCCGCCTTCTTCCACAGCGGAGAGTTGGTTGCCGGTTCCAGCCTTGGGCTGAACGGACTGGACGAGATCTACCGTGTCCTTCTTCCCCTGTTGATGCTGCTGATCGGAGCGAACGTCCTGCCGCAGACCCGCGTACTGTACGGAACGCTCTTCACGCTACCGGTGAGGAGGAGCACGCTCTTTCTGCTGCACGCTGCGGCTCTTGCCACGATTTGCGCCCTCCTGCTCGGGCTCGCGTTTGCGCTCAGCGCAGCAGCTGCGGTCCTGACGAAGGGCTACGATCCGGAGATCCTCAGCCTGCTATTCAACATCCACGTACTGCTCCTGCTCTACGGAGGGGTCTTCGCCTTCCTCGGACTGGCACTTGCGGCGATCTCTCGGCAGCGCGGGGTCGCTCTGCTTCTCGGGGTGACGGTGGTCGTCGTCATCATCACGATCCTTCCGAACCTCCGGAATACAATGTACTTCACGTACATCAGCGAACACGAAACCGAGTTTCAGCTTGCCACGCTTCAAGGTCGCCTCCCCGACGATCCGCTATACCAAGTAACACGGGCGATGACGCTCTCTCCGGGGACGGCCTACACACGCTCGATGTCCATGATGGCCTATGACGTGAAGTTCCCGGAATCGGCGTTCTGCCCGGACTGCAATCCTTGGGAGACACGATGGGGGTACCTGAACAGGGCGCGGATTGCGCTGGCGGCGATGTCGTTCGGACTGATGGCGCTCGGGGCGGTCGCCTTCTCACGACGGGAGGCCGCGGGATGAGGGCGTTCACGCGATTGATGTGCCACTTCTTTCTCAAGCGCCTCTTCTCCTTGAGGAATGGCGCGTTCTTCCTGCTGGTTATCGGACTGCTGCTCGCGGGCGCGCTGGATCAGCAGGCTACTCGCCAACGCCTTAGTGACAGCCTTGGGGCTCCGAGCGGAGCTGAGGAGACCTTCGTCTCTCCGGTGGGCAGCCTCCATCCAGGCTCGAGCCGCCTCAACACCTGGGAGGCGGTGACCGCGACGCTCCGCATGTCCGGAGCGATGCTCGGAGGACCGCTCCTGCTTCTGCGGGCGATGACGCCCCTGCTCGCCTTCTTCTTGCTGTTTGCCGGACTCCTATGCGCCTTCGACATGGTGAGCAGGGACCTCGAAACAAGTCTGATGGACTCACTCCTTGGCCTGCCGGTAGATCGGCGAGCGTTGGGGCTGAGCAAGGCGTTCGGAGAAACGTTCGCGTTGACGCTGACCCTGGCGGCCGGCTGCATGGCCGCGTTGGTCACGGTCTCCGCGATCGGCGGCCTCGACTGGACGGCGGGGCAATTGGCTCGCACGCTCCTATTTCTTCCTGTTCTCGGGGCGTACTGTTTTGCATTCGTTCTGGTGGGCATGTGGATCAGCGCGAAGGCGCGATCCTCGAACAGGTCGCTGTGGATCTGCGGCGCGGTCTTCGTGGCGGTGTTCTCGGTTCATGCCGTGATTGAGAATGCCGTATCCATAGACCGTGCTGACCTCCCCGAGTTCCCGGATCTTCCTGCTTCGGTCGTCCAGCACTTCCGAGACGCGAAGCTGCGCGGGTACCCTGTTTCCGATTGGCGCCCGCCGGAGGTGGAAGACTACTTCGCAAGCCTCGACGCCTACTCCGCGGAACTGGCGACCTTCATGCGGGCGCGGCACCGCGCGGAGCGCTGGTGGAGCTTCGTCTCTCCGCCGGGGCTGCTGATCGAAGTTTCCGGACATCTCCTGCAGGACCAGTACCACGACGTGCTCGATGTCTTCTACTCGCCGGAGGTTGGGCGCCGGCCGGCTTCGTTGGCTGCATCGTTGTGGCAATCTGCGCCGGAGATTGCCTGGTTGCTGCTGTTGTGTGGTGGACTGATGGCGCTCAACATCCGAACCCTCACCCGATTGGAGGTCTGACCGTGAACGAGTCGATCATCGAAGTTCAGGGCCTGGTGAAGCGTTACGGCAAGCTGGCCGCGGTCGACGGTGTTAGCTTCGATGTGCCTGCATCGACGACGTTCGGCCTCCTCGGTCCGAACGGCGCCGGGAAGACAACGATCGTCAAAATGCTGACGGGGCTCGCCAAGCCGACTTCAGGGAGAGTTCGCATGTTCGGCCACGACATGGCTCGCCGACCGAACGCAATCAAGCGACGCTTCGGCCACGTCTATGCGGCCATGGCCTTCTTCCCGGCCCTCAGCGCCCTGGAGAACCTGACCTTCTTCGGGCGCTTCTACGATCTCTCTGCCCGAAGGCTGAAGGAGCGGATCGAGGAAACCCTGCGGTTCGTCGAGCTATGGGAGGAGCGCAAGAAGCTTGTTGGCGCCTACTCGAGCGGAATGAAGCAGCGCCTGGGGATCGCCAAGGCGCTCGTTCACGAACCGGATCTCTTGCTCTTCGATGAGGCGACGAACGGCGTCGACGTCGAGGGAACGGACGACATCCGTGAGCTGATGTTCGACCTGCGCGTGCAGGGGAAGACGGCCGTGGTGACGAGCCACCGGCTCGACGAGATCGAACTCCTTTCGGACGACATCGGGATCCTCGACGAGGGAAAGATCGTCCGGCAAGGCAGCCCGCAGTCGATCCGCGACGGCCTGCGGGGCCTGCTGTTCAAGTACATCGTCGATCGAGCGGAGCCGATCCAGGAGACCTGGAGCCATCCTCCGGCCACGGTGCGATACATCGGGACTGCGAATGTTGTGCTCAGCGAGACGGACGTTCACTCTCTGCTTGTTGCGCAGTTCGGTGCGGACACAGTCAGCGAGGTCGAGCCGACGTTCGAGGAGGCCTGCCTCTGGATCCTGAAACACCCGGAGGCGAACGGCGCTCCGGAAGCAGTCGGCGCCTCCGGCTAGATCGCTTTCAGGACCATGTTCACGGCCGCGTACAGGAGGACCAGGCCGAACAGCTGTCGCAGTCTGGCTTTCGGGATCCGCGATCCGATCCGGGGACCGATCTGGGCGCCGATGACGATCCCGAGGATCAGCGGGACCGCGAGCTCAACGAGCAGCGTGCCCTGGAACCAGCTGGTGATCGTGCCGACGAGGGCCGTCGGGACCATGACGAACAGGCTGACGGCGATCGCCTTGCCGATGCCGATGCCGAGGAAGACGACCAGGGAAGGGACGAAGACCGCGCCGCCCCCGATCCCGAACAGCTTCGTCGCCGTGCCGGCGACGAGCCCGATCACGCCGACGAGGAGGTAGAAGCGCCAGCCGGACGCCTCGCCTCCAAGCTTCGACTTCACGTCCTTCGACGTTCTCCCGAGAAGCATCGTCGCAGTGGGGTAGAGGAGGAAGACACCGAACGCGATCGTGAGCCAAGCCGGATCGACGACCTCAACGATGTACGTTCCCAAGAAGACGCCGGCGATCGCCGAAGGCATGAACAGGAAGCCGACGCGGAAGTCGATCGCCCGCTGCCGGTAGTACGCGAACGACGCCGACAGCCCGGTGAAGAACACGGCGGCGATGCTCGTTCCCGCCGCTTCCGGCTGTGCCGCGACGAAGCCGCCGAGCAAAAGCAGCGGGACCATGAACACGCCGCCACCCAGACCGAGCAGGCTGGCAAAAACGCCGATTCCGATCGCCGCGAAGAACAAGGGGACGAACGTCGCGGCTTCGGTGAGCAAGGAGCACCTCCGGAGCGAGACTATACGGAATCGGTGCCGGCTCGGCATCCGCGCTCGGAACGTGGACGGTCCGGCGATCGAGGGATAGAGTAGCGGACAACCGACGTCTTCGAAGGAGTGATCCGATATGGATGCACCGACGCGCGAGGAGGCCTTCGCGCTCCTGACCGAGTACAACCGTAACGACCGGTTGATCAAGCACGGGCTCGCCGTGGAGGCGGTGATGCGCCACATGGCGCGGAAGCTCGGGCACGACGAGGAGAAGTGGGGCGTGATCGGCCTGGTCCACGATCTCGACTACGGGCGGTACCCGGAACAACACTGCGCGAAGACCGAGGAGATCCTTCGCGAGCGCGGCTGGCCGGAGGAGTACGTCCACGCGGTCCTGTCGCACGGCTGGGGGATCTGCACCGACGTCGAACCGGAGCACGAGATGGAGAAAGTTCTCTACGCGATCGACGAACTGACCGGCCTGATCATCGCCGTCGCCCTCGTCCGCCCGTCGAAGAGCCTGATGGATCTCGGGGTGAAGTCGGTGACCAAGAAGTGGAAGGACAAGGCGTTCGCCGCCGGCGCGGACCGCGAGATCATCCAGAAGGGGATCGACATGCTCGGCGTCGAGCGGAGCGAACTGATCGCCGAGGTGATCGAAGGGATGAAGACGGTCGCCGTGGAGCTCGGGCTCGACGGCTCCCTCGCGTAGGGTCTCGCGGCGGGTGCGAGAGGACGAGATGCCTCAAGATGCGCGCCGTTCGAAGCGCTGGTCGTTGGACGATCTGATCCCCGCGGCGAGCGGGCCGAAGATGGAGGCCGTCTTCGGAGGGTTGGACGACGCGGTCCGTCGCCTGGAGGCGTACCGGGATTCGCTCGTCCCGTCGATCGCGGAGAGCGACTTCGTGGGAATCCTCGGGGCGGTCGAACAGGCCGGCCGTTTCACCCGGACGCTGGACGGGTACGCGACCCTCTGGCTCGCCGAGGACGCGAGGGACCGGGCGGCCCTCGCCTTCCGCGGCCGCGTCCACGGGGCGCTCGCCGAGGCGAGAAACCGGGCGCTGTTCTTCGAGCTGTGGTGGAAGCGGCTCGACGAGGGGAACGCGGCCCGCCTGCTCGACGCGAGCGGCGACGTCCGCTACCACCTTGAGACGCTCCGACGGTTCGCCCCGTTCACCCTCTCCGAGCCGGAGGAAAAGGTGATCAACGTCAAGGACGTCTACGGCGCGAGGGGGCTCGAGACGCTCTACGACATGATCACCAACGGGCTCACCTTCGAGATGGAGATCGACGGCGAGGCACAGAGCGTCACCCGGACCGAGCTGATGGTCCACGCGCGGGATCCCCGGCCGGAGCGGCGCGAGGCCGCCTACCGGGCGCTGTACGAGGTCTTCGCGGAACACGGAGGCGTCCTCGGCCAGATCTACACGTACCTCGTCGGGGACTGGAACGCGGAGAACGTCGACCTCCGAAAGATGCCCTCGTCGATCTCGGCCCGCAACCTGCGAAACGATCTGGGCGACGAGGTCGTCGACGCGCTCCTCGACAGCTGTCGGGCGAACGCGGCCCTCTACCGGCGGTACTTCCGGCTGAAGGCGAAGTGGCTCGGCAGGGACCGTCTTCGGCGCTACGACGTCTACGCGCCGATCGCGGACGTCGAGCGGACGGTCCCGTTCGGGAAGGGCGCGTCGATCGTCCTCGAGAGCATGAGGGCC
>Ga0315554_1001443_pt1 | contig 14045 bp, 16 predicted proteins | sample SalMarSW160370MG_FD_202114 | JGI IMG/M metagenome (GOLD analysis project Ga0315554, IMG submission 202114) | Salt marsh sediment microbial communities from the Plum Island Ecosystem LTER, Massachusetts, United States - Salt Marsh Sediment SW1603-70 ... | reverse complement strand
CAGCGCACCCGCACCAACGCCCGCGCCAAGCGCGGCACCCGCAAGACGGTAGCCGGCAGGGGCCAGCGGCGCGGCACGACCAAGAAGTAACCGGGGGTAATTAGACGGAGGTAGAATGGCACAGAAGAAGCGGACAAAAACCAGAAGGCGGGAACGGAAATCAATTCCGGTAGGCAAAGCCTACATTCAGTCCACCTTCAATAATATTATCGTAACCCTCACCGACCCGCAGGGCAATGTAATTGCCTGGGGAAGCTCGGGCACCGCCGGGTTCAAGGGCTCACGCAAGGGCACGCCCTACGCAGCCCAGCTGGCCGCCCGCGATGCCGCCAGAAAAGCTATGGAGCACGGTCTGCGCCAGATAGAGGTCTTTGTCAAGGGACCGGGCAGCGGGCGTGAAGCGGCTATCCGTTCCCTCCAGGCTACCGGGCTGGCCATTACCAGCATCAGGGACGTGACGCCAATTCCCCATAATGGTTGCCGTCCGCGCAAGAGGAGGCGGGTCTAAGATGGCAAGGTATACAGCAGCCGTCTGTCGTTTATGCCGCCGTAGCGGCGATAAATTAATGCTCAAAGGGAGCCGGTGCTTCAGCCCCAAGTGCGCTATGGAGCGGCGGCCAAAGCCGCCGGGACAGCAGCCCATGCGGCGGCGGCGGCTTTCCGACCGCGGCGTGCAGCTACGGGAAAAACAGAAAGCCCGCTATAGCTACGGCATTCTGGAAAGACAGTTCCGCCGGTTCTTCGGTCAGGCTGAGAAGCAGGCCGGCATCACCGGGGAAAACCTGCTGGTACTGCTGGAGAGGCGGCTGGACAATGTCGTCTACCGTCTGGGCTTTGCCGATTCCCGCGCCCAGGCCCGCCAGCTGGTGATGCACGGGCACATTGTGCTCAACGGGCGCAAGACTGATATACCCTCGGCTCTGGTCAAGGAGGGCGATACCATCAGCTGGAAAGAGAGCAGCACCAATACCGAATATTATAAGCAACTGGTTCCCAGCATCGAAAGTAAAGTTATTCCCGGCTGGTTGAGCCTGGACATAGAAAAGCTAATCGGCCGGGTGGCGTCTCTGCCCACCCCCGATGAAATTGAGGCCAAAGTCGAATGGCAGAGCATAGTTGAATACTACTCCAGGTAGGTCAAGGAGGCAGCATTTTGTCTGGTCTAGCCATAGCCAATATTGAGTGTCTGGAAACTGAAGGGAACTTCGGTCGCTTTCGCGCCGAGCCTCTGGGGAAGGGCTTTGGTGTAACCCTGGGCAACGCCCTGCGGCGGGTGCTCCTCGGCTACCTCCCCGGGGCGGCAGTGACTCGGGTCAGACTGGAGGGGATTCAACACGAATTCTCCACCATCCCCTTTGTCAAGGAAGATGTCACCGAGTTTCTGCTCAATGTCAAGGCGTTGCGGTTAAAACCCCTCTCCGGTCAGGCGGGCAAGCTAATACTGGCCGTGGAGGGTGAGGGGCGAGTTACCGCCGCCGATATCGAGCCCTCCACCGACTTTGAAATCGCCAACCCCGAGCTTTACCTGGCGACACTGGACTCGCCGGAAGCCAAATTTTATGCCGAGTTTGACGTGGAACTGGGCGAGGGCTACAGGGAAGCCGAGTCCAGCGACGACCTGCTCATCGGCACCATTCCCATAGACGCCTTCTTCACCCCGATACGCAAGGTCAACTTCACCGTTGAGCCGACCCACGTCGGCGAGGAAACAGGCCAGGAGCGGTTAGAGCTGGAGGTATGGACTGACGGAACGATATCGCCGGTGGACGCCGTCAGCCAGAGCGCCAACATTCTCTCGCAACAGCTGGCCCCCTTTATTGACTACTCCCGCATCTCCCGCCTGGAGGTAGAGAAGGAGTTCATCCGCGCCTCCATCCCCGATGAAACCTATAATATGCCGGTGGAACAGCTCGACCTGTCGGTGCGCACCATGAACTGCCTGCGGCGCGGCGGCATCACCACCGTGGGAGAACTGATAAGCAAAGGCGAGAGGGAACTGCTCGCCCTGCACAACTTCGGGCAAAAGTCCAAGCAGGAAGTAGAAGAAAGGCTCGAGTCACTGGGGTTATCGCTTACCCCCAAGGGCGGGGAGGAAGCCGGTGAGAGCGAGGAGGAGACATGAGGCACAAGGTAGCCGGCAGAGGGCTGGGGCGATCCTCAGCCCACCGCACAGCCCTATTTCGCAACCTGGTCACCGACCTGCTCAACTATGAGAAGATTACTTCCACCGAGGCCAAGGCTAAGGAAATACGCGGCCTGGCGGAGAAAATGATTACCCTGGGCAAGAAGGGCGGGCTCACCTCCCGCCGTCAGGCGCTTGCCTTTATTTTAGATGAAAAGATAGCGGCCAAAGTATTTGACGTGCTGGCCCCCCGCTACGCCGAGCGCCCGGGCGGTTATACCCGCCTCATCAAGCTGGGCCCCAGGCTGGGCGACGGGGCGCCGATGGTCCGCATCGAGCTGGTGGAATAACGGAGGCGGTTTGATTAACGGCACTCAGATTTTACTCATTATGGAATACGACGGCACCGGCTACCACGGTTTCCAGTGGCAGAACGGGCTTCCCTCCATTCAAAAAGAGGTGGAGAAAGCCCTAAGTAAGCTTACCGGAGAGAGGCGGCGGGTGATATCGGCCAGCCGCACCGACGCCGGAGTCCACGCCAAAGCTCAGGTGGTCGGCTTCATAACCAGGTCGCCGCTGCCCACCCGTAACTTTGTTAACGGGCTGAATCACTATCTGCCCAGGGACATTGCCGTCAAAGAGGCCTACCAGGTCAGCAATACCTTCCGTGTTCGGCGTGACGCCGTCAGCCGCGAATATAGCTACTATATACTAAACAGCCCCACCCGCTCCCCGATAAGGGAAGGGCGGGCCTACCTGGTGGCCAATCCCCTCGATATTGAAGCGATGAACCGGGCGGCTCAAACGCTTACCGGAGAGCATGACTTCGCCTCCTTCTTAAGCGGTGACGGGAGCTGGCTTAAGAGCACGGTAAGAAACGTATCCAGAGCCGAAGTGGCAAGGGACGGAGAAATGGTGACTTTCCATATGGCGGCTAACTCCTTTTTACCCCATCAGGTGCGCACCACGGTGGGCGCTTTAATAAGGGTTGGCCTGGGCAAGATGAACCTCGACCAGTTTCGTAGTATAATTGAAGCAAGGCTGCCGGGGACGGCGGGGCCTACCGCCCCCGCCTGCGGGCTGTGCCTTGACCGGGTAAACTACTCTGTTCCCTTAGAGAAAGAGGCGTCATGAAAACCTATAGCACCAAGGCTTCCGATATCCAGCGCCAGTGGCATGTGCTCGATGCCTCGGGCAAGGTTCTGGGCAAGCTGGCCACTCAGGCAGCGACCCTGCTTATGGGCAAGCACAAGCCCATCTTCACTCCCAATCTGGATACCGGTGACTTTGTAGTCATCATCAACGCCGAAAAGGTCAGCTTCAGCGGCGGCAAAGAAGAGAAGAAGCTGTATTACCGGCATTCCGGCTATCCGGGAGGACTCAAAAGCGTCAGTCTGGAAGAAATGATGCAGGCCGACCCCACCCGGGTGATCGAACACGCCGTCAAGGGGATGCTACCCACCAACCGCCTGCGGGCAGTCAGGATGAAAAAGCTCAAGGTCTATGTCGGTGAGTCTCATCCTCACCTGGCTCAGACCGGGACTAGCGAAAAGGGAGACTCGAGTGGCTAAAGCAGCGAAGGAAAGCTATTTTTACGGCACAGGCCGGCGCAAGACTTCTACAGCCAGGGTAAGGCTGATGCCGGGCACCGGTGAAATCATCGTCAACGGCATTCCCTACGAGGAGCGATTTCCCCGCCCCGAACACCGCCGGGCCATAACCCACCCGCTCCTGGTTACCGAGAACCTGGGCAAGTACAATACCGTGGTCAAGGTAGAAGGCGGCGGCATAACCGGGCAGAGCGGTGCCATCAGTCACGGCATTGCCCGGGCGCTGGTAAAGGCTGACGAGAGCCTCAAGCCAGTACTGCGTCAGAACGGCCTGCTCACCAGGGACCCCCGGGTCAAAGAGAGGAAGAAGCCCGGCCTCAAGCGGGCGCGCAAGGCACCTCAGTACACCAAGAGGTAAGCAGCTACCCCACCCCATTGTTTAACGGGTGCTTATTTTCCCATACCCACCCGCTTGAGTAGGGTTATACCCTCTTATACTCTCTTTCCCCACCCCCCAGCGGGGATAGAAAAGATTAAAAGCCCCAACCGCTTTTCCACCCACCTAACAAAGCTAGGGTTTGGGGGCAACAACCCCCGTAGGGCGGGTCAGGGTGGGAAGAAGGACACTCGCTAAAAAGGGGGAGAGGCTAAAAGGGAGTGAAAAGAGGTTTCACCTCTATAGGGCGGGATGGTGGGAAGTAAAACGATCTCTAAAACCGAATGATTTTTCCCCTTGGACAGGCATGGTCTAGCGCCCTCGCACACCCCCTTCCCTTGACGCCTCATTATTTAAGCAGGTATAATCCCCTTGCATTATTCTACATGCCGAAGTGGCGGAATGGCAGACGCGCTACGTTCAGGGCGTAGTGTCCGTATGGACGTGAGAGTTCAAATCTCTCCTTCGGCACCATTTTTATTTTGAGCGCTTGTAGCTCAGTTGGATAGAGCGCAGCCCTGCGGAGGCTGAGGCCGTGGGTTCGAGCCCCGCCAAGCGCGCCATATTAAGTGGGCACCCGAAAAGTCTCTGACTTTTCGGTTATATATATAAGGGCGGTTAGCTCAGTTGGTTAGAGCACCTGCTTTACACGCAGGGGGTCAGAGGTTCGAGTCCTCTACCGCCCACCATTGAAGCTAGAGGGTCTTTAGAGACCTCCTGCTTGTTGTAAAACACATGGGTGGTTGAGTATAATTAGACCACCTGATTGTATAAACTGGGCGGGTCCGCAAAATGAAAAATGGTTGTGTCTATAAGGTCACAGGCACCCGTCAGTACTTTTGTTCAATCCCTCACTAAAGGCTTTGTTCTTACTCAGCGCACCGATTGTAAAAGCCCACGTACCATTGAGTATTACGAAAGCAATCTTCGGCGTTTTCTATGGTATGCCGACCAGCAGGAATGGCCTGATGATATCCGTCTGATTACAGAATGGTATGTCAGAGAATTCCTGTCATATACAGGCGGAGAAGGAAACCGCTGGGGGCTTTCAGGCAATGGCTCAGAATCAAGCCGACAAAAGGCCACCTACTGCACAGTTCACCACTATTACTGCGTCCTTAAAGCATTCTTCAATTGGTGTGTTAGAGAAGGGTTTATCACGGAAAGCCCTCTTGCCAAAATCAAACTAAAAAATCCAAGATTAAATGTAGTCCAGCCTTTTTCAAATCAAGATATATTGAAGCTGATAGAGGTGTGTGATTATGACTGCAAGAACAATGCCCAGCTACTTGGTAGTCGTAATAAAGCAATTATCATCATGTTTCTGGATACCGGATTAAGAGCTAGTGAACTGGCGAATATCAAGCTTGACGAAATAGAATCGGAGCGTGGCTGGATTAAGGTGAAAGGCAAAGGCGCAAAGGAAAGAGTAGTCAGGATAGGAGCAACAGCACAAAAGGCACTCTGGCGTTATCTGATTTATAGAGAAAAGAGCAAATGTCAGGCATTGTGGATAACTGAAGAAGGCAAGCCAATGAAAGTAGGAGGCATTCAGATAATGATACAGAGGCTCAAAGAGCGTGCCGGAGTAACAGCTAAAGGTAATTGCCACAAATTCCGGCATACGTTTGCGCTTAATTTTCTGAGACAAGACAGAAACCCTTTTAACCTGCAATACCTGCTAGGACATTCAGATTTAAGAATGGTGAAACACTATGTATCAACACTGGGGATGGAAGATGCGCTGAAAGCGCATGAGAACGCCAGCCCAGCCGATATGCTAGGTTTACGCTAAAAATATACATACTCTTATTCCTTTGGCGCTGAAGCATTGATGATCCTTCTGCCCAATAGAACATAGCGGCGTGCTGTAGAACAACGGTTATGCTTGCCGTGGGCGTCTTTCTGGATTGCCCAACCAAACTTTTCCCCAATTTGTCTATATGTCATGCTTTCTTTCATTTTGGCACAGGCAAGAGCTATGTCGCTATCCACGTATCGCTTCATCTTGGAGGCTATCTGGCGAAGAGGATGCTCTTGATTCAGCAGTATAAAACGAGACGTGTAAAATTTTCTAACCTCTTTATTCATCGATCTATCAAACATGTAAGAGCATCTGTAGTCACCTAACATATTCTCAACGTCTTTTCTGGTCAGTATAGCTGGAGGCAAGGGACTAAGACCGGAGACGTCCTGTTCATGCCTGATACCTCTGTTTGTGAAAAGCTTCCCCTTCAGCTCTGGTGGCACACGAAGTTCCCCGAATACATACGTCTCCCCACGCTTGTAGGAAGAGAAAACGCAGCTTAGAAAGTACACTCGAAGCGACGACTTAGTTGGAAGTCTCATGGTCCTAAGAACGGCACCGGCGTAAGACCAGCGCTTTTCCGCATCACTGTTCTTTAAGCGTGTACGAGCTTCTTCCACAGCATTTAGCCAAGGGGCCCAATGATGGAGCTCTCTTTCTACAGTATCATTTATAATCATCAGCTTTCTATGCCAATTTTGAAGCTAAACTAGACAGTATTGCTAATTTCTAGGCACTATCGGCGAGAATAAAGATAGTATATGGTTCTTGTAGAAGCAAGGCAAGGAATATTATGCCATTTAAAAGTAATTTTAAATTTATCTAGAGTAGACGGGGAAGCTTGGGACAGTGAAAAGCCGCAATGATAACACAGTTACCGTTACTACAGCCGGACGCAAGGGGGGTTTATCCTGCCTTCATAAGAAGGGGCCTGAGTTCTACCGTCAGATCGGCAAGAAAGGCCAGGCGGCAATGCGTCAAAGGTATCCCAATATGGCAAAACAGTGGGGTAAGCTCGGAGGACGGCCAAGGAAAAACAGCATTAACAACTTGGGGGAGTGAACAAATTTAGAATAAAGGGAGGAACGGACCCGCCCAAATATTCATGTTCACTCCCCCTCCAGCATTATAGCACCGCCAAAATACAAAATCTTTCTTTTATTTAAAGTCTAATGAAGACCTATCTTGAACCACAGGAAGTATCTATGATGGAACAGGCAGCGTCCAACCTTCGGGACAGGCTTCTGATTCACCTTCTCTTTCACCTCGGCTGCCGTATTTCCGAAGCGCTGGCCCTGGCGGTTGACGACATAGACTTTGACAACGCCACGGTTTGCATACTGCACCTCAAGACCTGCCTTAAGCTTTCCTGCTCTAACTGTGGACAAAGACTCGGCAGGTGCCACACATTTTGCCCCAATTGTGGTGGAAGGATAGAAAAGACTCAGGCCGAGGAGGAGCAGCACCGCCGCCAGAGGGTACTGCCGGTTGACAGGGGTACCCTGAAAATGCTCAAGGAATATATCAAGCGCGGCGGTCCGGTGCTGCGTGAAGGGAAACAGCTCATCTTCGGCATAAACCGCCATCGGGCCTGGCAAGTTGTCAAAGGGTGCGCTGAAAGGGCAGGGCTGCCCAGGCTGGTAAACCCCGAAACCGGCAAAGCACACAACGTCAACCCTCACCGTTTAAGAGATGCCCTCGCTGTCCAAGCGGTAAAGCTGGATGACTCCGGTGACGGCTTAAGGCTTCTCCAGGAGCACCTTGGCCACCGGAGCTTCAATACCACGGCCAAATACAGAAAGATATCCGGTAGAGAGCATAAGCAGTGGTACCGGAGACTGTGGGACAAAGGAAAAGATGACGACAATACCTCTAAAGCCTAAGCGAGGAGGCTACCTTCGCCCCTTCGGCTGCGGCCTTTTTATCCGGGACTTTCTCCTTGGTAAAAGCCCCGGTGGCTCTGTAGAGGTAGACCCCCTTAAAGGAGCGCCGCAGGCTGATATATTCCACGAATACAAGATAGCCCAGCTAAGGGCAATCGCCATGGACAGGGCCATAAGACAAGAGGAAAAAGCAGCGCGGCGGGGAAAACGGTACATCGACCCCGACAACATAAACAGACTAGCCGATAGATATCTGGCCAAGATGCCCTATAAGACATACGGTTGCCGGTACAGCAGCTTCATTGACTACTTCTCCACGATTCAGAAACTGGGCTGGGTGAAGTTTACCGGCAGGGTGGAGCCTTCGGCCTTTCAGGACCACTACCAGCCCGGGCAGCCTCGAAAGTATTTTCGGATCACATTAGCAGGCCGGCAAGCCAGCGACGAGGACTGGACCAACCCCCGCCGCACCCTCTATGGCAGGAAGTAAATCAAGGTTGCTCCTTGTTGGAGTCAGCAACATCCACCGGTGAGAACAACCAGCTGGTGAAGATTTAGCCTCAAATAAATACTGGTTGCATGGTTGGAGCCGCAGCCAGTATTTTGACCCTTTAAAAATTGTCGTAGCTAAAACTTATTACGGTACTGACCTGTTGGAGCCAATTTTTGCTTCTAAATAAGACAGCCAACCGCTGCATGTCCCTGCCGGTCACTGGGGGTCAGCAACTTTAATTTCTTCTTAAATTTCTTCTTACCAACTGTAGCGGCGTGGCACCGGGACATTTACTCCAACCAAGATGGTGATTAACCATACATTGCTGTCGGTAGCCTCTAGCGATGGGGAACCCTCAGCTACCTGTCTGGAATAGTCCTCGCCATGTGTTCTATGCGGTTTCTAGGGCTAGAGGGGTGTCTCGGCATGGGCGTGTACCCAAGGGGCCTCCAGCCGGCCATTGAGGGCGTCTTACCTTTATGGCAGCCCTATGCCTCTTCTGTTTTCAGAGAAAAGCGCCTCAACAAAAATCACGAAAATAGAGGTTCATCCTGATAATGAACTTGCGTTCCTTTTGTTGGATGATATGGCTAGCACTTTAACAATTGAATATGGTAAAGCCCTGACCTGAACGCTTGCCCCAAACAAAATGCCCTAGCCAGTAGTTAGCCGAGCTAGGGCAAGTCTAACAAAGGGGGTTCACCACAATGCTAGACTGGGGTGAGTATATCACCATAGCCGATAGGTATCAACACAAGGCTAGGACACAGGATAGAGAGGATTTAAGCCATACCATCATCTTAAGCCTTGCTGATGCCCAATTAAAGCTAGACAACAACGGTGGCGGTCAATTATCCGATGTGTCTATGCTACGGATAGCCTCTTATGAGTGCCAGAAGTATTGGCGACAAATCAAGCGACAGCTTACTATCTTAAGCCTCAATAACGAGCTAAATGACGGAGACGGTATTGAACTAATAGACACGGTAGCCGATGATAAGGCGATTGACCTTGACGCTTGGCTGGATGCTAGAACTTGGCTACTCGGTTGCCCAAAACGGTTAGTGGTCATAGCCAGTAAGAGGCTCAAAGGTATAACGCTGGACAACAAAGATAAGTGCTATCTACAGCGATTTAGACAAAAAGAGCAAAAAAGCCTAGTTTAACCGACACTTTTTAACCTTCCCGATGCCCTATATATAGTGGAGCACCAGTTATGCCAGCGGGTTGCGGATAACTGGCCAGCTACTACTAGGCTAGGTTAGAGCCTTGCCCACTCTAGCCAATGCCAAAAGGGGTGATTAAACTGGAACAACTGAATATTGAGGGCAAGCGTTCAGGTGAGGGCTTTATCGCTCACAAGGCTTTACTGGTAAACGCCCTGTCAAGGGCGATAGCCGATAGAGTGATATTGAACGATGTTACTCTAGGGCGCAAAGGCTTACTCGGATACCTTAAGGCTCTTGGCGGTAGTAATGTAATAAAGGTTACTCCGTCTAACGGTAGTGCTAGCGGGTCGCAGGCTAACGGACATAAGAGGCTTAAGGTAATCTGCGGAGCCAATACCAGCTACCTTGCCGACAGTGAGTGGATTGGTGAGAAAACGCCTCTTACCCTTTGCCAAGTCAGGGTAAGCCCATCTAACTCCGTTAAGCCTAACATCGGAGCTAACGAGCTAGCCGAGACATTAGCTCGGCTCTTACCGTTTACCGCCAGAGAGGACAACCGCCCCGTTCTACAGTGTGTCCTCTTTACGGCCAAAGACGGTAAGCTAACTCTGGTCAGCGCCGATGGCTTCAGGCTGGCGGTAACCAGCCTTGACTATGATGATGGAGAGTGGCAAGTCCTGATTAACCGTGACGACCTCAAGGGCATAATCAACGCCCTTAAGAGGGCAAAGCGGGCGAGGGTTAGCTTTGAGGACGGCGGTGAGAAGCTGTCCAGCACCAGCCTGATTATAGACACGGAGCTAATCCGCTATAAGTGGACAGGTGTTGACGGCAGCTATCCCGACTATGAGAAGCTAATCCCCACCGAGTTTAGCTGTCTAGCCCACTTTGACACGGTTGAGGCAATCAAGGCGGTCAATTCGCTCAAAGCCCTGTCCAGTGGCAAAGACTACCCTATAGACCTTACCATTGGCGACGGTAAGCTCGTTATGGCTAACCCCGATGATAAGGGGCAAGCCGAGCTATCAGCCGATACCGATGGTGAGGTCAGGATAAGGGTTGACGGTCAATACCTTGCCGAAGCCTTAAGAGCCTGCGGGGGTATGGTGGAGCTTAAGCTCACCAACGGTTATTCCCCGATGCTCTTTACCGTCAACGGCTATAAGCTGGTGGTAATGCCAATGCTGACCACAGAGGCTAACGAGCAAGCCAAAAAGGACAGAGAGGCAAAGGGTGACGCCGAGTCAGCTACTACCGAGCCAGAAGCCAAAAAGACCGAGCCAGCCAAGCCCAAAAAGGCTAAACACAGTAAGGCCAAAGAGCCTGTAGCCGTAGCCTAGAACGCTTACAGCCCAAACAGAACAGCCACGCAAGAAGGCGGGGGAGACCCCGCTTTTTTGCTTTTTTCAGGGGATATTCTCCTTAAGCGTGGAGAGTATCCCCTTATTTATATTCAGATGGAAAGGAGTAAGACGTGAGATTCGGTAAAGGGGTAATCTTTACATTAACCAGAGAGGACGTTATTAACCTGGCCAGGGAAGCTGGTATCCCTAAAGATACAGTTGATGACCGGTTCCTGGAGGAGATAAGGGACGGAGTAGGTGACCTTCTTGTAATCGAGATTAAGAAGTTTATGCGTGAAATAATGGGCTAAGCTTAAGCAAAGAAACAACCTTCCGGATTCAGATCTATAATTAAAGAAAACGGAGACGGGTAAATTGCACCTGCCTCCGTTTTTTATTTAAGGTGACCCAAACAGTTGGAGGTTACACAACAATTGCCTCTTTTGTGTCTTAGGTCACGAGACAAGCACTTGTGCAAAGTTAAGGTGAAATATATAATCGAAAAGGCGGGATGCCACTTGCCGGCTTTCAGTCAGGGCTCCCCTAGCCGGAGGGCGGAGAATAAATTTAAGCTGCTAGGCATAAAAAGAATAAAACTTCCTGCAGAACCCTGATTTACCCTGGCAGAGCCCGCCTGCGATGAGATGGCTTATCTCATTTAGCCCTGCTCTTTATCACGGAGCAGAACCTTCCCAGCACCCTCCCTCTATGTTTTCGACTTTACCCAAGTGCCTGCTGGCACGCCTCATATCCCAGGTCAAAGGCTTTGATGTTGACCGGAGCCAGTTTCGCCGGGAAGTGCGATTCTACAGTTTCTTTTATGGTGGCTATTTTTATGGGGAGCTGCCCGGTGCCGAATAATGCCCCCAGCATCACGATGTTGGTGGCCAGCAAGCTTCCCGCAGTTTGAGCAGTTTTAGCCGCATCCAGCTGGACTATCCTGCCGGAAGCTTTACCCAGTTTTTCCAGTATTTCCCCTAGGCTGGGGTAACTACTTTCACCTATGAAGACGGTGAAGGGGGCAGTTACCGCCGTATTAAGTATTACCAGGCTGGACTTCGACAGATAGGTGATATTTCTAAGTGCCTCCGATGGCTCCATGCCGACCAGGGCATTACACTTGCTGGTGGGGATGAGGGGGCCATAGACCTCGTCCCCAATCCTGATGGCGCTGGTTACCGAACCGCCCCTGACCGCCATCCCCAGTATCTCCGAGCCCCTCACCCTCAGTCCATCGGCGACGGCTGCCTTTCCCAGCAGCTCCGACATCAGAATCACCCCCTGCCCGCCAACCCCGGTGATTAGTATATTGAATTCTTTTACCATTCTCTTTACTCCAGTACTATCGCTTTATAGGGGCAGACCTGGGCGCAGAGCCCGCAGCCGTTGCACAGCGAGCTATCAATTACCGTCTTTGTCCCTTCCTTTATCAGCGCAGGGCAACCCAGCAGCTCGATGCAGGCGTTGCATTTGACATTACACTTTTCCGGGTCTATGCGGTAGGGGACGATTGCTTCCTTGCGTTTTTTCTTCTCCCTCTGCTCAATTATGGCGCAGAGCCTCCGGCTGACGACGACGGCCGGTCCCTCAAACCTTATCGCCTTTTCAATAGTCTCGGTTGCCTCTTTCAGGTTAAAGGGGTCGACGACCTCGACGAATTTTACCCCGCAGGCTCTGGCTATTTCCTCGGGCTTGAGCATAACTGTTTCATCGCCCATAGCGGTGTAGCCGGTGCCGGGGTGGGGCTGGAAGCCGGTCATGGCTGTGGCTGAGTTGTCCATTATTACCATGGTTATATTTGCCTTATTGTAGACGGCGTTTACCAGCGGCGGCATGCCGGCATGAAAGAAGGTGGAGTCGCCCAGGTGGGCGACTATCGGTGCGTCGATGACATGGGCCAGTCCGTTGGCAATGCCGAAGCTGGCCCCCATACAGATGATGGTATCTGAGGCTTCCTGCGGCGGGTTGTAGCCTAGAGCATAACAACCGATGTCACCGGGGTAGATGGGTTCTATTTCTTTACCATAGTCCCTGGCCACTTTTCGTGAGGCTACCCTGATGGCGTAGTGGGAGGCGCGGTGAGGACAGCCGGGGCAAAGGGCGGGCGGCCGCCAGGGCAAAAGCGGAGCGGTCTCCTGTTCCAGCTTATCTATACTGGCGAAATCCACCGGCGTCTTGGCTTTGGCTAACTGGGCGATGGCCTCGGTGATTTTTCTGGTGGATAACTCCCCAATCCGGGGCAGCAAGTCCTTGCCGTGAATCTTGACCGGAATATTATACTCTCCGGCGATAGCTTTGACGTGAAGCTCAACAAAGGGGTCAAGCTCTTCGGCTACCAGCGCCTCTTTTACCGAGGTTAGCAGTTTTAAGACCAGCTCCTCGGGGAGGGGGTGGGGGGTGCCAATTTTCAGCATGGAGACCCTGTCCTCAATGCCCAGCCAGTTTACCGCCTCCAGGGCGTAGCTGTAAGATAACCCGCAGGCGATGATACCCAGCTTGGCCCCATCAGCTAGTTTCAATTGATTATAGGGTAGGATATTAACCGCTTTCTTTATTTTTTCAAACCTTTCCAGCATTAAAGGCTTGTTTATTCTAGCCTCACGCGGGGTATAGTCCAGCCAGGTGCGGTCTTTGACAAACTGCCCCTTTCTCCGTTCCCGTGATATCTCCCCCAGGGTAGTATCGGCGCGGGCGTGGCCTATTCTGGTTACCGAGCGGAACATGAAAAGCTGCCGGAATTGCTCGGAGAGCTTGAAGGCATCAACCATCATATCTTTGGCTTCCTGGACTGAGGAAGGCTCAAGGACGGGGATGTAGCCCTGTTCGGCGATGTAACGGTTATCCTGCTCATTCTGGGAGCTCCATGCCCAGGGGTCATCGGCGGAGAGTAAGACCAGCCCCCCTTTGGCGCCGATATAGCTGGCGGTCATTAGCGGGTCGTGAGCCACATTCACCCCGACATGTTTCATCGAAGCCAGGGCTCTTACCCCGCAGATTGAAGCGGCCAGGGCAATCTCGAAGGCTACCTTTTCGTTGGTTGACCACTCAACATACATGTCCAGTTCTTTGGCTACCCTGGCCAGGGTCTCCGTTATCTCGCTGGAGGGGGTGCCGGGGTAAGCGGCGGCAATTTGAACTCCAGCCTCAATCGCCCCCCTGGCTATAGCCTCATTGCCCAGGACAAAAAGCCGCTGGCCGGGGGCGTCAGAGCTTATGGTTAGTTCTTTCAAGGACAATCTCCT
>Ga0315554_1001442_pt1 | contig 14047 bp, 11 predicted proteins | sample SalMarSW160370MG_FD_202114 | JGI IMG/M metagenome (GOLD analysis project Ga0315554, IMG submission 202114) | Salt marsh sediment microbial communities from the Plum Island Ecosystem LTER, Massachusetts, United States - Salt Marsh Sediment SW1603-70 ... | reverse complement strand
CCTGGCTCAGCAACATTCCCGCTGCCGGGGATAGAGGTTGATGTCGTTGGTGAGGATGGCAAGCCGGTGTCGCCGGAGCAGAGAGGTTTCCTGGTAATAAAGAGACCCTGGCCGGGGATGCTCCTTGGCGTATACGGAAACCCGGAACGCTACAAGGAATCCTACTGGTCACGGTTCCCCGGCGTTTACTATACCGGCGACTATGCAGTAAAAGACAAAGATGGATACTTCTGGGTCTTGGGAAGGGCTGACGAAGTGCTTAAGATCGCCGGACATAGAATAGGAACTGTTGAATTGGAGGACGCTGCCAGCTCACATCCTCAGGTAGCTGAAGCAGCGGTTGTGGGCAAAGAGGACCCGGTGAAAGGTGAGAGCATCGTCATCTTTGCCAGGCTCAAAGAAGGTATTGACCCTTCTCCGGACCTGGAAAAGGACCTTGCTAGTCACATGCGAAAAGTGGTGGGGCCTATAGCAGTTCCTGATGCAGTTTATTTCGTCGCTAGGTTACCCAAGACGAGGAGTGGCAAAGTTCTGCGGCGGGTTTTGAAAGCCTTGGCCAATAATACCAGCGTGGGAGACCTCACAACTCTGGAAGACAAAAGCTCCGTGGAGGAAATAATCAAGGTCTATCAGGACCTCAAAGCCATAGGACAAAGCTATGACGGCTTCATCCCTGAACTAATAGCACGTAAGGAGGTAAAATGGGAATTACTCAACAAGACTGGATAGCATATGAGGAGGTCAGGACAAACCCAATAGCTAAACTGACAGGACGAGTTCGTTTTGGCAGGGTGCTAGGCTTGCCCAAAGACAAGTTAGAATGGATTCGAAACCACTACTGCGAGCTGAGTAAAGAATTCAACATGGGAATTACTCAACAAGACTGGATAGCATATGAGGAGGTCAGGACAAACCCAATAGCTACACTAACAGGACAGGTTCGTTTTGGCAGGGTGCTAGGCTTGCCCAAAGAAAAGTTAGAGTGGATTCGAAACCACTACTGCGAGCTGAGTAAAGAATTCAACATGGGGCAATGAGAACATTCATTGTCCTTTATTATGTTGTAGGTTTGATCAAGTAGCTTCGCATTCAAGTATGCTGCAATGCACGATTGTTATGTTATGCAGTTCGTCATTTCGTGCAATTCAAGAAGTACAATACGTAACCGGACTTGCCCAAGGGATAGGTCGATGAGGAAAAATGTAGCGCGTATCCTCTGGCTAGCTGAGGAGTACTGGGCGTAAGCTCAAAAATCGTCGACCCAGCTGACAACCCCCGAACCTGCATCCACACAGTTGAGGGCAAAATCTTCATTGGAAACCACTCCGGACCTTGAAATATCGTTAAGGCCGTCCGTGGATTTCTGCCCCTCGCGTATCGCTTCCTCGATTGCCGTTTTAAGAGTCACGACTTCGTCATAGAGGCGTTCTACTTCCATTTTCAACTTCTTACTCCCTAGATTATTATCCTCGTGAAGGAAAGGATTCCTTCACGCCTCAATTATTCCTCAGATTGGTTATCACCTTCAGTATTAAAATCTTAATAGAAGTTCTATAGCCTGTCTATAGCCCAAAAGTCCTACACCTAAGCATCAAGGCTTTCTTGCTATAGCTTAAAGGTCCCAAGAAGAGGGAAATTCCCCCTAATCTATAAGTAAAACGAATTTAATTGGAAAAAGTTAATGGCTAAATGGTCTTAGTACTAAAAACTTCAAATCTGCGCTTTAATTATTCACCCCGGAAAAACCGCATTTTCAAGAGAGCCACGGAAGAGATTAACCAAGGCCAAGGCTGGGCACTACATCCACATGATAGCCATCTATCTAGTCATCCGTCTCGAGTAAACGTCCACTCAACCTGAATAACGAGTGTGGATTGGCTGCCTTTCCCACTCGGCGCACAAACTCAGTTCTTGGTTGGCAGTAAAGACAGCTCAGAAGTGTTCGAACAATACAGCACTCACATCGGATATCAGCATTCTCCCTTAGCTATAGAGTCGTAGTTTAACCTCCTTCCACGGTAAATATGGAGTAAGATTGCCTGCTGAGCCAGATGGTTATAAAATGCGGTAATGGTTATGATACGCAGGTATCATCCATAAGGTAGTGTCTCGACCAAAGGGTCAAACTAGACTTAAAGAAAAAGGATTTCGAACGTTGCTAATACCTTATCTCAGGAATCACTAGCGGGGATGGAGGCATAATCTATGAGCGTCTCTCCACTTGGGAAAGAATCAATAGGATACTGGTCAGTCGTTTCTATTGGTATTGGAGGCATGGTTGGCGGCGGTATCTTTGCTGTGCTCGGTCTGGCAGTTCAGATGGCACATGGTGGAACCCCAATTGCGTTTGCCCTGGCAGGTATGGTGGCTTTGGTTACTGCCTATTCTTACGCCCACTTGTCTATTACATACCCGACTCGAGGAGGAACGGTTGAATTTCTCAATCAGGCTTTCGGCCCGGGAATACTCACGGGTGGCCTCAACATCCTTCTCTGGTTGAGCTACATCGCCATGCTTTCCCTTTATGCTCATGCTTTCGGCAGCTACGGGGCCAGTTTCTTCCCCGAAGCTGTACAGCCAATCTGGCAGCACCTACTCATCAGCGGAGTGGTTGTCCTTTTTACCTGCCTGAATGTTCTGGGTGCCAAAACAGTTGGAAAGTCTGAGGACTTCATTGTGGCACTAAAGCTCGCCATATTGTTTGTGTTTTTGGGTGTAGGTCTTTGGAGTGTGAGCACACAGCGGCTGGAGCCGACTGCCTGGAGTGGCCCTGTGCAGCTGGTTGCCGGGGGAATGATAATTTTCTTGGCTTACGAAGGATTTGAACTTATCGCCAACACGGCAGAAAATGTAACTAGCCCACGTAAGATCCTCCCTCGCGCCTACTATTCAGCAGTCGGATTTGTTATTGTTCTTTACATCCTCGTTTCTATAGTAGCAGTTGGAAATCTGCCTGTAAAAGAGATTGTAGCAGCGAAAGATTACGCCCTTGCTGAAGCCGCCAGGCCTTTCTTGGGAAGCCTTGGTTTTACCCTCATTGCCATCGCAGCTCTCCTGTCAACAGGCTCTGCGATCAATGCCACACTGTATGGGACAGCTCGCATCAGCTATGTCATTGCCAAAGAAGGAGAGCTGCCGGAGGGTTTGGAAAAGAAAGTCTGGAAACGCCATATTGAAGGGCTACTGATTACCTCTGGTCTTACGCTACTAGTAGCAAACCTGTTTGATTTATCCCGCATCACAACCATGGGCAGTTCTGGTTTCTTGGTTATCTTTGCCGCGGTAAACGCTTCGAATGCACGCCTGTCCTCTATCACCGGGGCCAAAAGATGGATATCTATTCTCGGTGCTATCGTCTGCCTGGGTGCTTTAGCAATATTGATAGGACAGAGGGCTATGACATCGCCGAAGGATCTGTGGGTACTGGTAGTTATGCTTGGCTCAGCTTTTCTTATCGAGGCAGTTTACCAGAGAGCCACAGGCAGGGTAATCAAGCTATTACACAAAAGATCCCCATGAATATACCAATCTTCAGAAACCAACAACTTATGCCCGCCGCTTTGACAAGGTTGGCTTGACGGTGAGCGTGATTGGAGGCACCATCATCGTCTTCCACGAGGAGAATAGGTTGGGTAAGCATATAATTCAAGATAGCTAAGTATGAAGGATATATGATTAGAGTCAATCATGCATAGCTTCATTTCTTGGCTTGTTTGACTAAGAACCCTGTATGTTGCTCACCGAAGATTTTGTAACTCAGCAGTTTCACCCGATCTTGAATAAGAAACAAGACCAGACAGTAGCCCCAAACGATCCCGGCATAAGTCCAGCCTAAGGGAGCCATGAGCAGTCCGTGGACAGCGATGAGCGTGGCTGCAAGTTGTGTGCCCACCACTGCAATCAACAGGATTGGCGCTGGCCGGATGGACCAGAATGGGCCACGGGTACGGGCGGCAAAGAGAGTGAGATGTCCTCCCACTGAAAGGTTCAGATATACCAGCGTTCGAAGCGTGTCATTGCTGAGGTGGAATACGGTGTCACCCAGGTAGAAAATACCAAGGGACCGAAGCATTGCAAACACACCCAGCACCGTAGCCACGCCCAGCACCATGTGCATGTTCCACGTTTGGGGCTCGTTACGGTGGCGAACATTGTCATAAGCAATCGACAGAATAGCACCATCATTCAAAATCGCCAACAAGACTATCATGATCGCAGTTACTGGATACATCTTGAAGACCAGGATAGCCAGCGTTAGAAATCCCAGCAGAGCAAGTGTCTCAGAAATCCGATAGATGGCATAATTGATCATACGCTGAAAGATTTTACGGCTCTCCTTGATGGCGTCAATAATCACGGAGAGGCCTGGGAGCATCAGCACGATGCTGGCTGCTGCCCGGGCAGCGTCGGTAGCGCCGGCAACAGCAATGCCGGCATTAGCTTTTTTCAGCGCCGGCGCGTCGTTCACTCCGTCGCCAGTCATGCCCACAATGTGGCCCTGTTGTTGTAACACATCGACTATGTGATACTTGTGCTCAGGGAAGACCTGAGCAAAACCATCGGCACGTGAAATGGCATCGGCCAACTGCCCGGCTTCATGGGTTTTGGTCTCGTCGAAGAGACTGGCATCAATAATGTCTTTGCCAAGATCTAACTGGCGTCCGATCTCCTTGGCAATAGCTACCTGATCTCCAGTTACCATTTTTATGCTGAGACCCATCTCTTTGGCCGCATCGATAGTAGTCTTGGAATCCTCGCGGACTGGGTAGTACACCCAGAAACTGCCACTGGCCTTGCTCATTGGTGCGAGCCACGCCTAGAGAGCGAAAGCCACGGGCAGCGAAGTCGTTCACCGCTTTGTCAACTTGGGACTGTATTTTAGTCGCATTGGGGTCAAGTCCTAGAATGACTTGAGGCGCGCCCTTGGTTACCTTGAAATCGTGCCCATCTCGCCCCTTTACCGTGGCTTCCGTACGTTTGTGAACGGGATCAAAAGGCTGGAAGTGCGTCACTTGATATGGTTTTAATTTCTCACTATCCTTTACTCCGGCAAGCACAGCCAGGTCGATGGTGTCCTGGTCTTCCGCCCGGGAAGCCAGTGCTGCATCAAGAATTACCTGCTCAGAGCTAATGTTATCTAGTGTGAAAGGGTCGCCCATCGTCAATTTGTTTTGGGTCAGGGTACCTGTCTTGTCGGAGCAAAGAACATCAACACCGGCCAACTCCTCGATGGCTGATAGCCGGGTAACGATTGCCTGTTTCAGAGCCAGTACCTTGGCTCCAAGGGCCATGGTGACCGACAATACCGCCGGCATGGCCACGGGAACGGCGGCAATGGTCAAAATCAGCGCGAACTGCAGGACGACGAGTATCGGGTCGTGCCGGTGAAATGCCACTCCAACGATCAGAATAGCCAGGGCCACGGCGATGATGAGCAAGTAATCGGCGATCTTAAGCACGGCGCGCTGCAAATGGCTGCGGGTTACTGCAGACTCAACCAGTTCAGCGGTCTTGCCATAGTACGTCCCTTTACCTGTGGCATAGACCGCTGCGTCAATTTCGCCCTGCTTCAGGATAGAGCCAGAGTAGACAGCATCACCCGGTTTGCGCTCCACCGGCAGGGATTCGCCAGTAAGTGCAGACTGGTCCACCTGCACGGGGTCCCCGTCCAGTAACTTGGCATCTGCCGGTATAATATTGCCAATCCTGAGACGGATGATATCCCCCGGTACCAGCTCTCGTGCAAGTATCGTGGACCATTTACCACCTCGCTTGACATTAGCCTGGACAGCGAGCTTTTCCTTGAGCGCAGCAATGGCGCTGCCTGCCTGGTGCTCTTCCCGAAATCCCACGACGGCGTTCATTATCAGCAAGGCCAGGATGACGCCGAGGTCGGGCCAGTGACGCAGCACTCCTGACAGGATTGCCGCCACTATGATCATCCCGGGAATAGGCCCCCAAAAATAGGACAGGAATTTCAGGACTGGATTGACCTTCTTCTCGGGGAGCTCATTATAGCCGTATTGGTCCAGGCGGCGCTGTGCTTCGGCCTGGCTGAGGCCATCCGGGGAAGTGGCCAGACGGCGTAGTAGCTCTGCCACGGGTAAATCTGCTGGTTGCACCTCTGTCGGTTTGGACGCCCCGGCTCTCGATTCAGATTTTCCCCGTTTCCTGCTTGATAAGTCCTCCATGCCCTTCTTCCTTAAGCATAACTGGTCGATCCTGTGTACTTTGAGTAGATTCGCAGACTCAGCTTCCCCTGACAGACTGCCAGCGGTAAATTATCACCCTTTTCTGGCGCAGGCACTTCCACTTAGTATTATAGTCAACTGCTATTCAAATGCCAACACCAACCACCTCTTCAGGATGTAAATGTCCGCCTACTAGTTCATCTCTGTTTTGGGACATGCTAAAACTGAACAGCAAGGGTGATATTTTCACTGGGCAACAAGAACTCCCAAGAACGGAGCTATTCCAGGGTTAAGGACACACTATCGGCGAGGTAATGAGTCGAGACTGACTGGTGTCATCCCGAGCTTGCCATCGGGTAATTGCTGGCTGAACATATTTGCCTTTTAGTCAACCAAGACTGAGGCTGGGCACTACATCCAGGTCATAACCGCTTATTTTGCCAGCCTGGAAATGATAATAGCCACAAGCAGCCACCATAGCAGCATTATCAGTACATAAGTGAGGAGGAGGAATAAGAACCGGGACAGGCGAGTTGGCAAGGAAACGCTGGGTTAATGCCTTATTGGCTGCTACTCCACCGCTAAGCAAAATCTGTTCCACCTTCAATTGCTTTGCTGCCTCAATTGTTTTGGCAACTAAAACATCGACTATAGCCAGTTGAAAACTTGCTGCGGCATCAACCACCGAGATCCCTCCCTTGTGAACAAGATGCCACAAGGCGGTTTTCAAGCCACTGAAGCTGAAATCATGGTTTCCCTTGAGCCAGGCTCGAGGGAGGGGCAAGCAAGGGGTTCCAGAGCAGCCTGCCTGTTCAATAGCTGGACCCCCAGGATATCCCAAGTCCAGGATTCTAGCTGCTTTATCAAAGGCTTCGCCGGCAGCATCATCCCGGGTCCGTCCCAATTTCTCAAATTGCCCATGCCCATTCATCAATACCAAATCGCTATGCCCACCGGAGACAACGAGACAGAGACAGGGGAATTGCACTCTCCCCTCTTCGCCAGGTGGGGAGGAAAAGTCCAGCCAATTAGCATAGATATGTGCCTCGAGATGGTTAACCCCGGTAATAGGTAATTTTTTGGCTAAGGCGATTGCCTTGGCCACATTAACGCCGACCAACAGCGACCCGGCCAGTCCCGGGCCGAAAGTCACAGCAACCCCATTGATATCCTGCCAAGCGACTTCGGTCATTGCCTGGCTGATAACCGGGATAATAGTGAGGAGATGCTGCCTTGAGGCGACCTCGGGGACTACGCCGCCATAGCGAGCATGAATGTCTATTTGTGAAGATACAACATCGGAGATAATTCTGCTGCCGTCCTCCACTATGGCAGCGGCAGTTTCATCACAAGAGGTTTCAATACCTAGGATTTTCATGGACTACTATATGCTTGCTTCTCCTGCCTTCCTAACAGCATATTGTACTAGAGGTGGCGAAAGGAGTCCAAAAACTACTGTTGTGGTCGTCATAAGTGTGATTATTGTACCTCCGAGTTCATACTCTGATAAGGCTTGAGCTGCCAGGAAAGCAAGACCCATGGCAACACCTGCTTGAGGTAACATGGCGAGGCCAAGGTACCTCTTAATTTTTGGCTCAGATTTTGATAGGACGCCTCCCAAGCTACACCCTGTTATCTTGCCAATACTTCTGCCAACGCAATACATAATTACAAGCGGCCACACGAGATGGAAAACTGAGAAGTCCATCTGCATACCAATAGCGGCGAAAAATAAAACAAATACCGGCGTCATGATATTATCTATCAATTCGTTTGAGCGAGTGCCGATTTGGACATTGAGGTTAATTACTGCAGTCCCTAAAGCCATACACGTGAGAATTGCCGAAACTCCAATCATCTCTGCAAGACCCCAACACAGCATAGCAACCGCAATAAAAATAAGGAAGATGTGGTCGGAAGAGAGATGTATTTTCTTCGTGAAGTAAGAAATAGCAACTCCAATTGCCCCCCCCAGTCCCAAGCCACCAAAAATCTCCCATAATGGGTATGCAAAGGCAAATGAAATGCCTGCTTCTTCGCCCAACAACATCTTCGTCAACATAATCCCTACCGCATAAATAGCTATTACAAGTGCGTCATCCAGTCCCACAAGAGCCATCGTTATGTCCGTAAGTGTTCCTTTTGCCTTTAAGTCCCTCAAAACTGCTATTGTTCCTGCCGGATCGGTTGCACCGGCGAGCGAACCCAAAATTATGGAAAGCGGGAGGTCCCTCGTTAATAAATATACAAAACCCCATGTTGCGATAAATGTTATACCAACCTGCACAATCAGTATAATAATTAGCTGCTTACCCATTCTTTTTAGAAAAGCGAATGAAAAGTTCAATCCCACTATGTAGGCAATAAGAGCAAGCGTGGTTCCGGTGATAATTACAGTGAATTGTTCAGGCGGGCTGAAATTTAAAACCCGCCCTATGATAATACCCGAGAGGATATACGCCAGGATTTCCGTTAAGCGCAGCTTGCGTAGTATCCTTCCGAGTATGAAGCCAAATATGAGAACTAAGGCTACAAGGACATAGATATTCATAAGGTATTAAGAAACTTATTTCTGAGATTTTTTACAAGGAGCTGAATTGTTACTTCCCCCAGGAGTTTTTTATTTTCATCAACAACTGCTAATCTGCGGACACCGAAGGAGGAAAACTTCTTCAAAACGTCAGCTACAGTTTCTTCCGGCGAGCATACAACAAGATTATGTGTCATGATGTCCTGGACGATACTTTCTTTTAGGCAAAATATCTCAGCCTTGGTAGCTCCGAATATCCTTTCCTTTTTTTGCCCAGGAGGAATCATGGAACGCAGCATATCGTGTTCCGTTACTACCCCCACAACTTTCATTTCCCCGGTATTGTTAACCACCCAGGCGTGTGCCCTGAGGGAGAGCTTGCTAAGAAACTCCACCCAATTCGCGTTCTCCTCCATAAATGGAGTATCATGCACGGGTATCATTATCTCTTTTACTTTTAGCTTGTATAATTCTTCCATCACGGTCTGTTAGTAAAAACTACCTGTCTTGATTTGGCTAGAACCTTGCAGTACAGCTTTGCCATGTGCTTACGTTAGTATTCTAATACAGAAAGAAAACCCAGGCAAGCAACAACGGCTTGCCTGGCGCTGTCCAGTATGTTAGCGTAGCCTTGTATTTCAGGCGTCTTGAACATGACTTCTATTATTCTCGCCGGGGGCAAAAGTTCGAGGCTTGGTCGGAGCAAGGCTCTTCAGGTTATTGAGGGTAAGAGCCTTATCCAGTGGGTGGTCGACCGCCTTGCCATCCTCAGCACAGAAATCATCATACCGACTGCCCCCGGCGAGCCAATTCCCTGTTCCTCGGCTGTAAGAATAAAAACGGTGGCCGATATTTATCCTGGTAAAGGTCCGCTTGTGGGCATTTACTCGGGTTTAATAGCCTCATCTAGTTCGCGGGCTATTGTCGTTGGCTGTGATACACCATTTCTGAGCGTTGGCTTGCTTGAATATATGACCCAAATCTGTTCTACATTTGATGTCGTTGTTCCTCGGATAAAAAATGAATTGGAACCCCTTTGCGCAGTGTATTCCAAGAATTGTTCAGGCCCCATCCAGGAGTTGCTGGAGCGAGATGAACGACAGATTAGAAAACTTTTTAGTATGGTCAAGGTGAAGTACGTTGAAGAGGACGAGATAAACAGCTTTGACCCAGAGCACTTAAGCTTTTTTAACATAAATAGCCAGGCTGATCTGGACAGAGCAAGAAAGCTGGCAGCCGAGAAGAGATGGGGGAGAGAAGAGGAATGATAATAGTAGCTACCATTTCTCTTGAGATAATCGCAACATAAGCCAGGCCTTACGGCGCTCATCCAGCTTGCCCAGCCATGATTCTACCTTGCGTATGTCTCCACTCATCAGCGCAGCTTTTTCCTCCGCCGTACGGCATTTACAGCAGAGACCTTATACTCGGGAATCTTGGCTAATGGGTCAAGAGCATCATTGGTGAGGATATTGGCTGCCGCTTCACGCCAGTGGAAGGGCATAAAGATAACCCCGGGAGGTGATTTTTCTGTAATATGTAACGGCACTTCCACCCGACCCCTTTTCGAGGTAACTACTACCAAATCGCCCTCGATAAATCCCAGCCTTGCTGCATCACCAGGATGCATTTCCACCACACCGCTGGGATAAAGCTCACTGAGCACGTTAGAGCGCCGACTCATTGTGCCAGTGTGCCAATGCTCCAGCACCCGCCCCGTAGTGAGAACAAGCGGGTACTTTTTGGATATTGATTCCGCTGGTGGTAAATAGTCCACAGCATGGAACTTGCCCCGTCCCCGGGCAAAGCCATCTTGGTAAAGAAAACTGGTTCCGGGGTGTGAGGCATCCGGGCAGGGCCATTGCAAACCACCGTTGTCGAGGCGGTCGAAGTGGATACCGCCATAAATAGGAGTAAGGGAGGCAATTTCTTCCATAATCTGGCTGGCACTCTGGTAGCCAAATGGTTTTCCCATCTTTTCCGCCAAAGCAGCTATAATCTCCCAGTCAGCCTTTGCTTCCCCGGGTGGCAGGATTGCTTGCCTTACTCTTTGAATTCGCCTCTCAGTATTGGTAAAAGTACCATCCTTTTCAGCGAAGGCAGCGCCAGGCAAAACAACGTCAGCAAACCAAGCAGTCTCAGAAAGAAATATATCCTGGACTACAAGGAGTTCCACTTTCTCCAGTGCTTGCCTGAAATGCTCCAAATTAGGCTCACTTAACACCGGATTCTCTCCCATAACATAGAGTCCTTTAATGTCTCCTTTGAGTATAGCATCGGCTATCTCGGTAACCGCCATCCCTGGCCGGTCACTCAATTTGCATCCCCAAGCAGTTTCGAATTTCATCCTCACGGCGGAGTCATCAACCCTTTGATAGCCGGGGTAGACATTGGGAAGCGCTCCCATGTCACAGGCACCCTGGACATTATTCTGACCCCGAAGGGGGCTGAACCCTGTACCCTCCCTGCCGATATTGCCAGTCAGTAGTAACAGATTTGCCACGCTTTTCACATTATCTGTGCCCGTAGTATGCTGGGTTATTCCCATTCCATAGAGGATGCAGGCGCTTTTCGCCTCTCCAAAAAGACGGGCGGCCGCCTCTATATCAGCCCGGGAAACTCCGGTTATAGCCTCGACCGCTTCAGGGGTATACCTCTCCACAAGCTGGCGCAGTTCCTCAAAACCTTCGGTGCGCTCTCGGATAAACTCCTTATCCTCAAGGCCGTCTCTGATAATTACATGCATTAGCCCATTAAGAAGAGCAACATCTGTTCCTGGCTTGTGGGGGAGTCTGATAGCAGCATTGTCGCCGAGTTCGATAGAGCGAGGATCAGCTACGATAAGTTTAGCACCCCCAAACCTGACCCTTCTCTTAATTAGCGAGCCGATAATGGGATGACATTCAGTGGTGTTAGAGCCGATGATGAGGAAAAGTCCAGTTTTCTCAAAATCAGAATAAGAATTGCTCATTGCCCCTTGACCGAAGGCGGCGATGCCCCCGACGACTGTAGAGGCATGGCATAGTCGGGCACAGTGGTCAATGTTATTAGTCCCGATCACAGCACGCACGAATTTCTGCATAACATAGTTATCTTCGTTGGTGCACTTAGCTGAACTTAAGGCAGCGATACTATCTGCTCCGCAAGATTGCTTGAGTTCAATGAGCTTATTGGCTACTAGTTCCAGAGCTTCATCCCAGCTAGCCTCACGGAAGATTTCGTGTACCTGCCCATCGTGACCTGCTTTTTTTGCTACTCCAGGTAATCGGATAAGGGGTGTGGTTAACCTCTCAGGATGGCTGAGAAAATCATATCCCCAGCGTCCCTTGACACACAGGCTACCGCGGTTAGCTGGACCCTCGGGGTCACCGCGCACAGAAACAACCTTATTATCTCGAATACCCAAGTAGATAGAACAACCAACTCCACAATAGGGACAAATGGTCTTAACCTCTTCGGTAGGCGGCTTTTCCCACTTAGGCACCAATGCCCCAGTAGGACATCGCACAACACATTCACCGCAGGACTTACAAATGGACTCGGCAATCGGTTTATCACCAAAGGTGGCTATTCTTGCCGAGTTGCCTCGGAAGGCTATGTCAATGACATCATGGCAAACTACCTCATGACAGGCTCGCACACATTTGGCGCAAAGGATACACTTATTCAGGTCACGAATAAATGCCGGATGGCTTGTATCCACAGGAAGTAAGTGAACACTTTTTCGCAACCGGTCAATATGCTCCTGTTCTATGCCCAAATACCGAGCAATTTTAAGTAGCTCACAGTCCTGGTTTTTGGCACAAGCAAGGCAATCGCCGTGATGACTGGCGCTGATAAGCTCCATAGTGATTCGGCGTGATTGATTTACCCTTGGCGTATCGGTGTGCACCACCATGCCCTCAGTTGCCGGCGTAGTGCATGAACTGACTAAGCCACGCATCTTCTCTATTTCAACCACACAGAGGCGACACCCTCCGTAAGGCTTGAGGTCAGGGTCATAACACAGCTTGGGGATATAGATACCAGCTTCCAGTGCTGCTTCAAGCACAGTGGCGCCTTTTCTCGTTGTGACCTGGCGGCCATTAATGGTCAGCCTAACGACATCTACTTTCGTTTCCTTCACTTTACTTGGAGGGGCCATACTTATTGCTGACCTCCATGAGTTTCACTTGCCAAGCCTACTGGTACAGGTTCTGCCGGAATTGCAGGTCTCTCGCCAGAAGTCTTCACTACAGCAGCAAAGCGGGGTGGACAGACATTCAAACAGGTACCACATTTGGTGCACTTGTCTTGATCAATAACATGTACAACTCTCTTGCCACCTTTAATAGCTCCGGCAGGACAAGAGCGGAGGCAAATCATACAACCCTGGCATTTCTCAGGATCAATATAGTATGATGTGAGAGCGTTACAAACTAATGCCAGACATCGCTTTTCTTCTATATGCGCCTTATACTCATCACGGAAGTAGCGGATACTGGTAAGCACCGGATTAGGAGCAGTTTGTCCTAAACCGCATAGAGAACCATCTTTAACCGATTCGGCCAATTCCTGAAGCAGTTCAATATCCCCCGGTCTACCTCTTCCATTGGTTATATCTTCAAGTATATCTAGCATTTGTTTTGTGCCCCAACGACATGGTATGCACTTACCGCAAGATTCAGCTTGGGTAAAGTTGAGGAAGAATTTTGTAATATCGGCCATGCAAGTATCGTCATCGATGACTACCATCCCACCTGAACCCATAATTGACCCTGCCTGGGCAAGAGATTCGTAATCAACTGGCAGGTCTATCAAACTCTCGGGTATGAAACCACCTGATGGGCCACCAGTTTGCACTGCCTTCAGACGTTTGCCTTCAGGAATACCCCCACCTATGTCATATACGATTTCGCGTAAGCTAATTCCCATTGGGACTTCTATAAGCCCAGTGCGAACAATTTTGCCTGCCAAAGAAAAGTTCTTGGTGCCCTTGCTCTTCTCCGTACCGTAGCTGGCGTACCATTCGGCACCTTTCGGGAAAATAGCTGAGACATTGCTCCAAGTCTCCACATTATTGATAGTTGTCGGTTTCCCCCATAGGCCAGACTGGGCGGGGAAAGGAGGACGGGAGCGAGGCATCCCCCTCTTACCTTCAATAGAAGCCATCAGCGCTGTCTCCTCTCCACAGACAAAAGCACCAGCTCCCTCTTTTATCTTGATATGGAATCTAAAGCCAGAGCCCATAATATCGTCACCTATTAACCCATATTCCTCCATTTGCTTGATAGCAATCCGTAACCTCTGGATCGCTAGCGGATACTCAGCTCGGATATAAATGTAC
>Ga0315554_1001441_pt1 | contig 14052 bp, 8 predicted proteins | sample SalMarSW160370MG_FD_202114 | JGI IMG/M metagenome (GOLD analysis project Ga0315554, IMG submission 202114) | Salt marsh sediment microbial communities from the Plum Island Ecosystem LTER, Massachusetts, United States - Salt Marsh Sediment SW1603-70 ... | reverse complement strand
TCCTCCAATCCGGTGGATGGCTCCCAATTCGTGACTTAAATAGGAATAATCAATATGAATATTCCGTTTCAGCAACATAAAATTTAAGCCTATTCCGCTGGTTAAATTGGTATCATCCAACCCAGCGCGGATACTTAACCGGTTTTTTACAATACATTCGATTCCATAGCGCATTCGATCCTGATAACGATACTCTTTTGTCAAACCAAGGTTGATTTGAATCCCAAGTCGTTCGAGTGGCTGCTCGAATCCCAGCGCAAGCATCGGTGTCATCCGAATCTCATCCTGACGCTGCGTGTTCCAATAAATGAGGGTTCCGGCAACGTCTCTTAGCGCAAAGCCGATGTTGATTTTTCCCATTTTGCTGATTTCAAATAGATCATCACCCTTAACGGAAAGGCGGCCGCCGATATCTACTCCAATACCATAAGCTTCAAGGTTATAAAAAGTTTTACGGATGATTTTAAAATTGATGCCCAGTGGAATTTCAACTCGAAAAGGGGAATAGCGCCAGCCGAGGTCAACCGATTTGGTTTGGAATCGAGCATAGCTGATGAAGATTGCATCTTCGATGTCATTAAAAGTATCAAGCGGATAATTTTGGAGAGCAATAACCGAATCACGCCTGGCAGCCGGGTCAGGCACTTCACGAAGGTAATCGGGGCGGATAGGAATATCATCCACGCCAAAGCGGATCCAGTTGATTGCAGCTGTGGATTTTCCGATAAAAGGGATTGCCAATCCAAGGTAATTATAATTCGCCAAGCCAAAATGAGAGGTATACATGAATCCAATTTGCGTTTTTTGGACGTATGCCAAACCAGCCGGATTGCTGGCGAAGGCGGTTCCGCTATGATCCAGAGCTCCGATTGTTCTTGCCATTGCCTGAGCACGGGCGCTGACGTCGGTTTCCAGAAAAGCGTCGGCATATTCACCAGCGAAGATGATTCCTCCGCACAAAATAAAAATAATCCAGATGAGTCCAAACCGTTTCATCGTGCTTTGGCTATTTTTCCGATTGAGGTTACCGATTTATCGCGCTTTTTGGCGATCATTTTGTAAAAATAAATTCCATTAGCGATAAAATTACCTTCCGTATCGAGACCGTCCCACACGATTTCGTGATAGCCGCCTTCGTTAATATCTACACCGGAACCGAAAATCGTTGACTCTTCGAGCACTTTAATTAATCTACCTGAAACGGTATATATTTTTATCTTAAAATTGTCAACCCGCTGAGTCAGTTCGTAAATAAAAACGGTTTGACTGACAAAAGGATTTGGATAGTTGCCGTAATCAATCAGTTTTAATTCATCGCTGACAATAAATATCACCTCTTTGCTGGCAATGTTGCCGGCTGCATCGCTTAAACTTACCTCTATCGTATGTTCTCCGTATTCTAATTCAGGCCGGAATTGAGCGGACACATAGGTTCCACTGGTCAGCGTATCGGGTAGATTCAATTCAGAGAAGTCAATGACATCATTATCTAGTTTGACACTCAATCCCTTTGAGTCGAATAGGACGCCATTCCGGTCCTCGCCAATGATTGAAATGTTGGGTTTCTGCGAGACATAGGAATTCTGAAAGAATTGTTGACCATCAATGCTAAGTTCGAGTCTTGGCGGTTCGCTATCCTGACAGGTCAATAAAGTAAAATCGCCGGATTTCGAAGCGTTGGCAATATAGCAGCTGTTTTTTTCACTGCTTTTAAGTAGGATCCATATTTTCAAAAATGGATCCCAGCGCCCGATTGACAATTTGCCGGTTGTATTTGAATCAATAGGTCCGGGAGTGATACTGATCCACATTGGTTTTAGGAGAGTGTCAGCTAGCTCCGGGATAGATACAGTATAACTTGGTGCATAGTCGAATCCCTCGGACCGAACTAGAGAAAAACCGGGTTGAGTAGAACCAGCGGATAGTGCTCTACTGGAAAGGCTGACAATTGAGGAATCGGTGGTGCTGTGCGGTTCGATAAATGCTGTAAAATTCCCAAATTTGATTGTATCATTTGATGTTCCAGTGACCGTCGAACCCAGGTCCGGCAAAACCGGGTAAGTCTGAACATAGATTGAATCTATGAGTGTATTATTGGATTCATTGGACTCGATATATTTATTTTCGGGATCGAGAACAACTTGAAAATAGGAAATGTCCTGACCTAAAAGACAGGGTAAAGAAAAACTGGCGTCATGATTTGGAAATAGAGTAAAAGGTTGCGAACCGATAGAGATTTTCTGAGTATTTTGAATGCGGTAGAAATCGGAATTTACTGTCAATGTATTGTCACCAACATAATTAACTTTGATAATTAATTCCGGGAATTTTGAGCCCCCCTGACTGATACTGATTGGGTAGAAATCGGGATCCTGACTGATTTTTAATGAAAAGATTTGACTTTCGGTCGGATTTTGGAGGTTATCGCGAGCAATAAAACGAAAGCCAATCAGTTTCCCCGAAGTGCCCACACTAAGCGGCGATTCGCTAATCCAGCGGTCACTGCTTTCAAGATCGCGAGTCATCGGAACTGAAATTAGTTGATCAGCATCAGTGAAACTGACAATATGTTCGATACCATTTTCGTCCAGATATTCACTGGTCGTCAGCGTGTCCACTTCACAAGTCATCGAGTTGACATCGGTAACTTCGGTGCGAATAGAAACATAAAACAGTTGATTTTTTGCCGGGTGTTCTGGCTGGTGATCAAATCCAAAAAAGTTCAGACCATAGATGCTAAACAGAGTTACACCATGACCGTCGTGAGTCCGATCTGCATTCATGAAATAATAATTGATGAAAGTGTTACCGGAACGGAGATTGGCTGGCAGAGATAGATTTTGGTTGATGAGACCGTTGGTGAATTGTTGATGCAATGGTTCGGAGTAAATCCGATAGGTACTGGAATCGTAAAGTTGGATATAAATATCGCCCTGCTCGAAGGGCATGGCACCGGATAAGGTAATTTCCTGTTCCGGAGCAGGATTGGATTCGTTCAGGATTAGAGTAGTTTGATTTTCCGGAAAAGGAATTTGGACTGTAGGATCGCCTATCAAGTTATAACAATAAACCATTGATGGTCTTAAGTAATCAAAATATTCCATTTCAGTCAGGTATTTTAATTTGGCGTACTGAATTGCCTGACCGATTGTTATCCCTTTCGTAAATACGGCATCGTAGAAGGGTTTAACCAGCAGATAGTCGTTTTTAATCCAGCCGACGCTGGAGGCTCCCCAAAGACCAATTGAACCGCCGTTTTCTGCCAATACTAAATCTTCCCCTAAGCCGGTCATGTTGGCGAAATCTCCGGTAAAGCAGGTCATGCTGGTGACAAACGGAAGTCTCTCAAGATTATCCAGCAGAGGGATGTGAGCCGTTGTAAACAGCGAACGGTCTGCCCAAACTGCGCCGCCACCATGGCCAAAGAAATTAACCAAAGTCAGACCGTTGTTGAATAATTGGACCAGAGTGTCGGAACCACCCCAGAAAGGAGTTCTCTCCGAGGTTCGGTCAATATAAATCCGGTTGACACTAAATTCTTTAGGGATCTGGCGGTTGATCATGTTTTCCGATTGCTGTTTAAATGCCTGCTCATAGCCGGCAATGAAGAGAGTTTCATTTTTCCAGGAATCCACAGGGATTGAATTTGCGTATGATATCCGTTTTTCAATCATTGATTCCAACTCTTCCTGCGATGAGATCGGCCAACGACCGATAGCAAATTCCGGGATATGAGTTTTTTCGTCAAAGACGGCGTACCAATGATCAGCAGCACACGCTCCATATTTATAGGATTGAAAGAAAAATGCCGGAACCGATTCCTCCTCCTTGATTGCGGCATCCCCAATTAAGAGAGCATATTCGGGTTTGGAGTGCCAGGTTTCATGAATTATTTTAAGATATTCTCGGATGGCATAAGGACTGATTATTCCGTCGTTGAGCTCGTTATAAATATCCCGGACGCTCACGATTTTTGTATTAATGTTAATCTCATTATAGAATTTCACCAATTTTGACAAGCTGAGTTTCCACTTTGGATCGGTAATGATAATTAAGTTAGTTGGTGCTTCTTCCTGAACAATGTTAAAAATTGTATCGGATTGGATGCTCACGGGTTTTAATATACCACTGTCGGAAGCTGCAAGATAAAAGGTGTTATCATCGTATGTCTGATCTTCAACCAGAATTGAGTAACTTTTAGTCCGGGCACTATATTCAACCGAGAAATCCTGCAGGCGGCTCTTCCCGATTTTATAAACTACAATATCCGGAACGGTGAAATTGTCAATTTTAAAATGATAAATTCCATCTGGATAATTATTCGGACGACTGAAATCAATTGCGTCTTTGGAGGCGCGGTAGAGCCGGAAGTAATGAACTTTCAGGTAGTCGAATAAGACTCTATCATACTTATTGGTTGGATCATCACCGGCTACCGCGATCTGGAGTTTGTTGTCACCATCGTGTAAAAACCGGTTTTGAAGAATCCGGTTGGGATCATTCTGGATTACATAGGGTAGTTGATTACTCCATCTGCCGGTCGCAGCTTCAATATCGTTTATATGTATTGTTACGGTATGGTTGCCTTCCTGGTAGGTAAGTCCGTGCATCCCAACTTCAATTTGGAATGGCAGGGCTGAGCTTTCATTCGGATTGGGTAGAGAAAAGTAAAAACTTTGGGATGTGCCTCCATTTATTCCGCTGTTGAAGAACCAGTGGTCTCGGGTATGAGTGGGCAAATTGGTATCAACCTGACCCAAATTCTCAAAATGGTTATTTTCCTCATAATGCAGGGTGTAGTCGTAATCAGTTGGATTGATTGCTTGATTAGAAGCGACTGTCGCTTTAGCGGATTCCTCAGTATAACGTTGGCCTTTACGCTCACCCCAGGTGAGGAAATAGACATTTTTATCAGTAAACGGATCGTATTCATAATTGCCAACAGTGTTGCGATTTCGCTGCCCGTAAAATTCCAGGTAGTCGGATTGATTAAATTCGCCATCCGATTCACCCCCGACATAAATCGGAACCTCCAAACCTCGATTAAACATCTGGAAAGTGCGAGGATCAACGTTCTTAATCTTTGCTCCATTGTCAAGTAGCATTTTTCGACTCAATCGGTAAATGCCATCCTTCTCGATGACAATCCGGATTAATTTTTTACCAAATAGCGGATGAACTGCTGTTTTGGCTACTGGTAGTGCCGTAGCCCGCAGGATTTTTCCCTTTAATCCCAAATTGGCGAGTACCGGGTTGTCTTTGATCTGGGTGATGGTTTTTAACGAGCCGGACTTTTTAATCGAGACAGTTACCATCAGGTCTTCATAATATTTCAATTTTTTATTGCTACTGATCAATTGATAAGGATATAGAGTAATTCTGGTAAGTGGTAGATTGTTGACATATCCGGCGAAGGAAATCCTGACCTGTTCGGCAGGGTAGATGTTTGGAATCCGAACTGCCTGCCCGTTTTCGTCAGCTGGTTTTAGGTCTGGTACGGAAATGTCGTTATATTTTTCTATATTTGCTGGTAGTGAGAAGAGTTGCAGATTTTTACTCTGGATCTGGTAAGAGACCTCTTCCGGCAAGGCATTGACTAGCTTAACATAGAAAGGTATGGAAGGGTATCCCATTCGGCAGTCGTTTTCTAGTCCGGGGATAGTGAACCTTATTTCGCCTGACTCAGTGACTTGATAGGCAGGTGCTGCAAGATGCGCCTGCCAGATCCACTGTTCATCAGTTGCCCATTTTTCCTTGAAGGGACATCCTGACTGTGGATTGTATCGAGTGGATTCACTCGCTTTTAGGAGGTTAGAGTATCCAAAATAAATGGCTGATATGAATATTAATAAATAGAGAAGAATTCTATTGAATTTAGCGCTTCTCATTACCAATAAAGAAGAGTTTATTCAGCAAACCGCGAAGCATATCTTCATCAACACTGCGATAGAAAATTCCCTGATAAGCGACTGAGATTTTATTTGTCTCTTCGGAGACAATAACGACGACGGCGTCGGATTCCTCCGAAATACCCAGAGCAGCCCGATGGCGGGTTCCCAGCAGTGGATCGAGATCGGGATTATCTGAAAGCGGCAGGACAGCCCCGGCAGCTTCGATAATATCATTCTGGATGATTACAGCACCATCGTGGAGCGGACTGCTGGGATTGAAAATCGAAATAAGCAGGCTGGCAGATACTTCCGCATTGATATTAGTTGCATTTTCACGAATTGTTTTGAGCTGGATTTCCCGACCTAAAACAAATAGTCCACCCCATTTTCGCCGTACCAGTTCACTGGCAGCTTCAACGATCGCATTAATAGTTTTTGAATGGGATTCTTTGAAGAATCTGCGCAGAATTCGGCTCTGTCCAATCTGAATTAGAATCCGTCTCAACTCTGGTTGGAAAATAATTACAAAAGCAATTGCCCAGATGGTCTGTAAATGCCCCATAAACCAGGAAAGACTCTGGAGGTTTAAAATTCTGGCGATAAATGAAAGTAGCATGATTAGCGCCAACCCCAGAATCATTTGTGACGCTCTGGTACCTTTGAAAAATTGATACAGTTTCAAAAAAAGCCAATAGACAAGCAGGATATCGAGAACGTCCCAAATGGTCACCGAGATAAACTTGATATTAAACAGGGTCATACTACTTTTTTCCTATAATTGAATCTATGACTTTCACAGCTCGTGCCGACTCCCGGACGTCGTGCACCCTCACAAAATCGGCACCGTTCAGAAGTGCCGCAGCCAGACTTGCTAAACTGCCTTCAAGTCGCTGTTCTACCGGAAGATCAAGTAATTTTCCAATAAATGATTTACGGGAGAGGCCAATAAGAATTGGTTGACCCAGGGATTGGAATTCCCGCAAATAGCGGATTAGGCGATAATTATCCTCAACAGATTTTCCGAAACCAATTCCAGGATCTATGATGATTTTATTGCGATCAATTCCGGAGCTAATGGCCAATTGAACCGAATCGTTTAGATAGTGTAGGATTTCGTCAACTAAATTTTGATAGGTGGGATTATCCTGCATATTCCGCGGTTTTCCCTGCATGTGCATAATGACGAGAGCAGCATTGTACTTTTTGACCGTAGAAGCCATTTCCGGATCAAACCGCAAGCCGCTGATGTCGTTGACCACATCCGCACCAGTTTGCAAAGCTTTTTCAGCAACGACGGATTTATAAGTATCAATCGAAATTGGGATATTGGAATGCTTACGGATTGCTTCAATAACTGGAATTACGCGGTTGAGTTCGGTTTCCAGAGCAACCGGTTCGGCTCCGGGGCGCGTGGATTCGCCGCCAATATCAATGATATCAGCGCCCTCATTAGTCATTGTAAGGGCTGCCTGTAAGGCAGAATCAATATCATAATACTGTCCACCGTCAGAAAAGGAGTCCGGAGTTACATTCAAGATTCCCATAATGGAGGTTTTTTTTTGCGTATTAAAGATTTGGTCGCGAATGCGAATTTTCGAAATTCGAAAATTTTCACTGAAGAAGCGGCGCAATTCATCACGGAGCTGATCCAATCCAAAAACCTGGTATTTCAGACGATCAGTTAACATTAGAAATTGTTTTTTAGTACCGGAGAGAATAGCTGGTGCCTTATCAGTACTACAAGTAGCAGCATCACGAGTCACGGCGCACTCACCGCCGATAGATAGCATTTGCTGCTTTAAAATGTTGGCAGCCGGGCAGGAAATCGGATCGGTTTTGAGGATATAGAATTCGGCTTTCGGGGACATAGCCTGAACACCTCCCGGATCAACCGGCAGAGTATTTATCTCCTCTACATAATGAGGTAAATCATTTAGTTGCAGTTGTCTGAGCAGGTATCTCTTCCTCTTTGAGTTTGGAGGTTTTGGATTTAGGTTTGGTAGTTTTACGTGGTCGAACTGTTGATTTAGTTCTTTTTTTAAGATTTTTATTGTTGTTTGCCTTAATCAACTTTTTACCTTGCAACAAGCGTGTAATATCCTCGCCGTCAATAACTTCATGTTCCAGCAGCGCTTCAGCTAAAAGTTGCAATTTATCTAAATTCTTTTTTAAGATGCCACAAGCCAGTTTCTCGGCTTCTTCGACGATTTTGCGAACTTCTTCATCAATGAGTTTAGCCGTTTCTTCGCTGAAATCGCGATGCTTGGCAATTTCTCGCCCGAGGAAAATCTCTTCGGTTTGTTTTCCAAATGTCAAGGGTCCCAGACGATCACTCATTCCCCATTCACAGACCATTTTTCGGGCTAGTTCAGTCGCCCGCTCGATATCGTTACCGCCACCGGTAGTTAATTCATTAAAAATGATCTTCTCCGCAGAGCGTCCTCCCAAAAGAATACTGAGTTGGCCGGTAATATAGGAACGCGAATAATTATGTCGCTCGTCCATTGGTAGTTGATGAGTTATGCCCAGGGCTCTGCCGCGGGGAATAATAGTCACTTTGTGGATTGGATCGGCGCCCGGGATATTGATTGCTACCAGGACATGCCCGGATTCATGGTAGGCAGTCAACTTGCGTTCCTTTTCGGAAATCTGGAGGCTCTTTCGCTCTACACCCATCATGACTTTATCCTTGGCCTCTTCGAAATCATCCATCTCAACCGCTTTTTTATTCTTACGAGCAGCCAGGAGCGCCGCTTCATTGACCAGATTAGCCAGGTCGGCTCCTACCAGTCCGGGTGTGCCTTTGGCAATAGTAGAAAGATTAATATCGGATCCCAGGGGAATTTTTTTAGTATGAACTTCGAGAATTCCCTGACGGCCCCTTACGTCGGGGACATCTACCACAATCTGGCGGTCGAAACGACCTGGTCGCAAGAGTGCCGAATCGAGGACATCCGGGCGATTCGTTGCGGCGAGAATAATGACGTTGGTATTCTCGTCGAAGCCATCCATTTCGACCAGCAGCTGGTTCAGGGTCTGTTCCCGTTCATCGTGACCACCGCCCAGACCGGCGCCGCGGTGTCGGCCTACGGCATCAATTTCATCAATGAATATGATACATGGTGAGCTTCTTTTACCTTGGTCGAAAAGGTCCCTGACCCGGGAAGCACCGACGCCGACAAACATCTCGACGAAATCAGCCCCACTGATGCTGAAAAAGGGAACTCCGGCTTCACCCGCAACAGCCCTGGCTAGTAGGGTTTTACCGGTTCCCGGAGGTCCCAGGAGTAAAGCACCTTTCGGTATTTTACCGCCGAGACGGGAGAATTTAGCAGGCGACTTCAGGAATTCAATGATTTCCTGGAGTTCCTCCTTGGCTTCATTGCAACCGGCAACATCGTTGAAGGTCGCTTTGGGACGGTCGGAAGTCCAAAGACGGGCTTTGCTTTTACCAAAGCCAAAAATACCTTTAGTATTCTGACCTTGCATCCGACGCAGGAAAAAAAGCCAGATGCCAATGAATAAGACCCAGGGAAGAAGATTGAACAGGTAAGAAGTCCATTGGACCGTTTTCTCTTTGAAATTGTATTTCAGGTTGTAAGAATCCCATTCCTGCAGGATGGTTTGATCAATGATCGGTGGCAAAATTAAATAGAATTTTTCGACTTCCACTGGGCGATTACCGATAATTAAGGTAGTTTTATTTTTTAAAATTCCATGGAATTCACGCTCGATAATCGTTGCTTCCTTAATCTGTCCACTGGTGAGGAGAGTTTTGTATTGGTCATAGGTCACAACCACCTCTTCTTTAGAGCCAGTACCCAGAATTTGAATCAGGAAAATCGAACTGATAATGATAATGATCCACATCAGCGAGGTTTTCGAAGCCTTTTTCCATTTAAATTCGTCGTTATCACCAGATTTTTTCCTTCTTCTTGGGGGTTTCTGGGAAGGTGGTAGGATTGATTTTTTACGGGGAACCTCCGGGGATTTATCAGATCGGTAGGAGATGTTCTTGAATATCATTTATTGCCTTTCTGATCAAGATAGTAAATTGATTTAAAATTTCTCATCCTTTGGGCTAAGTCGAGTCCATAGCCCACGACAAACTTATCGGGAATTGTAAAACCTAAATAATCAATCTCGAAATCTATCTGGGTACTCTCTTTAATTAACAAGGCAGCAACCCGAATCGATTTTGCCTCACTATCCTGAAGCCGCTTTTTCAGGAAGTTAATGGATAAACCGGAATCAATAATATCTTCAACCACAATGATTTCTCTATTTGTAATATCGCTACTTATATCTTTAAGTAAGTGCACAGTTCCACTGGTTTTGGTTTCATTAGCATAGCTGGAAATTTTGATAAAGTCAACTTCGGCCTGAATTGATAGTTCCCTAATCAGATCGGCGAAAAAAATAAAACTGCCGTTAAGAATCCCGATCATGATTGGTGTTGTTTTCTGATAATCTCGTGATATTTCGGCAGCCATTTCCTGGATTCGCTTTTGGATCTTGGTATAGGAAAGTAACCTGTGCAGCGTAGCTCCGCTGTATTTGCCAAAAGAACTATCTAAGATCCGAACGTTTCGCATTAATTTAATTCCTCATAATAGAGCTTAAGCGCTTTAACGGTCTTTGGTTTGATTTTAAAATTGTCGGAAAGTTGCAAACCGCAAATCCAAACAATTGTTCCATCGGACTCGAGAATTGGAATCCGTTTTTTATGGATCAAAGAAATTTTATTATCAATGAATAGATCGCTGACTTTCTTGGTGAATGAGGTATTAACAGGCTTGATCCGATCGCCTCTCTTCCAAGAGCGGAGAGTAATTTGCCGACCTAAATCATTCAGGTCAATATACTCGAGATTTCGATTGGTCTGAGATAAAGAAATTTTGGAGATGTTTACTACTTCACTCACAAAGCGAAAATATTCGGTCTGATATTCTTTACCCGGTTCAATCTTCAGTGGTGACCAATGATTGTTGGGATTATGTTCTAGAATCAGTTGATTGCGGTTAATATAGGCAGACAATTCCGGACCAATTTTCAATTGTTTTCCGGTAGTTCCGGTTTCGATTAACTGGGTGATTCGGGTCAGCATTTTATAATCGCCTGCCGAGTGAAGGAATTTCAGTTGTTTGAGGCACTCCCTGATAACTTCTATTTTTACCGTCGTAAAATACCTTTTCAGGCGAGAAATATCAAGCGTAATTTCCCGAGTCGTCCTCTGAATTATACAGTGCTCTAGGGCTTCCCGAACGAACGGCTGAATAAATGCATTGGCATCGTGGGCGATTGCGGAGAGATTCAGAATCGCATCTTCCAATGCGGGATTAAGACCGCTGCGGATAGATGGGATTAGTTGATGACGGATATAATTCCGCGGGATTTGTTCATCCCGATTAGTGTGATCCTCATTATAAGGGATCTGGTACTTCCTGGCATCATCGTAAATCTGCTGTTTAGTAGCAAAAAGCAGTGGGCGAATAATATTTCCACGTTTTATCCGAATTCCTTCCAGCCCTTTTAAGCCGGTACCTTTAATGATGCGGTACAGGATTGTCTCGACTTGATCGTCAAGAGTGTGAGCTGTGGCAATTAGTAAGCAGTTGGAACTGGTTGCTTGACGCTGAAAGAGAGAGTACCTGACCTCTCTTCCAGCAACTTCCAGTGATAAATGTTTCTCCTTGGCGTATTGCTTGACATCAATTTTTTCTGAATAAAATTCACATTGATTATTCGAACAAAAATCGCTTACCAGTTTCTCGTCTTCATCAGCTTTGCGACCACGTAGGGAATGATTAAGGTGGACAACCTGGATTGAGAGCCCATTCTCTGAGCGAAGTCGGAGGAATAGGTGTAACAAAACCATGGAATCCACTCCGCCCGAAACGGCTATCAGAATTCGATCATCATTTGTTAAAAGATGGTTATCCTCAATAAATAGTTTGAAATCGCGATAAAAGTCAGGTGCCAAGCGAACCATTTTTACTAGTATTCCCCGTTCAGAAATGGATTGGATTTAAGCTCTTCTTCAAGAGTTGTGATTTCACCATGTCCTGGATAGACTATCGTGCCGGCTGGTAGAAAGCGCAGTTTTTTTAGGCTCTCCATGATCTTTTTTGATGAACCTCCGGGAAGATCGGTGCGGCCAATTGAACCGCGAAACAGGGTATCACCGGCGAACAGGTGATTGCCTGTCAGAAAACAGACACTTCCGGGAGTATGACCGGGAGTATGCAGAACCTGAAGCTGCAGGCTGTTAATTTCCAGCAGCTGTCCGTCGCTCAGGAAATTAGTGATTTTAGGTAATTGCAAATGAAACAAACCCAGCATCAATCCCAGGTTTTTAGCAGTGTTAAAACTGTGGACTTCATCTTCGTGAATAGCAAAAGGTAAATAGTACCGTTTCTGTAATTCGGCAGCTGCTCCCAGATGGTCAGGATGGGCATGTGTATTTAGAATAAATATTGGTGTGAGGTGATGCTCGTTGATTTTGGAGATGATATTTGAAATATTATCACCGGGGTCAAAAATCACCGCCTGCCGGTGTTGTTCGTCACCCAGAATCCAGGTATTTTCTTCAAATGAACCGGTTACTACTGTTTCGATAATCATTACCTAATCTCTTTCTAAATTTCCTCAAAGATCAAGTCATTCAACTCGGCTATTTTTTCTTTATAGCTTTTAGGGAAAAAGTACCATACGGCAGCAGCAATCGAACTTAGCAGCGAATTACCATCTTGAAGAGAGAAACAGAAACCACTGACTTCATTCTGATTACGGACATGGAGAGTAGGAACCGCAACTACCGATTGATTTAAGATTCTTCCCAGGTATCCCAGATCCCGGGCAAAGGAAAAAACCTGGCTTGAGAGGGATTTATTAGTTAGGGCGATCAGTGGGTTGGCTTGAAGTCGGTTGATGACATTCTGAATAGTTGTGCTTATAGTCAATTTTAGATCAAAGTGGATAATGTGTAAATACTGGGAGTTTACTTTCATCGCAGATGAGAAAAGGTCAAGTTCAAAACCGATTGATTTGAACAATGACGCCGCATCAGCAGCCTGGTAAGTTCCGTAATTTTCATCATTGTGGATCCCAACCATCGGAGAAGGAATAAAGTTTTTGTCTTCGCTAATATCGCTTGCCCGCCGGATACAGACGAAGCGTCCCCATTCCAGATTGGATTGGTTATTTTCAATCGCGAGGGTTTTGATGATGCTGGAAATATTATGGGCATTACAGGATACAATCCGAAGAAATTGATCTTTTTCACGGTCGAGCGACTCATCGTTGATTCCGAATGCGTAATCTTTGCCGAAACCGGGATCACGGGATTGAGCGATGAACAATTTCTCTGCGCCCACATATTTAGAATAAACGGAAAGTTTGTTCTTAGTAGCGATGCTAGCTGCCGAACAGTCAATAATAACCCCTGCTCGATCGATCGCCTCATCTGCATGGTAGTCAACTTTACAACCGACGCTGGTAAATTCATCAATATACTCTTCTGGAACTGCCAATTTAGCTCCATGATTGACCAATCCTTTCAAGAGAGCAATGTTGCGGATTTCAGTCGGATCGGGTTGGAAGGTTACCTCTTCGACTCCTGAATTTTTACAGCGACTGGAGAGAATCCCAATTAACGGGGCGCCGATTGTTCCGGTACCGACAATATGAACGATATTGCGTGCCATCTATCTGACCTTTTTGTTTCTGGCTCAAGAAATTTACTGTTAAAAACCATTTAAAGTTAACCAAAATTTCGCTTTATTAAAATGGATGTTTGGTCTTTTCGATATTTGAGTTAAGTACTTGAATACTATCTGACTTATAATTGATTTTTAAAGGTAATTAAGTGGAACCAGCCTGAAACAGGTTTGGGCGTTACGATTTTCAGGTTGAAATATTTAAAATTTATTCCAATTGCAAGATTTGATAGTCAAATCCGGGGAGTTTTAAATTAATGGTGTGATTTTCGACTGCAATACGGCTGGCATCCAGCAGCGAAGTTAAAACCGTGCCAGTCATCCATTGCGGCAGGATTATTCGAATTGGTTGTGAATCGGGATTTTTATTCAAGGCAATAATTAAGCGTTGTCTGGCGTCGCCCCGCGAGTAAATCATAATATCATCATCGGTGTACAAATTC
>Ga0315554_1001440_pt1 | contig 14053 bp, 10 predicted proteins | sample SalMarSW160370MG_FD_202114 | JGI IMG/M metagenome (GOLD analysis project Ga0315554, IMG submission 202114) | Salt marsh sediment microbial communities from the Plum Island Ecosystem LTER, Massachusetts, United States - Salt Marsh Sediment SW1603-70 ... | reverse complement strand
GATTGAGCCGCGTCCCAGACCCGGTAAAGGTTTATCATACTGATTGACGCGGTGGAAACAGTCGTGTTGCAGCGCACCCTTGATCAGCCATTTTTTGAATTCGATCCGGAAACCGGGATTGAGTGTATAATGGATCCGTTCTATATTCCAGAGAGCAGAATCCGGGTGAGACATGATCGTCATATTGCCCAACAGACCGTCGAGATAGAATCGGTTCCAGCGCAGGAAATTGATGTTAGCCATGAGTTCGGAACGATAGCCGTGATAAAGCTCGTCCTTTTTGGTTTGAGCCTGGATGTATTTCTCGAAGGATAAATAGCCGTGAGTTTGCATGGTTAATTCCGGGCGTGAGAGAAGATTGGTACAACAGAAAGTTATCGGTAATATCAACCAGATTAATTTTTTCATCCGGATGTGGCTTGATTTATTGGGAGGAGGAAACATTCTGCTTGTCACTTTTCATTCTAAGGTGAAGTATTTTGCCTGCGGATGATGGATGATAAAGGCAGAGGTAGTCTGTTCGGGAACCATTTGTTCACCGGCAGTAACGGAAACGCCGATGCGGGTGGAATCGAGCAGCTGCAAAAGCTTCCGGTTTTCAGACAGATTGGGACAGGATGGGTAACCAAATGAAAAGCGCTTGCCCCGATATTTTTGGGCGACCAGATCCTTGATATCCGCTCCGTTATTTACCGTGATTTTTAATTCCAGGCGAATTTGTTGATGCCAGTACTCGGCTAAAGCTTCGGCTGTTTCCACACTGAAACCATGAAATAACAGGTATTCTTTGTAGGCGTTTTCTTGATAGAGCCGTCGGGATTCCTGTGAGGCGATTTTTCCCACAGTAGCAATTTGTAACGGCAGGATATCCCGCTTACCTGATTCTATCGGGAGAATATAATCGGCAATTGAGCGATAGGGCGCCTTTTTCTGGCGGGGAAAATAGAGCCGGGTTAGCTCTCGCTCTGTATCTGGTTCAAATATGATTACCTCCTCGCCGGTGCTATTACACTGAAAATAACCATAGATAACTTGCGGCTGGAGTAGATGTTCTTGGCGGCAGCGCAGCTTGAGAGATTCGAATTCGGGCCTGACAATCTTCTTGATAAGTTCTTCATACTCCTCACGAGGTAATTTTCCTCTTTGATAACCCCAGCGGCTGTGAAACAGGACCGCTTCGGCTAAAAATTCGTAGACGGTGTTCAGTTCAATATCGGTCACAACCCTGCTTCCCCAGAAAGGCGGGGTGGGGATCTCAACATCTCGACTGACTATTTCCGGGGCATAACCTGTTTTCATGGTACTAGTTTTAGTTTATTATGATTACATCCTTAATTAGTTACGAGATACTGTTCCTGATTTACCTGAAAATATAGATATGAAAAGGGAGAATTTAAAGGACTGTCTAAAATTTGGATTTGTTATTAGATTGTGCTTGCATAATTAGGCAAGCCTAATTAATTTAGGGACGCTTATAAGGAGGTCCACATGCAAAAGACAAATGTCTCGGAAAGTCAGCAGGATTACCTCAAGATTGTGCTGGATCTGATCAATTTGAAAAAAGTTGCCCGCATTAAGGAGATCGCCGACCGCAAAGGGGTCAGTATGCCATCGGTGACCGAGGCGATGCGCAAGCTGGCTAATGAAGATCTTATTCAGTATTCCGCCCACGAGTTTGTTGACCTGACTCCCAAAGGCGAGGCAGCTGCTCTGCAGCTGACCAGTAAGCATACTTTTTTGAAACGTTTTTTAATAGAGGTACTGAATATTGAACCGGATCAGGCTGATCAGGAAGCCTGTGAATTGGAGCATCATTTGAGCGGGGCTACTTTGGATCGGTTGATCCTGCTTTATCAGTTCCTCAGCATTTGTCAGAAAAATGATCAATTGATGCTTCAGCGTTTTCGTGAGTGTATCGATGCCGCTGAGGGAAAGCCGGGGATAGATTCAACCTGCGAGGCTTGTTTTGTAGCCAATAATTTTCCGCATTATCCGGAAGATAACACAATGCATAACCTGCTGTCGAAATTAGAGCGTGGTCAGCAGGGTCAAATCGTCATGTTGGGTCCCGATACCGAGATTCGCCGCAGCATTATTGACAAGGGACTATTTCCGGGGAGTACTTTTATTGTCGAGGAAGTTGGGGATGCGCACCGTCCCTTTGTAGTGCGGATTGATGGTTGTGCAATTGAATTGGATGAAAATGCCGCCAGGATGATTGAGGTGGCGGTTGATCAGCGTAAATAAGTCGGAATAAATATGAGTGCAAAAATTGCTGAATGCAAGGTTGTCCAGCTATCCGAGGTCGAATCGGGGAAGCCATTCAGGATTGTTCGCATTAGCGCTGGTGGTGAAATTCGCCGCCGGCTGCTGGATATTGGTTTTATTAAGAACGAAAATGGCAGAGTGATCCGGGAAGCCCTCTTGAAAGATCCGATTGAAATTGAGATCAAGGGCTCAAAGGTTTCGCTGCGCCGTTCGGAAGCTCGTTTAATTGATGTGGAGGAGCTGGATTGAACCTTCCTGCTCATCGGGTGCATCGCAGATTTCGGCGGCGTCATGGTCTTTCGGGATTGCCATCCGGACAAAAATTTTACCGGATTGCCCTGGCAGGTAATCCTAATTCCGGTAAGACCAGCGTATTCAATGCCTTGACCGGTCAGCGTCAGCACATTGGCAATTATCCTGGGGTTACAGTCGAAAAAAAATCTGGGATTGTGCAGATTGATGACAAATTGGTCGAATTTATAGATTTGCCGGGTACTTATAGTCTGAGCGCCTATTCCCTGGAGGAAGTCGTATCGCGGGATTTTGTGCTCAATGAAAAACCGGATGTGGTGGTGGATGTTCTTGATTCCAGTAACCTGGAACGGCATCTCTATCTATTGCTCCAGTTTCAGGAATTAGGCGTTCCGATTGTCGGTGCATTGAATATGACTGACGAAGTTGAAGCAAAGGGAGTCAAGATTGATAGTGAGCAACTGAGTTCGATCCTGGGAATTCCCTTTGTGAAGACGGTTGGTAGTACCGGTGCCGGGATTGAGCGGTTGCTGGAGGTAGCGCTCAAAGTGGCCGAGGGGCAACTGAGCTCTCAAAAACGGCATTTGAATTATGGGAAGCAGGTAGAGTTAGCCCATGAGGCTATTATTGATACTTTGATGCTGGATGAGTCTTTCAAAGAACGCTATTCTCTGCACTGGATTGCAGTCAAGCTTTTGGAAAAGGATCAGGATGCGATCCGCAAGATTGAAAATGAGCATCGCCTTTCTGCAATTGTACTGCAGGCGGCAAAGGATTGGCGGGAGCGATTGGAAAGAGAGTTCGGTGAGGATTGCGAAGTAATTATCGGCGAGCAGCGCTATGCTTATATTCATGGGGCTATTAAGGAAACGGTAAAAATTTCCAGACGCCGTCAGGTTGTTGATTTTACCGAGAATATTGACCGAATAGTGTTAAATCGTTTTCTGGGAATTCCGATTTTTCTGGGTGTCATGTTCGTCATTTATCAAATTACTTTTAAATTGGGAAATCCACTTTCCGATGGAGTTTCAATTGTTTTCACCCACCTGTCACTATTCTTAACCCGGATTTTGCCTTCAGGTCCGCTGCAAGAATTATTGACTAATGGGATTATTAACGGAGTTGGTGGCGTTCTGACTTTTCTGCCGCTGGTGGTTTTGCTATTTTTAGGGCTCTCGTTTCTGGAAGATACCGGCTATCTGTCGCGGGCGGCTTTCGTTATGGATAAATTTTTTCACATTTTCGGGCTGCATGGTCGTAGTTTTATCCCATTTATGATTTCGACCGGTTGCGCCGTACCTGGTATTATGAGCGCCCGGGTGCTGGCCAACCAAAAAGATCGCAAAGTTACGATTTTGGTCTCGCCATTGATGATGTGTGGAGCTAAGGCACCAGTGGTTGCCATGCTGGTGGCGGCTTTTTTCCCGGATCATGCCACGATTATTTTCTGGAGTATCTGGCTCTTCGGCTGGCTAATGGCTTTTGTGATTGCCTTGATTTTCAAACAATCGTTATTTCGGGGAGCTCAGACACCGTTCGTTATGGAGCTGCCACCCTATCGCTTACCAACGTTGAAGAATGTTTTCATCCACATGTGGGGAAAGTCATCGGAATACATAAAAAAGGCAGGTACCGTAATTTTAGCTGCTTCAATTGTAGTCTGGTTTTTATTGTCATATCCTAAAGTGCCGACGAGAACAAATGATGTATCAGTAGAGAATATTCCAGCGATAGAATATAGCTTTGGCGGTCAGTTGGGTAAAATGGTAGAGCCGGTATTGCGCTGGGCTGGGTTTGATTGGAAAATTGGCATCAGCCTGATTGCGGGAGTAGCTGCTAAGGAGGTGATCATTTCCACCCTGGGTATTTTGTATGGGATCGAGGCGCGGTTGTCCACCGATCAGCCGCATGTGGATTTTATGGTGAAAAATGAGATTGGGAAGGATCAAAATTATTCACCTTTGATGGCAATCGCACTGATGGTCTTTATTATGATCTATATCCCCTGCATTGCGACCTTGGCGATGGTAAAAAAAGAGCTGGGCTCCTGGAAGTGGCCACTTTTTCAGGCCGGTTACACCCTGCTGGTGGCTTTTATTATGGCAGTTGGGATTTATCAGATTGGCAGCTTGCTGGGGCTGGGAGGATAGTAATGGACTGGCAGGTTATTATTGTTGCGGCTGTGGTGATTGCCAGTGCAATTGCTCTGTTCAGGCACTTTCATAAAACTGTCAAAAAACCTGAATCCGCCTGCGATTCATGCTCAATGAAGGATCAATGCAGTATTGGTAGTAGTGAAAATAAGCCCCAGCCTTGACGTTTGCTGTCGGTAATGTTGAAGGCAGATTTCACATAATTCATCCTGACCATTAGTTGTGAGTCACGATTTTGATGCTGGCTCCTAAGCTTGACTTGTGAACCAATTCTCAAGGTGAATAACTAATCCGATCTCTCACCCCGCCGCAGGCGGGGAATCGAGATGACAACTTTATACAAGTCATTCCGAAGGAGTCTGGTGACTGAAGAATCGTGTCAGCAAGAGCTCGGGCACTTTTGTTGGTACAATTCTTTTACTTAATCCGATTTCTCACCCAATGAATTGGATTCGAAATGACAGGTGATATTGGAGCTACGGCGAATTTACCCTGGTTCCGGGGTTCAGCTCCGGAACGAATTATTTTTTCTGTTTGAATTTCCGTTTCAGGAGCCTGAATATTCCCACAATAAAGTTCAATTTGGGAACCTGCCGCGAGTATTCCCGGTATGCATCCCCAAATTTTTCCAATCCTTCTTTATCTGCAATAATCAAATCCGGTATCATCAGCAGAATTGCCGGAATCCCCAGCAAAATAATTATCCAATGCTGTGAAATCAGTATTAGTCCGATATTAAACAGCGGCAGCGACAGGTACTGCGGATGCCGAATAATACCGTAAATTCCCTGGTTTACCAACTGCTGGGTATGAACATATCCCTTGCCTTTTTGGACGCAACCGTATTTTTTCAAATGATACATAGGTAGCCAGGCAAACAGCATTGACGTTGTCCAGAGAATCCAACCGATTATCCGAAGAATATCCGACTTTCCGCCTGGCAAAAAGAAAATCACGATAAGCTGGGCAATTGAAAATAATCCTGCTAATGATGATAATAGGTGTTGCTTAAAACTAAGTTTGTTCATATAGAAGATCCGTTTAGAAACTTATTTTTAATCGCAAATATGGCCAGAGATTTTCAATCAGGTCAATCTCTTTCACACCGTAGAGGGTATAACGGCCATCGAATTCCGAGCCTCGCGGACCGCCCAGTATAAATGCACCGACAGTAATATCGAAATTATTGTAGGGCGAATAGCTGTATCCCGGTAGTATCGCGTAACTGCCGTCATCCAGATTATTGAATAATGCCAGACTGAATTTGTGGTAATCTCTGACAGTTTTCTCCAGAAATAGGAAGGAGTAGTTACGGGCGTTCACCAGTTTTTCACCGGATAGAACGGTCAGCAGATTATATTCTTTTTTACTTTTGGCACCGATGCCTTGATAGTAATATTCCATACGGGTATCGAGCTCGATACCGGGAATTAAGTAATCAAAACCCATGCACATTTCCAGATTGTCTGCGATACTGTAATTATTCAATACAAATTTATCATTATTGGCGTCTCGCGGGATCCGGAAGGCAAATTCACCATACACGCCAAAATCCCAGATTGCCCCGGCGAAATCAAAACCGGTATAGTAACTGCGTTTATAGTAAGGATGAGTTGGTAAATCGGCAATCATTTCTGCCAGGGCGCCCTGCTTGAACAATTCCAAAACGGTAGCCGTGTCTCCTCCTGCAATCAAGTCCGCCATCATCTGGTTGGCAACAATTCCCTGAACATATTCCATCCCGGCTTCGGTGAGAATGTCATCAATCGGGCGATAATCCAGATCATTATAGAGTACTTCTTTGATCCAGCTAAGCGACATGTCAAAAGAGCCGATGATGGTATTCAGTTTAATGCCATAGGGCAGATTATTGGCGTCACTGTCTTCCTGATAAGCGGTCTTTTTCTGAGTCTTATCCTGGAAAGCAAGATAAGCTTCGAGAGAAAGACGATTGGAAAGCGCATAGCTTGGTAAGATTGCCATCGTACCGGGAGTATCTTCAGTGACCATGTCCAGAAAGGGCGGGAATGCTACTCGCGCTGTGGGATTGAAGACATAACCGGTTCCCCAGGCAACCGGGAATTTGCCGAATTGCAGATCGAAATTGCTGAAACTGGCCATCCCCCAGACATGATCGAAAAACATGCGCTGATGGTAGTCCTCCATCGGAAAATCACTTTGTGAAAATCCGGCGATGCCAAGTTTTTCATAAAGGACGTACGGATTTTGGTTACCGACATTGGTAAGGTAGGAAAATTCCAGGTGAAAACGCAGATTAGTTTCCGGACGCCAATTACCTTTCAGGCGCAGTAAAATAGCATTCCCGAAAGTCGGTCGGGTAAGTTTCTGATTGGCATAATCCATACTAGCCTGGATATAGTCTATCAAATAACCGTATAAGCTGAAGGGCTCCTCATAACTGCTGATTTCAAATTCCTCAGAACCGTTATCCTCCCAGCTGAAATCTGGAAAATCATTTTCCTGGGCATAAACATTGAATATCAAAAAAATAAGAAATATTGATATAGCACCAACTCTCTTTTTCATAGTGGATATTCCTATTTATAAAACCGCATCGGATTGAAATACTTATCATCAATTGGAATATCATACTCGGCTTCGTGCATAATCACGACCGTCTTGCTCTGCTTAATCAGATTTAGCATGGTCATGCGGGTTGGCATCAGACGCCCGGAAATGGTTTTGTATTCTTCCACAATCAAGTCCTTTTTATGACCGTCTTCGGCAGTATAAAATTCTATTTTGGGTGTCTGATAATTATCTTTCAAAACGGTGATGAGGACTTTCGAATAGGATGATTCCTTTTTCGGAATGCCTTCCAGAGTCCAGCTTTTATCATCGGAATTCGTAATTTTAAAGGTATAATTTTCCTCCATTGAACCGCCACCGAGATCTTCATAGGAAAAATCTCCGCCAACCCCCTGCACCGACTGATTTTTCGATTTGGCGGCGATTTTGCGGACACGCCCGGTGGAAGGAAAATAGACCCATTGGTCACCTTCCAGCGACAAAATCCGCAATCCCTGGATAGATTTGGGCGTGATGAATTCCATATAGCTGTTATCTTCACCTTGGCCGTAAGCCAGAACCTTCATTTCGCGGTAATTGGAGTTGTCTTCGGAATAGGGGAAAGTCAGCATACTCATTTTGGCGATGCTGGTATTCGTCTTACCCATTTCATCAACTTTACGAATAATGGAGAGCGCATCTTCGTCAGCAAAGAGCGAAAATGTAAGAAGAGAAATCAGCGATATTCCGAGCAATTTGGCTGAAAAATGCATAGCAGCCTCCTTTATAATGGTTTATTCTTTTTATCAAAGGTTAACAGCGATGGTAAAATGATCAGGGTCGTTAATAGACACATCAAAATACCGATAAAGAGAATTCGCCCCATTGAATTGACGGAGCCAAATCTGCCGATCAGTCCCAGTGATCCGAAGCCAATCATAGTGGTGAACGCCGACAAGAATACACCCTTGCCGGTATAGCGATAAACAGTCTCGATGTTTTGTTCGACTTTGAAGCGGTGGGCAATGTGAATCCCAAAATCAATCCCCATCCCGATGACCAATGGAACTACGGCAATATTGACGAAGTTCATTTTCTGTCCCAGCAGTGGATATATTCCTGCCATCCAGATCATGCCCAGCACCAGTGGTACTGAAGCGAAGACTACGTATTTGATGTCCCTGAAATTTAGAATCAAGAAAAAGATTACCGCAGCGAAGACAAAAATCCCGGCTTTTCCAGAAGCGCTAATAACCTCAGCCAGCCAGGCAGTCATGATTTGGGTTGCACCGGTGATTCTTGGCGATACCCGGGCGACAGAATTATTAAAGTGGCGAATATTGTCAATATTATCGAGGACCCCTTCATCGGGATAAATCATAACCAGGTTGCGTTTGCCGGTTGCATCAAACATGCTTTTTCGCACAGATTCCGGGAGATCGTTGATAGTCATTGGACGGTTTGCCCGGGACATTCGGGTAACGATCGCATCCATTTCTCGGGCAAAATAATGATCCAGTTTACTGAGCCTTTCGGCGTATTTCGCCGGATTGCTTTGAATCAGCATTATCAGTTTCTGAAAAACCTCGCGTCCCGGTTTGCCCACCTCGGCACCGAAAACCTCATGGATCATAGCATTACGCTTCTTGACAATTTTATTATTTTCACCAAGTCCGGCAACTGAGAGATCGCCCATCTCGATGATGTTCCATTCGGTCCGCTGTACTTCATAGGTGAAGGTTTCCATGTCCTCGGTAGTATAATTCATTGTGCGGTAGCGGGGCGGCATATTGCGGATTTTGGCAATTGCCGCAAGCCGCGCTTGTTGTTCATCGGCAGGTGGGAAAAAGTATGAAACTGAGTTGATATCAGCCACCAGGGGCGTCTTTTCCAGCTGTTCGGTAAACTCCCGCGCTTCTTCAATGCTGTTGGCAATTACTGTCGAGGCAAAGGGCGTCATTTCGAATTTTTCCATGACTTTCTTGTATTGGGTGATTGAGGGCATGTTCTCCGGCTCGAGCTTCATCATATCGTATTCCATTCGATTCAGAAACATAGCTGCGAAAAGCCCAATTGTAATGATAGAACCCACGATAATTGTGGTGGTTCGATGCTTATAGGTAGTTTTGCCAAGATTGGCAAGGAATTGATAGTTGATATTGGGCAGGTGGGTTTTACCCAGATCCTTTTTACCCCACCATAATAAAATTGAAGGTAAAATGAAAAACATAGCCAGGAAACAGTTGATAATGCCAGTGCCCATGACGATGCCAAACTGCTCAAACGCCTTGACACCGGTGGCAGACATGACGAAAAATGCAATGGCAGTTGTCAAAGCTGCCAGCAGCGTCCCCATTCCGGCTTTCAGATAGGTCAGTCGCAAAGCTTCTTGCGGTTCGCAACCGTCTTCGCGATAGGTGGTAAAATTGGTAACGATTTGAATTCCATAATCCACACCGAGACCAATAAGCAGTACTGCCATAATACTGGTCAACATATTGATTTCTTTAATCGTAATTCCGATAAATCCGTAATTGAAGACGATGCCCAAAATCAGTACAGCCAGGATAAAGATAATTGAACGCAGCTGATTGAAAGAAAAAATAAACAAAACCAGAATGAGCATCAACGCCACAATGGAGGGTACTGCCATGTCAAAACCCAATGCGTCCTGTTCATCACTTTGGATCGGAACATCGCCGGTATAGCTAATTTTCAGATCCGGATAACGATTATTCGTTTTGGTAATAATGGTTTTTACTTCCTTCATGAAAGCAACAATTTTCTCGATTTCAACGGTGTTGAAAGTAGGAGTAATGGTGAGTAACAACATTGTGTTGTCATGATTGAACTGATAGGGTTCGCCATACATAAAGGTTTCTGCCAGCGTTCTTCCTTGTTCTTCAAAAGGTACTGCTTCGGGATTTTCCAGGTACTCCCGCATTAGGGTAAAAAAGGACTCCAGCTGCGCCAGCGTAGCCACGGCATCCTTTTCCTGCTTGTTGGTTTCCAGTTCCTCTTCGGCTTCATCGCCGGTATAAGTTTCTTCAAATGAATTGTTCAGTGAGGTGATGAATGGCAGGAGGTTTAATTCTGAAAAGGTTTCTTGGGTTTTTTCCAGGTCTTTGGCTTTCGCCAGCATTAAGCCCCAGTCGTCCATAAACTGGCGATCAACTTTCAGATTAATGGCTTTGATCTCTCGCATTAGTCGGTCATTCGCCCGAACGGATGCGACGAAATCTTCGGCGCATTGTCCCATGCGGGCTTTGTCATTGCCCTCAATCGTGATCATGACCGTAGCGCCCCCGGCAAAGACGGAATCTACCTCGATGTAGCTGGCAATCAGTGGGTCTTTTTCGGACATCAGGTCTTTGATTTCGGTCTTTGTTTCGATGTTGCTGGCGGAAATAATACTAAGAATAAAAAGTAGTAGTGCAACAAAGGGAATCCATTTGTAAAAACGGACCACAAAAGCGGCGATGGCGGTCATCATTTTTTCTTCCGATTTCATAACCCCCTCATTTTTTTAAGGTTGATGATTGGATTTATTCAGCCAAAATTCTCATTCTTTTTTAGGCGATTTCTGTGTTTCACCAGAAATGGTGCTGGCGGCTCTCGGACTAATCAGCAGTTTGTACATCTTAGCATATTCGGCAATAAAAAGATCTGTGACACTCTCCAGGTCGCAATGGTAGTATTCGCACCATTCATCGCTGAAGATCACAAAGGAGAATAGCGGGGCCCAGAAGAGGAAAAAGCCGTTAAGGTTTGCGAAGTCTTTATTATATTGGATACTATATTGGTCCACAAGTTCAAAATTGGCCTGGAAATTCTGGTCAAAGTACTGAAAGATATTAATATGTGGCGTCACGGGCGCTTCCTTAACCGATTCGGTGAAGGCGATTTTGATGATGTCTTTGTGTGATATCAAAAAGGGCAGAGTATGATCTTTAAGGATTTGCTCAACATTGTATTGCGAATTATCTGCTATAGTGTTGTCAGTAATATATTTCTTGATCTTGATGGATTCGGTAATGAAATCCTGGAATAGTTGTGAGAGGATTTCATCCTTGCTATCAAAATAATAGTAGATCAGCGATTTGGTAATGCCAGCAGATTTGGCGATGAGTTCGATGCCGGTGGCGTCAAAGCCGTGTTTGGCGAAGAGCATTTCGGCGGTATCGAGGATTTTTTGTTTGACGTCCTTTTTGGGTTTGCGCGTCATATTTTCCTCATTTATTCTTATTTTACTGACCGTTCAGTCAAAATATACGAGGTCAAATTATTTTTGTCAAGCTGTTTTTTAAACACTTAGTCAAAATAAAGATGTTTTTAAGATAGTAGTCATTTCGACAAGTAAAACGAGGAGAAATCGCTTTAGCTAATTGCGTCTGTCACAACAGGCTTTACTCATCTTGCAGGGCAAGAAGATTTCACCTGATATTATTTTGCTGGTTCAGCTATTGCCGGCGCATGAAGAAATTGATGTAGAGGTGCTCATCTGGAATCACGGTGATTACCGTATCAATACTGTTGTAACCTTCGCAGGTAGCAGTAATTGGATAAGTGCCGTATTGAATCTTGAACGAATACTGACCCCAGTTATCGGCTAGTGCTAACAGGCTGTCTCCCAGCCAGACTTTTCTGTCTGGGACCTCATAGCCCAGGGTTTTAGATTGCAAGGTAGCACCGGTGCCTGCCTGATAAACCTCTAGATCGCTCCAACCGAGTTTTGACGTATCAGCGGCGAGGACCTCGTTATAAAGTGTCATGTCTTCGAATTCACCAAATACTCTACCGCTGACAAGGTTGGGTGTGAGATAGAATGTATGACTGGTAGTTTTTCCGGCTTTGACAGAAATCTGTTCAGTAGTATCCAGGAAATTGAGCGCCGAGCAAACTATTTGATAGCTACCTTCTTCAAGCTCCGAAATGGTAAATTCGCCGTTTTCATCGGTGGTCGTTAAGAGACTGTCATTCAAGAATAAATATGCTGGATGAACAGATGTACCGTTGTGACTAATATCTTGAACACTCCCGGTAATTGTACCGTGAGTTTCTTTGGGTTCGGTTGTGTTATCGCAGCTGAGATAGGCAAAGATGATACCTATTACCAGCAGCAGCGGTAAGATGTATTTCTTCATATTCAATAACACTATTGTTCCAAGACGATGGAGTCTTGTGTTACCGGTTCAGGACCATCTTTTGGACTTTTTCCAGGGAGCGACCGTTATTCTTGACCTGGAGTTTATAGAAATAAATACCGGATGGTGCTAAGCCTCCGTTATCCGTCAATCCATCCCAGCTTTGCACATATTGTCCACTCGTTTTATTGTCTGCTAGTAAAGTCCGGATTTGCTGTCCCCGAATATTATAGATTGTCAATGAAACATAAGCCGAAACCGGCAGATTGAATTGGATTGTGGTAGTAGCATTGAAAGGATTGGGGTAATTCTGGTTCAGACTGAAATTATTGGCAAGTGAGCCTATTTCCTCATCCTGCGGGGCAATAGCGTTTGTCACAAAAACGCTGACCAGTTCGATACCATCGCCGGTTCCTAAGTTTTTGGTATACTTTTTATCCACCGCATTGTTCCAGTGCTCATGAACGCCCATACTGCGGGGTAGAGGAGTACCATCATTTTCTGGATCGTAAATTATATCGCTGGGCCAATTTGTGGAATCGGCAGCTTGATGCAGGTAATCATCAACTGCGGCAAAATGCGGATAAGGTCCCTTGTCGCCGTTGGGAGCGCCGCCTTCGGTTGGATGGTTCTCATCGAATTCATAATACAGGAAATCAAATCCCACCGACTCAATTGCCACCGGGTCCTGAGAGAGAAATAATGAAGACGGCCAGTCGTTATTAAAGGGAGGCATGCGCCATTTGATTGGTGGATGACCCCAATTGACCGAACTCCAGATTCCGTCTACGAGGTAGAGGATTGTTTTCCCGCCCAGGTCTTTGTGTCCCATAATATCAACAAAGCAGCGATAAACGCCATAGTTACCTTGGGTCACCTCGCCGTCGGCTTCCGGACAGGGCAGGCTGGGATGCCACTGCCAGGCACCATCGGTATAGGGAGCAGTTGTACCGAAGTGATTTTTACAGCAGAGCGAAATGCCAGCCCGATGATGTTTTTTGAGGACCGGTATATTAATCATGTAGGCGGCGTCTATATAACATTGAGGCAATGGATCACTAACTGAGCCATCGGCGGCAAACATGACGTTTTCTGCCGTTGGTGGAGTAGCTGTCATACCATTACCCCAATATTTTACATTCGGAAAGGCAGTCTCGCATTTGTCAAGATAATATTCCATTGATGGCTTGGGCCACCAGCCGCCACCGTAACTCATATGACTGGGATCGCCAATGCCGATGTCTGCCTGAGCTACACCGGCGGCGTTGGTCAGTTGATCCAAAATTGCGTAACAAAGTTGGGGGCAAGTATTGATATTAGCAGCGGAGTTGGTGTTGCCCTCCCCATTCAGGTTGATTTTGATGACGATCTTTTCTCCGGCGGTATAGCCAACATCACCTTTGCCATGATTCTGGTTGTAGTAATGGAAGATGGCATTCCAGGCAGCAGCATCGCTGGTTTCGCCGGTCATATTCTGGAGTCCTTTGGAAAGCATATTACTGATAACGGACTGATTAGCGTTGTCATCCTGAAACCAATAGTCGTTCTGGTTGTTCTGGCAGGTTTCGTCGGTCGCATCATGATTGTAGACCCAAACCACCCGACCGGGGTAAATACCTTTACCGGTTCCCATCGGCTGGTTGGGTTCTTCGAGGGTTGTTTTGGTAACTGCGTACAGCTTTTTGTTGTTCTGCATATGGGAAAATA
>Ga0315554_1001438_pt1 | contig 14062 bp, 9 predicted proteins | sample SalMarSW160370MG_FD_202114 | JGI IMG/M metagenome (GOLD analysis project Ga0315554, IMG submission 202114) | Salt marsh sediment microbial communities from the Plum Island Ecosystem LTER, Massachusetts, United States - Salt Marsh Sediment SW1603-70 ... | reverse complement strand
TTACAAAAGCCGGAACTACTGTCGGAACTGTCGCTTATATGTCGCCAGAACAGACAAGGGGAGAAGAAATAGATCAGCGGGCAGATATTTGGTCCTTTGGTGTTGTTCTTTATGAAATGCTGACAGGTAAAGTTCCATTTAAGGCAGATTATGATCAAGCAGTGATATATTATATCCTTAACGAAAAGCATCAACCGGTTTCTGATTTAAAACCCGGCATATCTCCTTCTCTCAGCAAAATTATTGACGGTTGTCTTGAAAAAAAACCTCATTCACGATTTCAAAATGCAGGGCTTATAATTGATGAACTTAAGTTAATGGAAGGAGATTTGAAAAAAAAGGATTCGCTAAAAAATAATATTGTTTCAATTGCTGTCTTACCTTTTGCCGATATTAGTCCCGAGCACAATAACCAATATTTTAGCGATGGATTAACCGAAGAAATAATAATAAGGTTATCAAAACTAAAAAAGGTTAAGATAATTTCCCGGGCTTCGGTAATGAATTATCAAAGGGCAGGGAAAACTATGAAACAGATTGCTTCTGAACTTGGTGTCTCATATGTATTAGAAGGAAGTGTAAGGAAAAATGGGTCTGCTCTTAGGATCACCACCCAGCTGATTGATGCTAAACAGGATTCCTATCTATGGGCTGATAAATATAACGGTACAATGGACGATATATTTGATATTCAAGAGAGTGTAGCTGTTAAGATTGTTAAGGCCTTTAAAATGCGCTTATCCCCAAGTGAAAAAAGAAATTTAAAACAAAGGGGTACACAAAAGACAGATGCATATCAACTTTATCTTAAAGGACGTTTTTTCTGGAACAAGCGAAATCAAGAAGGAATGCAATTAGCTATTAAATATTTTGAACAAGCAATCGAAATTGATTCACAATATGCTTTAGCATGGGCAGGCATAGCTGATTCGTACAATCTATTAGGTGAATATGGAACTATATCAAGAAAAGAATTATATCCGAAAGCTAAAGAGGCAGTTAAAAAAGCATTGAAATATGATAATAATCTCGCCGAGGCTCATACTTCCTTAGCCAGCTTACTAATGTTAGATGAATGGGACTGGAAAAATTCTTTTCAAGAGTTTCGAACCGCTATTAAACTGAATTCAAATTATGTAACAGCACACCACTGGTTCGCAGAATGGTTCTCATTCAATGGTAACACTAATAAAGCAATACAAGAAATATCCATTGCGGTTGAACTGGAACCTTTATCTCCGGCAATTCTTAAAGATAAGGGTATGACTCTTTATTATGCTCGTCGTTATGATGATGCAATTGATTTTGCAAAAAGAGCTTTGGAACTGAATAAGGAATTTGGTTCAGCTCACAGGCTTCTGTCGCTCGCTTATCAGGAAAAGGGCTTATTAAACGATGCGATAAAAGAAAATCAACTATGGAATGATTTTACTCATAATGACCTTGAAGCATCAATAACTCTTGCACGCTGTTATGCTTTGGCTGGTAAAAAAGAAGAAGCGATTGATTTAATTAAAAATATTGATTTAGAAGATCTTGAAAATGAAAATCTATTTAGAGGGATTGCTATAGTTTATATTGCACTTAATCAAAAGGATTTGGCGCTTAAGTATCTTGAAAAAGGAATTGAGAAAAAAGCAGGCTCAATGTGCTTGATTAAGGTTGATCCTAAACTTGAACCAATTTATAATGAACCTGAATTCAAATTACTTCTAGAAAAAGTAGGTCTAACTTAATAGTTGAGATAAATAAATGATAGACAAAACTATACTCCACTACAAAATTATCAGAAAGCTTGGCGAAGGCGGAATGGGTGTAGTCTATCTTGCCGAAGATACTAAACTTGAAAGAAAAGTTGCCATTAAATTTTTACCTCGCAACATCTCTGCAAATTCAGAAGATAAAAAAAGGTTTGAAATTGAAGCCAAGGCTGCAGCGGCATTAAATCATCCCAATATTGCAACCATTCATGCTATAGAAGAATATGATGATGATATGTTTATTGTAATGGAATACATAGAGGGAAAAGAATTAAAAGATATTGTAGGGGCTTATAGCAATAAGCCCCTACAGATGAATGATATTATTAATTATGCTATCCAAATTGCCGAAGGATTGAATGCGGCACATAAAAAAGGAATAATACACAGAGATATTAAATCTTCCAACATAATGATTACTAATGACGGCAAAGTTAAGATTATGGATTTCGGCTTAGCAAAAATGAATGGAAGAACCAAGCTCACAAAAATTGGTTCTACTGTTGGAACAATTGCTTATATGTCGCCTGAACAAGCAAGAGGAGGGGAAATTGATCATCGAACCGATATCTGGTCTTTCGGCGTTGTAATTTATGAATTACTTACCGGGAAATTACCGTTTTCAGCGGATTATGATCAGGCAATAATATATTCAATACTGAATGAAAATCCTGTATCTCCTTCCGGATTGAAATCTGAGATTTTTTTAGCTTTAAATCAAATTATAATAAAATGTCTGAATAAAGATAAAGATGCAAGATATCAGTCAGCAAAAGAATTATATAAAGATTTGAGAAAAATTAAAAAATACGGTGGCAATGTAAAAAGCCGACTCTATGATGTTAGTTCTTACCTTTTCGAAACAGAAACCGGACAAGAGCATACTCCCGGTACATCTTCTCCATTCCCCGTTAAAACTCCTAAGCTCAGGTCTGATTTAAAAAAATTGTTAAAAAGAGAATATCTTGCATGGTTGATGTTCGTAATTGTATCAATATATATTGTAAGTACCCTGTTTGCAAAAAAGACAACGGAAGGGAATATTTTTGTAAGCTTCGAGCAGTTGACGGAACAATCAGGACAAGAATTATATCCCGATATTTCTCCTGACGGCAATTATATCATTTACACAAAATCGGTTAATGGTTTTCAGCATATCTTCTTTCAGAGGATAGGCGGCGGGAATGCTATCGATTTAACAAAAGACTCTAAAGTTGATAACTACCAACCTTCTTTTTCTCCCGACGGAGAATTAATTGTATTTCGTTCGGAACGCGATGGAGGAGGAATATTTTTAATGGGTTCAACCGGTGAATCAGTCCGCAGGCTAACTAATTTCGGTTATAATCCGACCTGGTCTCCTGATGGTAAAAAAATCATTTTTGCAACTGAATCAGTTGAACATCCATATTCAAGAGGCGCTGTAAGCCAGCTTTGGTCGGCTGAAATAAATGATGGTAAGATTCAAAAGTTATATAATGGAGATGCTGTTCAGCCGAGTATGTCGCCTAATGGTAAATGGATTGCATATTGGGGACTTCCGGAAGGCACTGGACAGAGATCAATTTGGTTAATCCCTACTTCCGGGAAAAGCCCAACTATGATAACAAATGATGATTATATCAATTGGAGCCCGACATGGTCTTCTGACGGCAAGTATATCTATTTTTCAAGCAATCGCGGCGGAAGCATGAATTTATGGCGGGTAAAAATAAATGAAGAAACAGGAAAAGTTCTATCGGGCCCGGAACTAGTTACTACGCCATCCCTCTACTGTGCAATGGCTAAAATGTCTAGGGATGGTAAAAAAATTATTTATGTCTCTGCCGAAATTAGAGACAACATTTATAAAATAGATTTTGATCCGAACAGAGAAAAATTTTCCGGTCTTCCCATTCCGGTTACTAAAGGATCAAAGCAATTTATATACATGGATATTAAACCGGATAACAAATGGATTGCAGTTTCAAGCAGTGGTCAACAGGAAGATATTTATATTATGAAAACAGACGGTTCAGGAATATTAAAATTAACGAATGATATCTACAAAGATCGAAATCCTCAATGGTCACCCGACGGAAAAACCCTTCTTTTTTATTCTGACAGATCAGGCAAATATGAAAGCTGGAAGATCGATGCGGACGGCAGTAACCTCAAGCAACTTACAAGTACCAGTGAAATAGTCAGTGTCCCAAGATGGTTCCCGAATGGTCATTTAATTGCAGCAGTCTTTAAAGATATCGACAATATACTATTCGATATTGATTCATCCATAGTTACAAATCCTGAACATCTTCCCGAATTAAATGAAAAAGGGGTTAGATTTGAAGTACATGCTATATCTCCGGACGGAAAACTTATTGCAGGGAACAGAATGGATAAAATCAGCGGGGCTCATCTTGGAATAATTATTTATTCATTGGTTCAGCAAAACTACAAAACAGTCTCATATTCAGGGCAGGGACCTATGTGGTTCAAAGATAACAATAGAATTTTATATGAAGATAACAACAAATTTTATGTTTTGAATATAAAAACAAAATCCAGCTACCCAATAGAGAATTCTCCCAAAATTTTATCTTTTTGGGGGAATTATGCTTTTTCTCCGGATAATAAATCGGTTTACTTTATAAAAGAGGAGAAAGAGTCGGATATATGGATAGGATATCTGAAATGAAATTGTAATTAATAAAGATTTTGAAAAATTCGCATTGTTGCCGTTCAAAAATATTGAAGGCACTAAGTAATTAAAAAAACTATTTGGAGATACATATTTATGAAAACAAATTGTTTATACTTTATCATTTTTACTCTACTTTTGTTAATATTTTTTAGTGGTTGTAAATCAAATAATCTTTCTCCAAAAGAAGAATATATAAATGTAACCGGCGGGAAAGTATGGTACAAAATTGTCGGCAGCGGAGAAAAAACACCATTAGTACTATTACATGGAGGACCCGGTGTCCCAAGCTATTACCTGAACCCAATGGCAGCATTGTCAGATGAAAGACCTGTAATATTTATCGATCAACTTGGCTGCGGCCGTTCAGATAGAATTACTGACACTACATTAATGACAATCAATAGTTATATAAAAGAATTAGAAGAAATTCGAACTTCAATTGGTTTGAAAGATTTCTACCTGTTTGGACATTCGTGGGGTACTATGCTTGCGGTTGAATATTACTTCTCCTATCCTGAAGGCGTTAAGGGATTAATTCTTTGCGGACCAGCTTTAGATGTTCATATGTGGGCGAAGGACGCAGATACTTTAATTGCTACTCTACCCGATTCAATTCAAATGGCAATCCATACAAATGAAAAAAATGGGACATACGATTCGCCTGAATACCAGCAAGCTATGGATTACTATTACAAGTTATATCTAGCCCGCAAGCAACCTTGGTCAGCAGATATAGATAGCGCCTTTTCACAAATGGGAGAAAATGTTTATTTACATATGGATGGTCCAAGTGAATTTACTCTTACAGGAAATCTGAAAGATTATAATGCCACCGGGAAACTTAACAGGATAAAAGTTCCGACTTTATTCATGGGCGGGCAATATGATGAGGTCAGACCTTCAACAGTAAGATATTATGCCGGGTTAGTGCCGAATTCCGAGGTTGCAGTAATTCCCGAAGCCGGACATTTATGTATGCAGGATAATCCCGACTCAACTAATAATACAATCAGAGATTTTCTGGATAAAATTGAAAAGTAAAAATTGTAAAGGCTTATAGCAATAACCCCTACAAATAATTGATATTATTAGTTATGCTGTTCAAACAGCTGAAGGATTAGAAGACGTACACAAAAAGAGAATTATATACCGTGATATGAAACTTCCGATATTTAAAAATCAGTGAAATTGAATTAGCGGAAAATATTAAATTGAACCGAGTCTGTCTGGAATCCGTTGTTTCTGCAATATCATTTTATAACATCTAACAACTGTCAAAAATTCTAATTTCTTAAGAATATTATTGCATAAATATTATGATTGAAGTAACTTACCAAAAGTTGATTTTATAGACTGCATTGTATCTATTCCGGAAATTAAATTCTAATTTAGAATATTACTGCATTGTAATATGAAAATAGTCGTTTACTTACAGCCCGATTTAAGACTAATCTGTTATAAACAAATATATTCTGCAGTAATATTTTTTGAATGTTTATTGAAACAAACTATACCGGGGAAAATATGAAAAGAATAATAATTCTCTCCTTCATGTTGTCGTTATCATTTTCTTTTAGTCAGGATTGCGATACGCTAACTTTTAATAGCCATGGTTCGAAACTCTTTGGATTCTTCTATCCTTCTAATTCTCCTAATTCTACTACTTTGTTATTCACCCAAGGCTTCATGGAAACCGGTGATATTTGGGGTATCGGCAAATTTCTTTCAGGCAGGGGTGTTAATGTTTTCATGTTTGATTTCAGGGGTTGTTTCCAAAGCAAAGGAAAGCAGGGATTAATGAATTCGCAGCAGGATATTGAATCTGCGCTTACATTCCTCTCCTCGGAAGAAATAACAGAAAAATATAAAATCGATACTGTTAAGTTTGTAATGGGTGGTTACAGTTACGGCGGGCATATGTCGATGTTATACGCAATTTACCACCCGGAAATCAAAAGAATCCTTTCAATATCAGGAGGTGATTTGGGAATTCTTGCTCAATTATTAAAAGCAAATCCAGATCTTCAAAAAGGATATTCAGATTTTTTCAAGTCTCTCAAAAAACCCGACGGACCGATTGAATTCGAATATGAAAATCCGATAGATGAGCTGCTCGAAAATCAAGCTTATTTTTCCATTCTAGATCAAACACAGAAGCTTTTAAATACAGATATCCTTATGACAGGCGGTTTAGACGACCAGGTAGTAAGTATGGAAGACTTTCTTCTGCCGATGTACAGGAAAATCAAGAAAAACAATTATCAAAAAATTCGATTTTTAGTCTATCAAACAAACCATTCTTATAAAAATGTCAGCGACAAACTAATAAAGGATGTATTAACTTGGATAAACAATATTAATTAGACCTTCAGGTTAAATACTGTTTAAAGTTCTGATGATGCCTGATTAAAAATAATTAAGGAGTTCGTCATGAAAATTAAAACATCGTTATTCTGTCTGATCATTGCTCCGATTTTCCAATTCGCAATAATTAAAGCGCAAGAAAAACCTCCGCTGGCGGTAGTTAAACCTGTGGAAAACGTTTACTACGGAAAGAAAATTACCGATCCCTACCGTTACATGGAAAATCTTAAAGATTCCGATGTTCTGCAATGGATAAAAAAACAATCAGATTACGCACGTAGAGTATTAGACAGCATTCCCGGACGGCAATCATTGATTGATAAAATGAAGGAATATGATCAAAGAAGATCATCAAAGGTCAGCAACCTTATTATAACTGATAATGATGTTTATTTCTATTTAAAAACTACTCCCGACGATGAAACAGGCAAGCTCTACACCAGGAACGGCTTTGGGGGAAAAGAAACTCTGCTTTATGACCCTTCCGAATTTAGTGAAGATACAACACAGAAATACGTTATCAGCACTATTTCGCCTTCGTATGACGGTTCATTAGTGGCTTTTGAAATTGCACCGAACGGTTCGGAAAATTCCATAATGCTGATTATAAATGTAAAAGAAAAAACATTATATCACGAACGAATTGACCGATGCTGGGGAGTGGGTGCATCATGGCTGCCGGACAACAATGGAATTCTTCTAAACAAGCTGCAGTCAACGGATCTCCGGGATAAAAATCTGATGCTAAATACTAAAGTATATCTTCACAAATTAAATTCAGATCCATCAACTGATAAAGAGATTTTCTCAATTAAAAATAATCCTTTATTGAAAATTAAACCCGAAGATGTTCCGATTGTAATTTACGATAAGGAAAGTCAATATCTATTTGCATTTTTAACGACAGCAGATTTCAGAATGAATGTTTATTACACTCCCGGTTTTGAATTGAACACTTCTTCGTTAAGTTGGAAAAGATTGTTTAAACCGGATGATGAAGTTTATGATTTTCAGACTACTAAAAATGAATTATATATCTATTCAGGAAAGAATGCTCCTAATAATAAAATACTTAAAACTTCTTTAAAAAATCCGGACCTGACAAATGCTGAGGTTATAGTGCCTGAAAATCCCGAAGCAATAATAGTAGCCCCAAAAGCTTTCTTTGATCAGGGTCCATTGGAATCTTTCGGCTTAACAAGTGACGGATTATATTATGCAGTTTCCAAAAATGGGGTTGAGGCAAAACTTTATTTCCTTCCCTACGGAGAAGATAAGGCAACCGAACTCAGTCTTCCTTTTGCTGCGGGCAATATATCCATAAGTAGTAAAGGATATAAGTTTCAAGATGTTTGGGTAACTATCTCGGGATGGACGAGTAATTCAAAGAGATACCGCTACTTACCGGATAAAAGTGAATTCATCCCTGAGAATATTTCTGCAGTTGCAGAATATCCGGAATTAGCGGATCTGCAAGTTGAAGAACTTATGGTTAGTTCCTACGACAGAGTAAAAGTTCCGCTGTCTTTAATCTATAAAAAAGGTATAAAAAGAGATGGCAATAATGCAGTCCTGATTGATGGATACGGAGCGTATGGAATTTCAATTAATCCATACTTTTCTCCAAGTTTTCTGCTTTGGGCTGAAGAGGGCGGTATTTTTGCATTTGCTCATGTACGCGGTGGAGGTGAACTTGGGGAAAAATGGCATCTGGCTGGTTTTAAAACTACAAAACCGAACACCTGGAAAGATTTAATTAGCTGCACAGAGTACTTAATCAATAAAAAATATACCTCGCTGGGCAAGGTTGCAATTGCAAGTGGGAGTGCCGGAGGAATTCTTGTAGGGCGTGCCATGACAGACCGTCCTGATTTATTTGCTGCAGTAATTCCACTTGTCGGGGATATGAATTCAGTCCGCGCCGAAGAATCGCCGAACGGTCCCGCTAATATTACTGAATTCGGAACCGTGAAAGACTCAGTTGAATGTATGGCTTTAATAGAAATGGACTCCTATCTCCATATAAAAGACGGAATAAAATATCCGGCTACATTAATCACGGCAGGCATGAATGATCCGAGAGTATCGGCCTGGGAACCGGCTAAGTTTGCCGCGCGGTTAGAAGCTGCCAATGCCTCTGATAAACCCATATTATCTTGGGCAGATTTTAAATCGGGTCATGGAATCGGTGATACAAAAACAAAAGAATTTGAAAAGAGAGCTGATGCATTAAGCTTTGCTCTTTGGCAAACAGGGCATCCAGATTTTCAAATTAAATGATTTTGACAATCAAGTTAATTTTACAAATGCTGTAAACAAGCTGACTTCTGCAAGAAGATCAAAAATGAATATCAAGGTAACCAGCTAAATAATAGCTAATGAAAAAGGTATAATATGCAGAAAACAATAATTATGTCATCAATACTGATTTTATTATTTCTACTTCCCTTCGATTTGAGCCTTAGTCAACAGAATACAAATCAAGCTGACTATGCTAAATTGGTAAAGCAATTGGTAATTATTATCTGGTCACAGCATAATATCGATATTGTCGATAGTATTTTCAGCAATGACTGCATTTACGAAGATGTAGCTGCTAAAAAATTATTGGAAGGAAAAAATGAGCTGAAAGATTTTCTGAAAGAGAATTTTACAGCCATTCCTGACTTTAAAGCAAAATTAACACATGTAATTTCATCCGGTAATTTGGTTGCATGTGAGTGGATAATGACAGGAACTCAAACCGGAGACTTCCCTGAACTTCCTGCAAAAGGTAAGGCATTTTCTGTTAGAGGAGCTTCAATTTGTTTAATCGAAAATAACAAAATTAAAAAATGGACAGATTATTATGATATGTTTGATTTTCTCCAACAACTTGGTGTTGTTAAAAATTCTCAAGATAAACATTAAATAATGACTTCCTTGGCATTTTGCGAAGGAGATAATGAAGAAATATTCGGTAGAAATATTTGGAAAGATGCTTGAAAGGCATTTAAACATTATCACATATTTCATGGAGGATTTATGTACAAATATTTATTGATAACAACCTTGCTTCTTCTATCAATATCTTGTAGCAATAACAAGACAAATGAAGCGGAAAAATATAAAGCTCTTGCCGAGAGATTCTTCAGGGAAGAGTACGGAATTAACCCATCAGTTGTGGATGAACTCGCTGCTGAAGATATCGTCGTAAGTTACCCTAGCTACAAAAGGTTATTTGGTACTTCCAATATTCGTGGACGCAAAGCTGTGAAAGATCTATCCACCGGATTCTGCAGCCGTTGGAAAGAAACTCAGATCACTTTTCACGAGTCTATTGCAGAAAGAAACAGTGTAACTTTGGTCTGGAGTTTTAAGGGTCGAATGGTAGGCTCCCCTTCACCGGATATTCAACCCACCCATAAGATAGAAAGCTGGGGCGGGATTACAATTTACCGTTTTAATAAAGAAGGCAAAATCCAGACAGAATATGGTTTAGAGAGTGATCCCGGTCCTATTGAACGGATGCAAATAGATGATTCTTCACAAAGTAACTAATTCTAAATTAAATATGTGATCATTTATTCAAAACTAAACGGAAATAAAATAATTAAAAAATGGAAGGATTACTATGGCCTGTTCGGTTTTCTTCAACAGCTGGGAATTTTTAAAAATTCTAAGAATAAACACTAGACTTTTTACTCATTATTTAACCGAAAATTTTTAATCCTTATTGTTTAAAGGAATACAAATGAAAAATTCAGAAAAAATTTTTTATGCTTGATCATAACGGTAATAATCTATTTTTTCTCAATTATTGGTGCGAAACTTATAAGACTATTTACAGATTTTTTGTGATTAATCATATTGATAACGATCCCTGTTTACATGCAAATAAAGAACCAACAAAATTATATTGAGCCGCAAAACCTTAATTTAAATTCGGAGGAAGCTGTGAGATTCAAATTTTATAATTTTCCCCTTTTAATATTAATGCTCGTAGTGGAGATCCTGTATGTAGGCAATGTATCTGCTCAAGTGTCACCGCAAACATATCAACGTGATACTCTTATATCGGTCGCAAGGGAATATATACATGTAACACGGTTCTGTGCGTTGATTACGATCGACAGCACCGGAAGTCCGCATGTTAGAACGATGGACCCATTTGAACCTGATGAAAATATGAACATCTGGCTTGGTACAAATCGTTACAGTAGAAAAGTTCAGGAGATCCGAACTAACCCAAAAGTAAATCTTTTCTATACACAAAATAAAGGGGTTGGTTATGTATCTATTATAGGGAATGCAGAACTTGTTGACGATAAAGCGAAAGAATCCGTTTTATGGAAAGATGAATGGAAAAATTTTTATGATAATCAAAAAGAAAATTATATCCTCATTAAAGTAGTTCCTAAGAGACTTGAAGTGCTTAACTACAAAAAGGGTATAACGGGCGATAAAAGGACTTGGAAAACTCCAACAGTTGATTTTAATTTCTAAAGCCTAAGCCATCTATACATCAGATAATTATAAGTTGATAAAGTTACATGACTATCACAAATTAGATTAAGAAATATTCTATCTTTGTAAGTAAATGAACATTCAGATTTTATAAATTTTATGATATAAATAATTTTTGTGATCGGTAAAACTATATTACATTATAGAATACTAAAAAAACTTGGCGAAGGGGGAATGGGTGTAGTCTATCTTGCCGAAGACATAAAACTTAAACGGCAGGTTGCAATCAAGTTTTTGCCGCATCATATTTCGGCAAATGAAGAAGAAAGAAAACGTTTTGAAATTGAAGCGCAAGCTGCAGCTGCATTAAATCATACTAACATTGCAACAATTTATGCAATAGAAGAATATGATGACGATTTGTTTATTGTAATGGAATATATAGAAGGAAAAGAATTAAAAGATATTGTAGGGGCTTATAGCAATAAACCTCTACAAATAATTGATATTATTAATTATGCAATTCAAATTGCCAATGGATTAGAAGCCGCTCATAAAAAAGGAATAATACATAGAGATATTAAATCTTCTAATATAATGGTTACAAATGACGGCAAAGTTAAGATAATGGATTTCGGTTTGGCTAAAGTTAAAGGAGTTTCAAAGTTAACTCAGGTTGGAACTACGGTTGGGACTATTGCTTATATGTCACCGGAACAAACGAGAGGAAATGAAGTTGACAGCCGCGCCGATATATGGTCCATGGGTGTTGTGCTATATGAAATGCTAGCTGGTAAAATGCCATTTCGAGGAGATTATGATCAGGCTATAATATATTCAATACTAAATGAGGAACCGGAACAGATATCTGAAATTGACCCGGCACTTCGACAAATAATCCTTAAGGCGATTGCAAAAAATCCGGATGACCGTTACCAATCGGCAGGAGAAATTACAGAAGAACTGCAGATAATAATGGAAGGTGGAAGGATAAAGAGAAATGCAAAACGTTCAAGACTAATGTGGGCGATTTCGGTTGTAGCATTATTAATTATTTCCGTCGCAATTTATCTTTTTGTATTATCTTCTCAAAACGTTCAAAGAACAAATGCAATTAAAACAATTGCGGTACTCCCCTTTCTTGATTTAAGCCCGCAAAAAAACCAGGAATATTTTTCAGACGGGTTATCTGAAGAATTGATAAATACTCTTTCAAGGAACCGGAAGCTGCGGGTAATTGCCCGTACATCTTCTTTTTATTTTAAAGGGAAAGATTTTGACATTAAAACCATAGCATCAAAATTAAATGTAAAACATATACTTGAAGGAAGTTTGCAAAAGTACGGTAATAATCTTCGTATATCGGCAGATTTGGTAAATACTGAAACTAATGCAACACTGTGGGCAAATACATATGACGGTAAACTGGAAAATATATTTGCTTTACAGGATTCCATTTCCGGTTCTGTTGTTACAGCACTTAATGCAGCTTTGCTGGGAAAAGAAACAATAGTTCCGGAACAAAAAACAGACCCTGAAGCTTACAATAATTACCTGCTTGGAAACCATTTTTATGAACTGCGTGGAAAAGAAAACTTTAAGAGGGCAATAGACTATTATAAGAAAGCTCTTTCGATTGATTCAGGTTACGCACCTGCATGGGTGGGATTAGCCGGAGTTCACAATGCCCAGGCCGATATTGGATATGTGCCTGCAGATGAAGGTTATAACAGAGCCCGCAGGGAAGCTGAAAAAGCAATTGAGCTTAATCCGAAATTCGCAGATGCTTATGCAACACTGGCATGGATAAGTACGTTTTATGATTGGGACTGGAGTGGTGCGGAGAAATCAATCAAGAAAGCATTTGAATTGGAGCCTGAAAATGCAGGTGTTATACATAATGCAGCTAGTTTGAACTTTACATTAGGACGGTTTAATAAAGCAATTACTCTAATCAATCGTTCAATTGAGATTGACCCTTTGAGAACGGTAGGATATTTTTCTTTAGGTATAATAGACTGCTATGCCGGTCTGTATGATAAATCAATTGCTGCATCAAGAAAATGTCTGGAACTGAATCCGCAATATCCGGGCGCGCATCAGCTAATCGGGTTTGCTTATCTTTTGAAAGGGAAACCTGATTCGGCGCTGGTAGAGATGCAGAAAGAAGCCGAACCTTCCTTGCAAATACAAGGGCTTGCTTTTGTTTATTATGATCTTGGAAGAAAGAAAGAAGCGGATGATAAGCTGACAGTGTATATTAAAGAATACCAAAATGATTCGGCATACCAGATTGCAGAAATCTATGCTTATCGAAATGAAAAGGACAAAGCATTTGAGTGGCTTGACAGGGCTTACATGCAACATGACGGCGGACTTGGTGATTTAGTAGGTGATCCGCTGCTTCGCAATATAGTTAAAGATCAGCGATATACAGCCTTCTTGAAAAAAATGAAATTGCCGTTGTGATTTATATTGATGGAAAATGATATTTAAATATTTAAAATGCATCGTAAAAATTAAAAAACTTTTGGGAGGTGCATGTTCTTTATGTATGCAGGATAATTCTGACTCAACTAATAGTTCAATCAGGGATTTTTTGAACAAAATTGAAAAGTAAAAATATTTATTTTTTAGGTAATTAAATCTTAAAAACTTGATTAAGCAGTTCAAATTATACTGTTTATAATATACCTCAAATCCGATATAGAACTCTGAAAATATAAAAGTTATCCTTTAAAATTGGTATGAAATATGTTTAAATTAAATTACCCAATAGGTGAAAACCTAAAATCTAATTAATTAAGGG
>Ga0315554_1001437_pt1 | contig 14062 bp, 13 predicted proteins | sample SalMarSW160370MG_FD_202114 | JGI IMG/M metagenome (GOLD analysis project Ga0315554, IMG submission 202114) | Salt marsh sediment microbial communities from the Plum Island Ecosystem LTER, Massachusetts, United States - Salt Marsh Sediment SW1603-70 ... | reverse complement strand
TGCGATCCATTGGCCACCCGGGGAGGGCTTGGGCACTCCATGATCGCCTCCTTGTTCCTCACCGACAACGACCTCCATCCCGCCTCCGTCGGCAGCGATCCGGACGATGTCGCTCGGGAAAGATAGATCCATGCTGCCGGGATCGCGATTGCGGCTGGAGAGGACAGACTCGCCATCCACCGCCCACACCGGCTCCCCGAACGCCCAGTCGCCGTCCGTGATCCGCTCTGGCTTGGGCTTTGCTAAGGACGCCCCTGGCTCTGGCACATCGACGACATAGATGTGTGGATAGCGATCGCCTAGGTAGCTCGTGCCGGCGCGGTAGGGAAACCGCGTAATCACGCGCGGATCGGTCTTTTTCTCACGTCCTCGATCGCGGCGCTGTGTCCACAGTTTGCGCTCCTCTGGATCCGAGGGTGGTGTCTCATCGCTGTCCTCGCGTGCCCGCTCCTCTGCATCGACAGGAGACAAGAACGCGATGCGCTTGCTGTCAGGTGACCATGCCAACGAGCTCACACCGCCGGGCATCTCTGTCAGTACTCGCGCCTCGCCGCCATCGAACGGAATCGCGTACAACTGCCGCTTGTCTCCGCCCCGGTCGGACAAGAACGCCAGGTATCTGCCATCAGGGGACCAGCGTGGATGACCGTCACGATGCGTGCCCGCCGTAAAGGGCTTTGCTTTGCTTCCGTCCGACCGTGCGAGCCAGATGGCATCGCAGTATACATTCGCCTGGCGATCGACAGAACGACGCACAAACGCGATCCACTGGCCCCCAGGATGGATCTGCGGATCGCTGACGCTCTCGAGCTCGTAAAAGTCTTCAGCCGTTAGCGGAGGCTTGCCCATGGAGATGCTCCTTCACTGGTCGTTGTGTTGCCGCTGCAGCACTTTTTCGGCCTCGCGGCGAAACGATGCCTTTTGCCTCTCACTAGGAGCAAGGTCCACCAACGCCAACCATACGTCGACACTGCTGTTCTCGAGGATCGTCGACGCCAGCAGATACTTCTGTGCCAGCGCCGGATCGCTGCTCATGGCAGCCATCCCTTTTTGGCGCAGCAGCTCTGCATCCTGCCGCAGCGTGGCTGCATCCGGTACAGCCACCGGCGTACTCGGCGCAGGCGTCTCTCGATCCCGAAGTGGCGCCGTCTCTATCGTTCGGACCTCCCCAAGCAGCCCGGTGCCCTGCCACGGCCGCGGGACCGCACGAACCAGCCCCTGTACGATGTGTGGCTGACGAGGCCGCTGGTCGAGGTACATGACCTGGCGCGCGAGCTCGCGCTCCGTGTGGCGCAGGCGCTCCAGGCTCAATAGGACGTAGTCATCTACCGGTATGTCGAGCTGCACGACCAGGCGGTGCCAGCGCACTTGGGTCAAGAGTGCATCTGATGGCCTGGACCGAGCTCCCTGAGCGGCACGCACCAGTGGGATCAAGGACGGGCACTGCTCTTCGTATGCAGTACCGAGCATCACGCGCAGCGGCTTGACGCGTGTGCCAGAAGGAGGCGGAGAGAGAGATAGCTGTGGCCGCAGTTGCAGCCGCCCTTCAGGATCGCGCGCGAAACCGCCGATCAACCAGGCGAGCACAGCCCCCTCGAACAGCAAGGCCAGCTCCGTCAACGCATCGATCCGGTCGAGAATGGCCCGCCACTCGATCTCACGCAGCGCCGCATAGGAAAGCACAGCGAGCACCTGGTTACCTGTCTGCGTACGGACGGCGCGAGCAAAGCTCCGCGCACGCTCTGTATCCGGCAGCACATCGCTCGCTTCCTCGCCAAACTCTTCGAGATCGGCCAGCAACGCGCGCAGCGCCTGCGTCAGCTCTGGACCCCACGATTCGGCTCCATTCAGCGGATCGAAACCGGGATCGCTCAGCGCCTGATCGCTGACTCTGCGTGGTTGTTGGCCGAGCGCACGCTCGGCGATACGTTCCCACCGAGGATCGTACCCATGGCGGAGCTGGCGTAGCTGTTGCAGCCAGTACTCCTCGGTCGCAACGTCATCGAGCAACCAGTCAAAGGTATCGGCCAGTGGTACGAGGACCTGTGAAACGGGAAATCGAGACGTTGCTGCCTCGACAACCTGCCTGACTTGGCGCAATGTCTGTGCGGGGTCGGCCACATCCGAGTTGGGTAGACTGCTCATATCAGCGCTCCACAGGCGGTCGAGATTGTGTCTGTATGCCCATTATAGCGCAAAAGGCCCCGAGTGTCCACGTATGGCCCCGGGCCGCACCTCATTCCTCCTCGATGTCCCTTGGTCCCACGTACAGCTCGCCCTCGTGCATCTTGCTCCAAGACGTCCAGGACACACCGCTGGGTGCGTCACGGTTAACGTGATCCACCCAGCCGCGTAGAGTAGCATCCGACTCGTCGGCATAGTGCAGGACGATTGCCTCTGGGGTACGAGGGATCACGGGCGATCCCTTCTCTGGCGCGCCGTGACTGGCCAGAATAGCGTGCAAGAGCCGGAGTCGAAGCTCCTTCGGAAAGTCCTCGATGTGCCCAATTGCTTGATCCGCCAGTACAGCGCTCATATACACGTGCCCGAGCAACTTGCCCTCATCTGTCAAGTCAAAGTCGCCGGTCGTTACATAGCTCTCTACCTTGCCAATGTCGTGCAGCACAGCCGCGGTTACTGCTAGATCGCGGTCGACCTCTGCGTAACGCTGTGAAACGAACACGACCTGCCGCGCGACGTCGAGCGTGTGCTCGAGCAACCCTCCCACGCAGGCATGGTGAAAGGTCTTGGCTGCTGTCGCCCGGAAGAACTGCTCCTGAAATGTCACATCACCTAGGATCTCCCTGAGCAAACCGTGCAGGTGAGGCTCTTTGATGCTGTTGATCAGCCGTTGGAGCTCACCGACCATCTCTTCCTGTGAGCGCCGTGCAACCGGCATGTAATCGACCATATCGCCCAGCTCATAGGGGAACGCTGCGCTCACGTTAACCTGGGCACTGCCTCTGTACTCGGTGACGTGTCCAGTGACCGCAACGCCTGCTCCAACCGAGAGGCGCTCCGTCACCTCTGCCGGCACGCGCCAGAAGCGAGCCTGTATATCGCCACTCCGGTCACGCAGCACCATCTTTAGGTACGAGTCACCGTTGCGGTCTGTCGCTTCCTGCAGCTCTGCCAACAAGAATGGAGCCTTCTCAAGAGCAGTGCCAGCGCGTAGTTCGCTGACGCTCAGCCTGGGCATATATTCCCCTCTCTCACAAACTCGTCCAGTTCCCGTATCGATCGTTCGGCCATCTGCTGGTGCCGCAGCCGTTTGGACCGGATGCGCTCCGCCAGCGGCGGCAGCAGCCCGAAATTCGCCTTCATGGGCTGGAAGCCTTGCTGCTCTGTGCTCACATAGCGGCAAAGCGCACCGATCATCGTCGTTTCGGGCAGTACCACCAGCTCGCATCCCTGCACCAGTCGAGCCGCATTCACGCCAGCGACCCAGCCGCTCGCTGTCGAACCTACATACCCTTCCGTCCCCGTTATCTGGCCCGCAAAAAAGAGGCCCTCTCGGCAGCGGTATGCCATCGTCGGCGCCAGCAATGTGGGCGAATGGATGTACGTGTTGCGGTGCATCTGCCCAAAACGGACAAACTCGGCGTGCTCGAGGCCCGGTATCATACGGAAGACGCGCGCCTGTTCACTCCAGCGCAGGTTCGTCTGGAACCCGACCATGTTGTACAGCGTCGCAGCTAGGTTGTCCTGTCGCAACTGGACGACCGCATGGGGGCGCTTGCCGGTATGCGGGTCGATCAGTCCCACTGGTCGGAGCGGCCCGTAGGCTAGCGCATCATGCCCGCGCTCAGCGATCACTTCTACCGGTAGGCAAGCCTCGAAGAAGCGCTTGTCCTCTCGCTCGAAACTGCGCAGTGAGATTCGCTCCGCATACAGCAAGGCATCAACGAAAGCATCGTACTCGGCCTCTGCCATAGGGCAGTTCAAATAGTCCGCCTCGCCCTTTCCATAGCGCGAAGCACGATAGACGCGGGACATGTCGATCGACTCGAGCGAGACGATGGGCGCCATCGCATCGTAAAAGTAGAGCTGGTCTCTGCCCGTCAAGGCCGCAATGCTTTCCGACAGCACGTCACTGGTCAGCGGCCCCGTCGCGACGATCACGATGCCCTTGTCAGGGATCGCCTCCACTTCTTGCCGGCGTAGATCGATCAGCGGATGCGTCGCAATGCGTTCCGTCACGCGCTGCGCAAACACTTCCCGGCCAACGGCGAGGGCCCCACCGGCAGGCACGGCCGTTTCGTCGGCGACCTCTATGATCAACGACCAGAGACGGCGCAGTTCGTTCTTGATCATGCCCATCGCCCGATCGGGCAGGTTCGAGCCCAACGAGTTAGAACACACTAGCTCTGCGAGCAGATCAGTCTGGTGAGCCGGCGTGTTCTGCACGGGTCGCATCTCGTACAGCAAAACCGGGATCTCGCGTTGGGCGATCTGCCACGCCGCCTCAGACCCTGCCAGACCACCGCCGATCACTGTGATGTGTGTACGTGCCATCCATCCTCCAGGGACAGCGATCGTAACACAAACCGTGTAGCCCGTCAAACACTCCGGTTGCCGGCTCAGTCCATCGCTGCCGTTGCAGCCGCCTTGGGCTCGGGCCCCTCACGCCAGACCCGATCGCGCATGATCACCCCTATCAGCACGGCCAGGCACGCCAGTCCGTATACCCCGAGGCCGAACGATAGGACTCTGTCTCGTGGCCGAACCACATAGTTCACTGTAAAGGCGTACACGCTGTTGACCACCCCGTGCATGAATGCCGGCACCCAGATTCCCTCTGTCTTGAGCACCGCATAGCTCTGGATCAGGCCCCACAGCACAAAGAAGACCATGCCCAGAAGCACACCTAGCAACGTGGGTGGATAGGTGTGCGTGCCCCGGAGGATGATAGGTACGTGCCAGACCCCCCACACGAGGCCAACCAGGATTGCGCTCTTCACTTTGCCCAGCGGATTCAGGCTTCCCTGCAGGTATCCGCGCCAGCCATATTCCTCGCCAAACACCGCTGCCAGCCCGCTCAGTGGTGTGCCGATCACGGTCACGCCGACAAAGAGAACGACGAGCGCAGGCAGATACCAGGCTGGCGGAACGGGCAAGCCATAGATCGCTGCTTTCGTGCCCTGCCAGTCCCCAAGACCAAAGAGCAGGTTCAACCCGGCCTGCAACAGCAGAAAAACGATGGCGCCGAGTATGAAACGCTGCCCGTACCGGACGGTACCCAGGTCCAGGCCCGCGCGTCTCCGCATCTGCGGGTCGCTCTGCCCTCCCAGGAATAGGATAGCCATGGTCCAGGCCGTGATCGACACCGCCCCTATTCCCCGCAGCGTGGCACCTGCAGCAGGCAGCGCTGCAGCAAGGATCGTCACGACACCATAGGCCATGGTCAACAGCAAGTAGCTGATAAAGATCCGCCGCACTCCTGTAGAAAGAGCGCGGAAGCGAACCGGGCTGTCGGGAAGCAAGTAGAGCTGCAGTACCAGGGCAGTGAACGCAGGCGCCAGCATTCCCCACGGTGTCATCCCCAACTCGGGATAGGATGTGCCACCACTAGCCGCAGTCAGAGTCAGGTCGAATCCCCACGACAGCAGGAACGTCATCGCGACGAAAATGATGACGCGCCAGAACTGCGTTCGTTTCATTGCACCCATCGGCAGATCCCTCTGACGGCACCGGGCGGTGCGGTCACTCCGCATTCCGACCGCGTCTTGCCATGTGTGGGAGCTGGGTTTGAGCTATGTGAGAGCACAGGCAGAGTGCGCTTCCGTCCCGCTCGGAACAGCCGACGGGGACACAGCATAGCGTTCCTGCCGCGATTATAGCACTGCCGGGTACTTCTCACAAGGCACAGTGCCGCCCCCACCTCATTTGTCCTCTGAGCACATCGTTACGTGCCGTACTGGCCGCTCAGCCAGCAGTTGACACGCTCACAGATTCGGGTATCATACCTTGTGAGTCCAAGTTCGCTCACCGTCTGAGCCGCCGCCTGTCCTCTGTCGTCACAGAGGGCTGGCCTGTCTGGAAAGGGCGTGGGAAGAAGACATGGATTACGTCGTGCTCGCCGATCACATCGCATCCTGGCTTCAGGACAAGCTGGAAGAGGCACGCGCATCGGGCTTTGTCGTTGGGTTGAGCGGCGGGATAGACTCAGCCACGACGGCAGCCCTCTGCAAGCGCGCCGGCACCGCTGTGCTTGCGTTGTGGATGCCGTGCGAGAGCAGCGCAGAGGACGAGCAGTTCGCACGCATGGCGGCAGAATCGCTCGAACTCGACCTGATGACGGTCGATCTGTGCCCTCCATACAATGCGCTTCTCGAGGAACTACCAGAAGGCAACCAGATGGCACGCGCTAACCTCAAGCCTCGACTGCGCATGGCGACGCTCTACTACTTGGCCCAGTCAAGGAGCTATTTGGTAGCGGGCACCGGCAACAGGGCCGAGTTGATGGTTGGCTTTTTCACCAAGTATGGCGACGGCGGGGTGGACATCGAGCCGCTGGGGGCGCTCTACAAGCACGAGGTCCGTGCCCTGGCGAGCGTCCTTGGCCTCCCCCGAGCCATTATCCAACGGACGCCCTCTCCCGGCCTATGGCCCGGCCAGACCGATGAAGGCGAGATGGGCATCACCTACGCCGAAATCGATGCGATCCTCTCCGCATGGGACACAGGCAAGACGCCCGACCTGCCTGCCGACCGGATCGCCAAGGTGCAGGGGATGGTCGCCCGAACTGCGCACAAGCGTGCAGTCCCACCCGTCTTCCCGATCGAGCGCTAGTCAATCGCCCAAGGCACTCGGATAGCTGACCGGCCTGCGTTTATACGGAGCAACGGTCGAGCTGACTGCCAGGAGGGTTACCCATGGCCGATGACATCACCGCATTCGAGGCACACCGCGCCGAGATGAACGCCAAGATCCTTGGTGCCAACCACCTCGGCATCAAGCGCTTCTTCAACCTCGATACCAGTTGCTACCGAGATGGCGCGCTGGACGCGCGCACCAAGGAGCTACTCGGCCTGGTTGCCAGTTGCGTGCTCCGCTGCGACGATTGCATCGACTATCACCTCATCCAATGCATCCGGCTCGGCTACAGAGATGAAGAACTGCACGATGCGCTCAATGTGGCGCTGGTCGTCGGTGGCAGCATCTTTATTCCCCACTTGCGCCACGCATTCCAGACGATCGAGGAACTGCGCCAGCTAGAGACAGAGGGCCGGCTCCCCGAGCTCTCGGTATCGTACGGGTAGATCCCCGAGAGGAGCATCAACGTGCAAGCAGCAATAGTATACTGGTCCAAGACGGGCAACACGGAGCAGGTAGCACGAACCGTAGAACGAACGCTTCAGGCAGAAGGCGCGGATGTGACCTGTTACCGCATCGAGGAGGCGGCTGACCTCGACTGGTTCGCCTACGACCTCATCTGCCTGGGTTTTCCTCCCTACTCCTGGTCTCCTCCCAAGCCGGTGGACGACTGGCTCAAGAAAAAGTTCGCTGCATATCGAGCTCAGGGCCGGGTCAAGACTGGCTCACCCGAAATCCCAGGCAAATACGTGCTGATCTTTTGCACCTACTCTGGGCCACATACCGGGATCGACGAGGCTATTCCTGCTGTCAAGTATGCAGGGCAGTTTTTTGCTCACCTAGGCCTGAAGGTCGTGGACGAGTGGTACATCATTGGCGAGTTCCACGGCTCACTGGAGAGGAGCACCGAGGGCAGACGGGGCGACATTCGCGGGCGGCCAAACGAGCAGGACCTGGCTCAGGTCGTGCAGGACACGCGAGCACTCCTCGATCGCCTCCAACTAGTATCTGGATAATGTGAGGTGCTGATCCTGCGCCAGCTACCACAACGCGCCGACTAGGAGCTCGTCGCACCCTCCGGCACGAGATAGATCCCTGGGAGACTCAACAGCGTCACCGCTCCCTTGACCAGCACGTTGCTCCAAAAGATCGACCATACGACTGCCGCGGGCAGCGTGCTGCCAAACGCGATCCAGCAAAAGATGAGGCTGTCGACCGGCACACTAAACGCATTGCTGACCAGGACACGCGCCCACTGGTAGCGCGTCGTTACCCGCGTGACCCATAGATGGTAGACCTCGGTATCGAGCAGCTCGCTCACGACCTCAGCGAGAATGCTGGCAATCACGATGTGCCACACCGGGCCCAGGATAGCAGCGAACTCGGCCTGTAAACCCCATGAGGGATCCGCAGGCAGCCAACTGACAAAGCCAAACAGCGCAGCCATAAAGAGGTTGATCACGGCTGCAGCGATGATCAGCACGCGCGCGGCACGCTTGCCCAGCATCTTGTGCACCAAATCGCGCAGCGTAAAGGTCAGCGGATAGATGAACGTGCCGCCGTCAATGCTCAGGGACCCAACCGGGCCCGCGGGAAGCAGCGCGATCTTGAGGCTCGCCACGTCGGCCAGCATCTGCGCCGCGATGTACGCGGATACCGACAGCAGGGGCGCGACCGCCATCGCCGGCCCAGGCTCCTCGCCGCCTGCCAACGGCAGCCTTCGCTCGCCTATGAATCCCAGTGGACAGCCCCCGTTTCCTTCGATGTAGAGGCAGTTCCATACCCCTGATTTGCGAGTGCAAAGCGCTCCGCATAAGCCGGGTCGGCAAACTCGAGGCTCGTCGTCTCCCAGTCAAAGTTGCGGATCCGCACTGAGGCGAGCACAGCTTTGGTTTCATCGCTTCGATAGTGCGAGGACCATCGCCTCGCGATCAGGTATAGCACGCCAAACACACATTCGACCGCCAAGAGCCCTAGCAATGCGCTCCACAGCGCTCCCTTTTCCACGTGCATGGCATCCCATGATAGTGCGGCCAGATAGACCCATACGCCGATCGCCCAGGCGACGAAAAAGCTCGCCGCGGCAGCAGCGCGCTCGAATCGCATCTGGAGCAGCGACTTGGCCTCGCGCGCGGCAGCGCACCTTTCACACAACGGGACGCTGACACGACGAACTGCCGATCGTTTGACCTTCAGCAGTTGCACCCGGTGCGTTGTAGGACTCAGGCAGTGCACACACGCGTCCCCCGGAAAGAGCGCACTGTCTCCCTCTATCTCGACGATAGGAGCCAAGATCTGTCCCCTAGTTTCGGTATGGCATGTACTCTGATCCCAATAGTTCCCGGGCAATGACTAGACGCTGGATGTTGACCGTTCCTTCTGCTCCAATCGAGTAGGAGCGTACGCCGCGAATGCCCATCTCGATTGGGTACTCCTTGGAATACCCTGCTGCGCCGAACCAGTTGGCGACCTCGTTCATCACGTTCCACGCCAGCATCGGAGCGCGCAGTTTGACGATCGCCGCCGCCTGTGCAATATCGTGATGCCCGCCCTGGCGGTGCTGATAGTAACGGTCCATCTCCCAGGCAGCCTTGTACACACTGAGCCGTATGCCTTCCAGTTCAGCCCACAGATCCGCGAGGGGGAACTGGATCCCCTCATAGGATGCAAGTGGGCGTCCAAAGGTCTTTCGCTCCTTAATCCAATCCATACCCATCGCCAGAGCAGCTTCTGCCGCGCCGATGCACGTCGCCCCGATCAGCGTACGTGCTGCGGAGAAACCCTCCATGGCGTGGTAAAAGCCGCGGTTCAGCTCACCCACTTGGTGATACAGGGGCAACTGCACGCCTTCCATTGCGAACCCGCCAGTGGAGATGCCCATCCGCCCCATATCCTCGATCGTCGTTGGCGAAACGCCAGGCGTACCCTTGAGGGGCACAGCCAGGAAGGTAAAACAGCGGTGATCCTCGCCATCGGCCGTCCGAAACAGCGTCAGGTGGATACCTCCCATCTCCAGGCTCTCTTTCACGCCGCTGATGTACATCTTTTCGCCGTTCGCCGTCCAGCCTGCCTCGTTCCTGGACGCACGACATCTCGTGGCACCCACGATGTCCGATCCGCCGCCTGGTTCGGTCGTGGCGATGCCGAGAAAGGCTTCGCCTGCGCAGACCCTGGGCAGCACTTCACGTTTGAGCTCCTGCGAGCCATACCTGTCGAAAATGAAACCCCACGCTGCCTCGACCAGGTAGAGCACCGGAAGGGCGAGGCTGATATCGCCGCGTCCCAGCTCTTCTGCCGCAATGCAAGCCATCGCCCAATCCGCGCCCATGCCCCCAAATTCCTCGGCCACCGTGGGCGCGAGCAGGCCCATCTGTGCCATGCCCTCGATCAGATCATGCGGGATCTCTCCGCTACGGTCGTATTCGCGCACCCGCGGCTTGACCTCGTTCTGCGCAAAGTCGCGCACGGCCTTGCGCCACATCTCTTGTTCAGCGCTCCAGCGAAAATCCACGTGTCTCCTCCAAGCGGAACGACCCCCAGCATACGAACACCTGGGAGGATTATAACACTCTTCTGCCGCTCGTACAAGGGTCTGGGCAATGCACTCCTTGTCGCCGTGCTCAGATCCGGTATAATAGGACCGCCACGGGCCACCGACAGCCTCAGGTGAAGACACATTTCGTGCCCTGCCACTGGCATAACCAGCAAGGAGAAGGATGTATGCGGTCGTTTTCGCTAACGTGGACGAGCGAGATCGATGACGATGAAGCAGTCGTCTTTGTCAGTGCAGTACACGAAGCCCTTCAAGTGGCATGGCAGCGACTACCCTCACATAGTAGCCTGGTGCCTCCGCCGGAGATCAGGCCCTATGGCGACTGGTTCCTACAGGGAGTCGACCCAGAAGCAGAATATGCCAGCTTTCGTTGGTACCAGGAGCAGGCCATGGACCGAAAAAGAGGAGGGATCGATGCACAGAGGTTTCTCCAGGTCGTCGTTCACGAGCCCTGGCAGGCCGAGACACCTCACTTTGATCTGTCCCTGCTGCACCAATCGCTCCTCGGCCCAGGCGGGGACCCTCTCCTCGGCCAGGCAGTACGCGGCGCGGCCGCGGTGTTCTCCATTCACGCTCTACATACCCTCTCCGACTCGTGGCGACGCCTGATGCTGCTCCGCCGGCTTGCAGCACACTACGTCGGACAGACGCTCGCCGTGCCTATCTACGAGACAAGAAGGGGAGCGCAGTGCACCAATGTCTGCGCACTGCGCCCTGCCACGACTCTGCCGATGTTGACTGCCTACGCAGAGCAGGAAACCAAAGCTGAGGTTCTATACTGCGAACAATGCCAGAAGGAACTGGGCCAGCGGCTTGCCGACATTCACTTTGGCATGAACTGAAATGCGGCGCTAGGTTTCTTCCAGTACGAACCGATTGTGCGGATGCTCCACCACATCCAGGATCGTACCATCGCCCAGATGGTAGACCAGCGAGGCATACTCTTCCACGATGGGGTCGTGTGTCACCATCACCACAGTCACACTCTCCTCGATCGAGATCTTTTGAAAGAGCGACATGATCTGGCGGCCAGTGGCGCTGTCCAGCTCACCTGTGGGCTCGTCTGCCAGGATCACCTCAGGCTGGGTCACCAGTGCGCGCGCCACAGCTACACGCTGCTGCTGTCCACCCGACATTTCGTAGGGACGATGCTTTGCCCACTTGCTCAACCCGACCACCGATAGCGAGCGCATCGTCCGGTCGCGGCGTTCACGCCTGGACAAGCCCTGAATCCGCAGTGGCAGCTCGACGTTCTCGTAGGCAGAGAAGGTCGGCAGCAGCGCAAACGATTGAAAGACGAAACTGAACTCGACGCGACGCAGCCGCGTGATCTCGCGCTCGCTAAGCTGTGACAGGGGCCGCCCCTTGAAATACACATCACCCGAGGTGGGCCGATCCAGCCCCCCGATGCAGTTGATCAGCGTAGTCTTTCCCGAGCCCGATCTTCCCTGAATGGCAGCGTATTCGCCAAGCGGGATCTCGATCGAGAGTCCACGCAGGGCGCGCACCTCTCGGCCGCGCGACTGATATGTGCGCGTCAAATCCTCCGTACGGATGATGGTCTCTTTGTCGTCAGACGACATCATACTGTGCTGTACCTCTTTCTACTCGGCCTTGGCACCACCGAGACGACGCCGCAACCAGTCCAGCGCCCTCCTGTGGTGTGCTGGCGGCGGCTTGTCTTGCCGTAGGTAAAGGCCGCTAACCTGGACCTGCCACTCCTCTTCTTCGGACACGCGCGAGGCAACCGCCTCACGGCCCTCGACCGGGCGGATCAGGATCCCTTCGTTAGTCAGCTCGACGCGCGCCCGGTCGCCGATCCGCAGCTCCTCCAGGTAGTCGCGCGGAATCTGCAAGCGGCCTGCTCCATCGAGGACCACGAGCTCCTCGTACAAGATCTCGTGCTCCAGTTCCCGATCCAGCATATCGCCGTTCTCGCCCTCATCCCCTTCCGAAAGCGGAGCGAGCACCTGGCGCGTCGTCTCGGTGCTCGTTCGCCCATCACGGATCGCGATCACCCGGTCGACCTCACTCGCGATCCGCGGGTCGTGCGTCACGATCAACATAGTGACGCCCAACTCGCGGTTCAGGCTGCGGAGCGCACCCAGGATCTCCTGGGCCATAGCCGAGTCTACCTCACCCGTGGGCTCGTCTGCTAGGAGCAGACGCGGATAGTTGGCCAGAGCAACCGCGATGGCCACACGTTGCTGCTCACCACCCGAAAGCTCGGCCAGACGGTGACCCTTGCGCTGGCCCAATCCCACAGCCTGCAACAGCTCGTTGGCCCGACGCTTACGCTCCCGTCCGCCCACACCGGTCACGATCATGGGCAGCATCACGTTTTCCTGTGCCGACATGTACGGGATCAGGTTCCGTGAGGGCTGCTGCCATACGAAACCGACTTCCTCGCGCCGGTACTTGTTGAGCCTGCTCTCCGACAGCTTGAGGAGGTCGCGCCCGTCGACGGTCACCCGCCCGGCCGACGGACGGTCGAGCCCGCCCAGGATATTCATCAGCGTGCTTTTGCCAGAGCCCGAAGGCCCGACCAGGGCCATCAGCTCTCCCTCTTCGACCACCAGGTCCAGTCCCTGCAGGGCCACGATCTCGAGGTCAGCCATCTTGTAAATCTTGACCAGGTTGTCGCAGATGATCAGAGGTTCTTCACTCACAGTCGTTTTCCTATTCTAATCCTACGTTGCTTCACCCAGCTTGACAGCCTCAAAGATGCGCATACGCCGCAGCGAGAGATAGAGAACAAAAACACCCGCTACGAACATGATGCCAAAGACGGCATAGATATAGAGCACTTGATCCCATGCCACCTGTACGATAAAGGGCGGCGTAAAGGGGTGGTCACCCGTCTGCACTTGAAAAAACGGGATAAACAGCCTGCTCGCAAGCACACCCAGGCCCGTTCCCACCGCCGCTCCTGTGGCGATCAAGGTGAGCTGCTCCACAGCCAGGAATGCTGCCATCTGGCTCACCGAGAGCCCAATCGCGCGCAGAACACCCAGCTCGATGTAGCGCTGCAAGTACGAGATATACGAGTAGACCAGGAAGCCAATCACGGTGAGCAATGCAGCCGCTACAAATCCAACCGATAGCAGGCCAAACATGCCCTGCCGTTCAGGGCTGACCTGCGCGAGATCGATCATCGCTCGGGCATCGTGGGCCCGCATCACGTCGATGCCCATCTCGTCGGTACCTTTCAGCACATCATCCACTGTCACCGTAGAATCGGTTCTCAGCCACACGTCATATGGATATGTGGCGCCCAGGTGATCGTAGACGTATGCCAGGTTACCGACGAAAAACGGGCCATCCTCCGGATAAAGCCGCGGAAACAGATCGACCACACCACCCACCGTGAACCGGACTGTAGGTTCGTCGCCGAGCGGGAGCTGAATCTGAACCGTGTCTCCCACCTCCAGACCTTGCTGGTATAGATCGCGGCTCACGAGCACGGCATCGTCTCGCACCGCCAGTGCGTTCATCAACGCACCAAAGCTGGCCGGGGCAAAATCCGACCGGAAAAAGGCCACCTGGCCAAAGTCGACACGGTCGACGCCCATGAACCGGGCTTTCGTATTGCCCGCCGCCAGCTTGGCAGTGACCTCGTTCTCCCACACGCGCGCTGCAGAACGCACCCCTGGAATCTGGAGATGCTCAGAGACCGGAAGGAACAACCAGGCC
>Ga0315554_1001436_pt1 | contig 14070 bp, 11 predicted proteins | sample SalMarSW160370MG_FD_202114 | JGI IMG/M metagenome (GOLD analysis project Ga0315554, IMG submission 202114) | Salt marsh sediment microbial communities from the Plum Island Ecosystem LTER, Massachusetts, United States - Salt Marsh Sediment SW1603-70 ... | reverse complement strand
ACGGCCTTGAATGAGGCCTGCTTCAACGATGAATAATCCATCAAACCCTTGATGAAGCGGCTGATCTTGTCAAGGTGATCATTGATCGATTCCGAAAACCGTTCCAGCCCCTCGGTTACTCCCTTCTGCAGGCGCAGGTTCATCAACTGGAAATTGGCCACGACCACGCCCAGGTAGTTGTTCAACTCATGTCCGATCTCCGCCGACATCTGGCCGCGCGTGGCCATTTTTTCCATCTGGATGATTTGATCCTGCAGATATTCCAGCCGCCGGTAAGCCTCGCGCGAGTCGTGGAGCAACTGCAGGTTTTCCAAAGATATTGCCAGCTGGCTGGAAATGAAATTGAGGAACTGGGTATCGGAATCCTTGAGGTCGTATTCCGAGTGGGGATGAAAGAGGGTGATGAATCCCAGCGTTTTCTCCGACCGCATCAGTGGCGCGATCACCGCTGCCCCGGGCCGGAAATAGTGCCGGGGCAAAAACAATTCGCTGTTTGAGGCAAAGACGGCCGTTTCGGACAACGGATGCTCCGATTCGGTGCCCAGCAGGATCGGCGACTTTGTACCGGCGACCGCCTTCGAATCCTCCGTAGCGTACGGAAGGCGGACAAGCTCTTTGTTGGGTTGGGCCGTCCGCGTGGCCTCCATTAACGCGATTTCTTCTCGCCCCTGATCGAAATAGACGGCGATGCCGGCCTCGGCGTTGCTCTGGATGATGGCGAAGGAAAGCGACAGCCGGAGGAGAGAAGCCAGGTCGCCCGAGGCGTATATCAAATTTGACAAATCGGCGATTTTGTTGAGCTCCCGGGACAGGGTTGCCTTGGCGGCGGTCTGCTTCTGCTGGACGGCGCGGGTGATAGCCTGACGGATTTCGGACAGCTCGAACGGCTTCATTATGTAATCGTAAGCGCCCTCCTTGATGGCCTGCTTGGCCGTATCGAGGTTGGCGTACCCGGTCATGAAAATGACGCCGATGGTCGGCGCGATACGATGGATTTCCCGGACAAGGTCGATCCCGTTCATTTCCGGCATGCGGATGTCGGTGAGGATAAAATCGAAGGGTTGCTGCGAGGCCAGGTCGATCGCCTCCTTGGGAGACGACGTGGTCGTCACCGCGTACCCCTCGTCGGTCAGCGTATCCTCAACCAGGTTGAGGACGATCTGTTCGTCGTCGACGACCAGGATGCTGGCGCCGTTTTGCTCGTTATCGGCCAAAAGCGGAAGCTCCTTCTTTCCGGATGCGGTCGATCAATTCCCGCAGTTCCTTGACATCGAACGGCTTCTGGAAACAGCACAGCGCTCCCTCCGACCGGGCGCTCTGGGCGAGCTTGTCGGGAAAGCTATCGGTCATAATAATTTTCGACCGCGGTCGGGTGCGCAGGATTTCCCTAACCGTATCCAGTCCGTTCATTTTGGGCATATGGACATCGCACAGGATGACCGTGTAATCCTGCTTGCAGGCCATTGCCGCCCCCTCTTCGCCGTCCACGGCGGTATCCACCCGGTAGCCGGCGTCGGTCAGTATTTCCACCAGCATCTCTCTGATAATGGGCGAATCGTCTATGACCAGTATCTGATCCTGCCACCGCTCGTTGTTACTCATCTCTGCCATACTATCCTTCCAGGCACTTGCCGACTTCTTCACGCAGCTGCGCGATTGTGAATGGTTTGGATAGGAATCCATCGGCGCCGAGCCGGACGCACTCATTAGCGGTGTCGAGTGAGGTGTAGCCCGTTATGACGATTATCGGAATTTTGGGATTGAACTGCTTGGCGAAGCGAATGACCTCATCGCCTCCCTTTACCGGCATTTTGATGTCGGTGATGATTAAATTGGGCAAGACGTCGGGGATCTTGTCGATGGCATCCTGCCCGTTCACGGCGTGCTGGACGGAGTACTCCTCCAAAACCTCGGCCACAAAATCGCGTATAATGGCCTCATCGTCCACGACGAGAATGCGAATTTCATGCCCCATCGGCTTTTGTGCTCTCCGTTTTGCTATCGTCCGTCTCTGTATCTGTATCGGACGGCGACGACGATTTCTCCAGCGGCAGAATTATGGTGAAGGTCGTCCCGCATCCCTCGACCGATTCGACTTTGATCTCGCCGCCGTGCTCCTTGATAATACCGTAACTGACCGACAGCCCCAGCCCGGTGCCCTTGCCGATCGCCTTGGTCGTGAAGAACGGCTCGAAGATGTTTTTCTGAATCTCCAGGGGAATGCCGCAGCCGTCGTCGGTGAAGCTGATCTCGACGGCCCCGGAAAATTCGCCCAGGCCGGGTGAGTGCCGGGTGGTAATCAGGAGATGGCCGCCCTCGGACATGGCGTGCAGGGCGTTGATAATGATATTCGTGAACACCTGCTGCAGCAGTCCCGCATTGGCCTGGATGGTCGGGACCGTCTCCTGCAAATCGGTCGTCAGCGTCACCTTCTGCATGGTCAATTGATGTTCGATCAGGCTGATTGTTTCCAGCAGCACGGTATTGATATCGACGTCGGCCGTGTCGATCTTGGAGGACGACCGCGAGAACTTGAGCAGGTTCTGGACGATCGTCTTGCAGCGGCGGGACTGGGCCTCGATATCCTTGAGGTGTTTACGATAAGTCTCGAAATCCCGCTCGGTAATATCGCAGAACGGCTTCCGGGTCATTTTTTCCAGCGTATACTGGGCGTATCCCAGGATGCCACCCAGGGGATTGTTCAACTCGTGGGCGACACCGGCCGAAAGCTGCCCCACGGCCGCCATCTTCTCCGACTGGATCAATTGGGCTTGGGCGTCTTCCAGCTCGCGGGTGCGCTCGATGATCTTTTCCTCGAGGGTGCGGTTGTATTCCTCGATCTCCTTGCGCGATTCCTTGAGCGATCCGACCATGCTGTCGAAGGCCGTCGCCAGCTTGCCGATTTCGTCATGGCGGTCGAGGCCGATTTCCAGAGACAGATCGCCCTTGGCGATCTTTTCCGTGGCCTGCACCAGCCGTTCGATCGGTTTGATCACGATATTGACGAAGCCGAAGGTCAGCACCAGCGTCGCCGAGATGACCAGGAGAATAATGATAACGGCGGCCTTGATGTTGTTCCGGGTCTCCTTGATCGTGGCCGCCACCGAAATACCCAGCCGTACGTTGCCGATTACCTCGGTGATGACATGGCCGCGCGACTTGCCGATCGATCCCAGCATTTCCCGCGACACCATCGTCCGCGTCGTCACCACCGGATAGCACAGTTCGTAGAAATAGCCGTCGCCGTCGGGTTCCGCGATGGCCCGCACATTCAGAGAATCCTGCTCCTCGACCACGGGGAGATTTTCGGGGATGATGACGCCTTCCTTGGCTTCCGACGCCAGCACTTTGCCGTCCAGATTCTGTACCACGATGTAAGTTATGTCTTCCGCCTTGGCCGTAGCCCCGATCAGTTCGTCAAGGACGGCCTCGTTTTCGATAAACGTCCCGTACTCGCAGTTGACCGCCAGCACTTTGATGAGAGCGGACCCCTTGTTGAGCAGGCCTTTCTCGGCGGCTTCCATGTGTTTGGAAATCAGGTAATACGATACCAAGGCGCCGCTGGCGATGATCAGCAGCGAAATAGTGATGACGAATTTCACCCGAAGACTCAAGTTGTTGAATTTGCCGAAGAAGCTCATTTGATGACCTCCTTGGCAATGGCAAGCAGGTCCTCAGGGATGTCGACGGCGATCTGCTCGGCAGTCTTTTCATTGTATTTGAAGTAAATCACGCCCGGCGTGCTGACGGGAATTTTTCCCGGATCTTCACCCCGCAGTACGCGACGGGCGATTTCCCCAGCCTGCCGGCCGATATCCTTGAAATCGAAATCAAGCGTGAACAATCCGCCCGCCTCGACCAGACTCTGGGAAAACGCCATCATCGGTATGCGATTGCGGAGCGTCTGGAGAATGATATGCCGGGTCGACTGTGGCGTGTATACGATATGGTCGGCCACCGACCACAAGGCGTCGGAAACTTTGCAGAGAGAATCGATAGCGCCGGGGATGTCCTTCTCGCTTTTGATCTTGACCGAGATCAATTTGATGCCCAGCGCCTGCGCCGCGATTTTCGCCTGCCGAATGACATTCTCCGTCTCGTCGGAATAGATGACGCCCATGCGGCGAATATTGCCGACCACCCGCTGGAAATACTTGAATTGAATATCCGGGGGAATGTCCAGTGCCGCGCCGGTGATGCGGCCGCCGGGACGATACATGGAATTGACGAATCCCGACGCCATGGGATTGATGACGGTGGCGAAAATGATCGGCTTGTGCGGGAAATTCTTGGAGATCGCCGAGGTGGCGTATGATCCCACGGTGATGAACAATTCGGGATTGAAGGCCCGCAGGTTCTTGGCGATGGCCGAATCGATGTCGGGGTGCCCGCTCAGGGTTGCATCCTTGAATTCGATCGTCAGGTCCGACCGGTCGAACGACTGCTTGATGCCCTTGATGGTCCGGAGGGTGGAAGATTCGTCGTCGATGGACACGATCGCGATTCGCTGGCCCGCCTGCGCCCGTGCCGGGCAGAGTATGAGCAGGACGGCCAGAGCCGCCAGGGCCGCGGCCACACCGGCAGTCATGCCGCGGTGGCCGTCGTTTTCGCGCGTATATGCAGGTGTGACTATCGTATTCACAAAAATGTTATCGTCCTGATTGCAATACCCGTAACCGGCGCAGTCTTTTCCCCTTATGGAACCGCCTTGTCTCCAGCAGGTTGCACTTAGACATCATATCGGCCTGTCGATCCGATATCTTTACCGATCCGTCGCATAAAAGCTATGCTTTTCCGCGGAGATCGCCTTTTCCGATTTCATGTGCATTGTCGGGACGGCGCGGCGGCTTTTTCTATTATTGTGAACCGAATATTTCCACTAAAGGAAGAGTCCGGAATACCGATATCCAAACAGAGAAGCCCGAACCATAAGTGCATGTATTATCCGCGAGTAACAACGTTCGATGGGCAGGGAAAGAAGAATAAATCAATATAAAACGGAGGAATTCGGCTTGCTGGCACTAAAAAAATATGCGATACCGCTGATGCCGCTGCTTGCCATGCTGCTCTGGTGTTCCACTGCCACAGCCAGTACCACCGGGAAAATAGCCGGTATCGTCACCAATGCGGAAACGGGAGAACCGTTACAGGGGGCCACGATCCGAGTCCAGGGAAACCAGATGGCGACCGAAACCGATTCGGATGGCGAATTCTACATCATTAGTGTGCCGGTCGGCGAATACTCGCTGGCCGTATCGATGCTCGGTTACGAAACCGTTATCCTCAAGAATGTACGAGTGCTGATGGATTTGACCACCCCGGTCGAATTTGAAATTAACTCCAGCCCCATACAGATGGATCGGGCCGTAACCGTGGTGGCGACCCGCCCTCTCATCCTGCGTGACAAAACCTCGTCCGGGTCGATCGTCACCCGCGATGAGATTGCGTATCTGGCCAACGCGCGTAACGTGACCACCGTGCTGTCCAATATGACCGGAACGGTCGTGGACGCCGACAGCAGTTTGCACGTTCGCGGCGGCCGCAACGGCTCGGTCTCGTATTTCTTTGACGGCTTTTCCATCCAGGACCCGTTCAACGGGAACCTGGGGATGCGTATCGTCCCCGACGCCCTCGAGGAACTATCGCTGACCTCCGGCGGTCTGGCCCCGGAATACGGCGAAGCCCTGTCGGGTGTCGTCAACGCCATCACCCGGGAAGGCGGGGAGCAGTTTCACGGAAGGGTAAAAGTCTATGATGGGGCCACCGACCGCTACGACGTGAATGCCGGGACCTTCAGCGGCCTCAACCGGACCCACAACGACGGCGTCATGATGGATTTATCCGGCCCGGTGGCCCGCCTCGGCGACCGCCTGACGACGTTTTTCGGCGCTGTCGAATATGTCAACAACGACGGCTACCTGCCGCATTCGGCCCAGAAACTGTTCTCGGGCGTTGGCAAGCTGGTCATGTTCCCCACCGTGAACACGAAACTGACCTTCAATAGCTCCTACTATTTCCAGGATCGCCAGCGCTATGTTCACCGCGACGTCAACGGCCGCTCCTATGATTTCAACCTCGACGGTCTGGGTAAGATCGAGAACGAAGCCTATTTGCTGGGCGTCAAGGGTAATTACAACAAGTCGGCCAACACCGTCATTTCGGCCAGCGCCAACTACTTCCGCACCAAGACCCGGCAGGCCCCGGAACAGCTATTCGACCTCCATTGGGATCAATGGCCGGGATATCATGTCGATAGTCTGGGAAATTATGATGGATGGATCGATGATTCCAACTATGTCGTCAATCCCGATGATTATCTCGGAATCGGCTTTACGACCGGGGACGATTACTATCCCTACTTCTTGGAACGGATCGCTGCCTACACCGGCGGCAAATTCTCGGTGCTGTCCCAGGTCGACAAATTCAATCAGATCAAATTCGGCGGCGATCTGCGCCGCTATGGACTCCACTGGGACAACCGGCAATTCTTCAATTCGAAACCGTACGGTGAAACTTATGACGCCAACCCGTGGTTCGGGGCCGGATATCTCCAGGATAAAATCGAGCTGGTCGACATGATCGTCAATATCGGCGTCCGTTTCGACTATCTCTACAGCGACGTCGAGTACTGGCATAACCCGATTGCCAAGGATTACAAGAAGAAATCCAAGGCCAAGGTGCAGTGGTCGCCACGACTGGGTATTTCCCACCCGGTCAGCGAAAACTCAGTCCTACATTTCAACTACGGTTACCTGTTCCAGCCGCCCTCGGCCCGGCTGATGTACACCAACCTCCAGGGCGATCTGGAAACCGGCTACCCCTTGATCGGCAATCCCGATCTGGAAGCGGAAAAGACCATCTACTACGAACTGGGCTTGACTCAGGTCGTCAACGACAATCTGCGCCTGAACCTGACCACCTATTATCGTGACATCAAGAACATGATCGGCGCCCGTGAAGTGATCGACGAAGACCTCAACCATTACACGGTTTTCACCAATTCCGATTACGGCTCGGCCAAGGGATTCGATCTGGCCGTGTCCAGCATCCATGGCCGGCTGTTTAACTGGTCCATGAACTATTCGTATCTGATCGCGCGCGGCAACGCCTCCGATCCGTACGAGTGGTACTATGACTACTATACGGTCGAAGACAATCCGCCCACGATTCCGACCCGCGAATATCCGCTGGCTTATGATCAGCGCCATAGCCTGACGGCCGTGGCCGACTTCCGCGTCCATCGCGGCGAAAAACTCGACTTTCTCGGCTGGACCGTCCCCGATGCCTGGGGCGTCAATGTTCTCGCTCGCTACGGGTCGGGCCTGACTTATACCAAGACCGATACTCAGGGCAGACGGTTGGGCGCGCTCAACGGCGAGCATATGCCCTACACACTCCGCTTCGACCTGCGCTTCAACAAGAATTTCTATTTCGCGCCGGCCGGAGGGTCCTTCCTGTCGATGTTTATCGAGGTCGAGAATCTGTTCGATCGCCGCAATATCGTCGAAGTCTATCCGTCCACGGGCGAGCCTGACGATGACGCCAGCCAGGAATCTCTGGTTTCCTCGATTCCCGAGGAGGGCCTCTGGCGCGAATTATACGATAAAGATCCCCAGCATTACGATCATCCGCGTCAGCTCCGGATGGGGATGGAATTCAATTTCTAACGGCTTTGCCAAAACGAGGATGAATGATGATGAAGGGTTTCAATATACACATCGGGCTTACCGTCACGGCGCTGCTGGTCCTGGCAAGCCTCGCCTGGCCGGCTGAACAGACGGCGCAATTGCCGGCCCCCGGCGTGATCGATCAGATCGTCCACGACCGCGGCAATATCGTGACCACCGTCCAGAATTTCGGATATATCGGCGGATACTCCTGGGCCGGGCGGCCCTCGGGTCGCTGGCCGGCCAACACGAACCACGATTATCTGGCCGAAATGCGCTTTTGGATCGGCGGCATCAATGACGCCGGCGATACCCTGCTGGACAACACCGCCGATGATTTCAATCCGATCCCCAGTTGGATCGCCGGAAGTCTGACCCCCGATATCCGGCTGTCGACAGATCCCGAACGGTATGATTATGACGCCTCCGATACCGTCGGCGCCGGGATCGGCTATCCGGCCAACGGCTGGCGCGTCTGGGATCCCGTTAACGAGGAATGGGTGTACAACCAGGTGTATAGCTTTATCGATTCCACTTTCCATGAAGGCGGCCCGCTCGGCGTCCAGGAATCGGTGACCCGGTTCGCCGACGACGCTCTCGGATATCCCATCATGGGTCTCGAAGTCACCCAGACCATCCGGCAGTGGAATTACAAATACAACAAAGACATGATCTTTTTCACGCTGCAGATCAAGAACGCCAGTTCGGAAAACTACCACGACGTGGCCATCGGCCTCTACTGCGACTTCGATGTCGGCGGTCCCGATCCGGCTACGGGCGAAAACGGTCGTTTGGGCGACCTGGTGGCCTATGATCCGTCGCTCGATCTGGCCTGGACCTACGATGAGGACGGCTACGATCCCGGTTGGGGACCGACCGTCGTCACCGGCGTTATGGGGACGGTGATTCTTTCCACTCCCGGCGACGTCGGGATGACGTCGTTCAACACCGGTCAGTGGGAATTTCTGCCCCAGACCGACAAGGGCCGGTATGAAATGATCGACAATACCGAATTCGATCAGTCTCTGCCGCCCACTGATCAATACTATGTCCAGGCGGTGCGGGGCATCGATCTCCCGGCGGGCGAAACCGTCCAGTTCGATTTTGCCCTCGTCGCCGCTCCGACGGCCGAATATCTCGCCACCACCGCCGAACGGGCCAAGGCGCTGTATGATCAGTACTACATCGGCCCCAAACCGCCCGACCCGCCCACGACGAAAGTGACCGCCGGAGACGGCGTGATCAGGTTGCATTGGGACGACGCGGCCGAGAATTCCATCGAGCCGACCACCGGCCAGACGGATTTCAAAGGATACAAAATTTTCCGCAGCACCGACCGCGGCGTGTCTTGGGGGACGTTGACGAACAACCCGGATGATTCCAAAGGACCGGATTACTATCCGCTGGCCCTGTATCTTCCCGACGACCTCGGCCGTATCGGTCACACGTATGTCGACAGCAATTTGACGAACGGTATGGAATACTGGTATTCAATTGTCGCCTATGACACCGGCAGCACTGCTTCCGAACCCCTGCAGAACGACCGCGGGAATCCGGAATCGGCCACGAACACGGTCCGGGTCGTCCCCCGTGATGATCCCATTGGATACCTGACTCCGCAGTCGACCATGAAGCATAGCTATACCGGTAACTGGCAGCAATCGGACGACGCCGTATCCGTATACGTCATCGACGAATCTGCCGTGACCGGCCATGACTATACCGTGTCCTTTGCCGATGATTGCGCTCAATTATTCTGGTATCTGATCGATGCCAACACCAATGATACCATCCTGGCCGACCAGGATCAGCTCGACGGCCTGCCCGGCACTTATCCCCTCGCCGACGGTATGCAGGTTGTCGTTCAGACCGCGCGTGTTCCCAATGCGCTGTATCAGTCCCAGTTCGCGATTCCCGGCCAACAGTCGATGGATGTGATCGCCGAACAGTTCGATCCGACAGTGGGATGTAACGAGTATTTCCGGAACGACGTGGAAATCAGGTTTACCGCGACAGGATCGGTAGCGTACGAATGGTTTACCGGTGCTCCCATTAACGTGCCTTTCGAGGTGTGGAATGTCAGCACCGATACCCAGCTGGGGAGCTGGGTCGTCGACTGGAGCGAAGACGGCGGGTGGACGATCGCGGACATGGATTATATCATTTTGACCGGCTTCGACTACGACAACGGCAACTTCCACCCCGAGGCGCTGCCCGATTATCTGACATGGCTGACCGCCCTCGATCCGGCCAGCGTGCCGGCCGATGGCGACGCGTGGATGATCGAAGGGCCGCGCCTGCCATCGCCGGAAGATCAGTTCGACTTCTCGTCGCGCAAGATCGTCGCTTCGACCGCATCCCAGAATCTGAAAAAGATAAAAGTCGTGCCCAATCCCTATCTCGGCTACGCCAAATGGGAAACCCATTCGGGCGAGCACAAAATTCAGTTCGCCGATATCCCCGACAACTGTACGATCCGGATATACACGCTGGCGGGCGAACTGATCCGGACTATCGATCACAACGACGGGACCGGCACCGAGGATTGGGATATGCTCTCCGAGGCGGGCCGCGGCATCGCCTCCGGCGTGTACCTGTACCACGTTGAGAGCCAATATGGAAATTTCACCGGCAAATTTGCCGTAATTAAATAAGCCGGGGGAGAGACATGAAGAAAACAATTACCTGTTGTATTGCGTTCCTGCTGGTCTGCGGCGTCGCTGCGACGGCCGCCGATTATACCAAGACCGGATCGGCCGGCGCTCAATTCCTTAAGATCGGCGTCGGCTCCCGCTACCAGGGCCTCGGCGAGGCATCGGTCGCGATTGTCGATGACGCCTACAGTCTGTACTGGAACCCGGCCGGCCTGGCCAATATCGACGGCACTCACGTCACCTTCACCAATGTCAACTGGATCACCGACATCACGCTTAACTATATCGCCGTCGGCACCCGTCTCGAGGATTTCGGGACCATTGGCTTCGCCGCCACGCTGTTGTCCATGGGCGACATGGAGGTGACCACGGTCGACCAGCGCGACGGAACCGGCGAGATGTTTTCGGCCTCTAGCTTTGCGCTCACCGCCGGGTATGCCAAATACCTGACCAACCGGCTGGCATTCGGCGCCTCGATTAAATACGTGTACGAGAAAATCTACCGTGAATCCGCCGGCGGCGTCGCCTTCGATTTCGGCACCCAACTTCACACCGGGTTCCGGTCGCTGCGGATCGGCATGAATATCTCCAACCTCGGTCCGGAAATGAAATTCTCCGGGCCGGATCTCGACGTGACCGTCCCCATCGATGGCGGCTCATCCACCATCGGCGACGTAACTGTCGATCCCTATGATATGCCGCTGACCTTCCGTCTCGGGGTGGCCTTCGATTTCGTCAACGACTTTAATAATCGCTGGACAATGGCGATCGAAGCCAAGCACCCGAACGACAACGAACAGCAGGCCTCGCTGGGGACCGAATACTGCTACCAGGAGAAATATTTCCTGCGGGCGGGATATAAACTCAATTACGATGAACAGGGTCTCACCTTCGGCGGCGGGCTCAACGCTCCCTTGGGCGAACACAACACCTTAGTGATCGATTATGCGTGGTCGGATTTCGGGCGTCTCGAATCGGTGCATAGATTCTCGCTGGGCTTCAAATTCTAAACGTCCGATCTTATCTATAGAGAAAACCCGCCTCCAAAGGCGGGTTTTTTTTTGCTGGCAATCAATTGACGATACCCGACCATCGGTATGGGCGAATCCCCATATGATTCGAATATGTCCATGGCCGGGGATCGTTTCTGAAGGGCGGTATTTCATTGACAGGCAATGCGTTTCCAGATGTTTCTTTTCCGGCAGGGTGTTTGCAAACCTGCTTTAGCAGAAAAGGAGTCGTTATGTCGGAACGGATTACCAATAATCAGGCAAGCGCCGACATCGTGCGCCATATCAATATTTCGCACCGGGCACTGCTGAAAACGATGGAAAAACTCTCTTCAGGGTTGCGTATCAACCAGGCCTCGGATGATCCGAGCGGACTGGTCATATCGGAACAGATGCGGGCACGGATCGCCAGCCTCAACCGGGAAATCGAAAACACCACGCAAACCATACGGAAATACAACACGGCCGATGCCACCGCCGGTCAATTGAGATCGATTTTGCATGGTATCCGGTCCATGGCGGTAGTGGCCGCCGACGCGACCACCGATGAAGCCGGCCGCGAGGCATATGCCGCCGCCGCCCGGCGCGCCGCGGCCAATTACGATCGGATTATTCAGACCGCCGCCTTCAACGGCGCCCAGCTTTTGGACGGCAGTCCGGGGGCTCTGGCGAATATCTCGCCCCTCGATAATATCGATTTGACCGATCCCGAATCCGCCGCACAGACTCTTTTGCAGGTGGATCAGGCCCTATTGGAACTCAACCGGGCCCGCGTCGATATCGGCTTGACACAAAAGTACGATCTTGAATCACGCCGATCCAATCTCGAAGTTACCGCGCAAAATCTGACCGCTGCCGAATCGGAAATTCGCGACACAGATTATGCCCTGACCGTGGTCGATATGATCCGCGACGAAATCCGACTCAAAGCCGGCATCGCCCTCCTGGCGCACGCCGACGTCACCCAGCGAGCCGTGCTGTCGCTTCTGGGCGACTGATCCGGCGCCCTCCTTCCCGGATCAGCCCCAAAAGAAAACCGCCGTCCTCTTGCGAGAACGGCGGTTTTTATTAACAGGGGGTTGGTATCAGACTTTATGCCGGCGTTTTGTAATACCGCGTCACCTTGCCGGCCTTCAGGCACGACGTGCAGACTTTCATCTTCTTGGGCGTACCGTCGATTTTCGTCCGGATCGACTGCAGGTTCGGGTTCCAGCGCCGTTTGGTTCTATTCTGGGCGTGCGAAACCGAATTACCGAAACTCGGTTGCTTGCCGCATATTTCACATACTTTCGCCATATTCGTACTCTCTCTCCATCATCAAGTGCCTTAACCTATAGGAAAATCCGTCTTTGTCAAGCGATTTTTTATCCGTTTTTTCCACCGCCGCAATCCGGTGCATAATCGCCCAATACCGGTATATTCGGCACAATCGGCCATTCCGTTCACATCCGAGTTCACCATTGATAACGTTCATTGTCTATTGACGGTTTCCCGAAATCGACGTATTTTTCAGCGGAGGAGATGCGTCATGCCCGCCAATTTGCCGCCACAGTACTACGAACTGGAGCGGACCTTCAAGGCCGAACGGGATCCCCGTGAAAAGCTGCGCCTGGCCCAGGAGCTTTTGGCGATGATGCCCAAGCACAAGGGCACCGACAAGCTCCAGGCGGAAATGAAAGCCAAAATCTCCAAGCTCAAAAAACAGCTTGATTCGGGCCAACGCAAAGGCGGTGGCCCCAGCCGCACTGAACAGCCCGACCATATCGAAAAAGAAGGCGCGGGGCAGGTGGTCTTTATCGGACCGCCCAATTCGGGCAAATCGTCGCTTCTGGACACCCTCACCAACGCCAAGCCCGTTGTCGCCGATTATCCCTTCGCCACCCGCGAACCGCAGGCGGGCATGATGCCTTACGAGACGATCAGCATCCAGCTCATCGACACGCCGCCGATTTCGCCCGACCTGTTCGAAACATATCTGCTGGGCATCATTCGCAACGCCGACCTGGTCTGCATGATCTGCGGCGTCGGCGATTCCGGCTGCGAGGGCGGCGTCCGGTTCGTTTTCGACAAGCTGGCCGAACGGCGCGTGATTCTCGTGCCCAAAATCCCTGAACGGAAGGATATCGAGGACGCCGGCCTGGCGTACAAGAAGACGATTCTGGTGGCGCACAAAATCTACGACGAGCAGGGCGTGGAGCGGGCGCAGCGGCTGGCCGAGATGTATCCCGGATTCACGATCGTGAAAACGTCGATTCTTGACGACGACAGCATGGAACAATTCAAGCGCGAGATTTACCGGGGGCTGGATATTATCCGCGTCTATACTAAAGCCATCGGCCACGATCCCGATTATACCGACCCGATCATTCTCAAGCCCAACGCGACCGTCGAGGATGCGGCGCTGACGCTGCACAAGGATTTTGCGCGCAAATTGCAGTACGCCAAAATCTGGGGGGCGGGCAAATTCGACGGCCAGCGGGTCAACAAGGGCTACGTCCTCACCGACGGCGACGTTATCGAGTTTCATATATAGCCGTTTCCTTGGTCGGAATTTCCCATCCCGAGTTTCTTTCCTGCGGAATTCTATCGTCCCCGGCCTTTCTCCCAGAGATGCCCTCACCCCCGGCCCCCATATGCGCTAACTTAAGACTTGACTTTATTTATTGTTGGTTATATTCTCGGCTTATGGAGCTTAAACGAATTATAGAGGATGATTGGCCATATGTTGTGAGTTTGATG
>Ga0315554_1001434_pt1 | contig 14075 bp, 9 predicted proteins | sample SalMarSW160370MG_FD_202114 | JGI IMG/M metagenome (GOLD analysis project Ga0315554, IMG submission 202114) | Salt marsh sediment microbial communities from the Plum Island Ecosystem LTER, Massachusetts, United States - Salt Marsh Sediment SW1603-70 ... | reverse complement strand
TCCAACAATCTCATTCATTGCTGCTCCTACAGTTACCTGATAGCCTGCACCAATTGTGAGGGCTTTAGCAGCCGATATGGATTCAGATTTAGCTACTCCAATAGCCTGTGTCATATTTCCTGAAATAGTCTCGCTGTGATTTCCTCCAACGCTGATTGTTTTATTAGCTCCAATTGTTTCACTCTGATTACTTCCAACACTCTTATCTCTATTTGCACCAACAGAAAGTGTTTCGTTATTACCTATCTTCTGATTTTTGTCATTAGTTATATCAATAGTCCAGTCCTTCGTTCCGTGTATGTAAATATTTTCACTCCCTGTTTTATCGTCAAAGGTTAATTCATTCTGCCCTGCAGTACGAATAACGCTTTGAGATTTGTTTCCCCCTGTTGACGGTGAAGCATTTGACGGGTTAGGTATTGTTCCCAATCCAATGGGACGGTCAGGATTTCCGTCAACACAAGACCACAACAATTCTGTATCTGCATGATTAGGGAAATGGATACCATATCCCGAGCCAGAATAAGACTGGGTTAATCTTATAGGCAATGTAGCTTCTCCATTGCTCTTATCGCTAATATCAAACAGCATTTTTGCTTTGTACCTGCCATGATTATCAATAAACGCATATTCATCGCCCGAACCGGATTCTATTTTCGCGCTCATAATCCCTGATATTCTGGGAACAGGAGTTTTGCGTACTGGACGATATTCAATATCGGAAGGTATTGCAGTAAAATAATTTTCATAAGTAGCCACATTTTTCTTTAAGTAATTAAGTAACCCGAATAACCCTTGCTGATTGCCGGAATGCTGTACTCTAGTGATTATATATTCACTATTCCAGCTTTGACGGTAATGCTTTTCTAACTTAAACTTATAGCCTGCCGAAAAATATCTGCAGTCGCTTTTGCCGTAAAATATCTTTTTGCCGCATAAAAATTCCTGGTTCCTAATCTTTGCAAGGGATTCCGCCTGACTTTCATTCTCAAAATCCTCCCCAAAGTCATAAAATAATCCCGGTTGTGTGTTGTCAATTTGACTTTGCGCCATTAATTGTTTTTCAGGAAACATATAATTGTAATCTTTTAACTGTACCATACCTGTAACAATTTTTTCTTTACAGTTAATTTCCGAAACAGATTCTTTTTCGCTTAAAGGATCCTTATTAATATTATAACCTATGGCTCCATCAAGCGGTAATTCTTTTAACAATCCGTTTGAATCCGTAAAGACAATAACATCTTTATCGGCGGAATGATCGAAATAAAAATAAATGCCATAATGCTCCAGGCGCCGCTTAAGAAAATTTAAATTTGTTTCCCGGTATTGAACCATATATTCTTTTTTCGGGTAGCTGCTTTTTAAATCAATTTTATAATCCTGACCAGTTAAACCAATATCATCCAATATTTTTTCAATAATATCCTTAATATTCATATTTTGGTATACTTCATTCTGAAAGACAAGACTTAACCTCCAGACCTGGGGAACCAAAACTGCTTTATAAAATACATAGTCCGGGGTCATCCCATATTGTTCAAAATCGGATATTATTCCATGAATTTTTACCGGTTCTTCATCGCCGCGGTTCATAATAAAAGTAGCAGCTTTATTTAAAATTTTAACAGAATCCAATTCCGGGTCTTTTGACACAAGTTCAATTCGATATTCAAATAGACTTGAAATTTCCTCTTCACCTTCAAATGAAAGGACATTAACTGCATCTTCATCCAGGTCCGAAAAATGAAATTCATAATATGGTTGATTATGTTTATATACTACCATCATCAGCCTCTTTTTTAAATTACAAGATTACAGATTATTTAATACAGGATACTATGCCACAAAATTGTAAGATTATAAAAATGAATATATTATGAGAATTTATACTTAAATCCGCCGTCTTTTGTCTTTGTAACATTCAGCTTGGAAGGGCTTTTTCCTTCTGCCATATATCCTAATAACTGGGCAGAAATTTCCGGTGCTAATTTTTTGTCAACTATTGCATCAATATTTCTAGCACCGGTTTCAGCTCTTGTACATGAATCAACAATATCTTCTATCACTGCCTTGTTAAATTCAACTCCTAGTCCCCTGTTTTCCAGTAATTTCTTTTTGATTTTTCCCAGTTTCATTTCTACTATTGGCTTCATTACATCCTTGCTTAATGGAAGGAATATAATGGGTTTTACTCTTCCAAGAAATTCCGGTCTGAAATATTGATTCATGTAAGGACGTAACTCTTCGAGCAGGTCATCAGGCGAAGTCATTCCGTCGTTATATTTCTGGAATAAGACTTCAGAAGCGAGGTTTGAAGTCATAAAAATAATTGTGTTTGAAAAATCGATATTTCTTCTGTCGGCATCCTGAAGCATTCCGCGATCAAATATTTGCATAAATAAATCAATTACCGAAGGATTTGCTTTTTCAACTTCATCAAGTAATACTACACAGTAAGGTCTCCTTCTTACAGGTTCACTTAAAGCACCGCCTTCCCCGTAACCAACCAGTCCAGGATCAGCACCAATTAATCTCGAAGTATTATATTCATTCTGGTATTCGGTCATATTTAGAGTAACCATAAATCTTTCATCACCGAATAATACTTCTGCGACAACACGGGCAAGTTCCGTTTTTCCCACGCCGCTTGGTCCAACTAATAAAAATACGCCGATAGGTCCTTCTTCTTTTTTTATTCCTACTTTAGCACCCCTAATTACATCGGCAATTTGCTTTATTGCATGATCCTGACCGACAACTCTTTTTTTCAAATCATCTTCCAATTGAAGAAAAGTTGTCATTTCATCCCTTGTCATATTCCCTACTTTTATTCCTGTCCATGCTTCAATAACTTCGGCGACAGTATTTGAAGTTACTTCAGCAAATACCTGGGGTCCCCCATCTTGAAATGCTTTTAATTCTTCCCTGACTTTTTCAATTTCTTTTAAAATCTCCGGTTCGCCGTTCTTCTTCCCGTCTTTTTCAAATTTCTTTTTCCTTAAATCCATCAATTTACGTGTAAGCTCACTCTCCTTTATCCATTTTTCTTCCAGTACTTTTATTTCGGAATCAAGAGTTTTTCTTTTTTCTTTTAATTCATTAAAAATATCCCGGTCAATTTTAAGATCCAGATCCGAATCTTTTTGCTGTGTGCTTATGGCTATATCTACAGATTTTAATTCGCTTATTAATAATTCAAGTTTCGGAGGTTTACTCGTTAAAGACATTTTAACCCGGGTTGCAGAAGTATCAAGAAGATCAACAGCTTTATCCGGCAATTGTCTTCCGGCAATATATTTCCGCGACAGCTTGACTGCTGCTTCAAGAGCTTCATCGGTAATATGTATACCATGATATGTTTCATACTTATTTTTAATACCGCGAAGCATTAATATCGCCTTATCGTCACCGGGTTCACCTACATGAATCGGTTGAAAGCGTCTCTCTAGAGCAGCGTCTTTAGCAAAATATTTATTATACTCAAGGTAAGTAGTTGCTGCAATCGCTCTGAAATCTCCTCTTGCCAAAGCCGGCTTTAAAAGATTGGCAGCATCACTTCCGCCGGCAGAAGCCCCTGCCCCTATTAATGTATGCGCTTCATCAATAAAAAGTATTGCAGGTTCAGGAGAATTGCTTACTTCGGTTATAACTGCTTTTAATCTTTTTTCAAATTCTCCCCGCATTTTAGTCCCTGCCTGGAGAGAACCCATATCAAGGGAATATATCTGGTTATTTTTTAGTATGTCGGGTATTTCATTCGAAGCAATTTTAATTGCCAATCCTTCAACCAGTGCAGTCTTACCAACGCCGGGTTCACCTAATAATATGGGATTTGATTTTTTTCTCCTGCAAAGCACTTCTATTACCTGAATTATTTCTTCGTCCCTTCCCAGGATCGGATCAATTTTACCTTCTTTTGCCTGCCGTGTTAGATTTGTAGTATAAAGATCAAGCACCGTTTCGCCGGGTGCCATTTCACGTGCCTCCTCGGGAGAAATAACTTCCGATGAAACATCCGGATCTTCAACCGATCCTTTTACTATTGTATAAAAATTAGTACGTAAATCTTCCTCTTTAACAAGTGAAAGTATGTCCATCATCCTGCTGCTTATTACCTGTTCGGATGCTACAAAAACTTCGAACAATGCACCTGATCTTATTTTAGTTTCATGATGTGTAACCGAACTTGTAATCCATGCCTGCTGAAGCAATTCAGCAAGCAGCGGAGATAATTTTGGTTTCCCGGAATTTCCGGTGTCTAATTCACCAAGGTTTTTTTGTACAATTTTTTGGATATCTCCCGAATCTATTCCATAATGTTTTAGTATTAATGGAATGTCTCCATGCCCGTCTTCGAGCAGGGAATTTAAAAGATGATCAAAAGTAATTTCATAATGACCACGGTTTATTCCAAGGCCGGTTGCGGTATCAAGATTACGAACGAGATAATTATTAAGCTTTAACAGGAGGGATTTTAAATCTTTGCTTTGCATTTTTAAATCTCCTAAAGATTTAATAAAACTTTTTTTTGAGTATGTTTTAGGATTGGATATTTTTAACCTCACCTTTCGCCAGGTGTCCATAAATTGCGTTTGTCATTTCGACCGAAGGGAGAAATCTTGCGTTTTGAAAAGATTTAAGCCAGAGGTTTACACGTCTCAATAGAAGACTCCCTCGAAATGAAAATTACTTACTTTTAGGTCAGCCACGATAATGCGCTTTTAATAGTCGCCTTCTTAATAAAGAGAAGATTTAGGTGAGGTTTGTGCTTGTTATTTCTTCATAACTTAAATAGACTTTTATTTCTTCTTTTCCGGGTTTTCCGAGCCACAATGTGGAGCCGAGTTTTAACCGCTCATCATCCCATGAAATCGCAGCAATAGTATCTGCATTTATTTTATATTCAAAATCAAATTCCAAACCATCATTTAAATAAATTTTTAAAAGTCCAATCAATTTACTTGCTTGTTTCGTTCCAGGTAAAAAATTTAGATATTCTTCAAAAGTTATAGGTCCAATTTCTATACAAATTCTACTCATGTAATCTCTTATAAATTTACCAATGAAACAATTTTCACCGAGTCTATTCTTGTCTCCTTCCAAACCGGGAATATCATTTAATTCAATCCAGCGAGGAACAAATTCTTTAACTTTCATTTTAATATCAGGGAAGAGATAACAAAGGAGTATTTTTAAACCGGCTTTATTCCTTGCACGCTGAGCAAAAATTCCGGAAAATTTCAATAAAGCAAGATTATGAATAACCGGTTCATTTCCCTGTTTTAACGATGTGGATTTCTGTTCCGGTGTGAATATGCCCCTGCCCGTAAATGAATTGATTCTTTCGTTGATTTTATTATTTGCATCTTGATTCAGGAAAAGATAAAACCTGTATTTTTTCCATGATTGATAATAAAGCCAATAAAACCTGTTATTAAAAATATCTAAAAAATTTTGTAAAGGGACCATACCTTTTCCAAGAGTTCTTTGCTGCACAGCAACCTGTTCGTGATAGCACCTTGGCAAAGGAGAATTAATTCCATATAATCCTAAGAATGTTAAAATGAAAGAAAAAGTATTATCTTCAAAGGAGATTTTTTTTATATCATGAGGCGGAAATTCATATTTCTCATAAGGACGAAATTTTAATCCGGATTGTTCCAATAAAAATTCTTTCCTATCCGGATGAAGTTTTTTTGTGATAGTCTCGGCAATCCATACTGCATGCCAAACATTAAATGCAGAACCATTCTTTATTAATTCTTTAATAAGTCTGTCTGCTTGCGGATTTAGATTGTAAATATTTTGCCTGACAGCGGTATCCAAGAGTATTCCTTTCCTGTTCCCATTTCGATTATTTTTAGTAACACATAAGAATTCAAAGTTACATACTGGGAAAGGAAATAATTCAAAACCATTCCCATCAGATGAATTTCTCCTTCCCCATGTTCATAATCCTTCGGATCTACTTCAATTTTAAATTCTATACCTTTTATTAAACCTCCCCCGCCATCATTAATTATTTTGCTTACAATTTTAGGCGGGTGAATTTTTTTTATGCCTTCAATTCTTTTTTTATTCGGATGATTAAATGCTTTTGCCCAGTTATATAAATTAAGAATACTTTTTAGTGATTCGGCATCGGACAAAGAAGTATAGCTTACCGTAAGATGAGCAATTAAAGACCATAAGTAATTTTGTTTTTCAGGGCAATCCAACACTTCACTTGGTACGGTAACATTTGATGCTTCTATTCCTGCAGGAAAGTCAACAGGTTCCTTTATCGCACCTGCTTCAAGATAGGCAGACGGAAGAAATCCGTTGGAAAGCGTAGCCTGGATACTTAAAGTTTCTTTCGGGAAAAATTCCTCTTCCATACTAGGACCGAACAGCCTGATAAAAGTTCCAGTCATATCACTTTTTTGTGTCCTTCTGAAAACGGAATAAAACCTTTTGTAATTATATTCGGGATTATTTGTCTCTAATATATCATGTGCAGTTATAGGAATATATTTATACTGTTCAATCTTATTTTCACTTATTCCCGATATTTTATCAACGGAATAAATTTCCCTGCTTTTTTTCCGGTTAAGATCCGGTACGATATAATATTCAGGAAGCCGTTGGTCAACAATAACTTCTTCAGTTGAGCGGGAAAATAAATTAACAATCGGTGTACAGTGAAGAAGTATGTCTTTTTGTTCAGGATATTTTTCTCTTAAAAGCTTCCGGTTAAAATCAATTTTAATTTCAAAAGGATTCGATTCACCCGAATCCTTAAAATTTTCCAGTCCCTTAATATTTATAAAAAAGAATTTCTCCTGGAAAGAAAAATACTCATGGAGAAGCCTGAACCCCGGGAAGGTTTGTTTTGAATATGGAAGAATAGCAGAATCATTTTCATCATCTATATGATCTTCGGATAATTCCGGAATTCCTATATTAAAATTATTTATTTTTTGAAATTGTCCCTTATTATCGATTATTTCCCTTATATAAATTGACGAAACAAATTTTGTAAGATAAAGGAGAAGATTATATTTAACCGAAGTGGAACCTTGAATATAAATCTGGAAATTTTTCATATTCAATGCGGAAAAATTAACATTCCTATCCGGCTGCATCCTTATAATCAAAGAAGAATTTCCTTGTGGAGATTCTTCAATTCTCAAATGCGTTAACTTTAAAGGCCGTACAATTAAATTCTGGGTTGTCTTGAAAATAAATTCTGCAGGTTCTTCTTTTTCAGTTACCCTGCTTTTTTCATGAGGACCGGAATAAACTTTGTATTTTACTTTGTATTTCCCGGTAACAGTTTGAATCTCGCTACCTTTATTTATAGTAACCGCCTGGGTAATTGCCCCAGGTTTTGCAGTTGCCTGCAGAATTGCACAAGAAGGAAAAGGCTTTAATAAATGAGGAAACAAAATTTCTAATATACCGCCTGCGATTTCCGGGAATTCATCATCTAATCTTTCATGAATTCTTCCGGCTAAGAAAGCAAATCCTTCCATTAATCTTTCTACAAAAGGATCTTTCCTTTCTCTTTCGCTCATATGAAGGTGGGAAGCAAGGGTTGGATGTTTTTTACTAAATTCTTCTCCTGATACCTGGAGAAAATTATATTCTCTTTCAAAATATTTATCTGTACTCATTCGATTCCTTCTCAAACATAACTTTTGTCCAGCCGGTTGTAGAAAATTCGGTTAAGAGTATCTCCTTATTCGGAACATCCTTAATTGATGCAATAATCTTTAAAGTTATTCGCATATTATTTTGATCAAACTGTGATTTCTGAATTTTAACATCCCCGATTCTCGGTTCATAATTCAAAATAACTTCCGTAATTTCTTTCTTAATAGGATCAATTGAACCGGTATCGAAATAAATTTGGAGAATATCCGGCATGCCGAAATGAGGAAGATGCTGAACAGAACCCTGCCGCGTAGTCAAAAGCATTCTTAGGTTTTCAATAATACTATATTTTAACTTTTCATCTTCATTTAACTGATCAAAATACTGGTCTCCAATATCATCAGGATTTGATGATTCAGAAACAAACTGACCAACAAGTAAATCATATAAACTTAAATTTCTCATTAAATATTTAAGTATTTTGGTGATGCAAAATTTTATTTATAACATTTTAAATTTTATAGTATTGTTTGAAACCAATAGGAGACTGATTTAATTATTTTTTTAAATTAAATCAGTCTCTATAAAATAAGACTAAAAAGCTACTTCCTCATGAGTAATACCTCCGTCAAGATATGTCCAAGTAAATTTTCTGGCAAGAATTTTTACTTTTTCGAGATGACCAATTGATTCATTCTCCGGGATATAAGTGGGAGGCATCCAGTTTTGCACCGACACAATTTTTGCATCATTTAATTGATACTTGAAATAGGGTTCTTCTTCACCAGATTGTTCGGCAATTCTATATAAAGTTATCACAACTTCGGTGCATAAAACACCATCGCAAATAATATTGTATAGTATCGGAGTTATCCGGTCAATACTTTTTACGATTTCAAAAGGAGTAATTTTCCTCATGCCCTGGGGCCTGTTTTCCTCACTTTCGAAAGGAAGATAAACCTCATGTTTGAATTCAAAAATCAGGCTTGTCTTATTTTCTCTTGGCCCTTCAAGTTCTCCCATGTCGGCAGTTTTAATCGATATTTCACCTTTCACAGCCATTTTAACCTCCTTGCTTAAATTATTGAAAGATTTATTTTAAGAAAAAGTTCTGTGTTTGACTGAAAAATCTCTTCATCTCATTTGAAAATATTGTTTGCGCTTTAACCGATGAATAATATTTTCACAATTCTATAAACAAGGAATTAAAACGTTATAGGGAGATAAGGTTAATTGCAGTAATATGAATATAATAACAATTAGAAGGGAATAATTACTTTTTACTTTTCATAACAATATTTTCAGTATAAGTAACACCTCCTTCTAAATATTCCCAAGTAATCTGCTGGGCAATTATTTTTAATTTTTCAAGATGGCCAATCGATTCATTTTCGGGAATATATGTGGGCGGCATCCAGTTTAATACCGAAACGATCCGGGCTTTTGTTAATAAATAGTTGAAGTAAGGTTCTTCTTCCCCGGATTGTTCGGCTATTCTGTATAGTGTAACTTTTATTTCTTCGCACGTAGTACCATTACATGATATTTGGTAAAGCTGTGGTGTTAGACTATCAATATTTTTTACCAGTTCAAAAGCTGTTATACGACGTGAACCCTGAATTCTATTTTCCTCAGTTTCAAAGGGAAGATAGACTTCATGACTAAATTCATAAACCAAGCTGGTTTTGTTTTCGCGGGGCCCGGTTAATTCCGTTCCGCTTGCATCTTTAAATAAGACTTCACCTTTTACTGCCATTTGAGCCTCCAAGAATTATTTTAGATTAAATATATTTAATTAATTAAGCCTCTTCGCTTGAATGAAATGCAATAAGTTTAAGATTTACATCCATGCCAGTAATAGCAACATGAGGTCTGAATTCGGCACTAATTTGGAAGAAACCTGGTTTTTCAGGGAGTTCTTCGACTTTTAACTGATATGAACGGAGTGGTCTCTCAGCTATAACCGATTCAGGTGCATTCGGAAAATCAGCCACTAAAGTGTCCAACCATTTCTTTAAATCTTTTTCAATTTCTGGAGCACCTGCATTTTTACCAACAAATGTTAATTGATGATATTTTAAATAATGAGCTATCCTGGTAACAAGCATGGTGTATTGCAATCTTGCACCAACAGCGTAATTAGCAGTTGCCTCTGGATCATTTTTAATTTGTTTAGCTCTGTTTACCGAAGGAACCTCAAAGAAACATGCATAGTCAGTTCTATCCCAATGTGCAAGAGGAATAAAACCAAGATCACATAATTCCTGGTCTTTTGCCTGTCCTACGGATGCTTCAATCGGAACTTTTAATTTCTTCTGACCATGTTCTTCATATGTCGGCGTAGGTAAATTTTCAACTTTACCGCCAGACTCGACACCTACAATTTTTACACTCCAACCCCATTTTTCAAAGCTTCTAACCATATTCGAAGCAAGAGCCATAGAAGCATGGCACCAAAGGCTGTTATCTTTCCCTTCCCGGTAAACACCTTCGGTATAGTTAAAGTTTTTTGTAGGTTCGGATTCCTGGTTATAAGGTAGTCTTCCAAGGAAGCGGGGTAATGCCAACCCGATATATTTTGAACGGTCGTCATCTCTAAAGGCTCTCCATCCAGTAAATTCCGCTCCTTCGTTAACCTGCTCGGACAAAAAGCGGTTGTCCATAACATCGCCAAAACTTTTCTCACCGAAAAACTTATGACTTGCATTTCCAATAAACGGTATCTGGGCAGATTCGGATAAAATAGATAAATGCTGGAGCAATCCAATATCCTGCGGTGTATTTTCAACAGCAAAATCACCAATTATTGAAGTGTAGGAATGACCGCCGACTTTATCATATGCGCCCCAATATATATGGTGCCATAATCCCGAATCTTTTTCATAACCTTCACCATTAGCAGCTTCATTTAGATCATCGTATAATTCTTCCTTTGTTGTATCCAGTAATTCAAACTTTACAGGTTTACTAAACTCTGTATTTTGAACAAGGAATAATAACCCCCGCCAAGTAGATTCCAGTTCCTGGAAGTCCTGATTATGCAGGATTTCATCCACCTGAGCACTTAACACGGTATCAATATCTGCTATATATGAATCGACCAGTGCGCCCGTTATTTTAAATACCTGAGATTCTTTCCCAACTTTACTTATAAACTCCGCCACTGCATTTTTTTTAGAATCGTCAAGCATTAATAATAATTTATCAACAGAACTTTGTTCGGTTTGTTTTGCCTGTTCCGTTGCAGTTGTTTTTTCTTTAGCCATTTTTAAAAAACCTCCTTAAAAAATTATATTGGTTTATAAGTATGGAAATTATTCTTTCTTTTCCCCAGATGCAGCACTTTCCTGAGATGCTCCAAGCTTGGTCATCAAATCATCGATACTGCTTTCACCATCTTTAAGAACGCCTTCAAGAGCTTTTTTCAAATTAGCATCCTTTAAAACAGTTAATTTTAATTGTTTCAATCTTTCCCTTGCTTCAAGAAGTCGTTGAAGCGGTTCAACTTTTTTAACAATTTCATCCGGATGAAAATCTTTAATATCCTGGAAATCAAGATTTACTTCCATTTGAGCATCGGGATCATCAGATAATTTATTTGTAACACTTAGTTTTAATTTCGGATTTATATCCTTTAAAACTTTCTGAAAATCACCCTTTCTGCTTATAGTTCTAAGTCTCCGGTCTTTTAAAGAACCTAAATTACCCGGCTCACTTTTACTATAGTTACCGGGAATTAAAAAACGGTAATCCAGTTCAACACTTTCTTTTGCGTCGCTGCTTGGAAGTATTGATACTTTAACCCGCTGTGCAATTTTGGGTGCGGTCATTCTTGCCATAGTAACCTCCTTTTTATCATTTATTATTTATTATTAGTTAATTTAATTGCTAATATTCCGTCGTATTTTGCAATTTTAGAAAACAATTCTTCCTGTTCTTTTTTGATTTCCGTTTTAATCTCCTCCCTGTCATTATCATTTACAATTTTGGTATTAGTAAGATAAACCGATTGCCAAACTGCTGTGCATAATGCAGGTTCCCATTCCATTAAATTGTATTCGGTAATTAATTTTGATAATTCCAAAAAAATAATTTTTGCAAGACTGTATTGTTTAGCTGCAAAGCAATAATTTGCCAGATTAAGTCTTCTTAAAAATTTACCTTTGCTACGATCATCAGTCATTATACCCTTTTGCATTTCTGCTAAATTTTCTTCGAAATTTTGCGGCAGTTCACTGCAGGCAGTTTCGTATTGTTTTGTCAAAGGTTCATAATCTTCACCCATAATAGGAGGAAGAATTATAGAACCGCCGCTGCTACCGCTTAAAAGGGGTTTAACTTCATCATCTATCCACTTTATTGTTTCGTTGCCGGCAAAGGGAGTTTGTTTATCTTTAAATTTCAATTGAGGAAGTTCAGGTATTCTTCTCAATAAAATTGCAAGATTCATTTTTATATCCTGAGAAGCCTGAACATAAATATCTCCCTTCTGCTCAAGGGCTTGGGTAACATATCTTTGTGTATCAAGCCAATATGGAAATTCACCGTCAGGCTTTAGAAAATTAATTTCAATCCGTGGAATAAGGATATTCCAACTGGCTGAGGAAAACCATTCTTTAATTTTATTTTGCATAATCTGATTTGGTGGATCGATCTGCGTTACTTTATTGGTATCCGGAGGTTTGATAAGTCTACCCCATTGTAACTGCCTTGAAAGCCCGAATACAAATGGAGATTCCGGAACCTGTTCCTTTTTGCTTCCGTCAGTTTCTTTTTCAAAGAAGAATAATAATGTTTGCCTTAATTGTTTTATTGCATCTTTTTCAGTACCTAATTTGATTTCTTTTGGAGGTTGTGCAACAACTTTGTTTACAGCAGGAACTTTAGGTATTGTTTCCGCTTTATTTTGAATAGCTGCACTAGTTTCTTTTTTTTCTTCGGTAATTTTTTCCTCCACTTTCGGAAGGGGAACAGTTAATAATTTTGCATTTTCAATATGCTCTTCAATTGTTTTTTTAATAGATTTCAATACCGGAATATTTTCCGGAAAAAGTTTTTTACTTTCATCTATAATTAGTGTTAATGTTTCACCCGCTTCAATAATATCATTTGCATTCGACTTATTTATTTCCTCCCTTTCAATGAGTTTAAAAAACCTGGCTGTATTCAAAAACTGAAGCGCCTTACTGCGATGCAAATCATTTTCAGGAAATAACTTATTCCCATATCTACTTAAAAGATGGTTTATAACATTTAATCCGTCCTTAAGTCCTTTTATTTTTTCCGTTCTGAATAAAGCAAAGCATAGCCACGAAGCTACTTTAAGGTCTTTACTTTTTTCTTTGAGTATTATACTGGAAAGCTCTATACATTTTGTATAATCAGGCGTAGTTTTGGGAATTTCCATATTTAGTTTAAAATATTCCTCTTCATTTGATGCATCAATTCCCGTTGGTTTATCACCTGGAATGGGTTCTAAATATTCCTGTACAAATTCGGATATTTCTATTTCTTTAACTTCATCCATATCAATTTTCTCCAAAATTTTCTTGAGTTACACTTAAATTGCGGAAGATTGGTAAGTGATGTATTAAGTGTATAGTTTTATATTATTATAAAGTTTTCATACACTATCGAATTCACTAACAATTTAAAACTTGAAGCAATTCTTTCAAACTTATTTCCTTTTTATTAAGAAGGTTTTTTATTTTGCTGGAAACAGGAACGGATCCCAGTTTTTCATTCACTTTAAGAATCCTATCACTATCGTTGTTTGAATAAATTATATCTAAAAAATTTATTGTAACAGGTTTTGAAGGTAATATATAGAGAGAAATATTATTGTTGATATCTTTACTCCAGAACATTGCCGGCAAAAAAAAATTGCTTTTAGATATTGCAACCATATTTAGTAAAAAGCATATATCCAAGACATCATTTTCGTCATCGGAATTAAAATAAAATTTTAAGGTTAAAGTGCTGTTCTTTATTTTAGGATCAAAAATATTATTAATGATGCAGTATTTTTTTTCTGAACTAAAATCTCCAAAGATTCTCTTCCAAAGAAGTTCCTGAGATGAATTACTTATAAAATCTTGATATGATTCATTTATAGGTTCTTCAATATGAAATGAAGATATTTGACTAATTAGTTCATTTAAATTGCTTTGTAAGATATTATTATCAATATTATTAAAGATTTTTTCAAACACACTATATTCATTTTTAAAAATTAAAGGAATAAGATAAAATGGAAATATCTCAAAAATATTTTTATTATAATTAAAGAACATCAAAAATGGAAAAACTCTGTCGCTTTTGTCGTTGCTTGGAAAAATTATTCCCGAAATAAATTGATCCGTCCCGGTAAAAGGATAAAAAAATCTTAAAGGCAGGGATTTTTTATAAACCGGTTTCCAATTAGTTTTAAGCTTTTG
>Ga0315554_1001433_pt1 | contig 14075 bp, 11 predicted proteins | sample SalMarSW160370MG_FD_202114 | JGI IMG/M metagenome (GOLD analysis project Ga0315554, IMG submission 202114) | Salt marsh sediment microbial communities from the Plum Island Ecosystem LTER, Massachusetts, United States - Salt Marsh Sediment SW1603-70 ... | reverse complement strand
TGGGCATTGCCGACTACGGCTATGTCATGGAGAATGGTCGGGTGGTCTTGAGCGGGGCGGCTGATATGCTGAGAGACAATAAAGACGTTCAAGAATTCTACATGGGGCTATCAACGGCGGGTTCCAAAAGGAGCTATCGTGAAGTTAAGCACTACCGCCGAAAGAAGCGGTGGCTAACCTAAAAAACAGGCAGGGGGCAATGACAACAGAGACGGAGCAGGTCCTTAGAGAAAAGTGGGACACCTGGCCCCAGGTACTAACATACAACTGCCAAAAGTATGGCGATAGTCACATAGCCATGCGCCACAAGCACCGAGGCATATGGCAACCTTATACCTGGAAGGACTACTACCTTAATGTCAAAAAACTGGCACTTGGCCTACTATCCCTCGGCTTTGAACCCGGAGACAAGCTTATTATTATCGGAAACAATGCTCCCCAGTGGTATTATGCCGAGCTGGCTGCCCAGGCCAACCATGGTGCCTCAGTTGGAATGTATTCAGAGATGCTCCCCCTGGAGATAGAATACATCGCCGGAAATTCCGAGGCTAGTTTTGCGGTTGTTGAAGACCAGGAGCAGGTTGATAAACTGCTCCTGATTAAGGACCAACTTCCCCGCCTTAAAAAGATTATCTACTGGAACTATAAGGGGTTAACCTCCTATAATGACCCTGTTTTAATGGGGTACAGGGAGGTGCTGGAGCTAGGGGAAGGATATGAAAAGGAACACCCCCACCTCTTTGAGGAGAATATCAAAACGGGTAGAGCCGATGATGTCTGCGCTATTGTTTATACCTCGGGAACCACCGGGGCTGTGCCCAAGGGAGCTGTTCACACCTACAAGACTATGAGTGCCGGTGCTAACTATTATTTGCACCTAGACCCATGGTATGAGGATGATAATATTATTCCCTACTCGCCGCCGGCCTGGATGACCGAACAGTGGTTCGGGATTGGCTGCCATCTACTATCAGCCAGTATTCTTAACTTCGCTGAGGATCCAGAAACCCAGCAAGAGGATATGAGAGAAATAGGACCAAGCATAGCACTCTATGGAGCCCGGATATGGGAAGCCCAAGCAGGCACGGTTCAGGCCCGCATTCGAGAAGCTGACGCCATCAAGAGATTCGTTTTCCGACTGATGATGCCCGTTGGCTACAAGATAGCCGATTTAAAATTTAAAAAGCAAAATATAAACCCGCTATGGAAAATACTATATGCTCTGGCTCACCTAGCCCTGTTTAGGCCCATCAGGGATAGCCTTGGTCTGTCAAGCGCCAGAATCTGCTATACCACCGGGGCCATACTCAGCCCGGACGCCTTCAGGTTCTATCATGCTCTGAATCTTCCCCTCAAAAGCGTATATGGGTCAACGGAGGGCGGAGCTCTAACTGGAGCCGAGAACGACGACATCCGTTTAGAGACTGTAGGCCCCGTTCACCGGGGGGCAGAGGTAAGAATAACCGATGATGGTGAACTTATTTACCGGCAGCCTGGTACTTTCCTTGGTTACTATAAAGATCCGGATAAGACTGCCGAGGTGCTTAAAGACGGATGGTTTTATAGTGGAGACAGCGGTTCCATTACTGAGGATGGACATGTTGTCTTTCTGGATAGAATAAATGACTTGGTTGAGTTGGCCAGCGGCGATAAACTGGCCCCCCAATTTATTGAGAGTCAGCTGAGATCCAGTCCTTATATCAAGGACGCCTGGGTTCTAGCCGGCCCGGATAGAGCCTACGCCTCAGTAGTCATAGTAATCAACTATACCAGTGTAGGCCATTGGGCTGGGGGGAAAGGGGTAACTTATGCCACTTTCACCGAGCTTTCTCAAAGGCCAGAGGTTTACCAGCTAGTGAAGCAGGATATAGGCAGAATAAATAGCGCCTTGCCGCCAAGCACTAGGGTGAGGAAATTCATCAATCTGCACAAGGAGTTTGACCCCGATGAAGGTGAGCTAACCAGGACGATGAAGTTGAGAAGAACGTTTTTGGAAGAGCACTACCGTGAGCTTATCAATGCCATCTATAATGATAGTACCGAGGTATCCCTGGAAGCTCAGGTCAGACATGGGGATGGGCGAATGGGCACAATAAAGACCACCCTTAGTATTCAATCTATTGAGGGGGCTACCCGATGACCTTCTTTCTGCAGCTAGTGATAAGCGGTTTTGCCCTGGGGATGGTCTATGCCCTAATCGCCTTAGGTTTTGTTATCATCCTTAAATGCTCCAAGGCATTCAATATTGCCCAGGGGCACTTTGTCATGATCGGCGGTTACCTGGGCTTTACTTTCCTGGTAACCTTCCATCTGCCGGTATGGGTCAGCCTGCTGGCGGCGATAGCGGTGGCTATTATAATGGGCCTGCTGATAGAGCGCCTAACCCTGCGCCCCCTGGTAGGCCAACCAGTACTAGCGGTAATCATGATGACCATAGCCTTAGCCACTGTATTGGAAGGGCTGGCTACCCTGATATGGGGTGGGGAATATAAGTCCTACCACGGAGTGTTACCGACTATAACTCTAAAGCTTGGTGAGCTATCCATCCCCCCGGAGGCACTAATCGGAGTAATGGTGTCTATTGTTGTGGTAGTTATACTCATGCTTTTCTTCCGTTACACCAGAAGCGGGCTGGCAATGATGGCCACCGCCGAGGATGAGCAAGTAGTGCAGAGTGCTGGTATTAAGGTAACTACCGTTTATGCCCTATCCTGGGTGATTGCCTGTATTGTTGGCGTAATCGGCGGTATTATCTTAGGAGGTGTATCTGGCGTTATGGTATCAATGTCAAACGTCGGCCTGAAAGCATTCGCGGTGGTGCTGCTGGGAGGAGTGAACTCGATTGGCGGGGCTATTATCGCTGGAATAATAGTGGGTGTGCTGGAGAACGTAGCTGCCGGATACCTGGATCCACTCTTACCGGCTGGTGGTGGGCTGGCTAATGTCTTCCCGTTTATCGTCATAATAATCGTACTAATCTTCAAACCATACGGTCTATTTGGTCTGGCTGAGATAGAAAGGATTTAATAGATGGGTTTACCCAGCGGAACCTTTAACCAGAGCTACGCGCAAGATATGGCTATCTTCCGCACCAAAACGCATTGGGTAATGCTGATTGCCTTTCTCATATTTCTTTTCACCTGCCCGCTTTATTTTAGTGACAGGATACTGACCATAATGACCGTAATCGGTATCACCGTTATCAGTGTACACGGTCTAGGTATTTTAACTGGATATTGTAATCAAATCTCCATAGGTCACGCCGGCTTTATGGCGGTAGGCGCCTATACCTCTGGTATCCTCACTGCTACTCTCGGCTGGTCATTCTGGGCAGCCCTGCCCTGCGCTGCCCTAATGGCGGGACTTGTGGGTATTTTATTCGGCTTACCATCACTAAAGATCAAGGGCTTCTACCTGATTATGGCGACCATAGCCGCCCATTTTATTATTATATGGTTTATACTTCAATTCCAAAATCTCACCGGTGGTGGTAATGGCTTATCTGTGCCTAGACCTGAGATAGGCGGCTTTGTCTTAAAGTCCAAAGCCAGCTATTTCTACCTGGTGATGACAATTGCCTGTCTGGCCACATTCTTTGCTAAAAATCTGGTCAGGACAAGGGCAGGTAGAGCTTTCATTGCGATCAGAGATAATGAGCTGGCGGCTGAGGTCATGGGGGTCAATCTGTGGGCTTATAAACTACTAGCATTCTTTATCGGTTGCGTTTTTGCCGGCGTGGCGGGCTCACTGCTGGTTCACTACGTTGCTTTTGCCACTGTTGACCAGTTTCCCTTTATGAATTCAGTGTGGTATTTGGGCATGCTAATTGTTGGTGGTATGGGTAGCACCGTTGGGGTTATCTTTGGCGCCGTATCTCTCAAGCTGCTGGACGAACTGGTCACCATTGTTGGCCCAATATTATCAGCAGCCGTCGCTCCCCAGGCGGCGGCCTCACTCAGTCTAATCATGCGCGGGCTTGTAATTATCATCTTCCTCATCTTTGAGCCCAGGGGACTGGCTCACCGGTGGCAGATGGTTAAGGCGTATTACCGGCTATGGCCGTTCTCACATTAAAGTACCAGGAATATCTGGAATGATATAATAATATTGTTGAAAGGGGGTGATGAAATTCGATAGAATGATAAACTTGCGGAGTAGACTAAATCAAAGACTGGAAAGGAGGAGAGATGTCTAAGATTAAGTGGGTGTTTATAGCTTCCCTGATTATTCTGCTGCTGGCAATACCTCTGTTGGCTGCTTGTCCATCAACAACCCCAACAACGACACCACCAACAACCCCGACAACAACGCCACCAACAACGACGACGCCACCGCCTGAGTACACACTATATGTCGGTGGTTGTTTTGCCTTGACTGGTGCCTACGCTGAGGATATGGCGGCGAGCCTGGCCGGCTATGAGGACTACATTGCGTGGGTAAATGATAACAAGATTCTGGCTCCATGGTACCCAGATAAGACAATCCTTGACAATGTAACCTTTGAGGTGCTGTGGCGAGATGATGAGCTCAATGTAGAGAAGGTGCTGTCCATCTATGAGGAGCTTAAGGGCAAAGGACTCCTGGTCGAGAGGGTATCAGGGTCGCCACAGGCACTGGCACTCATGGACCTGCTAAATGAGGACCGAATCGGTGCCACTAGTGCGGCTGCTGGACCCTACCTCCTGACACCGCCAAAAACCATTTTCACCAATTATCCCATTTATACTGATGACTGTGCCGCCTTCGCTGATTGGTTTATGGAGAACTGGACAGGGGACAAGGCACCGAGGTTTGCCTTCCTCACCGCCGATAATGCCATGGGCACGTCGGTTGTGACAGATGAGATGAAAGCTTATCTAGAGGGCATTGGGTATGTGATAGTTGGCGAACAGTATGTGCCTTTGGTACCCACTGCGCCACCCACCACCCAGCTTCTATGGCTGAAGGATAACAAGGTTGACGCTTGCTTCGGTGTCATGATTAACCCCGGTTCCCAGCCAACGGTAAAGGAAATGAACAACCTAGGGATGGGACCCTATGAGGAATATAAGATAACCTTTGGCTGTGCCACACCAAGCCACATTCAGGTGTTCATTTCGGCTATGGGTGCGGAGGGTAACGGTTTTTGCGTCGCTGGTGGCTATGCCTCTTGGGATGACCCCGGCAACGGGATGACCTTCGCCAACGACCTGCTGGCGGCTAACCGCCCCGACAAGGTCGGAGCTATGCACATCATGTATGTTGATGGCATAGTTGAAGCCATGACCCAGATTGAAGCAATGAGGCTGGCCATGGCAAATACTGGTAAATCTGCTGACCAGCTAACCTCGGCTGATGTCCTGGAGCAGGGCTTCTACATGATTAAGAATCTTGACACTGGTGGCATAACCGGTTCACCGCTGACCTATGGTCCGGACGATGTTGAAGGTGCTGATGAGGTACGTATTCAGCAGATGCAGGGGGGTAAGATTGTAGACATGGGCACCTACCCGTGTCGCCACATCTACAAGAAGTAAGAATAACTACTGTTTTGGGTCTGGGGGCTCTTTCGCAAAAGGGCCCCCAGGAAGACCATGCTATCTTTTGGATGGAATAGATATACCTATTATCCATAAGAGTGGCTATTGCAGCCAGAACTTCGGAGATTCTGAAAAATGTAATGTCATAAGTGGGCTAAAATTACCAAGAGAATAAACGGGCAAAGGCGGGCTTCTGCCAGAGGGTGTGCCACTCGGCGCTGTTCACCGTCGTGAATTTCTCCCACCCCCCCTGTAATAGTGGCTAAAACGGGGCAAGCGGCATCCCGCCTTTTTAATTATGGTTTCATCTTTGCCGAAAGAATTTCCTTATCCTATTTAAGAACCTCTTAATTAAGTAGGCTCTTTCATTCTCCCGTTTTGCTTGTCGTCCCCGGAGGGAGAAATAAAAGCGCTAGGTTATCAGATATCACCAAAGAGGCTTTTGTGACCTCGCCTCTTGTTTCCTGCAATGGGCAAAAAATAAGCTATCCCCAGGGGGCAGTCATCGGGAGAGCCTTTATTTATAACGGAAACGCTCTAGAATCAAATTCTAGGCGTTCTTTTGGGTCAGGGAGTGGGACTGGCGCTGGAAAATAAAAAAAGGGGATAGCGCAACCGCTATCCCCTAAAATAATCACAAAAAAGGCAAGAGTATCCCTACATCTAGCAGGACACCCTTGCCTGTAATTGTTTTAAGCTACTATCGTGAAAAAGGTGAGACTTACCCTATATCAAACCGAGCAATTACCGCCTTGTTTTTGCTCTCTACCCCCGTTAAGTGTTTATCAATAGCCCGCAACTCGCTGGCACTATTGATATTGTGGACTGGCCAACTGGCCACTTTGTAGGGGTATTCTCAAAAACAAGGTAAACTTGACCGTGAGTAGTAGCCCTGATATTCAATTGTCCAGAGCCTTGCCTAACCCGCAACCCGCTGGCATTAGTCAAAGTCCTAGAGAAGGATTTTACCCTTCCACTATATATATCGCCAAAGCACCCCTAAAACATCACGCTAAAACTAACTTCTTTTGATACTTTCTGGCTTGTCGGTAAAGGTAATTCCGTTCCGTGTTAGTAAGAGGATAGCCCGCATATTGCTTATACTTGAGTTGGACAAAACGCCGAGGATAGCCGTCTAAGGTAAGCCTTGCGTCTAGCCTGGCCACTATGTCAACGGCGCTATCATCGGCTATCAATTCGTGTAGCGGGGTGCAATCCCCGTTACCGTCCTCCACTAGCCTGTCAAGGCTGTCAATATGGATTGCCTTTGGGCACTTACCACCGTATGATTTATCCTCTTTGCACTTGAGCCTTTGCCGATTAGAGCACCGCCCGCAATCGGTGTTTTGGTAACGGCGATACCACTTGCGCCAGTAACCGGCTACCTCATAACAGGCTATCCGTATTAGCCCCCCTTCCGTCAAAGGCTTACCTATCTGGTCATACTTTGCCTTGACTCCAGCAAAGGATAAAAACAAGTCGTGTAAGAAGTCCTCGCTATCCTCTGGTCTTACCCTGCGCTTAAAGCCTTTGGCTATCTTATAGAACAGCGCCCAGTTGCCGTCTAGCTTATTATAGCCGTTGCCGTTATCCCCGTTACCGTTCCCTTGATAGCCATTACCGTCTATGGTATATTCCTGATGGTCTAGCATCGTGGACACTCTCCCTTTGTTAGACTTGCCGTCGGTTAGCTCCACTAGCCGGCGGCCTTTTATTAGCTGTACAAGGCAAGGCTCTGGACATCGGATATTCAACTGTTAAGGTGCGTTTTTCAGCTTCAATATTGCACATTTGGAACGATTGTTCATTAAAAGAATGAACCTACATTTACGGGATTTCTTATTTATGGATAAAGCCACCTTAAAATTGGAATAGTCTCGGATTAAACAATTTGTGAGAGGCTTCCGAGGGGCTAAAGCCTCTACAGGCACTACAGCCTCTCTCAAGAGGGTAAGGCACTACACTTTTTGTTGTCAGGCTGGAGCAATTGTGCAATTCGGGGCGGGGGCAGGGTTAACCATGACTTAAGGCGTTAAAGAGGCTGGTTATTGATTCTGGAGAGTGGTGTAGGGGCATAGGAAACTATTGAGGGTATGGCTCTCTAGCCGTAGAGCGCTTTGCGGGGGTCAGCCCATTGTTCGCCTGACGCAGATTTACCTTTTTGGGTAAGCCGGAAGTAGACGCGTGGTTTACCCTCTGAGTAATGCTCCTGGAAGGCAGAGAGTTCTACTTTACCCGACGGCTCCACCCAGCCCAGCTTCTGGAGCGTTGAAAAATAGGTTACAAATGAATGGTAACGGTAGCCTCTTGATTTATAGGGCAAACGCTCTAGGTATTTCATGGTAAGGACTTCAATATTGTCAGGATTGATAGAGCGGTGCTCTTTTTTGGCTCTCTTTTCCTCTTGCCTGGTTGCTCTGTCTAGAGCGGTAACCTGCCTCAGGGCTTGCTTGTAGTGATAAAAGATATCGGCCTGAGGAAAGCCTATCTCAGGGTCAGTGGCTGGTGATTCATAAGGAGTATTGCCAGAGAGAAGCTCTTTAATAAACCAGCCGCAGCCGAAGGGGCGCAGAAAGCCACCCCGTCTAGGCTTGAGAGGTAGCATTACCATTTGTTTCCTTACTCCACAGTCTTTGGTACCACTCTCTATGCTCTTCGCCGGCTACCTTTCGATATTTCGCCGTTGTATTAAAACTCTGGTGGCCCAGATGCTCCTAACTCCCGCGCCATTCAGGACATCGCCCTGCGCTGCGGGGTCAAGGAGGTCCGGTATCCGTTTCGGAACGAGGACTGTGTTTTATGCGGACGCTGCGTGCGGGTTTGCACCGAAATCTGGCAAGCCCGGGCCATCGGCTTTGTCGGACGGGGCAAGGATCGCCACGTGGACTACCCCTTCGGCATCCGCCCCGATTTCTGCAAGCAATGCGGCAACTGCGTCCAGATTTGCCCTATGACCATCCCCCCCTGTGACGGCCCCATGAAACCCGGGGAGGAATACCTCTGCGGAAAATGCGAATCGCAGCTTATGGACGAGACGCCCGGCAGCTGCGCGTGGTGCAAACTGGGCGAAGGCTTCGGCTGCGGGCGCTATGTCGGGGTCGCTTAAAACCAAAAAGCACCGCTCCTGGCGGTGCCCCTTAAATTTCTTTGGTAGCGGGGCTGGATTCGAACCAGCGACCTATGCGGTGATATGACACTGGTTCTTCACTCTTCACCTCTTTTTTCCCCTGAAGTTATAATAATTATACTACACATTTTTTACCCGGGTCACGGGATCTGGAGCAGATGACCATTAACTGTAGCTTAGGACAGCTTACACAATAAGATGTAATGTTCAGTGGGTAACAGGATGGCTTATTGTCATCCTAAATAGGCACAGATACTTGACGGGAACTATCGTTTAGAAACTCAAAACGCCTCTGGAATAAGCAACCGCTGTAGCTAGACCAGCCAGAATACCAATGGTTGCTAGCCTAGCTAGAACTAAGTAGAAGCCCCCCGACTTTGGTGCCCGTTCAGCTCCACGGCGGGTTATCCAATCCTGGCGATTAAGAGTTAATAAGGCATAAATCTTGATAATTGCCATGCTGAAGTTGGCAAAAACATAAGCCGGAACAAGTTTGATATTGCGTGGACGCCTTAGTAGGTGCGGTAGGATTCTGACTCCACGACTGAAAAACCACCAGACAAAGAGGATAGCGGCTGGAATCCACAGATGGAAAACGAGTGAGACTATAAAATACATTAGACTCAAACTCAGAGCCAATGGAGAGACTAATCTATCAATCAAGACAAAAGCCAGAAACGGGTGTTTCCAAACCCAGCCCACCCGCAAGGCCCGCAGGTCTGCCCGCCAGGTGTTTCTTGACCAGCGGGTTCGCTGTTTGAAAAGCGTAGATAGCCTCTTAGCTCCCGGCGTATATAAGTGTGCGTTATGCTGATAGCGAGTTCTCCAGCCGGCTGCCTCAATTAGATAGGTAAGTCTTTTATCGTCGCCGCCGATGCATTGCTTGCCCCAGAAGGTCTCATTTACCATGTCATCGACCAGTGGCATAAGGGCTTTTCGGCGATAGAAAGCGGTACGACCGGAAAGGCAAGTTAGGACATTGCCGGCAACATTGAGACCCATAATCTCGTCAAAGAATCTCAGGTCAAGCTGAATATCAAAGATATTCTGGGCTAAGGCCTGCGGATTAAGGACATTCTGGCGGACGGCAGTTCCGCCAACCTTCGGGTCGGCAAAGGGGCGGAGGGCTTCTCTTAACACTAACTTGCTCCAGAAAACATCACTATCAACCAGGGCAATGATTTTACCCTTGGTTGCCCGGATGCCATCAGCCAGAGCCGGTCTTTTCCCCGGTTTCTCGGTGACAATTAATTTAGCCTGGTCAAACTGGCGGCTGAACTCCTCAAATTCCCTTATGCATTTTTCATCTGTATGATCAATGACAGCAATTATCTCCAAGGGGTTATTGGCTCTCCACGATGCCAGAGCCTGGCGAAATACGTCAGGGTCTTCGTTATACACCGGGGTTACTATGGAAACGCTAGCGTGAAAATTTTGCTTATTGGGCTTATAAAACAGACTTACCAGCCTTCTTACTAACCAAGTCCCCCACCTCCAGAAGCCAATAACACCGAGGGGGCAATAGAAGGCTAGAAGCGATAGGTAGTCATCCACAGGTCTTGTCCACTCAGCGGGAGGCTGTGCTACTGGCTGGCTCTAGGCGTCTGACTAAGGCTTCGTTGACCTTTAGCATCGCATCCACCAGCGGTGTTTCCATGCCCTGCTCCTTCGCCCAGGAAAGGAAAGCGATGGTATCTTTGGGTAAACAGCTACCAGCAAACGGACCTAAGTCTCTGGTTCCGTATGAGTGATTCCAAATTGCCTCGGCACTCTGCGCCACGAGGGGGAAAACCTTTTCACAATCCAGCCCCATTTGTCGGCAAACCAGCCTCATCTCATTAAAGAAGGAAATTTTGGCGGCGTTGAAAAGATTATGGACAAACTTCTGTATCTCCGCCTCTTTTATCGGTAGCCTGTAAACAGGGCAGTCAACCCAGTGGTAGACCTCCTGAAGTAGGTCCCCTGACCTTTTATCAAGCTCACCGATTAAAACAAGCCACGGGTTCAAGAAATCTTCCTCGGCGCAACGCTCGCGAAGATATTCGGGGTTGGCGCAAATACCAAAGTCACGCCCGGCACTTTTCCCTGAGTGCTCTTCTAAGATTGGTGTAACAATTTCTTTTATTGTACCCGGGAGGACAGTGCTCCTGACAACGACAAGGCAATATTTATCTGTCTTGGATAGCCAGCCACCTATGCTGGTGGCAGCCTCTTTAACAAAATCTAGCCCGTTAATACCGGGCTTCAGCGAGTATGTCGGGACGGATAACATGAAGATGTCAGCATCTGTTTTTTTCACCTCCGAAGCCTCAAAGGCTTCGTATCCTTGCTGGCGCAGCTGATTAACTATTGCCGGCCTTACGTCAATAAAGGTCACCCTGAATCCTTTAGCCACCAGGCCCTTACCCGTAGCCTGCCCAACCAGCCCCGAACCAACTATAAAAATGCTCTTCGTCACCTGTTGCCTCTGGTACTAAATCGTTTTGCCTGTGGCACTAATGGGCTATGAGTTTAACATATTTGTGGACTTTTGTCAATATATTGACAAAAAAGTGGACAAATGGTAATATTTTAGCAAGATAGGGGGTAAAAATAAACAATCAGAGCGGAGAGTAAAGATGAAAGACAGGCTGAAGGTAGAAGAACTGCTCATAGGTGAACCGGGGAAGATGCGCCAACGTGTTGCCAAAGAAACCGGGCGTAAGCGGGTGGGAAAGACCATTCTAAAGCGTGAAGAATATATTGATAGCATTATGCAGACAGTGCGTGAGCCATTATTGGTGCTTGATAGCGACCGAAAAGTAATCTCAGCCAACCGTTCCTTCTACCAGGCCTTCCAAGTCAAACCTGGAGAGGTCGAGGGGAAGGTCCTCTATGATTTGGGCAACCGCCAGTGGGATATCCCGAAGCTGCGGAAGTTACTGGAGGAAATCCTGCCTAAGAGCACTGTCTTCCTTGACTTCGAGATTGACCACGACTTTAAAACCCTCGGGCGGCGAATAATGGTCTTGAATGCCCGCCGGATATTCCATGAAACCAAGCGGATGCAGATGGTACTTATCGCCATAGAGGATATCACCGAACGGAAACGGGCGGAAAAGGAGCTAAAACAAGCTGAGGAGCTAAAGCAGGCTGTAGAGGCATTAGAGCTTTCCAACAGGGACCTGGAGCAGTTCGCTTATGTGGCATCGCACGACCTCCAGGAGCCTTTGCGCATGGTGTCCAGCTTCACTCAGCTATTGGCCAAGCGTTACCGGGGTAGGCTGGATAAGGATGCTGACGAGTTCATTGCCTATATTGTGGCTGGTGCCAGGCGGATGCAGGCGCTGATTAATGACCTGTTGACTTATTCTCGGGTGGACACACGTGGTGAATCCTTTGGGCCGATAGATAGCGAGGCTGCCTTTGATCAGGCGATAGCTAACCTGCAGGTGGCTATTAAAGAAGCTGAGGCAGTAATTACCCATGACCCCTTGCCGCCGCTAATAGCCGATAGCTCGCAGATAGTTCAGCTATTTCAGAACCTGCTCGGTAATGCTATCAAGTTCCGCGGTAAAGAGCCGCCACGCATTCATGTCTCAGCCAGGCGGGAGAATAACGAGTGGGTCTTCTCCTCCCGGGATAACGGTATTGGCATCGCTCCAGAATATTTCGACCGCGTCTTCGTTATCTTCCAGCGTCTGCACAGCAGGGAAGAGTATCCAGGCACAGGCACCGGGTTGGCGATTTGCAAGAGGATTGTGGAACGCCATGGTGGTCGCATCTGGGTAGAGTCGGAGCTAAACAAAGGCTCAACTTTCTATTTCGCTATACCACCGGTAGGAGATAAGCGGCCATGAATAACCGAAAAACCGGTAAACCGGTGGAAATTCTGCTGGTGGAGGATAACCCGGGAGATGTGAGGCTGACACAGGAGGCTTTTAAGGAGGGCAGGGTACTCAACAAGCTGCATGTAACCCGGGATGGTGTAGAAGCAATGGAATTCCTGCGCCAAAAAGGTAACTATGCCAAGGCACCTCGTCCCGGCCTTATCCTGCTTGACCTGAACCTGCCGAAGAAGGATGGGTGCGAGGTGCTGGCTGAGATAAAGGCCGATAAAGACCTAAAACGCATACCGGTGGTAATCCTGACCGTTTCACAGGCTGAAGAGGATATTCTCAAGAGCTACAACCTCAGCGCTAATTGTTATATCATCAAGCCGGTTGACTTGGAGCAGTTTATCAGGGCCGTCAAGTTGATTGAGGATTTTTGGCTTACTATCGTCACCTTGCCACCGAATGGGAAGAAATGAGCAATAAAACCGTCAGAGTTCTACTGATTGAGGATAACCCGGCGGATACCCGACTGATTCGGGAGATACTGGCTGAAGATAAGAGCACTTCTTTTGAGTTGGAGTGCGCCGACCGGCTGGCGACAGGGCTGGCGTGCCTTGCCCGGGGAAGGATAGATGTGGTTCTGCTTGACCTCGGGTTGCCTGATAGTCAGGGGCTTAGCACGCTGGTTAAGGTGCAGGCTAAGGCGTTAACCGTGCCGATTGTGGTGCTGACCGGTCTGGACGATGAGACGCTGGCAGTTGAGGCGGTACAGGAAGGGGCGCAGGACTATCTGGTCAAGGGGCAGGTGGATAGCAGCCCGCTCAGGCACTCTATACGCTATGCCATTGAGCGCAAACGGGCGGAGGAGGCATTGCTAGAGTCTGAGGAGCGGTTCCGTTCTATCGTGGAAAATTCTCACGATGGGATAATGATTCTAGATGACGCCTATCGGTTCATCTACGGGAACGACGAGCTGTGTAGAATCTCAGGATATCCTCGCCAGGAGCTAATTGGGCAGGATTTCCGCCAGTTTCTCGACGAGGAGAGCCGACAACTCGTCGTCGATAGATACATCCAAAGGCAGAGGGGGGAGGAAGTCCCCCCCCGGTACGAGTTCAACATCGTCCGCAAAGACGGCGAGAAGAGGCGTGTGGAAATCAACTCTAGTGTAATCAAGGATTCAGCGGGGAAAATAAAGACAGTGGCTCAGATTTTGGACATCACCGAGCGCAAGCATCTCGAGAGAAGAGTGGTTGAATACGAAGAGCTAAACAAACTGAAGAGTAACCTTCTTTCCACAGTCTCACATGAGCTACGCACTCCCCTGACCACGATAAAGGGATACTCTACCATGCTTCTGGACTACGATAGGAGACTAGGGCGTGATGAGAAACAAGAATACCTGAGTGCCATAGATAAAGCTACCGACCGGATGACTGAGCTCGTAGAGCATCTACTGGATATGTCCCGCCTGGAAGCAGGTCTGCTCAAGCTTGATAAGGTGCCGACCGATATTACAGCGTTGCTCCAGACCACTATTGCCGAAGCCAGGCTTAGAACGCCTGGACACAAGATAGTATTGAAACTGCCAAAGACGGCGCTGAGGTTGAACAG
>Ga0315554_1001431_pt1 | contig 14080 bp, 12 predicted proteins | sample SalMarSW160370MG_FD_202114 | JGI IMG/M metagenome (GOLD analysis project Ga0315554, IMG submission 202114) | Salt marsh sediment microbial communities from the Plum Island Ecosystem LTER, Massachusetts, United States - Salt Marsh Sediment SW1603-70 ... | reverse complement strand
GCCGGAAAAGTTCTGGGCGCCCATCGCAGTGGGCCGGCGGGCACCGTCCGCTGCCCGTCGTGCAACGCGGAGAATCCCGCCAGCGCGCGCAGTTGTAAATCTTGCGGCGCCAGCCTGGCGGCCACGCGTGCGAAGAAAGAAGACAAACCCAAAGCGCCGGGCAAGCCCATGTCGCGCGGCCTGGTCATCGGATTGGTCCTCGTCTGCCTGGTCGTTTGCGTCGGCTTGATCATGCTTTTCACGCACACGGAATCCCTGGAAGGACGGGTGCAGAGCGTGTCCTGGACGCGCAGCATTCCCATCCTGGCCCTGGGCGAAGTCGAAGCAGAGGCTTTCTACGTCGACATTCCCGCCAATGCCGAAGTCGGCAATTGCCGCCTCGAACTGTACGAAACGAGCGACGATCCCGTACCCGGCGCCGAGGAAGTCTGCGGCACACCCTACACGCTGGATACCGGCAGCGGCGTCGGTGAAGTGGTGCAGGATTGCGTCTACGAAGTCTACGCGGACTACTGCAGTTACACGGTGCTGGATTGGATCCAGGTCGACACGATCGGCGCCAGCGGCGCGGATCTGGATCCCTACTGGCCGACCGTCTCGCTGCTCGCCGGGCAGCAGGAAGGCGATGGGACCGAAGCGTACGAGGTCGTTTTCATCGCCGACGACGAGCGCTACACCTACACGACCGAGAGCGAAGCCGAATTCGAACGCTTCGAGATCGGCAGCACCTGGACCTTGAACGTCAACACCCTGGGTGCGGTCGTCTCCGTCGAAGACTGAACCGGAACGGATTTTTTCCCCATCGGACTCACGAAAGCAGGATGCGCCGGCCCAGCCGCGATGCATCCTGTTCGCTTCTCAGGAACTCTGGTCAGATATAGGAATTCAACGCATCAAAGCAGACAGTAACCTGCGGCTGCGCCACCAAAGCCAGGTCACCTGAGCCGTCATCCCCAGGCTGAACGCCAGCCATCCGACGTAAAGACCCAGCACCCGCCCCCAGATCACGCCGCTCACCAACACAATCGAGATCACGATCAAACCGACGATCACGGACTCGGTCACGGCGCGAGTCCGTCGTGCGTTGAGCAGCACGCCTTGAAACCAGCTGACCAGTACGCTGATGGCCGGCAGCGGCAGCGTAAACCACAAGGCATTGGCCGCCATTCGCGCCAGATGCGCTTCGAGGGAAGTCAGTTTCTCGAACCAGAACATCGAAATCGGCGTGAGGACGATCAGCAGCAGCAGCACACTCATCACGCTCATCACGCGCAGCGCAAAGCGCACCAGATACGGGCCGGAATCAGGCTCGTCCAGCAGAGCTACGGCCACCTCGTTGAAGGCCACGCCCGGACTGCGCAGCAGAAACACGAGCCCCGACACCACGGGCCAGGCAGCCAGCGACTCCAAAGCCTTCGGCATGCGGCTCAAAGCGGCGCTCCCGAGCGGTTGAATCAGCAGGAAGAGCAAAGATGTCATTGCCAGCGGGACGTAGAACGAGAGAAACGAGCGCAGGCTCAACGCTTCGGCAGCCGGTGGTGCGTGGCGGAGTTGATCACGCAGCACCGGACGCACCCGCAGGCCGTTGAAGAGCGCCTCGCTCATCACGCCCGAAGACATCGCCAGTCCGGCCAGCTCAATTCCCGAAACGCGCTTCGTGATCAGCCCCAGGGCGATCACGGAAACGTCGGCGGTAAGGCGGACGATCGTGCCCGTGCCCACGGCGCCGGAATGTCCGCAGCGGATGAGCACGCCTTGTTGGAAACGCCGGTAGGCGATCGATCCCGTCCAGGGCAGCATGAGCCGCAGGCCCAGGCGCGCCGGTTCCACGATTTCACTCGGCGCATCGATCCAACGCACCACAACCAGATCGTAAAGCGGCGTGAAGGCGACCAGAACGTGAAGCAGGGTCAGACCACCCGCCATCCAGAGCATGTATTTACGGATGCGAATGTACGAGTCCCAATCCCTGCTCAATGCAGTCGAGGCGGAAAGCAGCATGATGATCGGCGCCTCAACGATCAACGCCAGCGGATAGACGATGCCGCCCCAGGCTGCGAGATTGATCTGCGGGCCCGGCAAACGCGCAATGGCGGCCCCAATGACGGGCAGCTCCACGGCCATGAGCATCCAGCTAAATGCCAGTGGCCACCAGGTGCGAAACACCGACTGCAGTGACATCGCCGCACGTCGATCGTTTTTCCGGCCGGGCATCTTTACGGATTGGGCGTGGGAGTTGCGGTTGGAGGAGGCGCGGTTGTCGATGTTGGCGTGGACGTTGTTGTCGGTGACGCAGTGCTCGTCGGCGAGGCGCCAGAGGTCACCGTCGCGGTCGGCGAGGCGGATGCAGATGCGCTCGAAGTCGGGGTGGGCGTGCCGCCGCCAAAGGTCGCGCTCGGCGTCGGTGAAACGTAGGGGACGGTCGCGGTCGCGCTCCCGGTCGGTGTCGGAGTACTCGTAGGCGGGGTGACGGTGGCGGTCAGACAGACGCGGTTGACTTTGGTCGCCGTCGGCGCCAGAGCCGCATCGTCACGGATCGCCAGGGATTCGTTGAGATAGTAGCTTGCGCCGCAGAAATCGCCGTCTTCGATCAACTGCAGGGCGTACTCTCTGGCCGCATCGGCATACTTGTAGCAGGCGCCCCAGATCTGCGCCACGCAGATCTGTCCCAGGTATTCCGTGGCCAGCGCCCAATCCAGACCGTAATAACTGTTGGCGAACATGAAAAAGGCAGCCGAGCTGCGCCAGCTGACCGCTTGATTGTCGAGCGGGCCGAATCGTTCAGCCAGGTCGAGATCGTAGATGCCTTGTTCCAGATCGCCGCGATACAATTTTGCCATCCCCCGGTTCCGCAGCGCCGCGGCCATGATCTGGTTGACTTCGGCCAGGCGGTATTCGGGATCCTCCGCCCGCAAAAGGAGAAGATATTTCAAAGCGTTATCGTAATCCTCGCGGCTGAAAGCCTCCTGTGCACTGCCGAAAATGCCTTCGAGGGAATCCAGATCCGGCGTGATGGAAGGCGTCGGTGAATTCAGTGGTTTTTCCGTCGGGGTCGGCTGGTTCATGGCCGTCATGATCCTGCCCAGCATCTCACTCGCCCCTTCGTAATCCGGATCCAATTCGAGCACGTACTCGATACGCTGAAGGGCGAGTTCGTACCGGCCGGCGAGATAGTCTTCCACGCCGGTGTCGAACTGCTCTTTACTGACCTGCGCCACATTGGCGAGGCCGGATGCTTCGCGCTGCTTCAATCCAGCGCTGTACCCGGCAATCACCGCGATCCCCAATACGACGATCATGAAGCCCGGAACGGCGACGATCCAGGGCCAGTATTTCTTCACGACCGCAGCCGATCGACGCGGCGTGACGGGCTGCGTTTCCTCAGGCGACGGACGGTGAGTCTGCGTATCCTGGGAATTTATGTCGTGCGGGCGGGTCTGATCAGTCATGTCGTTTCCCATAAGGTTTCACGGTACCGGACCAAAGGCGCTCGTTTCGACGAAAAGCTCGTCGCGCAGCTCCCGAATCGCGTCGGGAACCGCCCGCAGCACCTGGGCGCCGTCCGGCCGGGTGAAAAAGCCGACCATCTTCGGCGGCCCGATCACCCCGCGGTGGATGTCGTCCGATTCCAGGCGGATGGCGGACCAGGCCAATTGGACCATCTGCTCCAGCGAAAGATTGGTGCGCACGCCTTCGGAGAGTCCCTGGTAAAGCCGCGGCGCTTTCTGAATCAAACTGGGTAACATGTCCAGACTCACGAGCCGGTTGAGCACCGCCACGACCACCTGCTGCTGCCGGTCGGCTCGTCCGAAGTCGCCGCCGGCGTTCTTGCGCACGCGAGCGTACGCCAGTGCATCCGGCCCATCCAGATGCTGCGGGCCCGGCTCGAGCCAACGTTGATGGCGGTCGATGGGCGAGATTTTGATCCGCTCTTCGACGACGACGTCGATGCCGCCGATCTCGTCGATCATCTTCTCGAAGGTATGAAAGTCAATGACGGCGTAGAAGCCGATGGGGACGCCGATCCATTTCTCGACGGTTTTCATCGCCAAGGCCGGTCCACCACCGGGAACCTTGTAGCTCTCGCCGAAACGATAAGCGGTGTTGATGCGGTTATATCCGAAGCCGGGAATCTCCACCCATAAATCGCGCGGGATAGAAAGCAGACTGGCCTGTTTGGTGATCGGGTCGAGAGAGACGAGCATCATCGTGTCGCTGCGCGGCGCGCCCTGCCCCTCGAGCCAGTCACGATAGTCCACGCCCATGATCAAAATAGTAACGCGCTCATTCCCGTCCCACGGATTGGGCTGCACCGGGATGGAGATCAACGTTGGAGTACTGCCCGCTTCGGGTGTGTACAGCTCGTCTCCGCCGACGGCTTCGAACGGATCGAGCCCCATACCCGTGTAGCCGGCGGTCAGATCGCGCATCACATGATACAGGACGGCGGCCGCGACGAACGTGCTGAGGACAAACCCAACCGCCAACAAACGCACGGCCAGATTGTAGTACGGAAGGCGCGCTGCGCGGTTTGAATTCTTCTGCGTATCTGAATTGTTCGTTTGCACTTGCGCTTGTCTCCGAACGAAACCAGCAGGTTCCAGGCTTTAAGATCAGCCCATATTATACCTGCGGACCTGCTTTTACGATGTCCGGAGGACAATCGGGTTCGAACTGCTTGAAGTTGTCCACGAAACGCATGGCGAGCTGCGAGTACTTCTTCATGTATTCCTTTTTGCTCGGCCATGAAGAAGCCGGATCCAACACTTCCGAGGGCACGTCCGGGCAGGTCTTTGGCACATCGAAGCCGAAGATGGGATCCTTGGTGTACTCCACCTCCTGCAGTGAACCTTCCAATGCTGCGGTGAGCATGGCGCGCGTGTACCTGATGCTGATGCGTTTGCCCACACCGTACGGTCCACCTACCCAGCCGGTGTTCAACAGCCAGCAATTCACGCCGTAGTGTTCGATCTTCCGCCGCAGCAATTCTGCGTAGAAAGACGGATGGTGAACCATGAAGGGCGCGCCAAAACAGGTGCTGAACGTGATCTGTGGTTCTTCTCCCAGACCGACTTCCGTGCCGCCGACTTTTGCGGTGTAACCGGAAATGAATTGGTAGAGCGCCTGGTTGGTCGTCAGACGGGCAATCGGCGGCATGACGCCGGATGCATCACACGTGAGGAGAAGAATGTTGTTTGGATGGCCCGCCATTTTTTCCGGCATGGCGTTGTCGATGTATTCGAGCGGATAGGAGGCACGTGTGTTTTCCGTGATGTCATTGTCATCGAGATCGATGAGGCGCGTGACCGGATCGACGATCACGTTCTCGAGGATCGTCCCGAATCGCGAGGTGCAGGCGTAAATTTCGGGCTCGGCGGTTGCAGAGAGACGGATCACCTTGGCGTAGCAGCCGCCTTCGAAATTGAAGATGCCGTTGTCATTCCACCCGTGTTCGTCGTCTCCGATCAAGCGGCGATTCGGATCGGCCGACAATGTGGTTTTGCCCGTTCCGGAAAGCCCGAAGAACAAGGCCACATCATCGTCGTCTTCATCGTCCACGTTGGCGGAGCAGTGCATGGTCATCACCCCCTTCAACGGAAGCAGATAATTCATCAGCGTGAAGACGGATTTCTTGATCTCGCCGCCGTACCCCGACCCGCCGATGATGCACAGTTTCTGTTCGAAGTTGAGCGTGATGAACGTATCGGTCCGCGTGCTGTCGATCGAACGGTGGGCTTTGAACGTCGGCATGGCGATCACCGTGAATTGAGGCACGTGTTGGCGGTAGGCCTCCGCGTTCTCCGGCAGGATGAACATGTTGCGGGCGAATACGCTGTGCCAGGCCCACTCGGTGATGATGCGAATCGGCAGGCGGTATTCCTCATCGGCGCCGACGAAACAATCCTGTACGAACACGTCCCGGCCTTGTAAAAAGCCCTGAAGGCGCGAGAAAAGTTCGTCGAACTTTTCCGGGCTGTACGGCCGGTTGTATTCCCCCCACCAGATGTTGTCTTCCGTCGTACCTTCCCGCACGACGTATTTGTCGTTGGCGGCGCGAGCAGTGTGTTTCCCGGATCGAACCAGCAAGGGGCCTGCGTGTGAGATGTGGCCTTCACCGCGGAAGGTGAATTCCTCGTACAACGCTGCGGTCGGAAGATTCCAATATACGTTGTTCAAATTGGTCAGGCCGTGATTTTCGAGCCCATAATCCGAGCGCAGGACTTGCGCCTCTTTTTGCGCAGGTGATTTGATGTTCAGTATGTTGTTCATAGCCAATCCCTCACTAGTTTGCGATCACCGATGTAGATCTCGTTGGGCGCTTTCGGATCCAAGGCCCACTTCAGCCGCTCGATGCCCTGGGTCACGTCTTTGACGGATCCGGCGTAGCTCAAACGCAGATGGCCTTCCATTCCGAAATCCACACCGGGAACAGTAACGACCAACGCCTTCTCCAGCAGGAAATTCGATAGCTTCAGCGAATCCTTCTCGTATGCACGAAAATCGGGCAGGCAGTAGAACGTCCCCTGCGGCCGGATCAAACGCACACCGTTGAAGGCTTCCAACTCCTGGATCATCACGCTCCGGTTGTTCTGAATTTCCAGACGCAAATTCTCGACGACGCTCTGAACGCCCTGCAGCGCACCTTCCGCCGCGGCCTGGGAGATCACGGAAGGATTGGACGTGATTTGACTCTGAATTTTCGCCATCGCTTCGACCAGCTTGCGCGGACCGACGACCCAGCCGATGCGAAATCCGGTCATGCCGTAAAGCTTCGAAACGCCGTTGACCACAATAAGTCTGCTGTTTTCCAGATCTTTCTCGGTGTAGTCGTATGCGATCGCCGGCCGTATCCCGTTTTCCACTAATTTGTGGTAGATGTCGTCGAGAATGAGATAAATTCCCTTCTTCTCGCAAAACTCGACGATCTCGCCGATGAAATCATCCGAGAAGACGGCGCCCGAAGGATTGCACGGACTGTTGACGATGATCGCTTTGGTATAACTGGTAACCGTCTGTTCTATGTCTTCCATACGCGGTGTAAACGTGCCGTCCTCGGGAGTCACCACTACAGGCACACCGTGGACCATCTTGACCATTTCGGGATAGCTGACCCAGTGTGGCGCGAGCAGGATGACTTCATCCTGCGGGTCGATGATGGTGAACAGTGTGTTGTAAAGACTCTGTTTCGCTCCCGTGGAAGCGATGATGTTCTCCGGAGCGACGGCCTTGTTGTAATTTTCTTCCATGTAACGCACGATCGCCTTTTTCAGCGAGGGCAGGCCGTCCGTCGGCGTGTACTTGATCTCACCGGTGTTCAGCCGCGCTGCGGAACTCAACAGCGCCGTTATGGGCGCCGGGTTTTTCGGCTCTCCAACGCCGAGGTGAATCACCGGCTCGCCTTTCGCTCGCAGCACACGTGCCTTTTCATTCAAAGCCAGAGTGGAAGATTCACGAATCGATGCGGCAAGTTGACTGATACTCATATTATCTACTCCTCTCCTGCTTCGGGGAATTTCATGGCCTATCTAACGTCCTCTGATCGAGCGTGGGATAATAACCGCTTATTATATCGCTCTTAACTTGTATGTGAAGGGTTAATTCCGGCGTCGATCCCTCATAGGAATAACCCCAGAATCAAAAAAGGGTGCGACTGCCTATCCATTTCATTTACGGCCGTCGAGCAGGACGTCCAGAGGCCTTCCGGATTGCCTTCCGAGGCAGGACTTCAAACACTTGATGTTCGGGGAGAACACGTGTATATATCCAGATGAGAGACATGGTTCAAATCGATCGCACAACCTTTCCGCGTTTACGCTATGTTGAAACCCTTCCGGTGGTGCATCACGACCAGCCGTTTCTTATGCTGCGCGATCCCCTCCAACTGAGCGATCGCGTCGTGCTCGTCCCTGCCGACCTCGCGCCGGCGTTGGGCCTCTTTGACGGCACGACCGAATTCAAAGACATGCAGGAAATTCTTTCGGGTGAATACGACTATCACGTCACACAGCCGGACCTCGACGAACTGATGAACACCCTCAATGGGGCTTATTTACTTGAAAACGACAGGTCAAACGCGGTGATGACAGAAAAGCTCGAAGACTTCCGCCGCGCACCTTACCGTATGGCAAACCTCGCCGGCAATTCCTATCCCCGGCAGCCGGATGAGCTGAGTCAGTTGCTGGATGGTTTTATTGCTCGAGCCGGCAAGCCGGACCCAGTGGATGCGAACGTACGCGGATTGATCAGCCCACACATCGATTACCAGCGCGGTTGGCGCGTCTACGCACAAGGCTGGGAAAGCGTTCGAGAGGCTGCACGCTCCGCCGAACTCGTGGTGATCCTCGGCACCGATCACTACGGCCCGGATCGATACCTGACCCTCACGCGCCAGCATTACGCGACTCCCTTCGGCGTATTGAAGACTCCGCGCGAACTGGTCGATTCCCTCGCCGACGCCATCGGGCCGTCGGTGGCGTTCGCCGGTGAACTCTACCACCGCGGCGAGCATTCGATCGAATTGGCTGCAGTCTGGCTGCATCACATCCGCCGGGGAGAAAGCTGTGAGATGCTGCCGATTCTCTGCGGTTCTTTTCTGCCCTACTGGAACGGCACAGAGAACATCGAAGACGATGAATACCTCGCGGACGCCATCGAAATCCTGCGGGAAATCGTGATCCAAAGAAAAACCCTGGTCATCGCGGCCGCCGACCTGGCACACGTCGGTCCAGCCTTCGGGGGCAAAGCACTCGAATTGCAGGATCATGCCCGCTTGAAGCACGAAGACGAGCAGTTGATCGAGAGCATATGCAGCGGAGATGCCGAAACGTTCCTGGACATCATCATGCGGAGCAACGATCATAACAACGTTTGCGGAGTCGCACCGATCTTCCTGGCGATGAAAATCCTCGCACCCCTCCAAGGATCTCTCCTCGCCTACGAACACTGTCCAGCAGATGACGAGCACCATTCGACGGTATCTGTCTGCAGTTTGTTGCTGCGTTGATTGAACGGAAGAATCGATAAAGCATCGGGAACGTATTGCTGCAATCGTCTTCGGTGTCGGAATATGGTAGCAAAGACTCATTGCGCGAATTCGGCAGCCGACTACAATAGACAAAACAACGGTTGAACAAGGCGACCATCCATGACGCGTAAATGCCCGCATTGCGGCGAGGAAATTCGTGAAGAAGCGATCTTCTGCCGATTCTGCCGCCGGGATATCGAACAACCGATTTGGATGTCCACGCTGCAAAAATGTCCATTCTGCGCAGAGTGGATCGAAATCGGCCTGGACGATTGTCCCCTTTGCGGCAAACGCCTCGAGGAAAATAAAGAAGCGAAGGTATTCACGACCTCCGAACCCGTCTTTCCGCAACCAAAAGATCCGGACGCGTTGATTGCCTCCCTTCGACGTGAAGCCCACCCGGAGGACGCGCCAGCGGAGGAACCCGAGCCGGACATCGTGCTTCCGCCGGAAATGCCGGAGATCCCGGGCATTTCCCCATCCGAATCGATGGACGACGAGTGGGCGCGGTCGGTGGAATCTTCGCCCATCCATTCCATCCTGGAATCATCGAGCAGTCGCATACCCGGACTTCGAAAGCGGCGGGTCGACCCAGAAGCCAGCGGTATCCGCCCCATATCGGAACTGATCCCGGATGATGAGGCTGCTGCGACAGAGTCACCCATACACGGACTGCCCACGATCGTGCGCAGGATCATTTCGTTGTTGCTCATCATCGGCTTGGGGGTGGGTTTGATCGCCCTGATCGTTGGACCCGGAAAGCAGTTCGTCGGGGCATTGCTGACGCCCGAACCCACGGCCACGGAGACCATAACTCCAACCACGGCCCCGATGCACGCCGCGACGCTTCCCCCAGTCGAAAGTGAGACTCCCACATCCGAAGTGACGACCGGGCCTGGGGACTGCGTCTATTGGGATCAAGTTAGCTTATCCAATGCCAACGAGACGATGTGCGTCTATGGACCGATCCGGCGCTGGTTCGCCTCCGGCGACATCCCCTTCGTGGCCATCTTCAGCGAGACGTATGGTTCTTTTGCTTTCGTGGATTACGAAACGGGGCACCCCGAAATTCGTCCGGGCGATTGTATCATCGGCACTGGCCCGATCGAAATCATGCGCGGTACGCGTCCATTCATCGACATCACCGGCGCCGTCGAGGAATGCCCGGAAGAATTGCAATAATCCCGCGTTCTTCCGAAGCCGGATGTGTGGATCATTTTGTTCGTTTCTCGATCAACGATTTATAAACCGCAATAATCCGATCGACGACCACAGACCAGGCGTATGCCTGTGCATATTCCGCTGCTTTCCTTCCGAGTTTGTGTCGTAGATCGTCGTCTTGAAGCACGCGTTGGAGTTTTTCAGCCAGGGCTTTGGGTTCCGCAGTTGGCACGTGGAAGCCCGTCACGCCATCTTGAACCAGATAAGCGAGACCTCCGGTTTCCGAGGCCACGACGGGCGTGGCACAAGCCATCGCTTCCAATGCAACCAATCCGAAGGACTCGTAGTGCGACGGAACAACGACGACCTCCGCCGCCGAGTAATAATACTGCAGCGTATCCTGGTCGCGTTTACCCAAAAAGAGGACCAGATCGTTCAAACCCTTTGCCTCACACAGCGCTTGAAGGCGTTCCATCTCGGCCGTCATGTCTGCGCGGCTGACGTTTGGGTCTCCGCCGATGACAGCGAGACAAAACGGGTTCTTGTCAAACGCCGCTTCTTCGCGCAAGAGCGCCACGGCTTCGATCAGCGTGTCGAGTCCTTTCAGCGGCTCGATTCTTCCGACGAAAAGCACCATGCGGTGCTCACAAGGTACACCAATAAATTCCCGCGCTTCATCCTGGTCGATGGGATAAAAACGGCTCGTGTCCACGCCTGGAGGGATCACCACCACCTTCGAAGTTTCGGCCTGATACAGCCATTGGATCTGCGCCAATTCCGCACGGGTAGAAGCCACGACGCAATCGGCCTCATCGAGCAGGCGCCGCTCCACCTCGATTCTCTCGTCCGATGAAACCTCCTCGGGGAAACGTGCAACGCGGTCTTTCATCACGGCGAGTGTATGGAACATTTGAATGAACGGGATGTGCCATTTTTCCCGTAATTGAATCGCCGCCAATCCCGAAAGCCAGTAATGACTATGAATCAGTTGATATTCGATTTGCTTGAGCCTGGCAAAGCCCACGATTCCGTCCACGAATTCATCCACGTGATGGATGAGTTGGGTCTTATCCACCATCCGCTCGGGCCCGGCAGGCATGTGAACGATGCGGTTGCCATATCCCAGATCGTGCAGCACGTGGGGAACGTGTTCGTCCTGGGAACGAGTGAATACGTCGACGCCGATCCCACATTTGCCCAACTCGCGCGTAAGGTCACGAACGTAGACGTTCATACCGCCGGTGTCCTTGCCCCCCAGCGTGGCCAAGGGGCAGGTGTGGTAAGAAAGCATAGCGATGCGCATAAGAAGCATTATGCCTCACCGGGGTCGCCTTGCCAAGCGATGATGCAAATTGGTATAATCCCCCGCATCGCCAGCGTAGCTCAGATGGCAGAGCAATCGCTTCGTAAGCGATGGGTCGAGGGTTCGAGTCCCTCCGCTGGCTCCATGTCTTCTATCCTGAATGGGTATTGATTTTTTCACCCGAAATTTACCCGCTCCCGATTTCCCCTGCTGTATCCGTTTTTCCATTTTGTTATTTGAAGTCGTCCGCCAACACCCGCCAGGAAGCCGTGAGAAGCCCGGAGAGCGTTCTTCTGTTTATTTAGGTCCCAGATTACGTCAACCACTATTTCTTCGTCCCAACGTGAATCGTTTTATTACGGAGGAACCTGCTTGAATCACTCGACGAGAATTGCTACGATGTCAGTGGAAGTGTCCGTTCGCACATACTGTCCGAAAAGGAGGCCGCGAGATGGGTAACAGCGTATACAAAGTGATCGAACTGGTGGGTACGAGCACAGAGTCCTGGGAAAAGGCCGCCGAGACAGCCATCTCGATGGCTTCGCAGAGTCTGCGCGACCTGCGCGTTGCCGAGGTCGTAAATCTCGACATGCAAATCGACGACGGTAAAGTCGTCGCCTACCGGGCGAAAGTGAAGCTTTCCTTCAAATTCGAACCTGGAGTCTGATCACCCTGCGGCGTCGTTTCCGCACGCGCGGCGCATTAAGGGCTGAAGCGGATGCATCGATAGTAAATTGGACCGGGATTACTTTCCGCGTAAACCCTCGACGCGTATAATCAAGCCATGAGCGATCGATCCTCCCCCATCGTAATCGGAATCGCCGGCGGCACCGGGTCCGGAAAGACGACCGTAGCCAACGTGATCCTGCGGCGCCTCGGAACCGACAAGATCACCTTTCTTCCCCACGATTCCTACTACAGGGATTTGGGCGATATTCCGCTCGAAGAGCGCATTGCCATGAACTTCGATCATCCGGACGCTCTGGAAACGGAGCTGTTGATCGAACATATCCAGGCCTTGAAACGCGGGGAGGCAGTCGATGTGCCGATCTACGACTTCACCACCCACCGGCGCACCGAACAAACCATGCACGTCGAAGCGCAGCGCGTGATCCTCGTCGAGGGGATCTTGATATTTGCCGATGAAGCGCTGCTCGAACTGTTCGACGCGAAAATCTTCGTCGACACGCCGGATGACATTCGTTTCATCCGGCGCTTGCAGCGCGACCTGCTCGAACGGGGCCGCACGGTGGATTCGGTCATCCAGCAATACATGACCACCGTTCGGCCGATGCATCTGGATTTCGTCGAACCTTCCAAGCGGCAGGCGGACGTCATCATCCCCGAAGGCGGTCTCAACACCGTCGCCATGGACATGGTCGTTGCACGCATCGGCGAGATGCTGGCCAACCAGTAAAAACCCATCACAGACGCCGGCGATCTTTGTTATTCTTATATGGAAGGACTGCATCGCTAACAAATTGATTTCGCAAGGAGCGAACAATGCCGGAAAAACAATACGCCTCTCCACCTAAAATGGTGATCGATACCACAAAGACCTACTCGGCGACGGTCAAAACGGATATCGGCGACATCGTTATCGATTTGTACGCCGACAAAGCCCCCAAGACGGTCAACAACTTCGTCTTCCTCGCCAGGGACGGATTTTACGACGGAGTCATCTTCCACCGCGTGATCAAAGGTTTCATGGCCCAGGGCGGCGATCCGACGGGGACCGGAATGGGCGGTCCCGGGTATCGTTTCGAAGACGAATTCGATCCCAGCCTGCGCCACGACGGTCCGGGCGTGCTTTCGATGGCAAACGCCGGCCCGGGGACCAACGGCTCCCAATTTTTCATCACACACGTGGCCACTCCCCACCTGGATGACCGCCATAGCGTGTTTGGCAAAGTGAGCAGCGGTCTCGACGTCTTGCTCTCGATCCCCGAGAGAGATCCGCGCAACGCTCAGGCGCCTGCGGTCACGATCCAAACGGTCGAAATCGACGAGTCGTGAAAGAGCGGAAACAACTCAGCGGATGGCGTCTCACGTTCGTCCGTGTCCTGGCTTTTCTGTTGGTCATCGCCATCACGGTATGGATCATCTCGCTTCGCAATCAGCTCGAACAATTGAAGGCTTACGGATATCCAGGCATCTTTCTGCTTTCCATCCTGGCGAACGCCACCGTCATCCTGCCCGCACCGGGGATCGCCTTTACCTTCGCCTTGGGCGCGGTTTTCAACCCGATCGGCGTGGCGATCGCTGCAGGCATCGGTGCGGCGATCGGTGAGCTCACGGGCTACCTGGCAGGTTTCAGTGGCAGGGGAATCGTCGAGGACAATCCAGCATATAAACGCATCGAGAAATGGACGGAACGCTATGGTGGATGGGCGATCTTGCTTCTGGCCTTCATCCCGAATCCGCTTTTCGACCTGGGAGGCGCGGCTGCGGGAGCGCTTCGCATGCCGGTTCGATCTTTCCTCTTCTGGGCCAGCATCGGGAAAACGCTGAAGATGCTTATCATCGCCTACTCAGGCGCCGCGTCCATCGACTGGCTGACTCAATTTTTCGGCAGCGGTAATTAATCATCC
>Ga0315554_1001427_pt1 | contig 14097 bp, 12 predicted proteins | sample SalMarSW160370MG_FD_202114 | JGI IMG/M metagenome (GOLD analysis project Ga0315554, IMG submission 202114) | Salt marsh sediment microbial communities from the Plum Island Ecosystem LTER, Massachusetts, United States - Salt Marsh Sediment SW1603-70 ... | reverse complement strand
GGATAGCCGGGAGTGAGGAACCCGGGCCCACAGCGATTTCGGCAGTGACTCAAGAAAAACCGAAACCGCGAGAAAATCCTGCAGTGCCCCAGACGGCTGTAGCAATAAAACCCCAACTTTCTGGTGTCGCAACCGGAAAAGAGAACGACCAAAGCACTCAACCAGGCAAGGAAACGAGCAAAGCCGACTCTCAGCCCCAGGATGAAGTTCGAACTGTCAACAGCGCTCATCGGACGAATAGCCGGTCACGGGGGGTAGCGCGAGGCTCCTACCAAGGGCAACCCACCGATTATCAGCGAATACTTGGTGAGCTCAGCCGGCTTCTTCACGAACACCTGTACTACCCGGAGATAGCGCGCCGGAAGGGAATCGAGGGAGCGTTGGCCATAGCCTTTACTTTGAATACAAACGGCGATGCAACGGATGTGATCGTTTCCGAATCTTCGGGATCTCGCATTCTCGACCGGGCGGCTGTACGGGCAATTTCGGACCTCTTTCCCTATCCCGACCCGCCCGATACACCGCTGCATTTCACGATCCCGGTAACCTATCGTTTGACCGAATCGGAATAGCGAATCCCCTCCTTTACCCGGATCCGTATCGGACGTAGAATAATGAGAAAATGCCCATTCTGTTGATGTTAGTCTCGGCTCTCGCTTTCCCCACGCCGGCCGCCGCGATCGAGATCACGGTTCTCTACAACAACATACCCCACACGCCGGGCTGCGTGTGCCGGTGGGGGTTCGCCTGCCTGATCCGGGGTACGGAGGACACGATACTATTCGACACCGGAGGAGACGGACGCGTGCTGCTCCAGAACATGGACCGGCTAGATGTAGATACCGCCGAGATCGACTGCGTGGTTCTGTCCCACAGTCACGGTGATCATACAGGAGGGGTAATGGCGCTGCTTCCGCATTTGAAGCCGGTGCGCTGGTATATCCCCGCTTATTTCGCCGCCCCTTTTCGCAGGACGTTGGAGAGAGCCGGGCACACCGTGATCTCAGTTACCGAGACGCTTGAAATCTGTCCAGCCGTATTCTCCACCGGGGAGCTCGGCTCGGGGATCAAGGAACAGAGCCTGATTGTGGAAACGGAGGTCGGTCTGATTGTCATCACCGGTTGCGCCCATCCCGGGATCGTCGAGATCACGGCAACGGCCCGCAAACTTCGGAACCGGGATATCCACCTGATACTGGGCGGCTTTCACCTGGGTTCATACTCGGAGGCAGAACTCGCCAGGATCGTTGGGCAACTTCAGGCCCTGGGGGTTGAGAAGGTCGCTCCCTCCCACTGCACGGGAGACAAGGTGATCAGGTTGTTTGCCGACACCTGGAAGGGGGACTGCCTCTCCTCCGGCTGCGGCGCCCGGATCGCGGTTCCTTGATCCGGGCTCGGGGGATCCCATCCCAGGATCGGCGCCTCTCCCTCGCTCCAGCCACTCGCTCAGAAACTCAGCTTGCAGCGCAGATATACTGTCGGTTCCGTCATGTCGAACTCGCTTCCCTCATCTCCCAAGAACAGCATGGCTCCCAGACCGACCTGCAAGTTCCCGTAGGGTTCTCCGCTCAGCTCCGGCACGAATCCCAGGCTGCGGTCGTTAAGATTGATGAAACCCGCCGTACCAATGGTGAAGTAATCGAGAAAACTCCTCTCGAAATGAAAAAGCAGATAGTCCTCGGCCAAAACCATCTGCTGCCCCGATAGCAGTTTTGAAATGCTGTCTCCATACTCACTTTTCTCCCGTGTACCTGGACCGTAGTGGAAGTATTCCACCCGGGTGTCGATCTCAAGGACCGGGATGAGGTAGTCGAAGCCGACACAAACTTCGAGCAGATCGAAAAACGGGTCGTCTTTAAAGACGAGTTTTTCTTGGGACTCATTCCATATTTCTAGTGCCGCTTCACCATACACACCGAAGTTCCATATTGCACCGGCAAAATCAGCGCCCAAATAGTGAGTCCTGTGGTAGATGTATTCAGGCTTCGTGAAATCGGGTCTTGTATATATTACTTCCTTGATCCAGCTGACCGACAGGTCGAAGGAACCTGCAATCCCTTGAAGCTTTAAACCGAAGGGAAGGTTGGCCCAGTCCCCGTCAACCCCGTCAGGGAACGTGGAGTGGGTTTTGTCTTGAAAAGCTGCATATCCCTGTATGGAGAGCAGGCCGCCGAAAAACGAAATACTCGGAATCACACCGATTGTGCCCGGAGTCTCTTCACTCACTAACTGGAGGAAAGGCATCAGCGCTGTCTTGGAGGTCGGATTGAAGAAATATCCCGTTCCCCAGGCTATGGGCAGCTTTCCGAATTGAACGTCGAATCTCCCCAGATTTATAGAACCCCAGAGATGATCGACATATACAGATTGTACAAAATCGTTGAAGGGGTAATCGAATTGCGTCTCCTCTTCGGGATCAGTCGCTGGACCATCAAAGATAAACAACCCCAATCCGTAGCTCTCGTAGACCACAAAAGGATTCTGGTTCCCAACGCTTCCCTGGTAGGCCAGCTCGGTATGGAAGCTCAAGTTGTCCCCCGGATTCCAGTCCCCCTTGAGCCGGCCGTAGAGGATGTTGCCGTAGTCCGAATCGGTGATCCTCCAATCATCGGCGTACAGGTTGGCGTTGAAGAAATTCACGACATACCCGTAGAGGCTGAAGGTCTCTTCGTAAAAGCTCTCCTGAGCCGAGGTGGAAAAGGCCGCACCGCCAAGACCCAGGGAGGTCAGGAACAGCACTAGTAGTCTCGATTTCATGTATCCCCCTTGCGCTCATTCGCAGCACTGTTACACGGCATACCCGATGCCACCCTCCTCACTTGTAAAAGCGGGTGGGATTGAAGTACTTGTCGTCGATCGGCACGTCGTGCTGCATCGCATGGGTAATGATCACGGTCATGCTGTTCTTGTCGTAGTTCTTCATCACCATGCGGGTCGGGACCTCGCGACCGCCCATCTCCTTGATTTCACTCATATCGAGGTCCTTGTAGTGTCCCTCCTCCTCGGTGTAGTACTCGATCTTGGTGGCCAGATAGCGCTGCCTGTCGATCGAGATCAGAACTCTGGAGTATACCGAGTCTCTCTCCTTCGGCGTACCCTCCAGCACCCACTGCTTGGAGTCGCTGCTTGAAATCCGGAAGTCGTACTTCTCCCCCCAGTTTCCTCCGCTCAGGTCCTCGTAGCTGAAGTCCCCGCCCACGCCGCGGACGGATTGCTTCTTGCTCTTGCCGGCGATCTTTCGCACCCGCCCGGTGGAGGAAAAATAGACCCACTGGTCTCCCCCCCGGCTGAGGATACTCAGGCCCTTGATCGACCGGGGTTCAATGAACTGCATATAGGAATCCTCTTCTCCCCGACCGTAGCTGATCACCTTGAATTCCCGGACGTTGCCGGAATCTCCTGCATCGGGGTATACCAGCATGCTCAACTCCGCCTTGCTGGTCTCGGTACTCTGTCGCCGCTCGACCTCACGGATGATCTCCCGGGCATCCTCATCGGCGAAGGCCGACGAAAAGGTCACAAGGACGAACACCGTGGCTGCAACTACGATCTTGATTGTTCTGTTCATACTGTCTCCTCTCTTGTTTCATAAAAATCCTGGTTTTCAACGGCTTTTACCGTCCGGCTGTCGAAACGCAGCAGGGCCGGCAGCAGCACCATGGTCGCAATCAGACAGGTGGCGATTCCCAGAAACAGGACAGCTCCGATCGAAGCGATCGATGGGAAGGAACCTATCAACGCCAGGGAGCCGAAGCCGATCATCGTGGTCAATGCCGAGAGAAATACCGCCTTTCCGGTGAACAGGTAAACTGTCTCCAGATCCTTTTCAACCCTGAAGCGGTGGACGATATGGATCCCGAAGTCGATGCCCATACCGATGACCAGGGGGATCACGGCAATGTTGAGCATGTTCAGCTTCAAACCCAGGAGGGGGTAGATACCCAACATCCAGATCATTCCGGTCAGCAACGGGACCGCCGCCAGGATCGCGTAGCGGAAGCTGCGGAAGGTAATGACCATGACCGCGAATACAACCAGGAAGATGAACAAAGCCGCCTTCTTGGAGCCACTCTCCACGTCCTCGGACCAGGAAACCAGAACGGGAACCCAGCCGGTGATCTTCGGTGAAATCTGAGCCATCCGCTGGTTGAAGCGAAGCATGCCCTCTTTGTTGATGGTCGCGGATTTGACGGGGTAGGCGAATACGAGGTTGCGGCTGCCCCCCTCTTCGAGAAACTGCTTGGTGTACTGATCGGGCAGGTCCCCCACCTTGATCTTGCGGTCTACCCGGGACATGGCAGCCACGATCCGGTCCATCTCCGCAGCGAAGCTTCTATCAAGGGTTGTGACAGCCTGCGCCGCCGCCCGATCGCCTTCAATAAGCTCAATCACCTTCTGAAAGACCTCGGCTCCCGGTTTTCCCACCTCGGCTCCGAATATCTCCCGAATCATCTGATTGCGCTTGGCAACGATCTTGTTGTTTTCTCCCAGGCCGGCCACGGAGAGATCCCCGATCTCGATGACGTTCCACTCCAAACGTTGGATTTCGTAGGCCAGCTCCTCCATACGTTCCGGCGTGTAGGAATAATAGGCGTCGTAGCGGGCGCCCTGGGCGCGAATTTTCCGAATCTCGTCCAGCCGGGCTACCTGCTGTTCATCCGAAGGAATGAATTGGGCCACGGAGGCGACCTCGGCAATGAGAGACTCCTGTTCCAGCGCCTCCTGCAGATCCCTTGCCTCCTCCACCGAATCCGCCACGGCCATGGCAGACATGATGTTGATGTCGAACTTGTCCAATACTTTGTAGTACATCTTTATGGAGGTCATCTGAGCCGGCTCCAACTTCATGACGTCGTATTCCATACGATTATAAAACGCGGCAAACAACAACCCGCCGGTCAGAACCAGCCCTATAGCCAGAGTCACCCATTTGTGCCGGAATGTGGTCTTGCCCAGACCGGCCAGGAATCGGTACTCCACTTTGGGAAGGCGGGTCCTGGCAGGATCCCGCTTTACGAACCATAACAGCAGCGAGGGCAGGATGAAGAAAAGAGCGGTGAAACAGCAGATGATCCCCATTCCCGCCAGCACACCGAACTCGGCCAGGGCTTTGGACCCGGTAGCCGCCATGACAAAGAAACCTATGGCCGTAGTCAGGGCGGCCAGGAAGGTGCCCATGCCGGCCCGAACGTAGGTATTTTGCAGCGCCTCTTCAGGCTCCAGTCCGCAGGCCCGGTAGGTCGTGTAGTTGGTGACCAGCTGGATGCCGTAATCGATTCCCAGGCCGATCAGCATGACCGCCATGAAGCTGGTCAGCATGGTGATCTCTTTGAAGGTGATCCCCAGCAGACCGTAGGTGTAGACGATCCCGAAGACTAAAACAACCAGGGCGAATAACACCGAGCGGATCGGATTGAAGGAGAAGGTGAACAGAAGCAGAATCACCACCAGCGCGACCAGAGCCGGCACCAGCATATCGAAACCCATCGCTTCCTGCTCGTCCGCTCCGACGGCGACCTCCCCCGTATAGGCCACGGTCAGGTCAGGAAAAGTTTTCTGAATATCGGTGCGGATCTTCTTGATAACCTCGGTCATGTCGATCATCTTTTGGATATCGTCGACTGAAAAATTGGGCAGAATGGAGAACAGCAGCATGGTATTGTCCGGACTGAAGCCGTACAGGTCGCCGTACAGGAAGGTCTCGGCCAGCTGTTTTCCCGTCGTCTCCGCGCCCGTTCCGGAGGGATTCTCCAGATACTCCCGGAGCAATCCGAAGAAACCCTCCAGCTGGTTCAGCATGGCCACGGCCTCGCTCTCCTGTCGATGCGTGGAGATCTCCTCCTCCGCCTCCTCCCCCGTGTAGGTCCGTTCGAAAGAATCGTTCAGAGAGGTCAGGAAGGGAAGCAGATTCAGCTCGGCAAAGGTGTCCCGGGTTCGCTCCAGGTCCTCGGCCTTCTGCAGCATCAGGCCCCACCGGGCAACAAATTCCCGATCCATCTTGAGGTTGATCGTCTTCACGTACTGCATGGCCTCGGGGCTGCTGCGCACAGCGGCGGCAAAGGCTTCGGCGGCTTCGGCCATCCGCTTCTTATCCCGACCCTCCACCGTAATCATCAGAGACATGCCGCTGTTGAAGGCCTCATCGATCTCATGGATGCTCTGTACCTGGGGGTTGTCGAAGGGCAGCATATCCTCCATCTGGGTGGTCACGCGGATGTTCCGGGCGGCGATCACGCTCAGAACCAGCAGAACCACCGCTGCAATCGGGATAATCTTGTGATAGCGGATCACAAAATCGGCGATCCCCCCCATGACCTTTTGTTCGAGTTTCATACCATCCTCCTCGTTACTCCTCGTCTGCGTTGTTTGCTTACTCCCCATGACCTCCAAGTGCTCGGCAGAACTTCGGCACTGAATAGGCAGAACGTTCGGTCGAATTTAAGGGCAAGAAAACACCGCTAACTCCTTCGCTTCAGAAGGCGTTCCCGGAAATACCACAGGAAGCCCTCGATAAAAGCCCTGCGTGACTGTTCCCCGTCGAAGCCGTAACGCTCGCACCACTTGTCCGAAAATACGGTGTAGCCGACAAGGGGAAGGGAGAGCATAAAAAAGGCCTCGTGCATGCCTTCGAGGTTCTTGTCCAAAGCCTTGACCGTATCGATACGATGTGCTTCGGCGCTGGCCACGACCTCCCTGGCCGCCGGGGACTGGAAGTTCCACAGCTCGAGCAGCGGAACCTGCCGTGGGTTCTTGATCGACTCCATCAGAACAATGGTGACGATCCGCCGATTCTCCTCCATGAATTCGATCATCTCCTCCATAACCAAATCCAAACTTTCCATGAAATTCCCCGCATAGCGCTCGAAGAAACCCTTCTTGAAGGCAACCCCTCTGGAAACGAAATCATCGAGCATGGTCTGCAGGATCTGCTCTTTGTTCTTGAAGTGATAGTAGATGACGGATTTGCGGATCCCCACCTTACGGGCGATCTCTTCGATGCCGGTTCCTTCGAATCCCTTGACCGCAAACAGTTTTTCCGCCTCAGCGAGTATCCTCTGCTTGGTGGATCCCGCAGCTTCCGCGTGTTGCCGGGTCGCCATACAATTCCTTTTTCTTAATCTATAGAACGTTCGGTCTAATTATATCACGATTTATCCCGAGACGCAACACTTTTTTCCAAATCAATCGATTGCGTCGTGTATCGTAGTAACAACCCGGTTGAAATCTTCGGAATGCACCACGAACAGAGCGGAGATCTTCGACGATCCCTGATCGATCAGTCGCACATGGATATCCTGTCGACTCAACCGCTGAAGCACAGTCGCTATGATGTCGGGGCGGGTTGGAAGTCCCTCCCCCACAACGGCAACCAAGGCCATGTTCTCAAGAATCTCCATCTGTTATCTTCTCATCGTCGGGGTTTCTCCTGCCCGGTGCGGAAACCACGATGTAGCGCCGGCGCGGGTCGGAGCGGATAATCGATTGGATCTTGCGAATCTGCCGGGCTTCCGCTACCGAGCTGCCGCCGAATTTGCATACAATGTCGCCCATCAGTTTGGCCCGAAGAAATGCCCCTGGTCTATCGACGCAGCTGAGATAAAGCCTGCTGCAACCGGTCGATGCCCCTACGACACTCCTCTGTGGAGCAGGAGTAGGCGATGCGGAGGTGCCCCTCTCCCGCGGTTCCGAACACACTACCTGCGACCGTGGCGATTCCCTGCTCCCGCAGCAGGTACTCCGCCACCTCCGCGGAGCTTTTCCCGAAGCGACTTATCTCGGGGAAGGCATAAAATGCGCCCTTTGGTTCAGCCAAACCCACACCTTCGATAGCCTCCAGACCGTCAACGATAATCTTCCGGCGTTCGGCAAAAGCCCCCACCATATCCTGGACGCAACTCTGATCCCCGCTCAACGCTTCGGCGGCACCGTACTGGATGAAGGTGTTCACGCATACGGTGGTGTACTGCCGCACCTTTAGCAAAGCTTGAGTCAGTTCCGGGGAAGCTACGGTCCAGCCCAGTCTCCAGCCGTCCATGCTGTAGGTCTTGCTGAATCCGTTGACGATGATCGTTCGCTCCGGCATGCCTTCGAAAGAAAAAATGCTGGGAGCGACCTCCTCCTCGCCGTAGTAGATCCGGTTGTAGATCTGATCCATCAGCACGAGCAGGCCGTGCTTCCTGGCCAGCTCCGCCAGAGCTGCCAGGTTCTCCCTGCTCTCGACACAACCGGTCGGGTTTCCCGGAGAGGTGATGCAAAGCATCTTGGTGCGATCGGTAATCCGGGATACCACCGCCTCGGGTTCCAAAGAGAAATTCGCTTCCGCCCGGGTCGGGACCTCAACCGGACTGCCCCCGGCAAGGACGGCGCAGGACTTGTAGTGATGCCAGTTCGGATCGGCCACCAGAACCTCATCCCCGGGGTTGATGAAGGCCAGCATCGCCACCATGATCCCCTCGTTGGCGCCGGCCATGATGATAACTTGCTTCTGCCAGTCTATGGAGACTTCCGTGTCCAGCCTTGTTCTTTCGGCAACGGCCTGGCGCAGGGAGGGTATACCCAGGTTTGGTGCGTAATGCACCTCACCGCGCTCAAGTGCTGCGATTGCCGCCTTTTTTATATGTTCCGGGGTATCGAAATCCGGACGCCCGATCTGCCAGTGAATGACATCCCGGCCTTCCGCCTCCATGGTGCGGACCGCCTCAAAAACTTTGCGAATCCCGGAAAAGGGAACCCCATGCACCCGATCCGCGGCCAGTTGTTCAACCGATTGTGCCATAAATGCCTCTCCAACCTTATTTGTTTAAAAGATTACGCCGGATCAGCTCTTCCGCGATCTGTACTGCATTCAAAGCCGCCCCTTTGCGGATGTTGTTCGACACGATCCAGAGGTTCAATCCGTTCTTTATCGAAAAATCCTCACGAATCCGCCCCACAAAGGTGGCATCCTGCTGATCGCTCATGATCGGCATCGGGTACTTCAGATTCTCCGGATCATCCAGGACGACAACGCCGGGACTTTCCTCCAGGACTCTGCGCGCCGCCTCCGGGGACATCTTGCTTCTTGTTTCGATGTTCACAGCTTCCGAATGCCCATAAAACACGGGCACCCGAACGCAGGTGGCGGTTACCCGGATCGACTCATCTCCCATGATCTTTTTGGTCTCGTTCACCATCTTGTACTCTTCCCTGGTGTAGCCGCCTTCCTGGAACACGTCGATATGGGGAATCACGTTGAAGGCGATCTGATACTGAAATCCCTCGGGATCTACGGCTCTGCCGACTTTGCAGAACTGCATCGATTCCCGCTCCAGCGCCAGGGAGCCTTTTTGTCCGGCTCCGGTAGTAGCCTGATAGGTGGCAACCACTACCCGCTCGATCTTTGCTTGATCGTGGATCGGCTTGAGTACGACCACCATCTGGATCGTGGAACAGTTCGGGTTGGCGATGATCCCCCGATGCTGTTCCAGATCGTCGGCATTCACCTCCGGGACAACCAGGGGGCAGGAGGGATCCATGCGCCAGGCCGAAGAGTTGTCCACGACCACCGCACCCTGTCCTACCGCTTTGGGGGCAAGATCCAGACTGGCCGTGGCACCGGCGGAAAACAGGGCAATATCGATCCCTTTGAAGTTCCGCTCGGAGGCGGTCCGGATCTTCGCCCTTTGTCCCCGAAACTCGACATCCTTACCCTCATTTTCGGGCAGATCGAGGGGACGCAGCTCATGTACGGGGAAATTGCGCCGCTCCAGTGTTCGAATCATCTCGGTGCCGACCATACCCAGGGCACCGACAACCGCCACCCTCCAACCTTTTTCATTCATTGTTATACCGTTTTTCCATCTACCGCCTACCGCGTCCCGGCGTAGAACTCCACCCTCTGTTCAAGCCTGTTCACCAGTTCCGACACCAGGTAGGCAAAGAGGAATATGAAGATGACCAGGGCCCAGAATCGATCCATCAGGAAGTTGCGGGAATACAGCTCAAACAGCTCTCCTATTCCCATTATGGCGATCAGCAGCTGTCCGACCACCACACCGCGGACTCCGCGGATCATCCCCAGCCTCAGGCCCGCCAGGATCTCCGGCAGAGCAGCCCAGAAGATCACCTTTGTATAGACTTCGATTTTCCTGGCCCCGAAGGAACGGGTCATCTCCAGCAGCGAAGGGTTGATGCTCTTCACTCCGGCGCGAGTGTCCAGGACGATGATCCACACCGCGAACAGCACAACCGTCACCACGACCGTAGCCTGGCCGAAGCCGACGATCACCATCAGCGCGGGTACGATCGCCGTCAGAGGTGCACTGACGAATACATTGACCCACATCCCCAGAAGTCTGTCCACGAACTTCACCCGCCCCATCAGTACACCCAGAGGGATACCGATTACTACGGCCAGTCCGACGCCAGTGGCAAACGCCTCTACGCTGATCGCCAGGGCTTCGTAGAATTTCCTGGTAACGAAGAGGTTGGCAAAGGCTTTTACCACGTCGAGGAAGGGGGGGATCAGGAACAACAGGTCCAGCCTGCCGATTACTTCCCAGAGGAGCAGCCAGATGAGGATCGCAAACACCATAGGAATCCGTTTTCCGAAAATTACCATGCCGTACCTGCTCACTTCCTCAGATTAAAAACTGCTTGAGGATCTGCCAGAGATCCTCCACGACATCGAGGTATTTGCGATCCCGCCGGATATCTTCCACGTTTTCTACTCCATCCAGCCGCGTGTCCACGATCCTCATGACTTTGCTCGGCCTGGGGCTGAGCAGAACCACCTGATCGGACACGTACACCGCTTCCTCGATGCTGTGGGTAACAAAGACCACTGTTTTTTTCTCGATTTTCAAGAGGTTCAACAGGTCTTCCTGGAATTTCCTGCGGGTCTGCTCATCTACCGATGCGAAGGGCTCATCCATGAGCAGAATCTCCGCATCCACCGCCAACGCCCTGGCCAGCCCGACCCGCTGGCGCATCCCGCCGGAAAGCTCGTGGGGGTAGGCTTTGTCGAAACCGCTTAATCCCACCTCGGTGATGTATCTGCGGGCAATTTCATAGCGTTCCTTCTTGGGCACCCCCCGAAGCTCCAGGCCGAAAGCAACGTTGCGGATTACAGTGGCCCAGGGCATGAGCGCAAAGTCCTGGAATACAAAAGCTCGTTCCGGCCCCGGTCCTTTGATGCGTTCGCCCTTGATCAGCACTTCCCCGTCCGTTTTGTCCAAAAGTCCGGCAATGATCTTGAGCAGGGTCGTCTTTCCGCAACCGCTGGGGCCAAGCAGCGTGGTAAGCTCTCCTTGAGGAATTTTCAAATCGATGTTGGCAAGGGCTTCGACTCCTCCGGCGTAGGTTTTCTTCAGCCCTTTGATTTCAATAATGGAGTCATTTTGCATAATCGAAGGTACCTCTTTCTCCAGAAGACTATTAAGCGGCCGCCCGTTCCCGCCGGAAAAGAAGGGCTTCCAGCCACTGCAATGCACTGACAACCACCGTGGCGAAGACCACGATCGCGACAATCGAAGCGAACATCTGCGGATACAAGGCCAGGGCTCGATAGTAGGTGATCAGGTCACCGATCCCCGTGGGGGTGATCAGCAATTCGGCCAAGACGATTCCGACGAATCCGGACGCAATGCCCAAGCGAAGCCCGGCGAAGATGAGTCCGCTGGCATCGGGAATGATGATCTTGAAGATCTGCTGACTTCGATTGCCCAGAAACGACTTGCTCATCTGAATGAGCGTGGGGCTGGTGTTGCGGATTCCCTTGTAGGAGTTCAGCACGATCACGGGAGCCGCCATCAGCACGACGGCCAGCACCTTGGCAACGAAACCGATCCCGTACAGGAAGGTTATCAGCGGAATCAAGGCCGCCATCGGTGCACTCTGCACGATGATGAAGACCGGCAGAGTAAACCACTCGAATGTTCGATACAGGCCCATGAGGATCCCGAACAGAATCCCGGAGGTCCCGATAATGAGGATCCCCACCCCGAGGGGCTGGAGGGTCACACCGAAAGCGGTCGGAAGTGTCCCGTCTGCGATCATACGGAAGAAGGCTACGGCGGTTGCGCTGAACGTCGGGAAGGCGATGCTGATGGGTTTTCTGCCGGCCAGCTCCCAGACCCCGAACACGAGTACCAGGGACAGCAGCTTCCAGAGAAAGCGCGGGTTGAAGCCGGTTTTTTGCTTCGTGCTCATAGTGCCTCTACCTCTACCTCTGGCTGAAGTTGTAGAACGAAAAGGGCTCTACCCCCTGCTTGCCGAAGCAGGGGGTAGAAACAGAACGACAAAAGGTCTCTTACTTCACCACGTCATTGATCGGTTTCAGATACCAGAAATCCTCGACCTTGAGCGTCGCGGGATCGCCCTGAATCTGCCCGGACACACCATAAAAATCGAAATCCTGTCTGGCCGCACGGGCACCACCCCCGTCCTCCGGGAACATGTGGCCTTTGGCTGCCAGCTCGTAGAAGGGCAGGATCTCCGGCTCCAGCTCTGCCGGAAGATCCGGAATCAAATTGTATTTCTTCCTCTGCTCGAGGACGTAGTTGGGATCTTTGTTGATGGCCTTGATCGTATTGACCAGCTCCTCCACCAGTGTACGCACCACCGTCGGGTTGGCTTCAAGGAATGCCATGTTGGCATACAGCGCTTCGTCGCTGGCCGTGATGTCGCCCATCGGCAGTACCTTGAATTTCCCGGGGGCTTCCTTCATCAGTAAATCCTTGTTATAGGAATCGAGAATGGTGGCTTTGATGTTGCCCTGCAGCATGGCCGCGGCCCGTACCTCCGAGCCCGGTACATAGCTGATCTTTCCGTATTTGATCCCGTTCTTCATGGCCATCAGGTTCGCGATCCCCAGAGTCCCGGATGTGCGGGAGTGGACCACTATCTCCTGTCCGTCCAGGTCTTTCCAACTGTTGTAGTATTCAGTGTTGACCACCGGGAAGAACAGCAAAGTGCTGAGCTGGAAGAAGATGCGGATGGGAGCTTTTACGTTCTGAATCAGCGCGTAGGGCGTACCGATTCCGATGTCCGCCTGTCCGTTAACCACCGCCTGGGCCGCAACATCTTCAGACTTGAAGGACACCATTTCCACGTCGATACCCCTCTCTTTAACCTTTTCCAGGGCTATCAAGAGATGCAGAGTCTCAACGGATTCGATATCGCCAAGAGCCAAATTGATCTTTTTGACCTCACCGGTTGCCGGCTCCATCTCACCGCCGGCAAACACAGGCATAGCCGCCAAGATCAGTCCGAGTAACGCCAGAATCGATACGAAGCGCGTTACATTCCGTGTAGGTCGAAGATTTGTCTTCATTTAGACCTCCTCTATTTTTTTCTCTCCGCTAACAGCGGAGCTCATTTATGTTTATGAAGGATGAGCCCATCGTACTCCTCACCATCGATAAAGGCCTCCACCACGACCGGCCCCTGAGCCCCAAAGGCTTTCTTCAGAGCTGCCTCGTATTCGGACAGGTTTCCCGCCGGAATCACCGGTACCCCGAATATGCTGGCGGCGGAGCTATACTGCTGGCCGTGAAGGAAGGTACCGTATCTCGGGAAACCTTTACGTTCCTGCTTGATCCGGATCAGCTCCAGGCGCCGATCCACCAACACCAGGAAGACAATGTGAAATCCCAGCCGAAGGGCGGTAGCCATCTCCCCGGCCATCATCAAAAATCCTCCGTCTCCTGTGACACAGACCACGGGCCGGTCGGGCCAGCAGAGCTTGGCTCCGATAGCCGCCGGCACGCCATAGCCCATTGAGGACCAGCCGTTGGTCATGATCTGCAGGTTCGGTCCCGGGGTTCGCCACTGCTGGCCGATCAGGTGGGTGTGAGCCCCGACATCACAGGTCATCACCCCCTGCTCCGGAAGCATTTTGCGCAGCATATCCAAGGCGGCCAGCGGACCGAATCGGTTCCCATCGGGCTTCAGCTGTTGAAACATGCGGGTGCGTCGCGCCTCCAAAGCCTTGAAGTCCCAACCCTTGCCTCCCGCTTCCGCTTCGGCCAGGGCCTCGAGAGCCGGCGCTATATCACCCACCACGTCCAGAGCAACCGTGTAAAGCTTGCGGTCCACATCGGCAGCTACCGTGTCGAT
>Ga0315554_1001423_pt1 | contig 14122 bp, 8 predicted proteins | sample SalMarSW160370MG_FD_202114 | JGI IMG/M metagenome (GOLD analysis project Ga0315554, IMG submission 202114) | Salt marsh sediment microbial communities from the Plum Island Ecosystem LTER, Massachusetts, United States - Salt Marsh Sediment SW1603-70 ... | reverse complement strand
GAGGCGACTCTTCGTACTATTTCTTCCTGCATTTTGAATTCATTTAAATCACTTACAAGAGGGATCATTATTTCAGGTTTAACTTTTGTTCCTTCAATTGCAGCATCGCAAGCAGCTTCAACAATTGCTCTAGCCTGCATTTCTGTAATTTCAGGATAAAGAACACCTAAACGGCATCCCCTGAAACCAAGCATAGGATTAAATTCGGATAAGCTTTCAATTTTTTCCACAACTTTTTCAAAAGATATATTTAATGCATTTGCAAGTTCTCTTTGTTCTTTTTCATTATGTGGTAAAAATTCATGTAATGGAGGGTCCAAAGTTCTAATTGTTACAGGTAATCCTTTCATTACTTTGAATATCCCGTAGAAATCTTCTCTTTGTAAAGGAAGAAGTTCTTTTAACGCTTCTTTTCTTTCTTCTACTGTATCCGAAAGGATCATTTTCCTTACGGACATGATTCTATCTCCGCCGAAGAACATATGTTCAGTACGGCAAAGACCGATTCCTTCAGCACCAAAAGCTATAGCATTGGAAGCCTGATCAGGTTGATCGGCATTTGTTCTAATATTTAACCTGCGTAGTTTATCAGCCCAATTCATTAAGCTTTCATACGTTTGGTAAATTGGTGATTCAGCTGGAGCCATAGTCTTGCTTATTAATACTTGAATAACTTCAGATGGTTTTGTTTCGATTTTACCAGCAATTACTTCACCGGTTGTTCCATCAATTGAAATGTAATCACCTTCATTTACAACAATATCTTTTCCTTCGACAGAAATTTTACCTTCTTTATAATTTATTCTCAATGTACCGCAACCGGCAACACAAACTTTACCCATTTGACGTGCAACCAAAGCTGCATGGGAAGTCATTCCGCCTCTTGCGGTAAGGATTCCCTGAGAAGCATTCATGCCTTTTATATCTTCGGGTGAAGTTTCAATCCTAACAAGAATTACAGGGTCACCGTTTTGCGCCATCTTTTCAGCGTCCTGTGCACTAAGTGCAACTTTCCCTGAAGCTGCTCCGGGTCCTGCATTTAATCCTTTTGCTATTAATCTACCTTCATCAATTGCTTTACGTTTTTGATCAAGATCAAAAATAGGGCGTAGAAGCTGATTTAATTGATTTGGCTCTATTCTTGAAATTGCTTCTTCTTTTTCAATTAATTTTTCCTTAACCATGTCAACAGCCATTTTTATAGCGGCAAATCCGGTTCTTTTACCAACACGGCACTGCAGCATCCATAACCTTCCCTGCTGAATGGTAAATTCAATATCCATCATATCTTTGTAATGTTTTTCCAAATTTTTCTGAATATCATCAAGCTGTTTATAAATTTTGGGATCATCTTTCTTTAATTCAGAAATTGGATGAGGTGTTCTTACGCCTGCAACAACATCTTCACCCTGAGCGTTAAATAAATATTCACCGTAGAATACATTTTCTCCCGAGGCAGGATCTCTTGTAAAAGCAACACCTGTTCCGGAGTCTTCTCCCATGTTTCCAAAAACCATGGACTGTACATTAACAGCTGTACCCCAGTCTGCAGGAATATTGTTTAGTTTTCTATAAACAATTGCTCTTTCATTCATCCATGATCCGAACACAGCACCAACAGCACCCCATAATTGTTCCATGGGATCCGTAGGGAAATCCTGACCGGTTTTTTCTTTAATTGCAGCTTTAAATTCTTCGACAAGTTCTTTTAAATGATCTGATGATAATTCGGTGTCCAGTTTAAATCCATTATCATGCTTTTTCTTTTCGAGAATTACTTCGAATGGATCTTCGTCATGCTTATCAACAGGTTTTAAACCCAAGACAACATCACCATACATTTGGACAAACCTGCGGTATGAATCATATACGAAGCGCGGGTTGTTTGTTTTTTTAATTATTCCCTGGACGGTTTCGTTGTTAAGACCGAGATTCAGAATAGTATCCATCATTCCCGGCATAGATGCTCTTGCACCGCTTCTAACGGAAACTAATAACGGATTTGCCGCATCACCAAATTTTGCTTCCATTAGTTTTTCAACTTTTTTAAGAGCATTTAAAACCTGAGCTTTTAATTCTTTAGGATATTTTTTATTGTTTTGATAGTAATATGTGCACACTTCTGTAGTAATTGTGAAACCTGCAGGTACAGGCATTCCGATATTTACCATCTCAGCAAGATTAGCACCTTTTCCACCAAGCAAGTTTTTCATCTCTGCCTTGCCTTCTGCTTTATTTCCACCAAAGAAATAAACATATTTTTTTCCTTTTGCCATTTAAGTTTTCCTCCTTAGTAATTTAGCAAGTGAATAAATCAATCTATTTTAATCAGTTTTTATTTTATACACAGGATTACCTGTGCATTGTATTAGTTTATTTTATTTAAGACGAAATTTTTAAATTTTTCTTCATCATCTATTTTTAATTCGATCTTTAAAAAGAATATATCAATATCATCAAGTTCTTTTGAGAACCTTGTCAGCTTTACGGCATCTTTTTCCGTTGTTACTACCGAATGTGAATTTGTTGAATAAAATTTCTTTCTTATCAATTGAATTTCTTTTAATGAGTAATCTTTATGATCTTTAAATATTAACCTATTATCAGTATTAACATGAACTTGTCGTAGAATATTTAAAAATGAAAACGGATTAGCAACACCTGAAACAATTAAGCTCTTTTGTCCGTGAAATTCTTCCAGCTCATACTTAGTACGGTTTTTTATGTCAGCAAATCCAATCGCCTGGTAAAACGCGGTGAAAATTTTCTTACCTTCAAAATATTTTTTAACCTTGGAAGGTATTTCTTTTTTACCGGAAAATTTTCGATTCAGGATTACTGCATCGGCTCTTTTTATTGAGCTAAGCGGCTCCCTCAAATTTCCTGTAGGCAATAAGCTTTGATTCATAAATCCTGTTTCACATAAAAACCTTTGTTCGCATATTAAAAGATTTATATCTCGTTCAATCCATCTATGCTGATACGCATCGTCAAGAATTAAAATATTTATTCCGGTATCTTTTATTAATTTTTTCGCACCTTCGAATCTATTTTCAGAAACGGCTGCAGGTATATTACATTCCATTGCAGTATGAAAAATCTCATCACCGCTTAAATCCACACTTGTAAATATTTTAGTTCCATCCGAAACCAATAGATATCCTTTGGATTTTCTCCTGTAACCGCGGCTTAAAACCCCGACTGATTTACCAAGATTCTTCAGCATGTTTGACAAATAAATAACCAGAGGTGTTTTTCCCGAACCGCCTACAGTAATATTTCCAACTGAAATTACTTTAACATCTACTTTTTTAGTTTTAAAAATATTTTTGTCAAAGAACGTATTTCTAACCTTAATTACAACAGCATAAACCGGGATAAACGGTAATAATATTATTCTTAATAACTTCATTAAACATGATGCCTAAGCATCTTTACCCATAAACATTATTATCAAAATTTATTTGCTTCATTGTGTAAATCATTTAATACTTCTTCACACCTTTTTATAACTTTTGAAGTTTCATCGTAATTTAAATTTTTATCCACATAAATAGGATCGGAATAAATAATTTTAGTTTCTGAAAATAACATAGGAACTTCAAATTTATCCCAGCTGCTTAAATGTTTTTTATTTTTGAAACCAACAGCCATCAAAATTAATGGTATACCGCTTTTTTTTGCAGTAATAACTGCACCGGCTTTAAGTTTATGCCGTGGTCCTTTTGGACCATCTGGTGTGACCACAATAGACTTATTATTTTTCGCATAATCAATTAAAATTCCTAAAGCTATTTCGCCACCTTCTGTGCTAGAACCTCTTACTACAGTATAATCCCAATATTTAAGGAGATTGGATAATAAATCTCCGTCCTTGCTTTTACTAATTAATGCTACCAAATCCTGGCGCTTATGAACATACCATGGAATAAGCATACTTCCATGCCAGAATGTGAGCACATAATTTGATTTCTTTTCTTCCAGTTCATTAAAGACATTTTTATTTTTATAATTAATTCTTAAAGTTCTGCAAAGAACCGCTGCAAACATAACAAGGAAATAATTTCCTATAAATCTTAAAGAATCCTGCTTCACTTTTCTAAGCTTCATTTTATAAGCTTATGGCTTACAAGGTTGCATAAATTAAACGGGCAGCTTTTGGCGATGCTCCTTCAGTCCCTAATTTTTCTTTTACTTTACTTAATTTTTGCTTGATTGTATTATACAGATGCTCATCAGATAAAATTTTTTTTGATTCTTTATATATATTCTCTTCATTAGCCTCATTTTGTACTAGTTCAGGGACAATTTTTTCTTCAGCAATTATATTTGCCATCCCGATGTTTTTTACTTTCACCAAGTTTTTACCAATTGAATAAGTTATGAAACCGGTTTTGTAGACAATAACCATTGGGATTCCGAACAACGCTGCTTCAAGGGTTGAAGTTCCTGATTTTATTATTCCAAATTTTGCATACCTCATCAAATCGTAAGTATGGTCTGTAATAATTTTACTCCCGAAATTCTCTGATAAATTATTATAAACTTCTTCTTCAATATTAGGAGAACCGGCTGTTACAATCTGAAGATTAAATTCTTCGGCTATTTTTTTTGCTGCCTTAATACATTCGGGGAAAATTTTTTCTACTTCATGGAGTCTGCTGCCCGGAAGTATTAATAATATTTCTTTTGATTTATCCAGATTAAATTTTTTAAATAATTCTTCTTTAGATAAAAATTTGTGTTCGTTAATTCTTTCTAAAAGTGGATGTCCTACAAATTCGACCTTTACACCGGCATCACTATAAAACTTTTCTTCGAATGGGAAAACCACAATCATTTTATTAACAAATCGCTTAATTTTATTAATACGTTTTGCGCCCCAGGCCCAAATTTGGGGAGAAATATAATAGATAACATTTAAGTTTAATTCTTTTAACTTTTTCGCAAAATTCAAATTAAAGCCCGGATAGTCTATTAAAACAACACTTTTTATTTTTTTCTCTTTTATTATTCTAATTAAATCCTTCTGAACTCTTTTTATAAATGGAAGATGCTTAACCACTTCAGCAAATCCTAAAAAAGCCATTTTATTTATGTGATAAATTAGTTCCATTCCTTCGCTTTTCATCCGATCCCCTCCGATACCGTATATATTTAGATTACTATCCATTTTTTTTAATTCTCTAACCAAAGAACTACCATGTAAATCCCCCGAAACTTCACCGGCAATAATCATTAGGTTTTTGTTTCCTGTATCAGTCATTTAACTTGTCTATACAAGTTGATTAAAATTTCCGGCATTAAAATCTTCCAACAAACCAAAGGAGAAAGATTGTTATAGTTACAAATCCGAATGCTTGAAGTGTTCTTTTCTCGGATTTCAGACCAGCATTTAATTTGAAAGTTGGCTGTTCTACACCATTAGTCTTATATGGAAACAACCTTGGAATAAATCGCGGTACTTTATTTACATAATCTTCATAAGATTTGCCGTAAGTATTTCTCAAGTATTCTTCTTCTTCCTTAACTATCAAATTGTACTGAAACATAAAAAATAGCAAAGCAACAATTTGTAAATAAGGAAACAAAGCATAAGACATAACCCCAAGGCCCAGATACATAAAAATATTGCCGAGATACAAAGGATTTCGAACATGTGCAAATGGACCGCTTACAACTAAAAAAGCACCGCCTACAGTTCCCGTGGTTCTTGTTTCACTTCCTGCCCAGCTAACCCCCCAGAGTCTAATTAATTCACCTGCAAGGGCGATAATAAAACCGAATATTAAACTCCATATGTTTGCATTTTCATAAAAGAACATTACCAGTAAAAACGGTATTGGAGTATAACTTCTGTATTTGAATAATTTTTTAGCTACTTCTGGCATTCTTATTTTTCTTATTTGTAGTATGTGGTTTGTTGTTTATAGTTGTCAACCACCAACAACCTATAACCAACCGCCAACTTATTCAGCGATATAGATTTCTTTTCTTTTTAATTCAGCTTGATGACGTTTCTTTAATCTTTTTTTAGAAATTAAACTTTCCATCCTATTAATTACATCTTTAAAATCATTAAAAGGGAAGTAAGTTATCCTTTCCTTTTCACAAAATTTCAGTAAATCGGCTTTTGCAAAAATGAAATCACAAAACTGCGCAGTATATTTATCGGAATTTCCATCACCGATAAATACTGTAAATTCATCATCACTGCTATGATTAATAATATGATTTCTCTTACAGTTAGCCGAAGTCTGGCAATTAATATCAAGATAAGGGAAATGCGGTATAAGATGATTATCTTCCGTAATCTCAAGCTTGTTTGAATAAAAATTAATATGCTCTAAACCTTCTCTTTCAAAAATTCTATTTATGTAATAATCAAAACCATCACTTAAAACATAAAATTCAATTTTATTTTTATTGCAGAATTCCACAAATTCATAGAAAGTGGAATCAATTTCAATTACATCAATAATATCATTTAATTCTTTTTTACCCGGAATTTTGGCAATCTTGCATAAAGAAACCCAGCTCTGTTTTGCTGATATTTTATCACTCAATAGTTTCTCTATAATATCACTTACCATTTTTTCATCACAGAATTTCAAAAATATTGCATCTCCAACATCTCTCTTTGTTATAGTGCCATCAAAATCGATAAATACTTTAAATATCTTTTCCATTACTATAAATTCTGTGAAACAAAACTTAAATCTTCGTTAAATCTTACGCTTACTAATTTCGAAACTCCTTCGTCCTGCATTGTAACACCGTAGAGAGTTTGTGCAGCCTCCATAGTTCTCTTATTATGAGTAACAACAATAAATTGTGTTTCCTTACTAAAATCTTCAATAATTTTTGTAAAACGATCAATGTTTGCATCATCCAGAGGTGCATCTATTTCATCAAGAATACAAAATGGACTGGGTTTAACCAGATAAATTGCAAAAAGGAGAGCAATGGCAGTCAATGTTTTCTCACCGCCTGATAAAAGCTCAATTGAAGTCGGGCGTTTACCTTTTGGTTTTGCGACTATTTCTATTTTTGCTTCAAGCGGATCTGCGTTTTCTTCAATTTTTAAATCAGCTTCATCCCCGGGATTGAATAATCGTCTAAATATATTCACAAAATGCCCGCGTATCAGTTCGAAGGTTTCCATGAATTTTGTTTGTGCGGTATTATTAATCTCTTCAATAGTCTTAACAATATCTTTTTCGGATTCTATCAAATCATTTTTTTGTTTTGATAAAAATTCAAATCTTTCTTTTTCTTCTTCAAATTCCGAATATGCAAGCGAATTTATAGGTCCAAGATTTTTTACTTGCTGTTTAAGAGCATGAACTTCATCTGTTCTCATTTCAAAATCAAATGAATCGAGATCATCATATATTTTGTCCTCAAGAGTAATTGAATAATTCTCTTTTATATTCTCTTTGAGGTTTGAGATTTTCATATTTAATTCATTCAATTTAATATCGGCTGCGTGCATCTGCTCGGAGATTACTTCTTTATCTTTTTGAATTTGCTCTCTATTGTCTTCCAGTCCGGAAATTTCTGATTGAGATGATTTATATTTCCCGTCAATCTCGTTCTCATCTTTTATCAAAATTTCTTTTTCTGATTCAAGTTCACTTAGTTCAGTATACTTTTCTTCCATCAGAGTTTTTAAGGTTTCTTTTTCTTCACCGGAAGAAGAAATATCAAATTCTCTTTTGGAAGTTGACTTAGTAATTATTTCAATTGAATCCCGTGCACGAGTTATTGAATTTTGAATATTCTTTTTTTCGCCAAGGGATCTTTCAAGTTCCAGGTTAATTTTATTCTGCCGGTTAATTAATCCATTATATTCTTCTTCAAGTTTTTTAAATTCGTTTTCCAGGTTTTCTTTATGCCCATCAGCTTTTTGCTTTTCTTCTGTTTGAATAGATAAAATCTCATCCAGCTTAGATCTTTCATTATCAATTCTATTAGATTCGGCAGCTAATTCTTGAACTTCTCTTCTAGCTTTTTCTATTTCATCAGCCGCTCTTTTCTTTTCAAATTCAAATTGGGCGATTTGTTTTTCAACATTTGCAATATCATTAACCAGTAATTTCCCTTTGTCGGAAAGTATCTTTAAATCAATATTATTAATAGTCCCTTCAAGCTGTTCAATTTCGTTTTTCAGTTTTTCTAATTCTCTTTCTCTTTGAGGGAATTCATCTTTTAAGTTTTCAAGAAGTTGCTTTCTACCAAACAACGAGTTATCTAATTTCATTTCGGAACCTGCTTCAACAATTCCGTCACTTCCTATATAATCACCATTCAATGTAACGAAATTAAATCCGTAGTATTTTGAAGATAATTTAAATGCCTTATCAAATGATTCAACTACAGCAGTTTTTGATAAAACTTTCTCAAAAAATGATAACCATTTTTTATCAGCTTGTATAAAATCTTTTGTCCATCCTAAAAATGCATCTTCTTTTTGAAGCTTCTTAATTTTACGTTTAATTCCCGCATCGCCTATTTTTTCAAAAATCCCCTTATTCTCTTTTCTATTTTCACCGGTAACATAAAAGGAGGCTTTTCCGATTTCATTATTATTTAGAAAAGAAATACCGTTATTCAAATCTTCAAAAGTTTCAACAAGAATATTATTTAAATTATTCTTTAATGAAGCTTCAACAGCATTCTTATATTTATCGGAGGTATCGCCGACATAAGCAAGTAAAGCTTTATCCTTTAAAGCCCATGTATTGTCTTCAATTAATGCTTTTGCTCCTTTGGAAACACCCTCAAGATTGTCGATTAAATTTTGTATAAAACCAATTTTTTCTTTAAGCGAATTGAGGGCAGTTCTATCTTCAAGTTCTTTTTCTTTTAATTTATTTAATTCTTTTTCTAATCTATCTTTTTCAATTTGCTTTTGAGAATAAATCGTTTCAGTCTCTTTTAATTTATTCTCTGTATCTTCTTTTTCCTGGTTTAGCTCTTCTATGAATCCTACTGTTTTTGCAATGTTGTTCGTTAAAGAATTTATCCTGTCTTTCAACTTACTAATAGATTGGTTTTTTGCTTCAAGAGATTTATTAATATTTGAAAGTTCGTTTTCCCGGTTAGTTATCTCTTTAAATTTTTCAAGCAGTTTATCGGAAAAGGATTTTAACTCAGTACGTTTTTTATTAAGCTGTTCTTCGTGCTGATCTATCTTTAGCCGTACTTCTTTTTTCTCTTCTTCTTTGAAATTTATTTGTTTTTTTATCTCATCAAAATTGGTAAGGTTTTCCTGTATCAAGTCTTTATTTATATCCAGCTGATTTTTTAATTCTTCAAGTTCCTGCTTATAACGTTCAATATTGGATTCTAGAGATTTAACCCGTTCTTCATTTACCGAAAGATTCTTTTGAACATTATAAATTTTTTCGGTTTGAGAAGTAACTTCGGTTCTTTTTGACTTTAATTGAAACTCAATTTCTCTTAATTCATTTTTTGCTGCTTTAATTTTATCATCGAGTTCTGCTAATTCCGAATCAAGTTTAATTTTCTGCTGAAGGCTTACCTCTTTTTTAAGTTTCGCTTCCTTTTTTTGGAAATTAAACAATGCATATTCTCTCTCGGAGAGATCAATTTCCAGTTCTTTAAGCTCGGTAGTAATTTTATTAAACTTATCTGCTTTCTTTGCCTGTCTTTCAAGTGAGTTTACTTTTTTCTCAACTTCTGAAACAATATCATTTACTCTTATAAGATCAGCTTTAACTTCATCTAGTTTTCTTAAAGCCAGCCGCCTTCTTAATTTATATTTATTTACGCCGGCAGCTTCTTCAAACATTGTGCGTCTTTCTTCCGCTTTGATGCTTAAAATTGTTTCAACCATTTTAAGCTCTATTACGGAATAAGCATTTGCACCAATCCCGGTATCCATAAAAAGATTTGTAATATCTTTTAAACGGCATAAGTTTTTATTAAGCAAATATTCACTTTCACCGGAACGGAAAATTCGTCTCGTAATAGTAACTTCGGAAAATTCTGTTGGTAATATTCCTTTTGTATTTTCTATAGTTAACGATACTTCTGCCATTCCCATTGGCTTTTTAGAAGCAGTACCATTAAAAATTACATTTTCCATTTTATCACTTCGTAAAGCGCCGCTACGCTGTTCACCAAGACACCATCTTATTGCATCAACTATATTGGTTTTACCACAGCCGTTTGGACCCACAATGGAAGTTATGCCGCTGTTGAAGTTGACCATAGTCCTTTGTGCAAAAGACTTGAATCCTAATATTTCTAATTTTGATAAATACAATGCTTTTTACTTTAATATTGTTTTAACGTTAACAAAAGATAACCGATAAATGAATTTCTCAATTCATAGTAAACTACAATAATTCCAATAAATGCTGCCGCTAAAATTATACTGTAAAAGTAAACGCTGCTGGGGTTAACGTCAAAAATCACATAAATACCTTTCATCAGGCGGTAAAATGCCCATAAACAAAATATTGCAAGAAGAATGTAAATATAAAGATTTGCCACATCGGTAAGCAATAGCCGGTAAAGGATTATTCCTACCAGAATTAAAAGAACAAACGGAAGAAAAGCCCATACTGTTGAAAAATAAATGCTGGAATAATAAACTTTGTTTCTTACAAAGAACGAAGTTATTTTTATAATTAATGTTGAAATAAATAACAGGACCATAAAAATTAATGTAAGCCACACTATTGACATAAATGGGTGCCATGATAAATAGCTTATTATTTCTATTAAACGGGGACTTCCAAAAGATATTAATATTTTTTCTAATTCAACACTCATTTTGAAATAATACAACAAATTTCCAAGAATCAAAGCCAAAACTGCAGAAATAACTATTGCTAATAATGTTGAATGAAACCCTGAAATAATTCGCTGATCTCTTACATCTGCATAAAAATTATAAGGACGAACTAAAGCACGCGAGGCATCTTCCCGGAATTTTCTACCAGAATTAACTAAAATGCCCATTATTAAAGCTAGAAGAATTCCCATAATTATAAAAACCATTGGTGCATTATCTTTCCGGCTCCCAATCGGGATTGTGACTTTTTCAGCGTTATGAAACTTTGCATATAGAACTTTATATCCAATTCTATCGGTATTCCGATCTTCTCCTACTATACCGAGATGATATACATTATCTTTATTATAACCTGCAATTAGTGAAGCATAATCACCACGGAAATCAAACATTGAATTGATAAAATACCCGGCGGCAGAATCTTTATCTGTATAATCAGTTAGATCATCAAAATATTTTGCCTGCGCTTCAAAAGAATATTTATTTACATAACCGTCACTTTTTCCCTGGTTAACAACATATGTAGCCCCGCTGATAAATACCTTCCCTTTTCCAAATTTTCTTTGAAGATGAACAAATTTTTCAAACTCACTTTCAAAGGGAGAGTTTAATAATTCAACTCCGTATAAATCTACATTTTGTATCGGATGAATTTCATCCTGGTTAGCTGAAACAAAGGAAGCATAAATTAATCCTTGATAATTTTTCTTTGCTAGAATCGCCAGGTTTTCAACAAAGGATATATTCTCCTCAACATTAGGTAAAACGGAACTGCAGAGTCCGATAGCTGCAACAGCGGGATAGACTTTATATGACCTAATAAAATTAGTTAAATAATTTTCGCTCCTTACAATAAAATCTCTATCAGATGATAATGAGGCAGGGATAAAGTTAATAGGTGGTTCAATAAAAGCTAATAATCCGTATTTATTACAAAGTTTTAGATAATAAGGATGCGGAACTGATTTGGCAAACCTTACACTATTAAAACCAAGCTCCTTTATCATCTTAATATCATCTTCCATTTTATCATAAGATGCAAGATTGCCATATTCTTCAAAAGAAGGGATATAAGTTACTCCCTTTAATTGAAAAGAATTCCCGTTAAACAGAAGGGAATTTTTTTCGGATGATATTGAATATATTCCTAGCTCTTTATTTGTTGCGTCAATTAAGCTGTCGCCTCTCCAAAGCTCAGTTGAAATAAGGTAAGTCTCAGGATTGGAAGCAGACCACAGTAATGGGTTTTTAATTTCAATATCCTGATTTATAAAAGTACTTTTATTTCTGGCAAGAGTGAATTTATTTTCAAAAACACCTGCTGAAATACCATCGGGTTGAAAAACTTTGACTTTTAAATTAAAATTATTTTGTATTTCAATAGTATCGGGATTCCTTTTAAATTCTCTATTTCCTATTTCCGCTTTAACTTTTAATGCCGCTTTATTTGATTTTGAATCATAAGTTGGTATTACATTAAGATCGAATATGGAAATATTTGGGATCAAATGAATATATACGTCTCTAAAAATGCCACCAAAATTTTGCGGAAATAAAAATCTTTGTTTAACCGGGATCGTATTTTCAGAATCGAGTTTATATGATAATTTTACGGTCAGAACATTTTTCTTATCCACTCTTAAAATATCATGAGGAAGTTCAAAATGAAATGGGAATTCTCCTCCTGTGTGCCGGTAAATAATTATGTTGTTAACAGAGATATCTGCCGAATAGTTCAATCCCAGAAAATAAATATACATTATATCGTTGCTTAATTCTTTTGGGCTAATGGAAAATTCTTTTTCGAAAGTTAATTCGGCTTCTCCATCAAATATTGAGGGTATCAATACTTCCGTGCTTTTTCTTTCCTTGCTATCGGTAGGATAAACCTTCCACTCTCCATTTAAGAGAGTAATACTTCTTGTTTTGGTAATATCAAAAAAGGAAGAATCAATTTTTGCTTGATAGTCCGGGAGTTCCTTAAAAATAATTTGAGCGGAAACCGGGAAAGAAAAAATAAAGAGTATGATAATTTTTGAAAGGAAGTAAAACTTCGATAATCCCATCCGTAACTCAAACCTTCGTAATAAGAAATTAAACTTACAAATATACTTAAGAAAGGAGGGGAAAGCAATGCAATATTCTACCAATAATTGCCATTTTAAGGTAAATTATAACTTTTTAAAATGTTTTTTGAATTATTACTCTTAATTATTATCGTAATCCTACTCCATTTTTAACCAGAAAAAGAGTAAGATTACGATTATGGCAATTTATGAAAAGCAACTTGAAATATTAAGCTGCCCTAATTATTCCTAGAAATAAATCTGCCTTAAGACTGGCGCCTCCTACTAAAGCGCCATCTATATCTTTCCGGGAAAGGAGATCTTTTGCATTATCGGGTTTAACGCTGCCGCCGTATTGTATTATTAAATTATCAGAAATTTCCGTTGAATATTTTTCTTTTATTAATGATCTTATAAATTCATGAACTTCTTGCGCTTGTTCAGGGGTTGCATTCCGACCTGTTCCGATTGCCCAAACTGGTTCATAAGCTACAATTAAATTTTTCATCTCTTCAGTAGAAATATCTTTAAGTCCTTCAGTAATTTGAGTTTTAATAATATCTTTTGTTATTCCTTTTTCACGTTGTTCAAGTGTTTCACCTACACAAAATATCGGCTTTAGCCCGGATGAAATAGCTTTCTTTATCTTTTTATTTATTAAAGAATCCGACTCATTAAAAATTGCTCTTCTTTCGGAATGACCTAAAATCACAAATTCACAACCGGCACTTTTTAACATTTGTGCAGATATCTCACCGGTAAAAGCCCCATCATTTTCAAAATACATATTTTGTGCTCCTAATTTTACAATTGAATTTTTTAATTGGGAGCTTGCTTCGCTTAATGATGTAAAGGGAGGGCATACAATTATATCACAGTTTTCACTGCCATTTAAAGATTTTAATAAATTAGAAATTAGATTTTGAGTTGCATTTAAATCATTATTCATTTTCCAGTTACCTGCAATAATTTTTCGTCTCATTATTTCCTCTTAATTTGTAGTGAAAGAATTAAAATTTCAAAACAAAATTACTAAAGATGATTTTCTCCGGCAATTTTCGTGGAATGATTTTTTGAATTTTTGCGGAAAATAAATGTTTTACATTTTTACATTTTTAGATTTTAATCACTTTTGAAGTGATTGGTATCTGTTATTTTATTAAATTATTTCCTTAAATTTTTATGATGGATAAAAAGAAAAAAGCAATTGTTGCTGTAAGCGGCGGAA
>Ga0315554_1001422_pt1 | contig 14124 bp, 10 predicted proteins | sample SalMarSW160370MG_FD_202114 | JGI IMG/M metagenome (GOLD analysis project Ga0315554, IMG submission 202114) | Salt marsh sediment microbial communities from the Plum Island Ecosystem LTER, Massachusetts, United States - Salt Marsh Sediment SW1603-70 ... | reverse complement strand
GGCCTTGCCACAGTCAGCATAGCCGAACGTGCCCTGCAGATGCTCCAGCACGGCGACGTCGGCCTCAGCGCCAACGCTGAGCGTGCCTAGTTCGGGATGCCCGATCTCGCGCGCAGGGTGGACGGTGGAGCGAGCTATGACCTCTGGCAGCGGCATGCCCATGCTCAGATATTTGGACATGGTATTGATCATGCTGACCACGGGCCCGTTAATGTTGCCCATGTGCAGGTCGGTGCTGATCGAATCGGGCGGGAACCCGTCGCGTAGGGCGGGCAGCGCGTTGCGGAACCAAAAGCTCCCCGCGCCGTGCCCGAGGTCAAAGATCACACCCCGCTCTCGGGCCTGGCGGAGATAGTCACGCACGTGCCCCTCCTCGTCGAGGATCGGGAACTGCTGCGCAAAGACGTGGGTGTGGATGTCTCCAGGCCGGAGCTTGTTCAGGATCAGGTCAGGGTAGGGCCGCTCTGGCGGGCGGGGCCAGAAATCGACCATCACCGGTTTGCCACACAGTTCGCCGGCCTCGACTGCCTTTTCGACAGAGGCCCACGGTGGGTGCGCCGCATCCCACGGATCTCTGGTCCAATAGTGCGCGGTCTTGATGCCGACGATCAGGTCGCTGTAGCGTTCTGCCAGCGCGGCGGCGATGCGGGGCTGCAGCTCGCACACGTCCTGTTCGGAGGCGCGCTCGATCATGCCGCCGCTGGCGATGTTGAGGAACGCGAGGATGCGCGTCTTGGCCCGATCAATGCAGCGCTCCTTGAAATCGAGCCAGTCGCGCCAACCGGCCGTGCCGGCATCGACGGTGGTCGTCACGCCAGAAGCCGGCAGGTGCGCGTCGGCGACCATGCTGTCGACATAGCTCTCGGCGCGCGGCAGGAAGGTATAGACGTGGGTGTGGATGTCGATGATCCCGGGCGTCACCACGTGCCCCGAGACGTCGACCACGCGTACACCCGCGCTGACGGCGATCTCGGGTGCCACCTGGGCGATCTTATCCCCTGCGATGGCAACGTCCAGCATGCCATCGAGGCCGTTCGCGGGGTCGATCACGCGACCGCCCTTCAACAGCAGGTCGATCGATCCTGCGCGGTCCTTTTCTGTTGTCATCTCTACCTCGCAATGTGCCGCGCTCAGAGAGTGGCGATCAACTCCACCTCGATCAGGGCCCCCTCCATAGCAATGTCTGCCCCTACTGTGGTCCGCGCGGGCGGGTCCTGGGGAAAGAACTCTTTGAAGACCTTGTTCCAGCCGGCGAAATCGCGCCTGGCGTGGACGAGAAAGCAGGTCACCTTGATCACCTTGTCCCACGAAGAGCCTGCCGTCTCGAGCACCTCGCTGAGGTTCAGCATCGCCTGGCGCGCTTGCGCTTCGATCCCACTACCCGCCAGTTGGCCGCTGGCGCGGTCCAGGCCCACCGTGCCTGATAGAAAGATCAGGTCGCCGCTGCGCACGCCGGGAGCGATGACCATCTTGCTGACATCCGTTCCTTCTGGGATCACGAGCAGCTTTTCCATCGAACCACCTCCTTGGTGTAGGGAAACAGATCATCCGGCTTGACGGCATCCAGTTCGAGCTAGAGCGCAGACAGCGCACGGCGGGCTACACGGCAATCATTGTCGCAGATGGGATCCTGCACCGGTGTGTACGAGATCGAGCCCGCTTTGGGGACGGACGGCAGGGGATGTAACTTCATGCGGCTCCTTGTACGCAGTATGCCTGGATGTGTAGCGCATCTGGGGGTGATTATAGCGCTGATCGGGGAGGGAGGCAAGGGATGGTGGCTGCGATAGGCGACTTCAGGGGCATCCGCGAGGCGGCGGGCCATGATCGTACCCAGCAACCACGGCAGGAGCCCTGGTTCGGCTGGACTCGCTCCTCGCGCGGGGAGCTCTTTCGTAGTAGAATTGACGGAGGGAGGACAGAATGGATCTACGCAACATCAAGACAGGTTACGAGATCCCAACCGAGACGTACAGCGACCAGCCTTACATCGTCCAGACCGACGACGGGGCGTGGCTGTGCGTGATCACAACCGGGGAGGGTCGGGAGGGCCAGTCAGGCCAGCACGTCGTGACCATGCGCAGCACGGACACGGGCCGGACGTGGTCGTCGCCGGTGGACGTCGAGCCGGCGGATGGGCCTGAGGCATCCTATGCCGTAGTGCTCGAGGTCCCAGAGGGCTATGCAAACGCCGGTCGGGTCTATGTCTTCTATAACCACAACACCGACAACATCCGCCAGGTCATCGCTGACAAGCACGCCTACCCGGACGGTTACTGCCGGCGCGTGGATTCACTCGGTCACTATGTGTACAAGGTCTCTGACGACTATGGCAGAAGCTGGTCTGAAGAGCGGTACGAGATCCCGGTGCGAACGATGGAGATCGACCGCCAGAATCCCTACGGTGGGAAGCTCCAGTTCTTCTGGAACGTAGGCCGGCCCTTTATATACGCGGGCGCAGCCTACTGCTCGCTGCACAAGGTGGGCGGGTTCGGCGAAGGCTTTTTCACCAGCAATGAGGGCGTCCTGCTAAAGAGCAGCAATCTGCTCAGCGAGCCAGACCCGCAGAAAATCGTGTGGAAGACGCTGCCCGATGGGGAGATCGGGCTGCGCACGCCTCCTGGTGGTGGACCTGTGGCCGCCGAACACAGCTATGTGGTGCTCAGCGATGGCTCTTTCTGTGCCGTCTATCGCTCGATCGACGGGCACCCGGTCGAATCCTACAGCCGCGACGGCGGCCACACCTGGTCGGTGCCGCAGTACCGGCGCTATGCCGATGGGCGCCTGATAAAGCACCCGCGGGCTGCGAACTTTCAGTGGAAGTGTGAGACCGGCAAGTACCTCTACTGGTTCCACAACCACGGGGGACGTTTCATCCGAGAACACCCGCGGCGCCGGTCGATGGCCTACGAGGACCGAAACCCAGTGTGGCTCTGCGGCGGGGTCGAGGTCGATTCGCCCGAGGGCAAGATCATCCAGTGGTCACAGCCGGAGATCGGTCTCTACGACGATGATCCCTACATCCGCATGAGCTACCCCGATATGGTGCAGGAGGGTGGGCGTACGCTCCTGACCGAGACGCAAAAGGACAAGGCAACCATTCACGAGATCGCGCCCGAGCTGTTGGAGGCGATGTGGAACCAGTTCAGCAGCGCCGAGGTCGCCCAGGAGGGCCTGATCGTGGAGTTGCCCAAGGCTGGCACGGCGATGCCCGCTACAGCCCCTATGCCCAGACTCCCTACCTTCCTGGAACGCGACCGCGACCGTGCCGATTACGGCACCAGGGACCTGCGGCAGGGCTTCAGCGTCGAACTCTGGTTCCGCCTGGACTTGCTGAAGCCGGGCCAGATACTGCTCGACAACCGCAGCGCGAATGGCCAAGGCTTTTGCTTGCGAACGACTGATCGGGGTACGATCGAGATCGTGCTCAACGACGGGCGCACCGAGAACCGTTGGGACTGCGACCCCGGGATAGTGCAAGTTGGCAAGACCCACCACCTGGTCGCGGTCATCGACGGCGGCCCCAGGATCATCAGCTTTATCGTCGACGGCCAGTTCAACGACGGCGGCGCCTTTCGCCAGTTCGGCTGGGGGCACTACAGCCCCAACCTGCGCGAGGTGAACGCGTCACCGGTGCCGGCGCCGGGCATGAGCGACGAACGAGAGCCCACAGAGCGGCCATCACACAAGGGCAGGACACAAATGCTACGCATCGGCCCGGACCTTGAGGGGAAGATCCTGTCCGTTCGCCTCTATGGCCGCTACTTGACCACATCAGAGGCCATCGGGAACTATCGCGCAGGGATGGATCGTGTTTAGTGACGGACGGTTCGTGGTCAGCAAAGGGAGATGGTAGAATGGTCTACCAAGTACTCAGCAACGTATCCCCTTCCGATCAAGTACGCGGCATGCTTGGACAGGAGTGCCAAGTGCGCGTCTGGTCTCCTGGCGACGCCCGCCTGGCGCCGATCCTTCCGTCTATCGAGGGCATCTGGCTCTATGGTCACCTGAAAGTAGACGGTGCCTTTATGGATCTGCTGCCCAAGCTGCGGGTGATCAGCAACACTGGCGTAGGGGTGGACCACATCGACCTCGGCGCAGCGCGCGAGCGCGGCATCCCGGTGGGAAACACACCCAGTGTGCTCGACGGCGCTGTCGCCGACATGACCTTTGCACTGATCCTGGCTGCAGCACGGAACCTCGTACCTGGCGTCGGACACGCGCACGGCCCGAGTTTCCTGCATTACGAGCCCGAGTTTCTGCTAGGGTATGACGTCCACAGCACCACGCTCGGCATCGTCGGCCTGGGCAACATCGGGCGCCAGGTTGCCCGGCGGGCCCAGGGGTTTGACATGAGGGTGATCTATCACAACCGGAAGCCCGATCCTGTGGCAGAGGCCGAACTGGGGGTCATCTATGTCACGCTGCCAGAGCTGCTCCGCCAGTCCAACTATATCTCGCTGAACGTGCCGTTGACCGAGGAGACGACGGGGATGATCGGCCGTGACGAGCTGTCGCAGATGAAACGCACTGCGTTCCTGGTCAACATGGCTCGCGGGGCAGTCGTGGACCAGGAGGCACTGGTGGATGCCCTGGAGGCTGGACAGATCGCCGGGGCGGCGCTCGACGTGACCAAACCGGAGCCACTGCCTCGGGACCACCCCCTCTTGACGCTAGAGAACGTGATCATTACGCCGCACCTGGGCAGCGCGACGGTACAGACGCGTCGCGCGATGAAGCAGATGGCTGTGGACAACCTGAAGGCCGGCCTGGCAGGCAGACCTCTTGCTCATCGCGTTGCATAACGATCCCCTCGTGATCTGTTGCGCAGTGTCTCGAGGGCCGACATGGGACAGAGACAGAGCTCCACTGCCACGGCTTCCCTGGGAGCGCTGGGCCCCGGCTCGGCTCATGCCACGCTGGAGCGTGGCGGTCCCAGGCAGACGTCTCAGACGAGGCGTGTGCGCCCCGCCGTTACGGTAGTTTCCCGGATTTCGCGGTACCGTTTTGTCCACGCCCCTGAGCAGTGCTATAATCCACGCACGTTCCTCCCATCCTCTGTTTCGCTGCGCTCAAGCTGAAAGGAGCGTCGCATGCGTGTCTCTGCCGCAACCGGCATCGCTCGGATCCTGAAGCAGGAAGGCGTTCAGTGGGTATCTACCTTTCCCGTCTGCTGCGTGAACAACGCCCTAGGCGAGGAGGGGATTCCGATGATCATGATGCGCGACGAGCGCTATGCCGTCGCCATCGCCGACGCGCTGTCGCGCGTAACCGGCGGCAAGCAGATCGGCGTCTGCACGGTGATGGGCGGGCTCAACCCGGCCGGCCTGCAGATTGCCTACGGCGCGCTGGCCCAGGCGTTCGAGGACTCGTCGCCCCTGCTGTGCATCGCGGACGGGATGCCCCCCGGCAGCGAGGGCAGCCTGCACTATGACCTGACGCGCAGCTTTCACGACGTGTGTAAGTGGGTCGGCCACATCAACGAGCCCGAGCGCGTGCCCGAGCTGATGCGGCGTGCCTTTACCTACCTGCGCACCGGGCGCCCTGGGCCGGTACTGATCACAGTGCCGCGCGCCCTGGGCGAGTACGATCCAGAGGCCTATCCCTACTGGCCGGTGAAGGGGTGGCACTCGGTGCCAGATCCAACGGACGTGAGCGCAGCCGCCAAGGAGGTGCTAGCGGCCAAGTGTCCCTTGATCTATGCCGGAGAGGGCGTCTTTTACGCGGACGCGCTCGACGAACTGCGCCAGTTCGCCGAGCTGGTCCAGGCCCCCGTGCTGACGACGCTGAAAGCCAAGAGCGCCTTTCCGGAGGACCACCCACTCTCGATCGGCGTGCGCGGCGAGCCGGCGGTCCACTTTTTGGAGGCGTGCGACCTGGTCTTTGCCATCGGCACCAGCCTTTCGGTCCGGCATTTCCGGCACGCGATCCCGGATGCGGCGCACAAGGTGATCGTCCAGTGCACGGTCGACGAGCTCGACGTCAACCGGAGCTATGCGGTGCGCCACGCATTGGTCGGTGATGCCAAGCTCGCCCTGCGGGCGCTGGTGGGCAAGATCGCGGCGCAGATTGGGTCGGTTGTCTCTAGCCGCGGCGAGACTCACCGGAACGGCGCGCTCGTCGCCGAGATCGCGGACCAGAAAGCACAGTTCCGGGCCAAGTACGCGCCGCTGCTCGCCTCTGACGAGGTCCCACTCAACCCGTACCGCGTGTATGGCGACCTGATGAAGGTGATCGATCCCCATAGCTCGTTCGTGACCCACGACTCGGGCAACACCCGCGACCAGTTGAGCACCGTCTACCAAGCCCTGATCCCGCGCGGATTCCTGGGCTGGGGCAACGTCTCGACGCTGGGCTTTAGCTTGGCCGCTGCCGCCGCCGCCAAGCTGGCCTATCCACAGCGACAATGCTTGAACGTGACCGGCGACGCGGGCGTGGGCTATATGCTGGGCAACCTGGAGGCGCTGGTGCGGCACGAGATCGGGGTGACGACGATCCACATCAACAACGGCGGCTTTGCCGGGTACGGGCCCGGGTTCTGGGGATCGGGGCACGATCCCTACACCTGCGAGGTATGCGAGCATGCCGTCGCCGACATGTCCGAGGCGGCGCGGGCGATGGGCTGCTATGCGGAGGATATCGTCCAGCCAACGGAGATCGTTCCGGCGCTGCGACGCGCCTTGGCCGAGAACGAGGCTGGACGGCCTGCCTACCTGGAGTTCATCTGCCGCCAGTATCCCGTGTTCGGCGCATGGGCATCCCCGGCCACACGGGCCAAGGCATAGGGAAGAGGAGCCTACTATGGCACATAGACGCACGGAACGGCCGAACGTGATCGTCTTTTTCACCGACCAACAGCGCTGGGACACGACCGGCGTGCACGGCAATCCGCTCGGCTTGACGCCCAATTTCGACCGTATGGCACAGTGCGGGACGCACGTTTATAACGCCTTTACCTGCCAGCCAGTATGCGCACCCGCGCGTGCCTCGTTGCAGACAGGGCTCTATGCGACTGAGACGAGCGTGTTCCGCAACGGCATTGCCCTCCCTCCAGAGATGAGGACACTGGCCCATCACTTTGGGGCGGCCGGCTATCGCACCGCCTACATTGGCAAGTGGCACCTGGCAGACCAGGACCCGGTCCCGGAGGAGCAACAGGGCGGCTACGAGTACTGGCTGGGGTCGAACCTGCTCGAGTTTACCTCCCAACCGTACAACACGGTGATGTACGACCGGGAGGGCAATGCGGTCAAGCTGCCCGGCTACCGGGTGGACGCGCTGACCGATGGCGCGATCCGCTATGTCGACGCGCACCAGGAGGAGCCCTTTTACCTCTTTCTCTCTTTCCTCGAACCGCACCACCAGAACCATGTCGACGACTACGTGGCTCCTGACGGCTATCGCGAGCGCTATACCGGGCGCTGGGTCCCACCGGACCTCGCCGCCTTGGGTGGCTCCGTTCACCAGCATCTGGGCGGCTACTATGGCATCGTCAAACGCCTCGACGAGGCGCTGGGCCGCATGCTCGACGCGCTCAAGAGCCTGGGCTTGAGCGAGAACACGATCCTGCTCTATACCACCGATCATGGGTCGCATTTCAAGACGCGCAATTCAGAGTACAAGCGCTCCTGCCACGAAAGTGCCGTCCGCCTGCCGACCGCGCTGTGCGGCCCCGGCCTCGACGGAGGCGGGCGGATCCAGGAGCTGGTGAGCCTGGTCGACCTGCCGCCCACGCTGCTCAACGCGGCGGGGCTGCCGGTGCCAGAAGAGATGCAGGGACGCTCGATCGTGCCGTTGCTGCACGGGAATGCAGCCGAGTGGCCGGAGGAGGTGTTCATCCAGATCAGCGAGTCACAGGTCGGGCGTGCTGTCCGCACCCATCGCTGGAAGTACAGCGTCGTCGCCCCAGACAAGGAGGGCTGGCGTGATCCCGCCGCGGATCACTACAGAGAGGAGTATCTCTACGATCTAGAAGCAGACCCATACGAGCTGACCAACCTGCTTGGCTACGAGTCCCACCAAAAAGTCGCCGCCGTGATGCGCGAGCGGCTGATCCGGCGCATGGTCGAGGTGGGCGAAGCAGCGCCGACGATCGAGGTCGCCCCCTCGCGTCCCAGCGGGCAGCGCCGCGTCTCTGACGCGGAGGCCTATGCGTGAAGCATGACCCTCGTCCGGAGGAACCGATCGTCGCCGGGATCGACATCGGCGGCACCAAGATCGCTGCCGTTGCTGTCAGCGCAGCAGGTCGGATGCTCAGCCGCGCGGCCATCCCTACCGAGGCAGAGCGCGGCTTTGAAGATGGCTTGCAGCGGATCACGGCCCTCGTGCGGCGGGTGCTGACGGAGGCACAGGCCGATCCAGACAACTTGCGCGCGATCGGCATCGGCTGCGCCGGCCCCGTCGACCCGGTCACCGGGACGATCGACAACCCATACACGCTACCCACCTGGGACGGCGTGAACATTGTCGACCCATTGCGTGCCACCTTTGGTGTGGCCGTTGCGCTGGAGAACGACGCCGATGCAGCGGCCATGGGCGAGTACTGGCTCGGCGCCGGACAGGGCGGGCGCATCGTCGTCATGGTCACCGTGGGCACCGGCATCGGCGGCGGGGTCATCGTCGACGGGCACATCTACCGCGGGGTCGATGGCGCTCACCCCGAGATCGGGCACCTGGCGCTCGATCCCGCTGGCCCACCGTGCTACTGTGGTGCCCGCGGCTGTTGGGAATCGATCGCCTCGGGGCCGGCTATGGCAGAAGGGATGCGCGCCGCACGGCTAGAGATAACCGGGCGGTTGGAGACGACCATGATGCTGGGACAAGTAGGGACAGGCTTGTCCGGTGAGGACCTCGGACCGGGGCAACCTACCTCTGCCCCGATGACGGGAGAGCGCGTCGTCGCGCTGGCACGAGAGGGCGATCCGGTCGCCCAATCGGTCGTCGATCGGGCGGCGCGAGTGACAGCGCGCGGCGTGTTCAGCCTGATCAACCTCTATGTGCCCGACGTCGTCGTTCTGGGCGGCGGCGTGATGGAGGCCTACGACCTCTTTGAGCCTGCCATCCGCAATCTCGTCGAGCGAGACACTATGGCCCCGGTCAATCGGATCGCGATCCGCAAGGCAGCGTTGGGCGGCGATGCCGGCCTGCTCGGTGCAGCGCGCATCGCGTTCGATCTGTGAGGCGTCCTCCACGCCACGGGATTGTGGTTTTGTCCCCGCTGTGGTAGAATCTACCGCCTGTATCCAGTCTGCTGTGGATTGGATGCCTTGATGGAGAGCATCTCTGCAATACAAACCCGCTTTTTCGTTCGAAAACGGGCTTGCGTAGGTCGGATACCTTGATGGAGAGCGTCTTTACAACCGGGCTCGGTCCCATCCTGGTGCTATGGATCGGCGCCCTGGTTTTCTATGTACTGGACCAGCTTTTTGAGCCTCAAGACCGCGGCATAGCCGAGATCGTTGTGCTCATCCTGGCGCTCGGCTTTGCGTTCAACGCCCGCACGCAGATCGGCGTCCCCGTGCCTTTTGGGCAACCGCTGGCGAGCCTGAACTGGCCCGGCCTCGCCCCCTACCTCGTGATCGAGCGTGATTCGTGGCTACTCTCACTCCTCGTCCTGGTGCTGGCTGCGGCGATGTCCCTTACTTCCCTCGGCAAGCCCACTCACGGGCGCTCAGGGAGGCTCGCGCTGCTCGGCGCGGTGCTGCTCTACCTGGCAGCCGGGGATTGGGTCACCCTCGCCGCCGCCTGGGGCCTGGTAGACCTTGCGCTGTTGATCATCGTGAACGAAAACCTCGCAGGGGCAGATCCGGCACGCTCACGCCGGCTGGGATGGACGGCCGTCCTCGGCTTGCTCGGCCCGGTGCTGGTCGTCACTGCGCTTGCCTTGTGGCAGGCCAGCGGCGCGACGGCGTGGGTCAACCGTGCGAGTGCGCTGCCGATCGCGGGGCTCTCTCCCCGGCGTCCGGTCGCGCGTGCGGCAACCCTGTTGGCGATCGCCGGCCTGCTACGCTTGATGCCCCCTCCTCTACCATCGTGGCTAGCCACGCCGGTGGATACCGCCGAGCAGGATGGGGTAGGCGAGACACATCCCGGCTCAACCCTCTTAGTGACCCTCATCCCGGCCTTGCTCGGCGCCTATTACTGGGCACGGGTAGCCGGCTGGGGTACGCTGACGGCGGCACGATGGACAAACTGGCTGTCCCTGTGGGGCGGGCTGCTCCTGCTCGTCACCGCGGTTCGGGCATGGTCGGCCGACGATCCGGAGCGCCTGGTCGCGCGCCTGCAGGGATACGCCAGCGCTGCCGTGCTGCTGATCGCAGGCAACGGTGCATCCGGTTCGGTGAGCACCGCGTGGCCCATACTGGTTGGCGCCGGCGCTGTCTTGGGCACATCTACGCTATACGTGGCGTGGAGGCAAGGCCAGTACCTCGACCCTTTCGACACGACGACCTATTGGCGGGCGGCCCCAATGGTCGTGGCGCTATCGTCTCTGGCGGGGCTGCCCCTCGTTGCGGGTTTTCCAACGAGGGTGGCCCTCTACTGGGCAACGTTCACGGCCAAGCACTGGCTCGCCCTGTTGGCAATGATTGCTGGGGAAGCTCTCTACCTGAGCGCTGCCCTGCGCTTGTTGCTCGAACTGGAAGCGGTGCCCGACCCAGAGAACTATGACGATCCGGCAACGCGGAAGGGCGAGGAGAGTCCTCCTCGAACCAGCAGCGTCGTAGGGACGGACTTGGGCACTGAACCGGCGCTGCTGCCGGACGGGGCGTGGTGGCAACGCGTCGCTACGTGGGCACGCGGGGTGGCGTGGGGAAATGCGGCGCGCTACGGAGCCGCTGTCACACTGGCCCTGGTGATCGTCGCACTTGGCCTGATGCCCCGGCCCCTTTCTGGAGACGGGCTCGGCACGTGGTGGCGGCTGCCCACGCTCCCCATGTGGGCAGCGCTCCTCCTGCCCGTCATAGGGGCCGTCGTGCTCTACCGCGCCCAGGACCAGGTCCTGCGCATAGCGGGCACATGGTGGCCTTGGGTCGAGCGCCACCTGTCGGTCGACGCATTCTACCGTGGCGTGGGTCGCCTGCTGCAGTCTCTGGGAACACTGATCTGGAATGGGACGTTGCTGATCGAGGGCGCCGGCTACATGGCATGGGTTGTCCTCGTCTGCTTGTTGATCCTGTTGTTTGTGATCTCGCGCTAGAGCGAGGTAACTATGTATCCGTGGCAACAGATCCTAGCTGACCTGACCCACCTATCGGCATGGCCGGTATTCGTCGGATTGCTCATCACCTCTTCTGTGATCGTCGTCGCGAGTGATTGGCGGTTCTGGCTGTGGTCTCTGCTGGCCCAGTACGTCTTGTTGGGCGTACTCCACATGCGCGTGCTGGGGCTAGAGCTGGCGCTGACCAAGGTGGTCGCTGGCGCGCTGGTGTGCCCGATGCTCTACTGGGCAGCACGTTCCGTAGAGAGCGAGCGAGCCCACAAGGCAGAGGTTGAGCGCGAGCGCATCACGAAAGAAAAGGGCGAGGTGCCGTTGCCCCCTCTGCCGTGGCCCGTGCGCTCGACGAACTGGATGTTCCGGCTGCTGACCACCCTGCTGCTCTTTCTGGTGCTGTACAGCGTCTCTCGTTCGCTGCCCGAGGGGCTGCTGCTCGTCGACGCCGACATCGCGCCGGTGTGCATCTGGCTGTGGCTGGTTGGCTTGTTGGTCCTGGTGCTCACCTCAGAGCCGCTGCCGGCAGGCGTTGGCCTGCTAACGTTGGTTTCTGGGTTCGACCTGTTTTTTGACGCGTTTTCGCCTGGGTTGGTTGGGCTGGGCATCTTGTCCGCCATCACCCTGCTCCTGGGACTGGCCATCTCTTACCTGACCACGGTACGCGAGCTGACCGGAGAGCTGCTGTGAACGCCTTGGGTGTGTACGGGCAGGTTTCCCTGGTCCAGGGTCCTTACTGGACAAACCTACCCCTACGGTTGCCTGGACCGCTGTTTTTCCTTCTCGCTGCCGCCCTGATAGCCATCATCTGCTACCTGCTACAGCGCTGGAGCCTGTTCGCCGGCCTCCTTGCCGGGGTCGGCTGCCTGCTGCTCGGATGGTTGAGCCTACAGCTCGCCCAACAGCGAGCGCTGCCGAGAGAGTTGCTCTCCCTGTTTGGGCACGTGTGGGCGTACGACGAGCCATTCGTCCTCTTTGGCAGGGAATGGGCGCTCGATGCCACGAACGCTGCCGTGCTGTCCTTTATGTTCCTGGCCTCCGGGCTCTCATTCCTGGCCGCGCTGCCGGCCTCACAAGGTTCGGCCTACTATCCCTTTAGCATGAGCGTCATCGCAGCGCTGGTTTTCTCTGTCACTGCCGAGCAGTACATCTACTCGATCTTGTTCCTGTGGCTCGCGGTCGTCCTGGCCGTGTTTGTCCTCGCCGGAGGGCGCCCACGGGCCACGACAGGTGCCCTCCGCTTCCTGGCACTGGCTTCGCTCGGCGTTATGCTGTTGCTCACGGTCGCAGGCTATCTGCCGGACATCGAGCTGGGCGTACTGCCCACGGATTCTTATCCGCCGGTCCGGATCCTCGTCATCCTCGGCTTTGGCGTGCTGCTGATGCTGGCGCCTTTTCACGGCCAACTGGTCGGCATTCCGGCACACACCGCACCCATGGTGCCGGTCTTTATGCTGTCCACCTTTCCACCCGTCGTGTTGTATGTCCTGTTTACCCTGGGCAACGCAAGCCCTGCCTTGTTCGAGGACCAGCTTCTGTTCACGGTCTATCGCACGCTGGGCACGGCCACGGTAGCGATCGGAGGTATCGCTGCCATCGGCCAGCGCAGGTGGAGCTACCTGGTCGGCTATGCGACGCTGGTCGACTGGGGCGTGAGCCTGATCGCACTGGGGCAAGGCACAGCGCAGGGAATGGCGTGGGCCGTACAGATGCTGATCTGGCGCGCGTTCAGCCTGCTCCTCGTCGGCACGGGGTTGACGGTCCTGCTGCGCGCCACCAGGAATGACGACCTTGGCGCCTTCAGGGGAATGCTGCGGCGGCGTTTGCCGGCCGTGCTGGCCTTGACCGCCGGGCTGCTGTCCCTGGCCGGCTTTCCGCTGACGCCCGGCTTTATGGGGCGATGGCCGGTGATCGACGAGTTGCTCCGTGGACAGGCGGTCACCGCGTGGGTGGTGATCCTGTCTGGTGCAAGCGTTACCGTGGGCACGCTGATCGGGATCAAATCCTGCCTCGGACCTCCCTTGTCCGCCGGACGTTCTTTGCCCGCCGATCCTAGGATCGCCAGGCTCCCCCCTGGCGGGGATCTACGACAGCCTGGCATAGGACATGCGACGCTGCCCCCTGAAGGCCGCAGGCTGCGAGAGCGTGGCGTTCCAACGTCACCTAGGATCGCCGGGCTCCAGCCCGGCATGGGTGCACACTCTGGCTCTGCGGAGCCGAGGCTACCAGGCGATCGCTTTGCGACGCTGGTCGGCATGGTCACTGGCACGCTCGTGCTGTCGCTGGTCGGCGCCATGGTCCTGCACCCGGGGCCGTGGATAGAGATGGCCCAGCGCATGCTCGGCACGCTCTCTTTTCTGCCAACGTGAGGCGGGGACGATGTATTACGATGCGCTGACCGCTGCTGCCGTCGCCGACGAGCTGCGCGCTAACGTGGTCGGCGGGCGCATCCAAGAGGTGATCCACTTCGACGAGCTGACGCTGGGCCTGGAGATCTATGCGCAGCATAAATGCCACTACCTCGTCGCCTCCGCAGACGCGCGGCAGGCCAGGGCGCATCTCACCGAGACCAAGCTGCGCCGCGGCGTCGATACCCAGGTCCCGCTCTTGCTCCTGCTGCGCAAGCGCGCCCGCGGCGGGCGGATCGCAGGCGTTCGCCAGCCGCCTTTCGAGCGGATCCTGCACCTCGATATCTCGGGACCGGAAGAGATGGTCACGCTGACTGTGGAGGCCATGGGGCGTCACTCTAACATCATCCTGGTCGACGCGGACGGGCAAGTCCTTGACTCGATCAAGCGGATCAGCGCGCGCCTGAGCCGCGTGCGTCCTGTGCTGCCCGGCACGCGGTACGAACTGCCGCCGCCCCAGCAAAAACTCGATCCGGCTGATGTCACCGAACGTGCGTTGGGCGAGAT
>Ga0315554_1001421_pt1 | contig 14131 bp, 10 predicted proteins | sample SalMarSW160370MG_FD_202114 | JGI IMG/M metagenome (GOLD analysis project Ga0315554, IMG submission 202114) | Salt marsh sediment microbial communities from the Plum Island Ecosystem LTER, Massachusetts, United States - Salt Marsh Sediment SW1603-70 ... | reverse complement strand
TCCCTTCGATGACGAGGAGAACCGCTGGAAGAACCGGCGGGTGGAGTTTATCCTGATCAAGCGCTAACTTAGAGTAGTTTCCATGGCAAGAAGACTCGTTAGAGGAATCGGGGTATTCCTGATTGCGGCGGTGGTTGCGCTTGCGGCGGGCGGGGCAACCGTGTACTATCTCAACACGCCCTCCCCCCAGATACCCGCCGAGGGCACCGTGTTCAAGGTGCTGAGGGGGGAGAATCTGTCGACAATCGCCGAACGGCTGGAGCTGGAGGGATTGATTCGATCTCGCCTGCTGCTTCTGCTGTTCAGCCGGCTGAACGGCACGGAGACGGCCTTTAAAAACGGGTACTTCCGGATTCTGCCGGGGGATTCGATGGTCGACGTGCACGATCTCCTGGTGGCAGGTTATCAGGAGCAGGTCAAGCTCACGATTCCGGAGGGCTGGACCCTGAAGAAGATAGCCCGCTACATGGAAGACAAGGGGATCGCCGACAGAGAGGATTTCCTTGAAGCGGCCTCTTCGCCCTCACTGCTCGATCAATTCGGGATTCCCGCGGAGAACCTGGAGGGCTATCTGTTTCCCGATACCTACTTCTTCCCCCGAGGCTATCCGGCCTACGGAGTGGTGGAGGAGATGGTGGAGAATTTCTTCCGGCGATTGGCGGATATCGCCCCGGAGGCGCTCCAGTGGGACCGGGAACGCCTGCACCGGCGGGTCATCATGGCTTCGATCGTGGAGCGTGAGTATCGAAGGAGCGAGGAGGCGCCACTGATCGCCTCGGTATTCTACAATCGCCTGGACTACAATATCGGCTTGGAGTCCTGCGCGACCTTGGGATATATCATCACCGACATCCAGGATAAACCGCACCCGGAGTTCTTGAGTGCCGAGGACAAGCGCATCGATTCCCCCTACAACACCTACAGGTGGGCCGGCTTGCCGCCGGGGCCGATCTCCAGCCCCGGAGCCGTCGCTCTGGAGGCTGCCTTCCACCCGGCGGATACGGGGTACTACTACTTCGTCCTCAAAAATCCGGAAACCGGGGAGCACTACTTCTCGGAGGATCTGAAGGAGCACAACTGGGCCAAGTACTACTATCTGAAGCGGGTAGGATCGGGAGGCTAGTTCACACACTTTGAGAATACCGGATCATATCCTCGGCCAAATTACAGACCGACTCGATATGCAGGCCGTTGTGTCGGAGTACGTCCATCTGGAGAAGAAGGGGGGCCGGCTTTGGGGTCTGTGCCCCTTCCACTCCGAGAAAACCCCCTCCTTCACCGTGGACCCGGACAAGTCGGTGTTCTACTGCTTCGGCTGTCACAAGGGGGGGAGCCTCTTCACTTTCGTGATGGAGATGGAGAAGCTTTCCTTTGTCGAAGCGGTAAAGCTGCTGGCCGAAAAGGCGGGTGTGCAGATCGAAGTCGAGGATGGGGACAGCAAACGCAGAGAAGCCTATCTGGAGCTGTACCGCAGGGTCAGCGGAACCTTCCAGCATCTGCTGATGAACCACGCTGAAGGGACCAAGGCGCGTTCCTACCTGCAGAGCAGAGGCCTGGCTCAGGAGACCTGGAGCGCCTTCGAGCTGGGCTACGCCCCGGCGCAGGCGTCCTGGCTGTACAAATTCCTGAGGGAAAAGAAATTCTCCGAAGAGTTCCTCAAGGCTTCCGGGCTGTTCAGCGGCCGGGAAGGGACGGCCCTGTTTCGAGGGCGTATCGTGTTCCCCATTCGCAATCACCGCAATGAGGTCGTGGCTTTCGGTGCCCGCGCCCTGCGTTCCGCTGTTCAACCCAAGTATCTCAACTCACCGGAAACCGAGTGGTTTCGAAAACGGGAGACCCTGTACGGAGCCCCCGGGGTGTACCAGGATGTGCGCCGGGAGAAGGCCTTTGTCCTGGTCGAGGGGTATCTGGACGTGCTGGCCCTCTGGCAGGCGGGGGTGCGCCACTGCGTCGCTCCTTTGGGAACCGCGGTCACCGCGGAGCAGATACGCCGGCTGAAACGATACGCCCCCCGGGGGCTGCTGCTGTTCGATACCGACGAGGCGGGGATCCGTGCCGCCGAACGCACGATCCTGCTCTGCGAGCAGCAGGATCTCCCAACTGAGGTCATCCGTCTCCAGCGGGGAAAGGACCCGGCGGAAATTCTCGAAAAAGAGGGGCCCCAGGCGTTGAAAAAATCGCTCGAATCTACTATAACTAGTTTTCAGTTCTATTTGAGCACGGCACACTCAAAATACGATTCCAGGACGCCGGAAGGCAAACGGGCGGTCATCAGGCACTTAGGCTCTTACTTGACATCTCTGGACTCTCAGGTAAAGCGGGACGGGTACATCCGTCTTGTTGCCGAAGATCTGGGGGTTGACTTTGAGTCCGCGCGTAGCGATCTTTTACGGGGGACAGAAAGATCCAGAACCAGGGACGACTCGTATCGGAGGTCGGAGGCGCAGGTGCCTTCAGCCGATCTTTTTTTCATTCTCGCAGTCGCGGTCAACCGCGAATATTTCCAAGAGATAAGGAACACCGTCGCTGTCGATGATCTCGAGGATCCAAGGGCGAGGAAGTACTTCGTAGCCCTCGAGGAGTGCTATCGGCAGGGGGAGAGGACCGAAGAGGCCCTGCTCAGACGGTTGGAGGATGAGGAGCTCAAGGAACTGCTTCTGGAGAAGACAGCCTCCGGGGAGTACTCACTGAACCCCGAACGCCTAATCCGGGACGGATTGCGGGAGATTCGTCGCCGCAGCCTGGAGAAGCGCAGGCGTTTGCTGATTTCCGCCCTGGCCCGGGCCGAGGATCAGGATGCGGCAAAGCTTAGGGAACTCTTGGGCGAGAAGATGTACTTGGACGAGGAGCTGCAGAAGCTTTCGAAAGGTAGTTGTTGATGAGCGACCTTCAGAATGATCCAGCGATTCTAAAACTACTCGAGTTTGCCAAGAAGAAGAAAACAATCACCTACGAGGAGGTGAATGATTTTCTTCCCGACTACATCACGAATTCCGACCGGATCGAAGAGGTGATGTCGATTCTCGATAAGAACAATGTCAAGCTCGAAGAGGAGGACGTCGATCTATCGGAAGAGCGAAAAGCCCCTCCCAGCAAGAAGAAGCTCGTCTACGACGAGAAGGAAACCGCGATCGACGATCCGATTCGCCTGTATTTGCGGGAAATCGGCAAGGAAAATCTGTTGACCGCCGAACAGGAGGTCTATCTGTCCCAGAAGATGGAGGAGGGGGAGAACATCATCAAAGAGGTGATCCGCAACTCCGGTCTGTTCATCCCGGAGCTCCATAAACTGGCGACCAGCATCGGTTCCCGGATCGATCCGCGGGAGCTCAGCCTTACCAAGAAGGAAATCTCGGAGTATCTGGCGGAGCTGCGCAGGGTGACCCAGTTCTACAAAGAACCCCTCCGTCCCCATATTCCGGCGATCCGCCAGTTCATGGATCTGAAAGACAGGGTTGAGTCCGAAGGGGAGAGCATCGTTACCAGCGGCGGACTGCAGCGGCAGAGGGATGAACTGATCAAGCGGGTTCAGGAGATCGACCTTCACCAGGAAGAGATCACCGTGATCACGGAGAAGTTCGTCACCGCGGCCAATCGCATCCGCAAGATCCAGAAGGAGAACCAGAAGATCAAGAAGCGCCTCAACGTGGCCAGTCAGAAGGATCTCCGCAGCCTGGGACGGGGATTGGCTCTTCGCTCGGATCGCACCCGCATCGAGAGTGAGCTGGGGTTGGAGGCGGACCAGATCAAGGAGCTGATCCGCCAGATCCAGACGAACGAGAAGAAACTCACGAAACTGGAGAACGAGTTCCACAACAGCACCGCGGAGATCCTGGAAATGGCCGAGAGAATCAGCCGCGGACGTTTCATGATGAAATCCGCCAAGGACCGGCTGATCAAGGCCAATCTGCGCTTGGTGGTCAGCATCGCCAAGAAGTATACGAACAGGGGCCTGCACTTCTTCGATCTGGTGCAGGAGGGCAACATCGGTTTGATCAAGGCGGTCGAGAAATTCGAGTACCGGAAGGGATACAAGTTCTCCACCTATGCCACCTGGTGGATCCGCCAGGCGATCACCCGCTCGATCTCCGATCAGGCCCGGACCATCCGGGTTCCGGTTCACATGATCGAGCAGATCAACAAGGTGGTGCGGGAGTCCCGCCAGCTGATGCAGGTCCTGGGCCGGGAGCCCACCGACGCCGAGGTGGCGGACAAGCTGGGATGGACGACCCAGCGGGTCAAGTCGGTCAAGAGTGTGGCCCGGGAGCCGATCTCCCTGGAGACGCCGATCGGCGAGGAGGATGATTCGCTGCTCGGCGATTTCATAGAGGACAAGGAAATAGAGAATCCCGCCAGCCAGACCGCCTTCAAGCTGCTCCAGGAGCAGCTTGAGGACGTTCTGTACACCCTTCCGCCCAGAGAGCAGGAGGTGCTGAAGATGCGCTTCGGTCTGGAGGACGGCTACTCCCTCACGCTGGAGGAGGTGGGCCTGTATTTCAACGTCACCCGGGAGCGGATCCGCCAGATTGAAGCCAAGGCCCTGCGGCGGCTGCGGCATCCGAAGCGGAGTCGACGTTTAAAGGATTATTTGGAGCACTAAGGGGTAGAGCACATGAGCAAGGTAGAGCAGATGACCATGGACGAGGTATTCACAAAGCTGCGTTCTCTTCAGGAGATTCTGTCGGAGAAGTTCGAAGTCGAGCGGGAGATGGAGGAGATCCCCAAAATCCTGGCGACCCGCACGGAGCTGCTCAACAGGATGAAGAAGTCGTATCTGGAAAAAACCCAGGAGTACGAAACCAAGGGGCGTTATATAGAGGAACTGCGCAACAAGGCTCTGGAGGCGGAGCGGGTGCGGGAAGGTTTCGAGCAGCAGATGGACATGATCCAGACCCAGCGGGAATACGAGGCGCTGGACAAGGAGATCAAGGACTCCGGGGAGAAGGAGCAGGATCTGCGCAGGGACCTCCAGCGGGAAGAGCAGCTGCTGGGCGAGATGAAGGCGAATCTGGAAAAAGATGAAACCATGATCAGCAAGCAGGAGGAAGAGGTCCAGAAGGAACAGTCCCGCATCAAAGAGGCGGTTGCCGCCAAAGGCAAAGATCTGAAAGCCCTCGAGAAGAAAGAAAGGACTATCACTCCCGGCCTGGATGAGGAGATCCTCTTCAAGTTCGAAAGAATCATAAAGAGCAAGGCCGGCCTGGGTATCGTGCCCATCGAGCACGGCGTATGCAGCGGCTGTCATATGATTCTCGCGGTTCAGTTCGTCAACGATGTGCGGCAGGGTGAGGGAATCATGTTCTGTCCCTACTGCAGCCGCATCCTCTTCCATCAGAGCGAGGATGTGGAGGAGCACGGGGAAGAGGAGGAGGAGGAGTCCAGCGAGGTGGAGGAAGGGGAATCCGACTCAGACTCCGACACCGATATCGATACCGACTCGGACTCGGATGATGACGGAGATTGACCTCGAGGACTGTTGATGTTCCTCGATTTTTCACGATAATGTTGATAGGGGTAGGTCTGGCCATCGCTGAATGGCGGCGTACAGTAAGCGCGCACCTTCAGAGGAAAGTCCGGGCTCCGCAGAGCATGGTGCCGGGTAATTCCCGGGTGGCATGAGCAGCTCGCTGGAGTTGCTCGGTCAACAGAAAGCGCCACAGAAAACATACCGCGTGGTCTCCTGCGGGCGATCACGTAAGGGTGAAAAGGTGGGGTAAGAGCCCACCACCCGTCCTGCGGCGACGCACGGGGTACGGCAAGCCTCATCAGGAGCAAAGTCGAGCAGCGGGTTATGGGTATGCTCTGACTCCCACCCGCGGGTAGACTGCAAGAGCCGGAACGGAAACGTCCGGCCACAGATAGATGATGGCCCTACGACAGAACCCGGCTTATAGACCTGCCCCCTTTTTTTGGGAGGGGTAAACTGATCCTCAACGTAGAACAGTATCGTTTCAAACGCCGCAAGAAACGCGGCCGGGGATGGTTGATCGTTCTCCTGGTGCTGCTCCTGGCCACGGTGGGGATACTGGCCTGGCGTCTGGACTGGATCAACAGGATCAGAGGCCGCTTCCAGCCGGAGCAGGATTTCCAGCCCCTGAGCGAGCTGTGGCAGAATAGACTGTACGATGAGGTGATCAGCCGCTGCGACGAACAGCTGGCTGAAGATCCCCTGGACGCGAAGCTCCTGGCCTACCGGGGATTCGCCTATTTTTACAAGGGGGTTTCCGAGGTTACCCTGGAGGAGCGCATTCCCTACCTGGACGAGTCGATCGTCTCCCTTAGGCGCGCCAAACTGAGCCCTGCGGGCAGCTGGAGCGCCGAAGTGGATTACATCCTGGGGAAGGCCTACTACCACAAGGGCAAGTACTACTACGATCTGACCCTCCGGTATCTGCAGGCGGCCCTCTCCGCGGGGTACCAGCCCGAAGATATCTATGATTACCTCGGGCTGGCCGCCACTCAGCTGGATCTTTTGGAGGAAGCTTTGCAGTACTTCCAGCAGGCTCTGGAGATCAATCCCACGGATCTGCTGCTGCTTACCATCGGCCAGACGTACCTTCAAGCGGAGCTCAAGCAGGAAGCGGAGGAGTATCTGCTGCGGGCCATCAACAAGACCGAGGATGCGGCCGTAGAGATTCGGGCGAGATTCCTGCTCGGTCAGATGTACTTCGAGAGAGGGGACTACTTCAAGGCGGAGGATCAATACTCGGAAATCCTCAAGAAGGATCCGAACTCGAGTGATGCCTACTATTATTTAGGGGAAATCTATTTTAATATGAACGATCCGGTGAAGGCACGGGCGCACTGGCGCAAGGCGCTGGTGATCGATCCGTCCCACTACGGGGCTCGGTTGCGATACTACCGTTAAAGTGAGCAACTATTGATGGAGGAATTTTATGGGGCTTGGCAAGATGTTTGAAGCCTTTTCAGCTGATATCGGAATCGATCTCGGCACCTGCAACACTCTGGTGCATGTGAAGGGCAAGGGAATCGTGCTGTCCGAACCGTCGGTCGTGGCCGTGGAGAGGGGCACCAAGCGGGTTGTGGCCGTGGGAACGGAGGCCAAACGGATGCTCTGGAAGACCCCCGGAGATATCATCGCCATCCGGCCGATGCGGGACGGGGTGATCGCCGATTTCGAGACAACCGAGAAAATGATCCGCTTCTTTATCTCCAAGGTGATTCAGCGTCGCTGGCTGGTCAAACCGCGAATGGTGATCGGGGTCCCCACCTGCATCACCGAGGTGGAGAAGCGGGCGGTTCGGGAGAGCGCCGAACAGGCCGGTGCCCGGGAGGTCTATCTTATCGAGGAATCGATGGCCGCGGCGCTGGGCGCCAACATCCCCATCCTCGAGCCGGCGGGTCACATGATCTGCGATGTCGGCGGCGGAACCACCGAAATTTCGGTGATCTCCCTGGGCGGAATCGTGGTGGCGAATGCCATCCGACTCGGCGGGGATGAGTTCGACGAGGCCATTATCAAGCACGTTCGCAACATCCACAACCTCATCATCGGTGACCAGACCGCGGAGAACGTGAAGATCACCATCGGGAACACCTCCCCGGAAAAAACGATCGAGAAGATGGAGATCAAAGGCACCGACGCCATCACCGGGCTGCCCCGGCGGCTGGAAATGGATTCAGTGGAGGTTCGGGAAGCGTTGAAGGAACCCACCTACCAGGTGATCGAGGAAATCAAAAAGACCCTGGGGGAGACCCCGCCGGAGCTGGCCGCGGACATCGTGGAGCGGGGAATCGTGATGACCGGGGGCGGATCCCTGCTCAAGGGATTCCCCAAGCTCGTTTCCAAGGAAACCGGGGTGCCCGTCATCCTGGCGGAAAATCCACTGCTCTGCGTAGCTTTGGGGGCGGGCATGTTCCTGGAAAATCTCAAAGACATGGGTAAACGATTCTACAACGTGCGCTACTAAAGCGAGCTATATGCCCGGTATTTCCAGCTTTGTCCGTAAGAACAAAAACGGCGTCACCTTCGTGGGCATTCTCGTTCTCTGTCTGCTCATGATGCTGTTCTCCAACCGCAACGTGGTTCTGCAGCCCAAGAAGGTGGGGCAGAGCTTTTTCTCCGTATTTCAGCTTTCCGTGAACGCCGTCACCAACTGGTTCACGGACACGGTGACCTCCATTCGCGAGCTCAAACGTCTGCGTTCCGAGCTGGAGGAAGCCCGGGACAGGTTGATGGAGTACGAGCGGGCCTCCTGGGACCTGGCCGAGCTGAGGCGGGAGAACCAGGAGCTGCGGGAGCAGCTGGGTTTTGCCCGGGGCCTGCCCTTTCGCTACATCGCCGGCCAGGTGATCGCCCGGGACCCGAGCAATCAGTTCTCCACGATAACGGTCAACCGGGGCAGCATCCATGGAATGCGGGAGGGCATGCCCGTCATCGCCTTCCAGGGAGGGCTGCAGGGCCTTGTCGGCAGGGTGGTCCTGGTTTCGCTCGCTTCATCGATCGTGCAGCCCATTACCGATCCCAACTCCTACGTGGCCGCCCGGCTGCAGAGCTCGAGATTCGACGGACTGGTTGCGGGTCACCAGGGGGGATCGGATATGCTCATCATGAGCTACGTCAGGAAGCTGGCGGTGAACGAGGTGCAGTACGGGGAGCTGGTTATAACCTCCGGGATGGGGCAGCTGTTCCCCGAAGGGATCCACATCGGCCGGGTCAGGGAGATGACCGCAAAAGGCTACGAGGCTTCCCTGGAATTGGAGGTCGAGCCGATAGTCGATTTTTCCCGATTGGAGTTCGTCTATATCATCGACACGGAACAGAAATGAGTCGGGATCTCAAAGCATTTCTCCTGTCGACCGGAATGATCGCCCTGGCGGTGGTGCTGCAGAGCACGCTGCTGCATTGGGTGGCCATTCGTGGGGTGATACCGGACCTGGGGTTGATCATTCTCGTGTTCGTGGCCATCCGCAGGGGCAGCATGACGGCCCAGCTGAGCGGGTTCGCCACCGGCCTGATCGAAGACGTGTTGAGTCTGTCCCCCCTTGGTTTCCACGCCTTGATCCGCACGGTTGTCGGTTTTCTCTACGGCCTGACCGTGGGCAGCATCTTCGTGGATCCGATCCTCATGCCCGTACTCCTTACGATCATCGCGACTCTGTTCAAAGCCCTGATCTCTTCGCTTCTGGTGAGCTTTCTGTCGATTCCCGCTGAAGGATTCAGCGTGTTCACCGGTCCGCTGTGGATCGAAATGGGCTACAATGCCGTGCTGGCGCCTTTCCTCTTCGCCCTGCTGGGCCTGCTGAAGGTTCTCAAACCTCAGAACAAGGAATGGATATGAGCGCTGATTCGAGTTCCCGCTTAAAGGGCCGGACCATCGCCCTCGGCGCGGTGGTATCGCTGGTTTTTGTATTGCTGATCGGGCAGTTGTTCTACCTTCAGGTGATCCGGGGCTGGGAGTTCAAACGCAGAGCCCGGGCCGTGGTCCGCCGGGAGCTTCCGATCCCGGCCCAGCGGGGAGAGATCTTCGATCGTCACTACGATTTTCCCCTGGTCGTCAACCAGGATTCCTTCGCCGTGGACCTGATTCCCGCGGAAGTGCCGGCGGAGCACCGGGCTGAGCTGTTCAAACGGGTCGCCGAAGCACTCGGTATAACCGTGGAGGACATCGAAAACAAGGTTCCCCCGCGGTTCTACCACCTCTACCAGCCCATCGAGCTCAAGGGGGGGGTGGGATTCGAGACCATCGCCTTTCTGGCGGAGCATCTGTCCGATTTTCCCGGGGTTGCCTGGCACAACAAACCGATCCGAAATTACCTGGCCATGGGTTCCCTGTCGCACGTGATCGGCTATGTGGGGGACATCAACCGTGAGGAGATCCAGGTCCTGTACAACCAGGGCTACAGCTTCGGCACGGTGCTGGGCAAGAGCGGGGTGGAGAAGCAGTACGATCTGCTGCTGCGGGGAAAAGACGGCACCCGTTTCCGGACCGTCGACGTCCGGGAGCAGTACCTGAAGGGAAGGCCTGAGGAGGACATCCCCCCGGAAGCGGGCAAGAATCTGGTGCTGACCATCGACAGGAGGATTCAGCTTCTCTGCGAGAAAGCCCTGGGAGAGCGGATAGGATCGGTGGTGGTTCTAAAACCCTCCACGGGGGAGGTCCTGGCCATGGTGTCCTATCCCTTCTACGACGCGAATCTGTTCTTCACCGAGACGGGATCCCGGGAGTTCACCCGCCTGTCCCTCGATCCGACCTTTCCCTTCATCAACCGGGCCATCCAGTCTTCCTACCCCCCCGCCTCGGCCTTCAAAGTGATCATGTCCACGGCCCTGGTGGAGGAGGAAGTGTTCCCCATTACACGGAAGATCACCTGCACGGGGGAAATCTTCTACGGCGACCGGGTGTTTCACTGCTACAGCAAGGTCGGCCACGGCGCCCTGGAGCTGTTCGGCGGCCTGGCCCAATCCTGCGACGTGTACTTCTACACGGTCGGCGATGAGCTGGGAATCGAACGCATCGTGTACTACTCCCGGGAGTTCGGACTGGGCCAGCTCAGCGGAATCGATCTTCCCGGGGAAACCTTCGGTTTTCTCCCTACGCCGGAGTGGAAGCAGCGAACCCAGGCCATGATCTGGCTGGGCGGCGATACTCTGAACATCTCCATCGGCCAGGGCTATCTCCTGGTTACCCCCATCCAGATGGCCAATGTGATCGCCATGATCGTCAATGAGGGAAAGGTCTTCCGGCCTCACGTACTCAAGGAAGTCCGGGATCCCCAGAACGGGGACCTGATCCAGAAGACAGAACCGGAGATCCTGCGGGTAAGCCCGGTTCGCAGGGAGACCTTCAAGATCGTCCAGCGGGCCATGCGGGGCGTCATCACCGAGGGCACGGCGGAGGTCGTTCTGACCACGGATGCGGTGGAGGTGGCGGGTAAGACCGGGACCGGGGAAGCCGGCTTCGAGGATCGCTGGCACTCCTGGTTCGCCGCCTATGCACCCTTTAACACCGCAAATCCGGATGAGCAGGTGGTGGTCGTGGTGATGGTAGAGGCGGCGAACGAGTGGGAATGGTGGGCACCCAAGGCGGCCAACGTGATCTTTCAGGGGATCTTTGCCGATCAAACCTACGAGGAGGCGGTGGAGACCCTGAGGCCCTGGTGGTACATCCAGCAGCAACAGGCTCTGCGGGCTGCGCAGGAGCGCACCTCCGGAGCGCAGGAGCGCACCTCCGGAGCGCAGGCTGCTGCCGGCACCTCGGAGTACGAGGAGACACGATGAAGCGGGTATCCCTGTTCGCCTTTGATTTCATCCTGCTGGGGGCGACCCTGATCCTGATGGTCGTGGGCATTCTCTTCGTATATTCCAGCGGGATGAGCTTCACGGGGATGCAGCTGTCCAACGAATACGTGAAGCAGCTGATCTGGGCCGGCACCGGCCTGCTGCTGATGGCCGGGGTGATTATGATCGACTTCCACCGCCTGCGCCGCCTGTCAATCTACCTGTACGGCTTTTCCATGCTTCTGCTGCTGATCACGCCCTTTATCGGCAGAGAGGTGCACGGGGCCCGTTCCTGGATCGGGATTGGAGATTTCGGGATCCAGCCGTCGGAGTTTGCGAAGATAACCACGATTCTCTTTCTGGCCAGCTACCTGTCCGGAATCGGCAAGGGCGTTCGGGAACTCCCCCGCTTTTCCCTCGGGCTGGCTATCGCAGTCCTGCCGATCGGACTGATACTCCTGCAGCCGGATATGGGTACCGCCCTTGTGTACATACCGATCTTCATATTCATGGCCTTCATCGCCGGCGCCAAACTACGGCATCTGTTCTATCTGATCGCCGCGGGACTTCTGATGATCATCCTGGCGGTAGCCCCCCTGTACGAGCAGTGGATCATCGGCCGGGAGGCGACCATGCTTTCGATGATCATCGACTTTCAAGTTGCCCGCTACTTCCTGGCGGCTGCGCTCGCCATTACGCTGCTGTCCGCCTGGGGTTTTTGGGGCTTCAAGCGCAGGTACTTCTACTGGATCCTCTACGCCTCTTCGCTGCTGCTGGTCGCCGATGCCGGGGCACTGCTGGTCGTGCGGGTTTTGAGAGAGTATCAGATCATGCGTTTTATCGTGTTCATGAATCCCCGGATCGACCCGCAGGGTGCGGGATGGAATTTGATCCAGTCGGTGACCGCCGTGGGTTCCGGTGGTTTCGTAGGCAAGGGATTTCTTCAGGGGACTCAGAGCCACTACCAATTCCTTCCCCAGCAGAGTACGGATTTCATCTTTTCCATTTTGGCGGAGGAGTGGGGCTTTCTGGGCGGATTGCTCGTGTTCGCCCTGTTTCTGATTATCCTGCTCAGGGGAGTCCGAATCCTCTACATCGCCCGGGATGAGTATGCCTCCTGCGTCGGAGCGGGAATCGTGGCCATGTTCTTCTTTCATGTCATCGTGAACATCGGCATGGCTATGGGGATCATGCCGATCACGGGAATTCCCCTGTTCTTCCTCTCCTACGGCGGGTCCTCTCTCTGGACGGGACTGATCTGTATCGGATTGCTGCTCAACATCTACTTCAGGCGTTACGGCAGCTAAAAAAAACTTGAGACACAAAGGGCTGAACTGCCGAGGGAAATAGAGAGAGCCAATGGAGAATCCCCTTCTAGCAAACATCGAAACCTCCAAATCTCTACCTACGCTGCCGCACATCCTCCTGCAGCTGATCGATATCTGCAACCAGAAAGAAAAGGGAATTCGGGATCTGTCAAAGGTGATCAACAAGGATCCATCGATCAGTGAGCGGCTGCTTCGCCTGGTCAACTCCGCCTATTACAGCCTGAAACAGAAGATCAGCTCCATCGATCAGGCCCTGCTCCTGTTGGGAATGGACGCTGTGAAAAACATCGCAATAAGCTCTTCGGTGTACCAGGTTTTTCACAGACCCGGCAGAAAATCGGCCTTCAACCTCAAGCTGTTCTGGTGGCATTCCCTGACCTGTGCAACCGTAGCCCGCCGCCTGGCGATCCGGATCCAGAATCCCGGCCCGGATGAGGCCTTCCTGGCCGGACTGATGCACGATATCGGGAAAATCGTACTGTGGAACAACTTCGAGCAGCAGTATGAAAACATACTGAAAACCTCCGCCTACCGAACCGCCGAGCTTCTGGAGGGAGAGCAGGATTTCGGGTTGAGCCATGCGGAGGCGGGAGCCTGGCTGATTCGACGCTGGGATCCGCACTCGTTCATGCCCGACGCAGTGCTTTACCATCACGATCAGCCGGATCGGATTATCCATGCTTCGCCGCTGGTGCAGACAGTCTATGTGGCCAATCGCCTCTGTCCCATCGTTGACGAGGAGCGGGAGGAGGGAATCTCCGTGGGCGAGCGGATCCTCGGACTGTCAAAGCAGGAGTTGGAGGAGCTGACCGCCCAGGCCGAGGAAGAGGTCCGGGGCATCGCCCAGTCACTGGATATCGAGATCAGCGCTCCGGAGGCGGAACCCCAGGGAATAGGACCGCAGGACCGGAAGAAGTACGAAGAGCTTGCCGGATGGGTTCGGGATATTTCCCTGCTCCAGAGCTTCTCTGAAGCCTATCTCGGAGCCGAGGATGCCGGGGAGATACTGAAAACAATCCGGCAGGGTTTCCAGCTGCTCCTTGACCTGAGCTCCCTGTTCTACTTCCAATACCGGGGAGACAGCCTGCTGGGCGTGGCCATGGGGAGCGACGAGCAGGAAGATGTGATCCGGGAGCTTGCGATCCCGTTTCGGGAGGAGACCAGTCTCCTGGTGAAAGCCCTGGTGCAGCAGAGGATCCTCGACACCTTCGACAACAAGCCCGTGTTGAGCATCCTGGATGAACAGTTGGTTCGCTTTCTCGGGACGGAGGGGATGCTCTGTCTTCCCATGCGGGTGGGGGAGGACCCCCTGGGGGTGTTGATCGGAGGAATCCAACGCAGCGAACGGGAAATGCTGCATTCCAAGAGAAAGCTGCTCACCATGTTTCTCAACCTCGCCTCTCTGGCCCTGCATCGCTTCCAGGCGAGGGAAACGCAGATCGAGCGCATACGGGAAGAGAGGATGTCCGCCACCTCCATTCTGGCCCGAAAGGTGGTTCACGAGGCGCATAACCCACTGGGTATCATCAACAACTACCTCAGCATCCTGGCGGGTAAGCTC
>Ga0315554_1001420_pt1 | contig 14139 bp, 16 predicted proteins | sample SalMarSW160370MG_FD_202114 | JGI IMG/M metagenome (GOLD analysis project Ga0315554, IMG submission 202114) | Salt marsh sediment microbial communities from the Plum Island Ecosystem LTER, Massachusetts, United States - Salt Marsh Sediment SW1603-70 ... | reverse complement strand
GCGCGGCCCCGGACGTCCGAAGCCGCGCGCGGCGGGCTGTGCCGGCGGCAGGCGCGTTTTTCTCCGTCATCTGCTGGCCAATCCGGTGTCGGGGCTGTATCGGCACTCCCTCAGGAGGGGGTGAGGGAATCCGGCTGACTACGGGCGTGGCCGATCGTGGCAGGTAGCCCGTGTAGGTCTCCAGAATCCGAGCTGGATTCAGTTCCAACTCAGACCACTCCAGACGTCGCCGGACCAGGAAACGCTGCTCCAGGAAGCACTCGACCAGGAGGCACCGGTCCAGTGATTCCCCGTCCACGTTGCATCGCTCCAGGAGGCGCCGCTCCAGGAGACACTGCTCCAGGAGACTCCGCTCCAGGAGACTCCGCTCCAGGAGACTCCGCTCCAGGAAGCTCCGCTCCAGGAGACTCCGCTCCAGGAAGCTCCGCTCCACGATGAGCCGTTCCAGGTGCCGCCGGACCAGGAGACCCCGGCGGCGGCGGCCTGCGACCAGGAAACGCCGCTGAAGGGCTTTCCGAAGATGTCCTGCTCACCTCGGAGCTCCACCCCGTTGTGGACCAGGTGGGAGGTGCCCCGGGCCCCCTCCAGCGTTCCCCGGCCGTTGGCCCGCGGGTGGGTCTGGGTGGGGTTGGTGTAGGGCTGCCAGGCGTACATGGTGTTGATGAGGTCGAGCACACCGGCGCCCCGGCACGACTGAGACGTATAGAGGGGATCGGCCGTGGACGTGATCAGGGCCTTGACCTGGTCCGGAGACCTCCAGGGCTCACGATCGAGGATCAGGGCGACCGATCCGGAGACCACTGCCGCCGCCTGGGATGTGCCGCTTCCCTTGAAGTAGCGGGTGCTGACTCGGGCATCGGGGAATTCGACGTCGACAAGCGACCCGGGGTTGCGCAGCGAGGCGATGGAGCGCCCCGGCGCCAGGATGTCGACGTGGCGCTGCGCGCTGCCGCAGCTGGTGAACGAGGTCACCCGGTCGTCGCGCCTGTTCCAAGGCGTGTTCCAGGTGTCACTGGCACCCACCGCGATCACGTACGGGTCGATGGCGGGGTTGCGCAGCAGGGAGCTGTTGCCGTCGTTGCCTGCGGCCACCACCACGACGATGCCCTTGAGCCATGCCTGTTCCACTGCAAAGGCGAGAGGGTCGAGCAGATAGGACTGCGTGCTGTCGGTGCCGAAGGCGAGGTTGAGCACCCGGATGTTCATCCCGTTGTCGTGGCGGTGCTGCACCACCCAGTCGATGGCGGCGATGACCTGGGAGACGTCTGCGGCCCCTTGGGCATTGGCCACCTTCACGTTGATGATGCGGGCGTGGGGAGCCACGCCGAAGAACCTGCTGGACCCGAAGTTCCACGGCCAGGGCGTCTCCAGATCCTCACCGGCGATGATCCCGGCCAGGTGGGTCCCATGCCCGTAGGTGTCCAAATAACGCAGCTCGTCGTCCTGGGACTCAAAGGAAAGATCGGGCCCGTTGACCACCTTGTTGGAGGTGGTGAGGCCCAGCACCGGCACCACACCCGAGTCGATCAGGGCGATGTCGATGCCGTCGCCCATGTAGCCCGAGTACCAGTAGTTCACCGCGCCGGCGGCGATGGCAGTCTTCTCCATGTTGGTGGCGAGGTCCCGGTAGGCTACCGAGTTGTCGTAGCTCGGATCCTGGAACTCGTCCCATCCTTCGGTGAGAAGCGAGACGGACGAGTCCGGAGTGACCTCGATGACGCCGGGCAGTGCCGCCAGCCGCGCCACATCATCGTCGGGCACTTCGGCGACGAAGCCTCCGATGATGTCGAGTGGCTGGAGCACACTGCCGCCGGCATCGGCGACAAACTGCTCGGGGGCGTCGCCGGTTCCCTCTGCTTCGCGCACGATAACGCGCTGCATCGAGACGGTGGGGGATTGAATGGCCACTGTGGCGACGACAGTGATCGCGGCTACGAGACCGCTGAGTGCTCGTGTTGCTTTCGGCAAGACGTTCCTCCGATCGTCTCTGCTGCTAGGAACTGGCCCTAACCACTTTCAGTAGTCGGGGGTGCATCGACGTTTTCCGGCCTCGATCTGGAGGAGGGTTGTGAGCCACCCCGATGACCTAGCGCGAACGTGCCAGGAGACGGTGAATCGATGGGCTAGCGCGAACTGACCATGCGTCCTGGCAACGATGAGCTAGTCCCTGCACGACGTGCCCCCACGCGGAGGACAGCGGGGGACGGGCGGAAGCAGCCCTGACGCGAGAACTCCCCCGGCGGCGGGGGAGTTCTCGGCTTGTGCCTGGCTTCAACGCCAGGAGAGACCCTCGCACATGACCGTTAGCTCCATGAGGCGCTCACAGGGACGGGCAGGCGAAGAATTGGCAGCCCGTGCTGCGGGGGGTTCACGCTGCTCCAGGAAGCACTGGCAAGCGCCGTCTGGTCGCCATTCCCTAGCCCAGTTGGAGCATCCGGCGTCGTGGCTCCGGGGAGGAGGAAAAGGACCGCCGTCAGTGCCACGGCCAGGAGCAGCATGAAGACCACCAGGTTTCGCCTAGAGGAGACGATGGTCATGGTGGTTACCCTTCGTAGTCGGTACTGCCACTATCCGCATCGGATCGGGTCGTCGTTAACTGGAGGAGGGTTCCAGGAGACACGGGGTGACTAGCCCTTTTTGGGCTCGGCTGGGTGAGGGCAATGGCGGGGGAGCGGGCCCAGGCGGGCACTCTCGGTGGTGGGCTGCGCGTCCAGGCGGCTGGCGCCGCGAGCCCTCCGGGCCGGCTCTGTGGGTATCGCCGGATGGGCCCGGCGAAGCCGAAGTTGAGCCGTCAGAGATTACAGTGTATCCTGAAACTTCAAAATGCAGGAACCAGTAGATGATCAGCAACACGTCAGGGAGCTGCATTACGCCGAGGACTGGGGCATGGTGTTCGAGCTGCTCAGCCTGCCGCGTATGGCGGGACGGGTCTGGGCCGCGGTCGCCACTGCCGAAGAGGCCCAGCTGTCCGCGAATGACATCGGCGATCGTCTCGAGGCGAGCGCGGGCGCGGTGAGCACCGCGACACGATACCTGCTGCGCCAGGGGGCATTGGAGCGGATACGGGTAGGCGGCGAGCGCCGCTACTACTTTCGGGCCAAGTCCGGGGGGTTCGGCGCTCTACTGGGCCGGCGCACGGCGGTGATATCGGAGTTGAAGGACTTGGCAGCTCGGGGGATGGAGGAGTTCACCGGGAGGGAGCGGGTCGTTGAGATGCTGGCAGAGATCAGGGACTTCTACGGCTGGCTCGAGCAGCAGATGCCGGTTCTCATCGCGGAGTTCGAGGAGCAGCAGCGCGGGCGGAAGGAGAAGAGCCGGTGATCGAGCTTGCAGGCGTCTCGAAAGTGTTCGGTGAAGGCGCGGCCGAGGTCAGGGCGTTGGAGGACGTGGACTTGAAGGTTGCCTCCGGGGAGTTCGTCGTCGTGCTGGGCCCGTCGGGTAGCGGCAAGACGACGCTGCTCAACCTCATTGGTGCTCTGGACAGTCCCACGGACGGCACCATCGTCGTGGGCGGCACCGACATCTCACGGGCGTCCCGCAAGAGGCTCTTCGAGTTCCGCCGGAACACGGTGAGCTTCATTTTCCAGAGCTTCAACATCTTCCCCGGCCTCACCGCCGCCGAGAACGTGCGGTTCGGGCGTGACGCTTCGGGACGCGGCGAGGGCCCCGGGGTCGATGAGATCTTGGCCAGCGTCGGGCTGGCCGGGCGAGACGACAGCTTCCCCCACGAGCTGTCGGGCGGTGAGCAGCAACGTGTGGCCATCGCCAGGGCCCTTGCCACGGGCAACCCGGTCATGCTCGCCGACGAGCCTACGGGGGAGTTGGATTTCCAGACCGGGGTGCAGATCCTCGAGCTGCTGCAGGAGCAGGCCGCCGAGGGTAAGGCCGTGCTGGTGGTCACCCACAATCGTGAGATCTCTCGTATCGCCGATCGGGTGGTCGAGCTGAGCGGTGGGCGCATCAACCGCGACGGGCCGCCGGCCAACGGCCGGGCCGAGCTCTGCGAGCTTCACTGGTGAGGCGGCGCTTGTGAGAAACCTCGGGCTGTGGTTGCGCTGGTCGTGGCGGGATATCCGCTCGCGCTGGATCCAGGTTGCCGCCATCGCTCTCGTGATCGCCCTTGGTAGCGGCACCTATGCCGGGTTGGGCAGTGTGGCTCGGTGGCGGAAGGCGTCTGCCGATGCCTCATTCGAAGTCGTCGGCTTCCACGACGTCGAGGTCAGGCTCACAGCCGGCTCTTTCGTCGAGCAGGGCACCCTGCTCGACGTGCTCGGCCAGTTGCCCACGGGTGTGATCGCCGGTGGCGAGGAGCGACTGCGAATCGACATCCAGGTCGATGCGAGCACCGACACGCAGTCGATCCTCGTTCCCGGCCTTCTCATCGGCGTGCCCGTGGCGCAGGGCGGTCCCAGCATCGATCGTCTCAGGCCCACAGCCGGGCGGGGCCTCGCGGCCGGTGACGCCGGGCGAGCGGTCGCCGTGATCGAGCGCAACTTCGCCGAGTACTACGAGCTTCCGAAGGCGGGGACGATCGGGATCAGCGGCAACCGCACCCTTGAGTACGTTGGCCAGGTCTCCTCACCGGAGTACTTCATCGTCACACCCGATGACGGCGCCGGCTACTTCTTGCACGCCAACTTCGTCGCCGTTTTCGCCTCGCTCGAAACGACCCAAGAGCTGGCCGGCTTTCCGGCTCTGGTGAACGACCTCGTGGTCAGGGTGCCGGATGGAGAGGCGGCTGAGCCTGCTGCGGCCGTCATCGAAGAGGCTTTCTCCGTCTGGTTGCCGGATGTCGGGGTGGATGTCATCCCGAGGGACGATCATCTCGTGTACTCGTCGATATACGCCGACATCGACAACGACCAACAGCTCTACAACCTCTTCGCCGTTCTCGTCTTTTTTGGGGCCATCGCCGCCGCCTTCAATCTCACCACCCGGCTCGTCGAGGCGCAGCGGCGGGAGATCGGCATCGCAATGGCCCTGGGGGTGCCGCCGCGGAGGATCGCGGTGCGGCCGCTCCTGGTCGGGCTCCAGATCGCCGTCCTCGGCGTGGTCTTTGGCATAGGGGTGGGTGTGGCGCTGTCGGTGGGAATGAAGCCGCTACTGGAGAGGTTGCTGCCGCTGCCCATATGGCAAACCGACTTCAAGCCGGGGTTGTTTGCCGGCGCCGCCGCGATAGGCGTGCTCGTGCCCTTCCTGGCCACGGTCGTGCCGGTATGGCGGGCGGTCCGGGTGCGTCCCATCGAGGCGATCAAGACGGCGCATCTCGCCAGAAAGGTGCGGGTGCCGTGGCGGCGTCGGCGGCCGGATCTGGGCAACACCTTCCGCCGGCTTCCCTTCCGCAACCTCTTTCGGGCCACACGCCGCACCGTGCTGACCGCGTTCGGAATCGCCGCGGCCATAGCAGTGGCGGCGGGCCTGCTCGGCATGATCGATTCGTTCATGAAGACGCTGGACATCGGCGACGAGGAGATCACCGCCGGCATCGAAGATCGGATGCTGGTGGAATTGAACTGGGTCTACCCGGAGACGGCGGCCGAGGTCGCCTCTGTCGTCGACTCATCTGTGGTGGGAATCGCGGAGACGTCGCTGCAGCTGCCCGGCCGGCTCTCCGCCGGCGACACCGGGTTCGACGTGCTCATCGGCATCACCGACTTCGGGACGACCCGGTGGCTCCCGACGGTGGTTGAAGGCTCCGCGGCCGGGGATCGTGCCGGTGTGCTCATCTCCCGGAAGGCGGCCGCAGATCTCAGCGTGGGCGTCGGTGACACCGTGACCCTGGGCCACCCGGTGCGCACCGGGGTGCTGTCCTTCTCGTTGGCGCAGACCGAGGTCGAGGTGCTCGGGATTCACAGGCATCCATATCGTTTTGCCCTCTACATGGACGATTCCCAGGCCGAGATGATGGGCCTGGCCGGCATGGTCAACCAGGTGAGCGTGACCCCCGCCGAGGGAAGAACGATCGATGATGTCAAGAGGGAGCTCTTCGGGGTCGAGGCGGTGTCTTCCGTGCAGCCGGCTCTGGTGGCGGCGGACACTCTGCGCGGCATCTTCAGCGACTTCGTCGGGGTGTTTCGGGCCATCGAGTTCGTCGTGTTCCTGCTGGCGCTGGTGATCGCTTTCAACTCGGCGAGCCTCAATCTCGACGAGCGGGCGCGGGATCACGCCACGATGTTCGCCTTCGGAGTGCGAGTGCGGACCGCGTTGCGGATGGCCATGGTGGAGGGAGCGATGCTCGGGCTCATGGCCACGGCGCTGGGGCTGGTGGCCGGCTACGGCATCGTGCACTGGTTCGTCACCGGTGTGGCGACGGAAACGGCACCGGATTTCGGCCTCATCGTCGCAATCAGCCCGCAGAGCCTCGCTCTTGTGTTCCTGTTCGGTGTGGCGGCGGTGGCGCTGGCTCCGATCTTCACCTTGCGCAAGATGCGGCGCATGGACGTTCCCGGAACGCTGCGGGTGATGGAGTAGCGGTCCCGAGTTCGCCGGGGCCGGCTTCAGCGGGCCACGCCCAGCTCGACGCCGACTTTGGTGAATGCCTCGAAGCCTCGGCCGAAGTCCGCGTTGCTGTGGCCCGCGGACAGCATCACCCGGGTCCGCGCCTTTCCTTTAGGCACGGTCGGGTAGGCACGGTCGGGTAGCCGATCGCCTGGGCGAAGACCGCCTCACCGTCGAAGAGGCGGCGGGAGAACTCCTGCGCCAAGGAGGCCTCACCCAGGATCACCGGGGTTATCGGGGTCTGGCTGCCGCCCAAGTCGAATCCGGCTCCCGCCATGGCCTCCTTGAATCGGGCCGCGTTGGCCCACAAGCGCTGGTCGACCACCTCACCACACATCTCGTGGCCTACGACCAGGGTGGCTTCACGTGCTCCGCGGCCCATGGGTCCCAGTTGTGGATGTGGAGATCGGTCCCGCAGAGGGACGCAGCCCTGACCTTGACGAGACACTCACCAGGAGCGGGGATGGGTCGGGACCACTTGGCCATTTCCAGGCTCGGCGCCCGAGCGCGCTTCACCAGCGCTCGCATCGGGGCCGCACTACGGCCGCCATCCGCCGTGCGTCGCCTCTTCCACGCCTTCCCCGTGCCTTTCCGCCCGGCCGGAGGTAGAAGACGACGAGCCGCTGCCGAAGATGCAGAAGACCCGGCGAGGAACGCCGGTCCAAGGCGGTGCGGTGAAGCGTGGATGACGCCGCATGTGGGGCATACTTGGGGGAATGGCTGCTCTTCTGAGGTTCCTCGTCCTGGCCGTGGCGTTCTCCGTCGCCGGTGCCGCCGAGGTCGATGAGGCGCCCATGGTGTTCCCCGCGTTCGAGATGTCGATGCCCGACCGCTTCGGCATCGACGGTGACGGCGACGGGATCATCGATCTGCCCAACACCGCCGAATACGTGTCAGGCCGGAGGCCCGGTGGCTGTGATGGCACCTGCCCCGAGGCCACGTTCACCGTGGTGCTCGACGCATCGGCCTCGAGGGTGACGCTTGGGGGAGTGAATGTGCCGATATCGATGCGGCACCGCTGGGACATCGAGGCCGGCGGTGAGCCGGTCGCTCAAGTGGAGAGCTTCGGGCCGCTGGCGCGAGTGGATCTGCCCGAGGGTGAATACACGGTGACTCTCACCGTGGCGGCGGAGCTGCCAGACGGTGTCGTCACGGGGCGGGCAAGGAGGGGGATCGTCGTCGAGGACCTGTTGGTGGTGGCCATCGGCGACTCGTATGCCTCCGGCGAGGGCAACCCCGAGCGGTATCGGCTGCCCAACGGGGAGGCGGCGGAGTGGGCCGACGGTCTGGCGGACCCGGCGGTGGCCGGCGCCCATGCCGCCGCCCATCGTTCCACCGTGGCCTGGCCGGCGCTGACCGCACTCGCCTTGGAGAAGGCCGACCCCGGCTCGTCGGTGACGTTCGTCTCGGTGGCGGCAAGCGGTGCCACGGTGGCCCGGGGCCTGCTCGACGGGCAGAGTCCCGATCTCCCCGTGGCTCAGATGGACCAGATTGCCGCCCTCGTCGGCGAGCGTGAGATCGACGTGCTGCTTCTGTCCATCGGGGGCAACGACATCGGCTTCTCACATCTGATCAGAGGCCTCGTGGATGCCGACGAGCTGATGGATCCACTCTGCTATGAGACCGACCTCGCCAACGTGTGGGCGGCGGTCGAGGACGGCGACTGGGGACGGGGGTCGTCTCTCGGCTTTCAGGTGTGGCCGCCGGTCACGTGCCGGGCTACCACGACCACCGACGGGCCGCGACTGCCCGGCCTGCGCGGTCTTCCCGGCGAGCTCGACCGGCTTGCAGAGGCCATCGGCACCCTCGACGTCGACGAGGTCTATGTCATGGAGTACCCCGATCCGACCGGTGCCGCCGGAGGCCGGGGCACGTGCAGCGAGATTGTGGGAGACACGACACCGCCCTTCGGCTTTCACGAGATCAGCGCCGCGGAGCAGGAGCTGGGACGGCTCCGGGTGCTGGGGCCGCTCAACAGCACCCTGGCCGAGGCGGCCCGGCGGCACGGCTGGACCTTCGTCGGGGGAATCGCCGAGGCCTTTGCCGCCGGGCACGGATACTGTGGGAATTGGCCGGACTACGGATACCCCGAGGGCTACTACGACCGCCCGTTCCCCGATCGGCTCGCTTTCCCCGACGGTTGGTATCGTCACCCGGCGCGCCTCAACGTGAAGGCCGAGGCCGGGGAGCCGGGCATCACCTGGTACCGCACCGCCGCCCAGTCGGCGGCGCTGCAGGGACCCGACGCGCGCCGAAACACGGCAGGAACCATGCACCCCAACGAGCTGGGCCACTTGGCTATGGCTCGTGCCGCGCTGGCCTCTATCTGGTCCGATTGAGGGAGCCCTGAAGCTGCTCGCTCGGTGTCGGCGGGTGTCAGCGCTCGCGACGGCTGGTGAGCCAGGCCCCCAACAAGACGAGCGTCATGCCGACCAGGGAGACCGGGTGAAACCGCTCCTCCCGCAGGAGGGCGCCCAGGGCGATGGCCACGATGGGGATGAAGTAGGTGGCGATGGAACCGCGGGTGGCGCCGACGCGTCCCAGCAGCACGGTCATGGCCACGTAGGCGGCCCCGGTGCCCAGCACGCCCAGCAGGAAGACGGCTCCCGCAGACGACCAGGCCCAGCCGGACGACGGGAGGGCGGCGACGAAGAACGGCGTGACGACGACGATGGCGACCACCTGGGAGCGCAGCAGGGTCGGCAGCGCGCCGTATCGCTGCTGCAGGGGGACGGCCAGATTGACGGCCAGGCCGTAGCAGAGAACCGCCAGCAGGATGAGCACGACGCCCAGCGGGCTTCCCGAAGCACCGGAGGCGGCCGGCCACGACACCATCACGACGCCCCCGAAGCCGACTGCCAGGCCCGCCGCTTGCCATGGACCGGGCCAGCGGCGCAGGAATGCGGCGGCCGCCAGTCCGGCGAAGAGGGGCACGGCCCCGTTGATCATCCCTGCGATGCCGGAGGCCACCCACTGCTGTGCGATGGGAAAGAGGAGGAGCGGGATTGCCATCCACACCAGGGACAGGACGATGACGCGCGGCCAATCCGCTCGGTCGATGGGTCGGCGGCTGGCGGGGGCAAGGGAGAGGGCCAGGGCGCCCAGGACCAGCCGTCCCCAGGACACGACGGGAGGGGCGAACACCTCCACGCCCTCGGCTATGAGCACGAACGACGAGCCCCAAATCAGTGCCGCCGTGGCCAGCAATCCCCAGTCGGCCAGGCCGAACGCCTGCGGCCGGGTTCCCGGAGCAGTGGACAGGACTCTGTGGAAACGCGCCATTGGGCGTGGAGGCTACCCGGATGGTGCCTGATCCAAGTGGGAGCCCCGCGGCTCGATGCGGACTCGCCAGAGGCTGCTGGTGCCGAGGGATAGCGCGACGACCAGGAGCACGGTGGAGGCCCCGATGTACACGGCCGAGACGCCGAAAGCCTGACCGAGCGCTCCGCCGACGGTCGCCCCGACCGGCAGGAGGGCCCAGGCCAGGGTGCGCGAGGCCGCGGTGACCCGTCCCAACAGATGCTGTGGCGGGATCTGCTGGCGCAGCGTGGTGAAGGCCACGTTGGCGAAGGAGACTCCGGCGACCGAGAGTCCGGCCGGGAACACCGAAGCGACGGTCGATGCGACCGGAGACAACTGGGCGATGGCGGGAGCGGTGACGCTGAGGGCGAAGAAGCCGGCTCCGAGGAAGAACAAGCCGATGACGAACACCCTGCCCAGTCCGAACCGGCGGGCCAGCACGGGCGCCGCGGCAAGGCCGAGGGCGCCGAGCAAGGCGTGGCCTCCGAAGAACCAGCCGATGAGGCGGCCGGGGATGTCGAGGCGATCTTCAGCGAGCGCCACCAGCAAGGCTTCCATCGGTGCGAACGTGAGATTGAAGGCCATGGCGGCGCCGGTGGCGACTCGCAGGTGAGGCTGGCGCCACAGGTAGGCGATGCCGACGCGGAAGGATCGAAGCCACGGCAGATGCTCGAGACGAGGCCGGGGGTACACCTCGCGCAGCGCGACCACGAAGATGGCCGAGGCGCAGAAGGTGGCCGCGTTGAGGCCGAAAGCAGCCTGGAACCCCCCGGCCCGGGCCGCGAGGACGCCGGCGAGCAGAGGACCCAGCGTCCAGGCGCTGGTGCGGATCACCTGGAGGCTCGTGTTCACTCCCACCAGTGCCTCCCGCGGCAGCAGGGAGGGTATCCATGCCTGGAACCCGGAGTCGAATGCCACCGCCATGCTTCCGGCCAGGAAGGCCACCGCAAAGACCATCCAGACGCGCGGCTCTCCTGAGGCGGCGGCGGCGGCCAGGGCGGCGAAGGCGGCGGCTCGGCCGAGATCGGCGATGATGAGGGCTCGCCTGATAGGGACGCGGTCGAGAACCACCCCGACCGCAAACCCGAAGAGCACGGTGGGCAGCGTCTCGAACGCGGTGGTCAGGCCCAGGTCGAGGGAGGAGCCGGACACGTGGTAGACGAAGAGTGGAAGGGCCAGGAGCGCGACGTAGTCGCCCAGAAGTGTCACCGCCTGTCCGGCGAGGATCAGAACGGTGTTCTTGCGCACCCGGCGCGGCGAGGTCATGCGCGGCGAGCATACCGAAGCCGCAAGCGGCTGCCATGCAGCACCGTGCGGAGTCCGTACGATGGCATGACCGTGGCTGCCGAGCTTCTCATCGTGCCGATCGCCCGGGTGCTGGTGCCCGGCACCCGAATGTCGCTGCGTAGGTCGCGTGGTGACCTCCGGCCGGGACTCTCGATGGTGGTGATTCTGCGCTCGGAGGACCCTTCACCCCATGAGGTGGGCACGCTGGCTCGCGTCTTGGGAGTGAGGGCCCTCGATGGCGGCGACGCCATGATTCGGCTGCACGGACAGCATCTGGTGCGGGTCCCGCCGGGGGCATCGGCGGGTGGCGAGACGCGGGCGGAGGTCATCGAAGTCGACGAAGTTGGCCCCGGTGTCCCGGTGGCCCTCGATGCCGTCGAGAGAGCACTGTCGCGGTACATGGCCGTCAGAGCGGAAGCAGGTTTCGGTGGCGACGTGTACCGGCGGCTCAGCAAGGACCCGGTGGTTGCATCACATGAGGTAGCCTCTCATTTGCAGATCAGTTGGCCCGAGCTTCAAGAGCTTCTTGAGGCAGGAGACGCCTCGCGGCGTCTGAAGAAAGGGCTAGAGGTTATGGAGCGAGAGACGGAGCTGCTCCGGCGGCTCCTGGCGTCGGAAGGGTCGTAGTGGCGAGAGTCAAGGAGCTCCCCGAGCTCGTCGGCGAGTTCGTCGACTTGGCGAAGCGGTACGTCAAGGAACAGACGGTGGAGCCGGCGAAACGGCTGGGCCGCCTGGCCGGGCTGGGTTTCGCCGCTTCATTGATCTTTGTGCTCGCCGCCTTGTTCATCGCGGTGGCCGCGATGCGGGTCATCGTCGGGTTTCTTCCCGACGGCGCCGTTTGGAGTGGCTTCGGCTACGTCATCGCCGCCATCGGCGTGTTCGCGGCAGCCGGGTTCATCATGTGGAGGGCGGTCAAGTGAGCGTGGAAAGAGCCGACCTCGAGGCGAAGCTGCGCGAGATACGGGAGATCGTCGATGAGACCAAGGGTGCGGCTCGCGCCGGCGTAGTTGCTGCGGTGGGCGCGGTGGGGATCGCGTTGCTCGTCTACCTGCTCGGTCGCCGTAAGGGCAAGAAGGGCAAGGCGCGAGTCGAGGTGTATCGCCTCGGCTAGGAGCCGGGGGTATCCCTAGTCGTCGGGCTCGACCAGCCGGACGCGGAGCGCCTCGCCTTTCTTGAGCGTCTTCGAGTAGACGAGTACACGCTTGGGTCGGCGCCGCAGCCACCCGACCGCCAGCAGCGTCGCCCCCAGTCCGGCCAGGGCCGCGCTGCCGGAGCGCGCTCCTCGGGCCAAGGCTCGGGCTCCGCTGCTGACGAGATTCATGGGCCCGATGATAGAGGCGCGGCCTAGAGTGTCGGCGTGTTCCGCAATCGCCGGCGCATGGTCAGGATTCTGGTCGTTGTGGTCAGCGCCGCCCTCGTGCTCTCGATCGTTCTGCCGTTCACCCTCGCGGGACGGTGATGGGCGCCTTCGCTGCGGGGGAGCCCTGTCTCTTCATCGATGGGAAGGGGCGGCACTACCTCGTCGATCTCGAGCCCGACGGACGATTCCAGTACCACGCCGGTTCGCTCTCGCACGGCGATGTGATCGGCTGCGAGGAAGGCTCCGTGTTCCGCACGTCGGCGGGCGGCCGGCTGGTGGCGCTGCGTCCGCGCCTGGCCGACTACATCCTGTCCATGCGGCGCGGCGCCCAGGTGATCTACCCCAAGGACATCGGCCCCATGCTGCACTGGGGCGACATCGGTCCGGGCATGACGGTCTTGGAAGCAGGCACCGGCTCCGGTGCCCTGACCTCGGCGCTGGTGCGGGCCGTCGGTCCGGATGGGCTCGTCGTGAGCGTCGACGAGCGTGAGGATCACGCCGCGGTGGCCCGCGCTGTGATCACGCGCTTCTTCGGGTGCCTCCCGCCGAACCTCGACCTGCGCGTGGGTATGGTGGAGGATCTGGTCGAGAGCGTGGCGCCCGAACGGCTCGTGCTCGACGTGCCGGAGCCGTGGCACGTGGTCGCTCCCGCGGCGAACGGGCTTCAATTGGGTGGGGTCTTGACCGCCTATTTGCCGACGGTCCCGCAGGTCCAGCGTCTCCACCAGGAGCTGCGGCACGCCAAATGCTTCGCCGACATCGGTGCCTTCGAAGTGCTGCTGCGCGAGTGGGTGGCGGAGGGGCGCTCGGTGCGGCCTTCTCACCGCATGATCGGGCACACCGGATTCATCAACGTCGCCCGCAAGATCAGGCCCGAAGCCTGACGCGCCCGACCCCGCTCTTCCGGCGGGGTCGGCGGCTTTGGTGGTGCTACTCCTCCATGAAGATGCACTCGCCGGGGCATTCCTCCGCCGCCTCGACAACGGCGTCCACGAGGGTGGCGGGGACCTCCGCCAGGCCCTGGGCACCCTGGGAGTTGCCCTCGGACTCCGCGTAGATCTTCTCGCCCTCGCGCACGTAGGCGAGGCCGTCGTCGAGAAGCACGAACACGTCGGGAGCGATCTCCTCACAGAGGCCATCGCCGGTACATAGGTCTTGGTCGATCCAAACCTTCATCTCAGTGAACTCCGAGTCTGTCGGCCGGGTCTCGATTGTAACGAGCGGGACCCATTCCACAAGCAACCGGGTGATCGGTCCAGAGAAAGCCCCGCCGTATACTTCGCTTCTCGTCGTCGAGGATCTGCATGCCCGAACCGCAGCGCTCCGTCGAGGAGCTCCAGCAGACCATCAAGATGCTCGAAGAGGAGATCGGCGTCCTCCGGCGCCGCCTCCAGGATGCGCCGCGTCGTATCCGTGTGCTCGAGGAACGACTCATCGAATCGAAGGGGCGGCTCACCCAGGCGGTGTCGCAGAACGACCGGCTCTCCGCGGCACTCGAAGAGACTCGTGAACAGCTCGCCGTTCTCCGCAGCGAGGTGGAGAGGCTCACCGCCCCGCCCAACAGCTTCGGCGTCGTCGAGCAGCTCAACGTGGACGGGACGATCGACGTGATCGCGGGCGGGCGCAAGTTGCGGGTGAGCGTTGAGCCGTCTATCGAGGTCAAGGAGCTGGAACGGGGGCAGGAAGTCCTACTC
>Ga0315554_1001419_pt1 | contig 14139 bp, 9 predicted proteins | sample SalMarSW160370MG_FD_202114 | JGI IMG/M metagenome (GOLD analysis project Ga0315554, IMG submission 202114) | Salt marsh sediment microbial communities from the Plum Island Ecosystem LTER, Massachusetts, United States - Salt Marsh Sediment SW1603-70 ... | reverse complement strand
ATCCCCGAAGACCTGCAGCGAGAGGTCGAAAGCTTCCGAAAATCGATCAATCTGACCATGCAAACTCGTTTTCGAATCGGCGCCATCAGCATGGTACTCGCCGGCGGGCTTGCGCTCGTTTCCATGATCTTCAGCTAAATGACGCGGCTTGGCGAATAAAATGCGATCCGAATGCCGAATCCCACCTTAAGGTCGCGTTGGAATTCTTTTTTCCAAGCCGGATCGAGACCTCGATGCGGCAGGAAGATCCCAGCGCATGACGGCAAGGTAGCCCACGACAGTTCCCACGAAGTGCAGCAGCTTTCCGAAGAGACGGGCCAGTTTAAAATGTTGGGGCATTTTAGCGGAGTCTCGGACTTCCCGGAATCCGAAGCGAGAATAAAAAGGAATCAAGCCGGACCGGCAAGTCAACCACAAAGGTGAATTCGAACACTGCTGTAGATGTTCGACCAGCGCCCTGGCCACGCCGCGCCCTCTCCAGGCAGGGACCACCACGAGAGAGGCCAATTCCTTCGCACCACCGCCGTGCGTCTTCACTTGAACACAGCCCAGCATGCGGCCGCCGCTATCTTCGGCGATCAAGAAACGCCTCCAGTTCAACCCTAACGGATTGAGCCGCTCGCTGCGCACCAAGCGCTTGATCTTGGAGGAGTCAGCTGCGCTGGCAGGCCGGATCGTCTTCATTTCGAGGTCACCAATCATGGATTACCATAGTATGCAAGCGCGTTTCAAAGAACCAACACATTTCTTGAGTAATGAACAAAGATATCCTATTCCGCGAGCAGGTCTTCGAGTATCGAGCGGACTTTTTGTGGGTTCGCCTTACCCTTCGTCTCTCGCATGATCTGGCCCACAAACCAACCCAGGATCGTCGTTTTTCCGTCCCTGTACGTTTTTGCCTGCTCCGGATTTTCGGCAACGATCTTTGCGGCCATCTCACGCAGAACGTCTTCATCGGAGACCTGCGCCAATCCCAGGTCCGCGACAAGCTGCTCGGGAGATTGCCCGCTTTGCTCGACTTTCATGAGCAGGTCCTTGCCGGTGTTCGTCGTGATCCCTTTCTCCTGCACCATCTGGATGATTTTGGCCAGGTGAGCGGGGTGCAGTTTCAATTCAGCAGGAGAGACGCCAAGCTCCCGGATCATGCGCTGTACGTCGTTGATCAGCCAATTGGAGACTGTCTTTGCGTCGTCTCCGACGATGGAAACCACCTCTTCAAAATACTCGGAAAGACTGCGTTCTTCTGTGAGGATTTCTGCATCGTACAAGGGGAGGTTGTATTGTTCGACGAAGCGTTCGCGCCGCGCAAGAGGAAGTTCCGGAAGGCGAGCCAGGATTTCGGCCAGCCATTCATCGCCGAGGACGATGGGCAGCAGATCGGGTTCCCTAAAATAGCGGTAATCCGCCTCACTCTCTTTGGAACGCATCTTCCGCAGCGTTCCACCGTCCTCGTCCCACTGCAACGTCCAGGTTTCGATCGTGTGGCCGGCAGAAACCTCACGGATTTGCCGTTCGATTTCAGTTTCCACCGCCATGCGGGCGTTTTCGATCGAATTGACGTTCTTGATTTCCGTCTTGGGATTGAGGACCTCGCTGCCTTTTATGCGGATGGAGACGTTCGCATCGCAGCGCAGTTGGCCGCGCTCCATGTCGCCCTCCGAGATGCCCAACCAGCGCAGCAGCTGCCGCAGACGGATCAAATACTGCGCGACCTCGTCCGCCGTACGCAAGTCCGGCCCCGTGACCATTTCGACCAGCGGTACGCCGCAGCGATTGAAATCGATCAGCCGCCGATCGTTCTGGTATATCGTCTTCCCGGCGTCTTCCTCGATGTGCAGCTTTTCGATCGTCACCAGGCGAGTGCCGCCGTCCGGAAGCGGAAGCTGCAGAAATCCACCGCGCGCAAGCGGCTCGTCGTATTGGCTGATCTGATATCCCTTCGGCAAATCCGGGTAGAAATAGTTTTTTCGCGCGAAATACGAAAGCGGCTGTATCGAATCGGCCTGCATGGCCGCGGCCAACAACACACCCTTTTCAACGACGGCACGATTGAGAACCGGCAGCACCCCGGGCAGTCCGGTGCAGACCGGGCAGATGTTCGTGTTCGCCTCATCGTCCCAAGAATCCGCCTTGCACCCACAAAAAATCTTGCTCTGGGTGTTCAGTTGGATATGGGTTTCGAGGCCGATTACCGCTTCGTATTCCGGCACGATGCGCCTTTTTATCCCTCGACGATCGTTATCGATTCGATCCGATCTTCCGTGGTGAGGCGTTCGACCACATCCAGGCCCTCGGTGACGTAGCCGAAGACCGGATACATCTCATTCATGGTGGGAATGGCCACCATGGTTATGTAAAACTGGCTGCCGCTGACGGCGAGGATATCCTGGCGCAGGAAGAAACCCACCGCGCCGGGTGTGGTTTCCAGACCCGACTCAAACGGAAGCGTGTAGCCGATGTCGCTGTCCTGCGTGCCGCGCGGCGAGCCTGTGATCACCAGAAATCCCTGCTCGATGTAGGCAATCGGAAATTGATCCCAATACCCCAATTCCGCAAGAACGACGAAGTTGTTGACGCTTTCCGGCGCCTCCTGCGGATGAAGCTCGACGACGATCTCCCCCTGCGTTGTCCGGATCGAGGCGACGTACGATTTACTTACGTCGATCCTCATCCCCGGAGGGCCGGTGAAGAGGTCTTCGCGGGCCTCGACATCCAGCGCAGCGAGCGGTCTTCCCGCTTCCCACTGCGGTACGATGGGGATCGCCGTTTCCGTTGGCGCGGGCAACAGACTCTCCGATACCCGTTCGATCTCGACTTTTTTCAATCGGTCGCCCTCGAAATCCGGATTGGATATCGGATCGCGCGGCGTTAATGCCCGCGCCACGTCCATCCCCTCGACGACCTTGCCAAAAATGGTATGTAAACCATTTAAATGCGGTGTGGGACCGTAAGTGATGAAGAATTGACTTCCATTGGTGTCCGGTCCGGAATTCGCCATGGCCAGGTAACCCTCATCGTCGAAACGCAGATTGAAACTGATCTCATCCTGGAAGCTGTACCCCGGACCACCCGTCCCCGTTCCTTCGGGATCGCCACCCTGCGCCATGAAATCGGGAATCACGCGATGGAAGGTGGTGCCGTCGTAGTAACCTCGTTCCGCCAGAAAGATGAAGTTATTCACCGTTATAGGCGCCTCATCGGCGAAAAGTTGAATACGGATGTCACCCTTATCCGTCTTCAGCGTTGCGACGTAGATGGCCAAAGTGTCGATGCTCATTTCCGGGGGTTGATCCCACTGCAACGTCTTTTGCCCAACTAGTGAACAGGCGCTCATCGAGGCGAAGGAAAATACGAACAAACTCCGCATTACCCACGCCCGAATGGTTTCTCTATTCGTTTGAAACCGGTCCATACTGACCTCCAAGATCATGTGGCAATATCATTCGTACCTTGCATCACTGTGAGGTACCCCATTTGTAAATTCACTAATGCTCTCCACCTGTGGGAAAATCTACCCGCAAGTCAAAGCTCTTATTTCCAGTATCGATCACCTCGATTTGCAGGCACTCGATACATTCTACACTGGGAACCCTGTCCCCGAAGGTAACGCTCATTTCATTTCCCGGGTAATGTAAATCCAGCCAGGATTTAACGGTGTAATCCAGCAAGGATGAATTATTCAACGAGGGCAAGCCGCTAATCGTGAGCGTTGCTCCGCGGGGGAACTCAGGCACTTTATTGTCGAGTTCAGAAAAGAATAACCTTGAGACAGTGCCATTTCTTTCCCACTTATTCAGGTCTCGAAATATTGCGCTGTAGGCAAGAAGATATGCGAAGATCATGCCAACTACAGAAAGGAAGAACACGGATGTCAGTAGACCAGCACCATAGCGAACACGCATCGCTGGTTTCGCTTTTACTGGGATCTTTCGGATGAAGGTTGTGACACTGCGCAAGAGTAAGATCGCAAAAATAGTGGAGAACGCCGCAACAGAAAAGTAAAAGTTCCTCTTTGATCCAATAGATGTTACACAAAAAAGTACGAGTGAAAACAGTATCCACAGCATCATCATACGCATGATGCGGTCTTCCATATCTACACGGTCCTTCTCACGATCTAGACGCGTACCGAATGCAACGATTGCAAGGACACTGAAGATCGCGATACGATAGCACACTCCGATAACTGTGTCACGCATCCGAAGCAAATATTGTTCGAGCGGAGTGCGATCTCGTCCCTCCATAACCTTGAGAAGAATATCCCATCCATGGCCATAGTATGTATCTTCAATGATATTTCCGAAGAAGTGTGCGATAAGGGGATAGGAAAGAATGGCAAGAATCGAAATACATAATAGACCGAGCAGGAAAAAAGTGAATGCTTTCGAAATTGGATTCCTTCTTGTACCAATCCACATCATTACAGCGTCGCGCAGGTAATATAGAATTGCGAGCGAACATAGAATTAGCAACGCGGATAAGACAAGTTGATTATTGCTGGGATGTATAGAATATATACGTTTTAACTGCGTCAATATCAAATATCCGGGGTCGACCAAAGCGGTAAAGAAATTGATGATGATATTTTTCGCAGTATGCAGGATATCACCTATCGAAGACGATGAAACGATCCCGACGCCATCCAGGGCAATCGTTCTCCACACCATCATCAGCAATGCGGCGAGAATGAATGGAATACTCAACCGCAGCGCGTACCGGATCCTGTCCCTCATTGATCCTTCATTGGATGATGCGAAAAGCAGAAAGTAAGAAAAAAGATAAAAGGGTGACAGAAAACCCACCTCTTTCGCGGCCATTGCGAAGCAAGAAAACAAAACAGCAAACCGCATGTACCAAGCATTCTTCTCTGTTCTCGACTGCATGAATGAAACGACAAGTCGTAGGGACATCAAACTGAATAATGCGGCAAGCAAATCCTGTCTATGTGAGATGACGGACACATTTTGAGCAAGCACAGGATGGATGGTGAAGAGCAAGGCACCCAGAATCGCGACACCCGAATAACCACCACTGATCTCATCGACAATCCAATAAAGTAAACACGCGCATAAAACATGTAAGAGCAAATTCGTAAGATGATATCCCCACGGATTCAAACCCCATAATGCATAGTCGATTGAAAACGAGAGTGTTGAGATCGGACGGAAATATTGGTAGCGATCTGCGAACGAGGTGCCGCCCATCATGGGTTGCGAGAAAATTCGAAGCAAGTCGTCTGACGATTTAATCCGACTCGTGTCGATCAATGTCAATGTATCTGTTCCAGTAAAGTAGAGATCGAAAATATCCCGATATGCGAGTAAACCAACGAGGAGAATTACAAAGAAAATGAATATTCGAACATTGGATCGATTGGCGGCGAATTTGGCAGATAGCAAACCCCGTCTCATACGGATCTCGTAATCGGATATATCGAATAATGATTGGCAAATCGACTCACGAGAAGACTTCCTTGATTACTAATCAGTGGACAATGTTGGTAACATCGGTGAACTGATAGGGATCGCTACGCGGACTGAAGTAATTCAAATCTTCTCTCAGTTCCATCTGTTGCCCAAAAGCACATTGGAACATAATGGCAAAGGAATTAACCGGGGTAATCGAAGGGTAGAGTGCATCCGCACAACTCTCCGGCAGAAGGTATACGGACAATATTGACATCCTTTCGATGAGCGCCTCATTGCTCGGCGAATTCCAATACATCCGGATTCCAGGTCCATGGTCAGCCTGGAGAAAAATAATGGGTTGATGTTCCGAATGGGAAAGGATCGCCTCGATGACTTCAAGAATCCTGTACGAGATATATTGAGCTTGATCTCGATAAAGGGCTATTTCCGTTTCGACGGATTCGCGCGGGCCCGTGCCGTCGGCCCATGTGAATGCCTCGGTGCTTGTGAGTATCTCTCCATTCGGTCCGAAAACATATGGATGGTGGGGTGAAATGATATGCGCAAAAACAAATTTTGGACCTGGCAAGGTCGGCACTTGTTCAAGATATTCAAATTGCGAGAGGACCCAATAATGATGGGCGAGATATGGCGCTTCAAGATTCTTAAATATTGAATTGCCATCGCGAACACTCAGATCGATAAGCCCTAACAATGCCGTTGTGCGAATGAAGATGGATTCAAAAGCATTGATTCGCCCAGCCTCTCGATAACGGTCGAGTTCGGAGATTTGTGGTTTGAAATAGACATCTGCATCTTCGATTTCAGTCGGCTGCCAACTACTTGCTAAAGCGACGACAGTGTATCCATGCTGCTCTACTATATTTCTCACCTTGCTGTGTGCGATGCCATCAATCATGGCGATCGGATAATCATCTGCTTTCATTGCTCCAAATTCGTCAAGTAAATGCTTCATGTTTAAGGAAGAATTCAACGACAAAGCTGTGAGGGAGTAATTACTCGTCGCTTGATCGGCAACATAAAAACCTCTCTCACGTAATTGCTGCAGAAAGTACGAATTATCGTAGCCAAAATCCTCCTGCAAAATATCTGAACGTAGATAAGCATCGAGGATGATGTAATAAATATCAGGCTTGTACTTCAATTTCGAAAAAGCTTCGTCATCCTGCGGAATCGTTTCTAGCGGAATGGCATCGCTCTTCGTGAAGAATGGGACTTCATGCATGACCAGTGTGTAAGCCGGAGATATCAGCGACAATAAGGATACCAAAACAAGTATTTTTGAGAGAGAGACAACATTTCTTATTCTCTTAACGATGTACCAAGAGCCGATCAAAAAAAGCAGCACAAACATCGGTAAAAGAAATCGATGCCGACCAATTAAAATCCCAGCTATTCGAGTCTCCTTCAACATCATGTACACATGGCCATATGAAAAGAATAGAATCAAAATTATCGATGCCAATGCAGCACCTTTATACCAATCCCGAAACACGACGCGGAATATTACAATAAGCAGGAGTGCGCCCAAGATAGACAATACAAGGGAACGATTTGCCTGAGAAAAAGGGATTTGTTGGATGTTTTGAGAAAGGAAAGCTAAAACGGGAAAGCTGGCAAAGAAAATCGGATGCATCAAGGAAAACTTCCGGATAAAGTTCTCTTTTCGCCCCAGATCAGTATCGTCACCCCCACTATAGCGCGTATTTTCCTTATTCATGTTATCACCTGATAGCTAGTAAAATTGCTATATTTTACGGTGGCTCTGAGATAGACTTTCGTATTATTAACCCCGGAATGAGTAATCCCCGAGGACAATCACATGCCTGCGTTATCCGGTATCGATGATTTCGAGATAATAACCGCTTGCCACAAGACTTTTCCACTTCAATTCTTTATAAACTGCATAGAAGGATGAAGTGTATCACATGTTACGGAGTAAATCCGGCCTCTCGAGTCTCCAATCTTCGTCCGCCGTAGCCATTTCGTACGCCCGGCCGATACGCAGCAGCTTTGCCTCGTTGAAATCCGCGCCGAGGAATTGAATGCCGATCGGCAATCCCTGCGAATCGAAACCGGCCGGGAGGGAGAGTCCAGGGATACCCGCCAGATTTGCCGGGACGGTCAGCAAATCCGCATACTGCATCAATACCGAATCCCCGTACACGGCGCCCAATTCGAACGCCGTCGTCGGAGTCGTGGCCGTGAGCAAAGCATCCAGGGCATATTCGCCCTGCGGGTCGAAAATGCTGTCGAAATCGCTGCGGATCAGCGTGCGCACCCGCAGCGCCTTGTCGTAATATCCCTTTTCGTACTGTTCCGCCGATACATACATGCCCATCAGGATACGCAACTTTGGTTGAGGGCCAAACCCTTGGCCGCGGCTGCGTCGATACAATTCGTGTAAATCTGCGACGGGCTGTGTGTAGCGGTAGCCGTATTTCACGCCGTCGTAGCGATGCAGGTTCGAAGCGGCTTCTACTCGAGATACAACGAAGTACACGGGTATTCCATAACGAGTGTTCGGCAGAGGCACATCTTCAACGATCTCCGCGCCCATCTCCGCCAACATCTCCGCCGCGCCTCGAACAGCCGCTTCGATTTCAGATGCGATCGGCCGCTCGAGCAACTTTCCGGACCCTGGATCGGGATACTTCAGGCGGAAGTAATCCGGCGAAATCCCAATCCGCAATCCCTTCACACCATCCTCAAGTCCTTCCAGATGATCGGGAACCGGGGTGCGAACTGCCGTGGCATCATGCTCATCTTTCCCAGCAATGACGTTCATCATGATTGCTGCGTCGCGAACGTCTCGCGTGACCGGGCCAGGGCAATCAAGCGATGAGGCAAAAGCGATCAAACCGTAGCGCGAAACGCGTCCGTAAGTGGGTTTCAAACCCACAACGCCACAAAAAGCGGCCGGCTGCCGAATCGAACCGGCCGTGTCGGTGCCCAACGAGATTACGGCTTCGCCCGCAGCGACAGCCGCCGCGCTTCCACCCGAAGAGCCGCCAGGCACCCGTTTGGGATCCCAGGGATTTCTCGGGGAAGGTTGAAATGCGGAAGATTCGTTCGACGAGCCGAAGGTAAATTCATCCAGATTGACTTTGCCCAGAGTGAGCGCGCCGACAGCTTCCAACCGCTCCACCGGAGTAGCGCTGTAGGGGGCCACGAAATTTTCCAGGATCTTCGAGCCTGCGGTTGAAGGCGTGCCCTTCACGCAAAAGATATCTTTGACGGCCAGGGGAATCCCGGCCAGCGGGCCGGGGTCTTCACCTTTCTCCAAGGCGCGATCGATGCCCTCTGCCTGCAAACGGGCGCGCTCTTCCGTCAACGTGATGTAGGCGTGAATTTTCTCGCCGTCGTAAGATTCCTGCGGATGCGTGCAAGTCGTCGGAGAGGGTCCCTCCACGGCGCGGATGCGATTCAGCGCGGCATCGAGAATTTCCATGGCGGTACATTCACCGCCTTTCACCTTGCGCACGAGCTGATGCGCCGTTAAATCGCAAAGCGAAACGGTCATGTTATCTCCTCGTGCGGGATGTCGGGCACGACGATCGAACGCCCCTCGACTTCCGGAGCTTGCGCTAATATGTCGTCGGCCGCACCGGACGGCTCAATGTGGTCTTGGCGCAGCGGCAAACGCATGGCGGGAGAATAAGGAACGCCGTGGGACGTTATCGGGACTTCCGCAGCGACGTCGATGGCATCGAGTTCTCGAATGGCTTTGAGTTGGCCGTTCAATTCACGGCGCAAGTAGGCAGCCTCTTCGTCCTCCAGATGGAATGCGGCCAAATCGACGAGATGACGGAATATCGCTTCGCTGATCTCGTCCAAGGCTCGGCTTTCTGATTCCTGTGGCAAGGTGACCTCCGCTGCGAACATTGTACCCGCTGCTTAAACCGCGGTCAAAGCACCATGCTATAATCGCTGCGCATACGATCCATCAAGGAGAGCAACGAATGGTAGCTGCCGCATCCCCGGAACAAGAGATGAACCTTTCGCTCAGCGCCGAACACCAGATGATTCGCCGGGCTGCGCGCGATTTTGCCCAAAATGAGATCGCGCCCATCGCGGCTGAATTCGACGAAAGCGGCGAATTCCCGTTCGAAACCGTCCGCAAGATGGGTGAAATGGGTTTCATGGGAATCGAAATCGCCGAGGAGTACGGCGGCGCGGGCATGGATACCATCGCCTACGTGTTGGCGCTGGAAGAAATTAGCAAAGCCGATGCAGCGCACGGAACGATCATGTCGGTCAACAACTCATTGTATTGTTACGGCATCGAACGCTTCGGGACGGAAGAGCAAAAGCAGAAATACCTCGTTCCCGTCGCCTCCGGTGCAGCGATCGGCGCGTATTCACTCACCGAACCCATGTCCGGCTCGGATGCGGCAACGATGCGCTCGCGCGCCGTCCGCCAGGGAGATGTCTACCTGCTCAATGGGAGGAAATCGTGGGTCAGCAGCGCACCCAAGGCAAACTTCTTCGTCGTCTTCATGATGACCGAACCTGAAAAAGGCCACAAAGGGGTCAGCGCCTTTCTGGTCGATCCCCTGGAAGACGGATTCAGCCTGGGAAAGACCGAACCCAAGTTGGGCATACGCGCCTCCGCCACCAGTGAAATCCTCTTCGAGAACTACGGCTGTCCGCTGGCAAACCGCCTTGGTGAAGAAGGTGATGGATTTAAAATCGCCATGGCCGTCCTTGATGCAGGACGCATCGGCATCGCCGCCCAGGCGTTGGGCATCGCTGAAGCCGCATACGCAGCCAGCATCGAATATGCCAGAGAACGTGAAGCATTCGGGAAGAAAATCGGCCAATTCGAAGGAATCAGTTTCAAAATCGCCGACATGAAGACCCGCATCGAAGCCAGCAGGCTGTTGATCTACCAGGCCGCACTGGCCAAACAGCTCGCCAAGGAAACGGGGAACCGCTACACGCTGGAAGCCTCGATGGCGAAGCTGTTCACCTCGGAGACGGCCATGTTCTGCGCACACGCCGCGGTGCAAATTCACGCCGGTATGGGGTATTCGAAGGAATTGCCCGTCGAACGTTATTTCCGTGACGCCAAGATCACCGAAATATACGAAGGCACCAGTGAAATACAACGCCTGGTCATATCGAGGAACGAGCTGCAGCTACGCTGAATCCGCTTCGCGGCGTGAAACCGTCCATATGCGAGGCGGCCTTTCGTAAGAGATTTCACCCTGCACTCCAACAAAACTCATCCAACCCACTCCACGAGCAGCCCCTGAAAGTTGGGAACTTTCAACGAAACCGAGAAAACCGTACAATATCCAGCGGATGGGGATCTCAGAATCGGCGGACGGAGATGCCGGCATTCACGATTTCATCGATTCTCTGGAGGGAGATATGACGGAAAATCACGACCAAAATCATCCCGAGCGAGGATCATCCGCATCCCTGGAAAGCACGCTGCTGATGATCGGCGGGTTGCTGATCGTCTTCCTGGGTCAATATCTGGCGCAGCTCAGCCCGCACAAGCTCATCACCACAACGTTGCTGGCCGTCGGTGCTTTCGGCTTCCTCATCGGCGTCCTCGCTTCGAACTCCGCAGCCACTGCAACGATGCTGCAGAAATCGCTCGGAAAGCCCGCATCACGTTTGGGCGTCTCGAAGGGTCAGGTGCTCTTGTTGATCTTCGGTTTTTCGCTCTCCCTGGCATCCCGGGCGGCGGCCGGCAATTCCCTCCAGGCCCACTCGCCCTGGCACGTTTTGATCTGGATCGTCGGCTGTCTCGCGGTCCTTGCGGGCTGCTGGCGGGGTTCGTTGAAGGAATCCATGCGGGACATCGACCGCCGGGATTGGATCCTGGTTGGCGTTCTGGCAGCGGTCGCCCTCGCCGCGCGGCTCATCCAACTCGACCAGGTTCCCTACACGGTCAGCGGCGACGAAGGCTCGGTCGGGCTGATGGCCTGGGATTACGAAACCAGCGTGCGGAACAACTATTTCATCATGGGCTGGTTCTCGTTTCCCGCGCTGCAGTTCTGGCCGGCGTCGCTCATGCAAGAGATCTTTGGACGCAGCGTGCTGGCCATGCGTATCCCCTCCGCAATCGGAGGTGCACTTTCGGTGTTGGCCGTGTATTGGAGCGCGCGTTTGATGTTCGGCCGCCTTACGGGAGTCATCGCCGCACTGTTCCTCGCCTTCTTCCATTACCATTTACTTTTCAGCCGCATCGCGCTCACCAACGTTTGGGACGGTTTCTTTCTCATGCTGATGATCGTTTCGCTTTGGTCGGCCTGGCAGGAAAACCGGCGCCTCGCCTTCCTCAGCGCCGGACTCGCCATCGGCCTGGGACAGTTCTTCTATACCACGGCGCACTTGCTGCCGGCTTACGCGCTCCTCTGGCTGCTGATCCTGTACAAATCCCGACCGAAAACAGGTCGCCTGCCAGGAATCACATGCACGATCCTGGTCACAGCGGTCGTCGTTCTGCCGCTCGCTCTCTTCTACTTCCAGAATCCCAACGAACTGTCGGCGCCGCTCAACCGTGTCTCGATCTTGAAAGGGGATTGGATCCGCGACACTTCGCTGACCACAGGCGATTCGGTTTTCATGATCTTCGCCAAGCAGTTCTGGCAAACCATTCAGGGATTTACCGCCAGTCCAATACTGGGCGTTTACAGCCCAGGACGGCCGATGCTGCTCGTGCTGCCAGCCACCCTGTTCATCGCCGGATTGATTCTCACCCTGCTGCGCATCAAGCAGCCGCAGTACAACATTCTCTTGATTGCCCTCGTCGGGCCCGTTCTCGCTTCGACGTTCAGCGTCGGACCGCCCAACGCACAACGGCTGCTGCTTGCCGCGCCCATCGTTGCCATAGTCATCGCCTTGCCGCTGCAAGAAATCCATCAACAAATCAACGCCGCCAGAACGCAGTACCATTCCATCTACGCTGCAGCGGCGATTGTCTTCATGCTGCTTATCGGTTATTTCGAAGTGCGCTTTTTTCAGCAAGCGATGGCGGAAGGACGGTACTCCGATTCAAAGAGCCGCATCGCCCGCGAAATCGGTGAAACGCTCCGTCAACAAGGGAAGGATTTGGCCGTGTATTTCCTCGGCCAACCCGTGATGGGCTACAACACGCTGCCCTGCCTGCCCTACATCGCCGCCAACGCCACCGGTCACGACATGTCCTGGCCGATCGATTGGACGCAATATCCAGAGCTGGGTGGAAGTCCAGCCGCTTTCGTGATTCTGGCGCAAAACGCCGAGGCACTGCCGGAAATCGAGGGTAAATTTCCGCTGGGCACGACGATCGTCGGACGGGATGAGTCAGGTCAGCCAACGTATTACATCCGGCTGCTTCAAACCTCACCCGATAATTGATATCCATCCATGCGCGGTAAAGTCTCCTGACTTCGGGAGTGACTGAAATTGTGTACTCGAATGATCGCCCAGGACTCAAAATTCAATGAAAGCATTCGACGTTTCGGCGCACGTTTGAAAGAAATCCCCCGTGCACGCATCTTACTGCCGCACAAATGGAAGTGGGACAGCAAACTCTTCGCCATTGCGCTGCTGCTCTATGCACTCACGCGCTCGATCGCAATAGAGGACTTCCCCATCTACTTCTTCACGGATGAAGCGGCGCAAACCGTTCTCGCCGAAGATCTGGTGGACAACGATTTTCGCGACGCTGATGGTACGCTGCTGCCTACCTATTTCGAAAACAACTACCTTTACAATCTCAGTCTTTCCGTTTACGTGCAGGTGATTCCCTACATGCTTTTCGGCAAGTCGGTGTTCGTCACCCGGGCCGCGTCTGCACTGATCTCGATGCTGGCCGCCGTCGCCGTTGCGTTGATGCTGCGCGACGTCTTCCGCAGGCGCTTCTGGTGGGCGGGGGTTCTTACGCTTTCGATAACACCGGCGTGGTTCTTACACTCGCGCACGGCGTTCGAAACGGCCATTTTCGTCAGCATGTACGCGCTGATGCTGCTTTTTTACATGCGCTATCGCGGCGATTCCCCTGCCAACCTTTACCCGACCATTCTCTTCGCCGGATTGGCGTTTTACAGCTACAGCGGCGGGCAGTTGATCATCGCCGGCACCGCGCTGCTGCTCTTCATCTCCGACTTCCGCTACCACTTCGAGCACAAACGCACGCTGCTGTTTGCCCTCGTTTTAGCGGTAATCCTCGCTTTACCATACGTTCGATTTCAACTCGACTACGAGGGCGAAACCTATTTCCACCTGCGCATGCTTGGCACCTACTGGCTGGAAGACCTGCCGTTTCGAGAGAAACTCAGCACCTTCGTCAAGACCTACCTTCAAGGGCTGAACCCCGCGTACTGGTATCTCCCCCAGGAGACCGATCTCAAACGCCACGTCATGCAGGGATACGGGCACATTCTCATCGCCACGCTGCCCTTTATGTTGATCGGCCTGATCGAAGCGTTCCGGAAGTTGCGCCAGAGTCATTACCGCACGCTGTTGATCGCCGCGATCTGCGCGCCGCTGGGCGCCTCCATCGTGGGGATCGGCATCACCCGCATTCTCTCCTTCGTGATCCCGGCCGCTATGCTGACGACGTTGGGGATCTCGCGAGTGGCAGACTGGCTTTCCCCTCGCATCTCCCATAAAGCGTTCGCGCTCGCAGCGATCCTGCTGCTCGGCGGCACGAATCTCTTCATGCTCTACGATTCAGTCATACACGGGTACACCTGGTACGATGATTACG
>Ga0315554_1001417_pt1 | contig 14143 bp, 14 predicted proteins | sample SalMarSW160370MG_FD_202114 | JGI IMG/M metagenome (GOLD analysis project Ga0315554, IMG submission 202114) | Salt marsh sediment microbial communities from the Plum Island Ecosystem LTER, Massachusetts, United States - Salt Marsh Sediment SW1603-70 ... | reverse complement strand
CAAACTTAAAGGTGATTGTAGGAGCAGCCGATACATACCGGGCTGCAGCCAATGAACAGCTGTATATTTGGGCGGAAAGAGCCGGTGTGGAAATTGTCCAAAATAAAAAAGGTTCTGATCCCTCCTCAGTCGCTTTTGATACAATAAAAAAGGCTGTTAACGAAAAATATGATGTCGTTTTAATAGATACGGCCGGACGTTTACATAATAAATCTCATTTAATGGAAGAACTTCAAAAAATAAAAAGAGTCTCTGCTAAAGTGCTCCCATATGCTCCCAATGAAACATTATTGGTCCTGGATGGTACCACCGGGCAAAATGCTATAATTCAAGCTCAAGAATTTTCTAAAGTAACCGATATTACCGGTTTAATTGTTACAAAGTTAGATGGTACTGCTAAAGGCGGAGTTATATTTCAAATTGCAGCGAAACAAAAAATCCCCGTAAAGTATATTGGTGTTGGTGAAGGTATTGATGATTTACAGACTTTTGATCCGAATTTATTTGTATCCGCTATTTTTGAAACTAATTAAGGGAGGAATTTTATGCTAATGAAAAAACCACGTCACCGGGTTTTCGATTATACTCCCAGGTTCTATAATCCTCAAACCGATAAAGATGAAAAAATAAAACGAAGATTGGGATTTACAAGAAAGACAAAAGCATTAAGGAAAAACCGAAACCCTTTATTTTGGTTGGTTATACTTGCATTTGTTATTTACTTGTACTTAAAATTTTCCGGTCTTGCATAAAAATATTTACTCATTCAAAAAGGGAATACGGCTGGTATTATACAAAGTTAAAAGGATGTGAATTTGTAGGATAATAGTAGTTTACATAATATACATTATCGGACAATTGTCCGCCTACAGTTGTAGAATATATTTTAACTTTTTGTTTTAACTGGACTTAAGAAAAGCATTTAACTTTTTATCTTCTCCGAATACTACGATGCGGTCTGACAATTTTAGACTATAATGCGGATCAGGAGTAACTATTTCCGGCTCACCTTTATTATCAAGAAATTCTTTTAAGTGTTTTATCATTAAAACTTCCAAACCAAAATTATTTCTTAACTTAAGTTCAGACAGGCTTTTACCTATGAAAGAATCCGGTAAAGAGACTTCCATTATTGAATAACCGGCTGCTATTTTTGTAGGAGTGCTCCTGTCGATAGTCTTCAATTCTTTGGCAAGACCGCTGGCAAGGTTTTCCTTTAATGTTTCCCTGTTATAAATTGAAATAACCTTTTGTCTTGTAACTGCTCCCAAAACTTTTAAAGGATCATTAGAATCAACAACAGGAAATTGATCCAGATTTAATTTTCCAAACAGTTTTAATACATAATCCAGATCATCACTTGTTTGTATAATTGTTATTGAAGGATTTGCTATATCTCTAGCTACAAGAATATTCTTAACTATTTCATATTCTGTAATTATAGGCCTCAATTCATTTTCCGTAATAATACCGGATAATTCTCCCTTCGAATTTATTGTATAGAATGAACTATTCGGACTGGCGACTAATTTTATAATTAAATCTGTTAAAGGCATTTCCTCATTAACAAGATCAATTTTTTCCAATTCAACATCACTTACGGCAATAGTTCTTAAAAGATTTGCTTCACGTCCCTCGGAAATTCTAAATCCTTCGGCTTCGAGATGTTTTACCTGGACTGATCCTCTTATAGCTATCTGAACAAACATTGTGCTTATAATTACCGCAAGCATCAACGGGAGAATAAAAGTATAATCCTGTGTCATTTCAAAAATTATTAAAATAGATGATATAGGAATTGTATTAGCTCCGCCGAGCATTGCCCCCATTCCAACCAGAATAAATTTAGTAGTATCTAAATTAAGACCCCAAACCGAATTAAATGTAAAAGCAAAAAGATATCCAAAGCATGCTCCCATAAAAAGTGAAGGAGCAAATAATCCTCCGAATCCTCCTGAACTTAAAATTAGCGGGACCAAAATAAATTTTAAAGCAAGTAAAATTAGCACAATCTGCCATGTTAATGAGCTCTTCAAAATCTCATTTATAGCAGCATAGCCAATACCGAAAATTTCCTTAAAAAAATATCCGCTTACTCCTACCATCAATCCTACAAAAACCATTACAGCCCATTGCGGAATTCTTTTTTTATATATCTTATTCCTGAATAAAATCTGTGTCCAATTCGCATACCGTATAAATAGAAAAGAAATTATTCCTGCCAACAAACCCAGAACTGCATACAGATAAAGGTAAGAATAATTCACTTTCTCTATATGGAAATGAAAAACGGATTCATTACCAAGAAAAAGTCTTGATACGGCACTGGCAGAAACGGTGGCTAAAATAAGAGCAGAAAAAGTTGGGGCATGAAAATCATTTAATAAAATAATTTCCAGGGCAAAAAAAACTCCTCCTAAAGGAGCATTAAAAACTGCGGCAATAGCAGCCCCGGCCCCGGCCGCAGTAAATATTCTTATTCGTTCTTCAGAAATTCTCAAAAGGCTGCTTAATTTACTGGCAAGTCCCCCGCCAAGTTGAGCTGCAGGACCCTCAGGCCCAACTGTACCCCCTGTACTTATACAAATTATTGGCGCAATTACATGGAAAAATGTTATCCTTAATGGAATAAATCCACCCCTTAAAGCGACTGCTTTAATTACATCAAGGATACCTTTATGTTTTGCCGTATCAGGTGCCGAAATAATCATTAAAGCCTGGGCAAGCATCCCTGCTGCGGGAATAAGAATTACGACAGCAGCTCCTAAGAAGAAAAAACCTTCCGTAGATTTACTAAAAAAAATTTCGTTAAAGTATTCTATTGCATTATGAAAAATCGTAGCACCTAATCCTACCACTATTCCGATTACAACAGAAATAACTGTAAATGTTGTATAATCGGCAACAAAAATTTTAGATGCTTTTTTCTGTAGTTCCCTTTTTAAATTACGTGATTTTATAAATAATCTTAAAAAAATTTTCTTTTGTTTTTCTTTCATTTTATTTTAATAAAGTGACAAAAATATTTTACGAAGTTCCGGTGCCATTAAATTTATTTTTTTTAATAATTTATCATAGTTAAGCTACGATATTCTCTCAGGTAATCATCTGAAAAAAGAAAGGTTTTTACTATAATTTATTTATAAATGAAGAAACCTTCTCCGGTTTTTCTGCCAAGTTTCTTTGCAGCAACCATTTTCTTAAGTAAAGGACAAGGACGATATTTAGAGTCATTATATCCGTTGTACAAAACTTCCATTATGGCAAGACAAACATCTAAACCAATAAAATCGGCAAGAGTCAATGGTCCCATGGGATGATTCATCCCCAATTTCATTACAGTATCGATATCTTCTGCAGAAGCAACACCTTCCATTAAAGCAAATACCGCTTCATTTATCATAGGCATTAAAATCCGGTTTGATATAAACCCGGGATAATCAAATACTTCAACCGGAGTTTTATCTAGTTTAATAGATAACTCTTTTATTGTATTATACGTTTCATTGCTTGTTGAATATCCTCTAATTATTTCAACCAATTTCATAACAGGGACAGGATTCATAAAATGCATTCCTATAAATTTGTCTTCCCTACCAGTTTGTGATAATTCAGTAATCGAAATAGATGAAGTATTTGAAGCAAAAATAGAATCAGGATTAATCATTTTGTGTAACTTATTGAATATATTAAATTTAGCTTCTTTATTTTCATAAATTGCTTCTATAACTAAATCAGATTCCGGAGGAGTAAATTCCACATCAATAATTTTATTAATCCTCGATAAAATTTCTTTTTTATTTGCCTCAGTGATTATTTCTTTCTTTATTTGCCTTTCAAGGTTTTTAGTAATAGTGGATATAGCCTTTTCAAGTAATTCCTTGTTCATCTCAACTAAATTGACATTATATCCCTTCATTGCAAAAACATGAGCTATACCATTCCCCATTGTTCCCCCGCCAATAACGGAAACATTTTTAATTTCCATATTTTCCAATCCTTTTTTAAGAATAATTTTTCACAATAAGAGCTGAAGCTTCACCGCCACCAATGCAAAGTGAAGCCAAACCAAACTTTGAATTTTGCTTTTTCATTTCATAAATCAACGTTGTTAATATTCGTGCTCCGCTTGCACCAATTGGATGACCAAGTGCTATAGCTCCGCCATTTACATTAATTTTAGTTGAATTCAATCCAAGTAATTTATTTACGGCAAGAGAAACTACTGCAAATGCTTCATTTATTTCAAAAAGGTCAATGTCATCTTTTGTCATTTTAGTCTTTTTTAATACTTTGGAAATTGCGTCTGCAGGGGCTGTTGTAAATTCTATTGGCGCCTTAGCTGCTGAACTTTGTGCAATAATTTCAACAAGTGGTTTTAAGTTAAGTTCTTTTGCCTTTTCTTCAGACATTATTAAGAGAGCGGCAGCGCCATCGTTTATACCGGATGCATTTGCGGCAGTAACAACACCTGTTTTATCGAAGACAGGTTTTAACGATGGAATCTTTTCAAACTTTACTTTTCCAGGTTCTTCATCAGAATCTACAATTATATCTCCTGTTTTAGACTTTATCGATACTTTTACAATTTCATCAATAAATTTGCCTTCTTTCTGAGCATTTAGTGCTTTTTTATATGAGTTGATTGCAAATTCATCAAGCTGTTCTCTAGTAAAAGAAAAATCTTTAGCACAAGCTTCTGCACAGCTTCCCATATGAATGTTATTATAAACATCCCACAAGCCGTCTGTGACCATAGAATCAACTAATTCACCATTTCCCAATCTGTATCCAAATCTTGCTTTAGGAAGAATATATGGAGCATTACTCATACTTTCCTGCCCTCCGGCAATAATAATCTCCGCATCATCACATAAGATTGCCTGGTGAGCAAGCATTACAGCTTTCAGACCGCTTCCGCACATTTTGTTTATTGTTAGGCATTCGGTTTTTTCCGGAAGCCCGGCAAATATAGCTGCCTGCCTGCCAGGAGCCTGTCCCTGACCTGCTGTCAGTACATTTCCCATGATAACTTCATGAATCAGGTTTTTATCGATTTTCGAATCTTCCAGCACACCCTTTATAGCAAAACTTCCTAACTGAGCAGCACTAAAAGATGATAAAGAACCGCCCAGCGAACCTACCGGGGTTCTTTTCGCCGATGTAATTACTACTTTTTTCATTTTAAAACTTTTGATTATTAAATATTTATTTCAAACTTAAGCAAATTTAACAAAATATTCAGGTATGAAGACACAGAAAAGAATTACGTTTTGATTTTAGGTGTTGTTAAAGCAGATAATTTATAAATAAGAGATAAGATTATTGTATTCATATTTACATTATTCTGAAACACGGAAACCAGGTTATCTAATTGAGCCACGATTTCGTTTAATTCTATTTCAGGAAATTTTTTATTAAATTTTTCTAAAGTCTCTAAATGATTTTTAAAGAAAAAATCATCTTTTCCATATCTGTACTTTTGCACATCATTTAACCAGGTAATTATCATTTTAATTAATATTTTAACTGATTCGGAATTCCCTTCGGAAATAAATGAAGAAAATTCATTCAAAGCCGAATGATATTTCCTGCCAAAAGAATATCTTAAAATAAATATTGTTTTTTCTTTAAGAACTTCAAAATCATTTTCAAGTAAAGATAGTGCTGCACTTACCGAACCGCCGGCAAAAGGGGCAACCGATTCTGCCATTTCATTTTCAATATCAAAATAGTGAACTAAGATTTCTTTTGTTTCTATTTGACTAAGAGGATGAAAATTTACTATCCAGCATCTTGATCTTATTGTTTCTCTTAAAAGCGATGGGAAAGGAGTTGTTAAAATAAAAATTACTCCTTCCGGTGGTTCTTCGAGGTTTTTAAGAAGAGCATTTTGAGCAGTTTCATTCATTAAATGCGCATCGGAAATTAAAATCACCCGGTATTTTATATCACTATAATTCAAGGATAAAAATTTCTTTATATCTCTTATACTGTTGATTTTAATATTTTGGGCTTTTGGTATTCTTATTTTATGATAAGGATTAATTATTTTTTTATTTAATTCTACCTGTATTAATTGAATATCCGTTTGACTTAATTTTTCTAATGCCGTACTTGAATCAGTTTCATTTCTCCCTCGCGGAAGAGGAAAAATATATTTAATATAAGGTTCGGTTAAGTTTTTTATCTGTTTAATGATTGTGTTAATATTAATATTTGAGGAGTATTTTTTGTTGACTGCTTGTGCAAACTTGACAGCGGTTAATTCTTTGCCAACACCATCAATTCCCTGAAAGAGAAAAGCATGCGGAATTTTAGAAGAGTCTATTAAATTATTTAAAATATTTTTTACAAATTCTTGTCCTATTATTCCTTCAAAATAGTTAATCATAATAAATTAAAAGCACTTGTTAAAGGTACTTTTTTTCTAATAATCATCTTCATTATAAAAGAAATCTTCATCTGTTGGATAATCTGGCCAAATGTCTTCAATAGATTCATATGGTTCTTCCGAGTCTTCTAATTCAAGCAAATTTTCAATTACTTCATAAGGTGCACCGATTCTATCGGCATAATCGATCAATTCTTCTTTTGTTGCAGGCCACGGTGCATCATCCAGATAAGAAGCAAGTTCCACGGTCCAAATCATATTTGTTACTCCAAAAATTTAAGAATTGGTGTGATGTAGATAAATTGGGATTCCCATTTTCTAATTGACTATTTTTTAGTCAAAATAATAACTTTATCTATTTCTAAAACTAAATTTCAAATTATTTTAAAATGTTTTTAGAGATTGTGATTTTGAATATAATTCAGAAAGACAATTTATCTTCTAAAATGTCAAATTTAGAAGTTATACAATCTCCTCAAATTTCAAGTGCGGAATGTAAAAAATTTGGGTTGATTTGTCAAGGGATTCTTATTTTAATCTATTCAAAATCATGTTCAAAATAGTCTACCCCCCTATAATCATCATTTACTTTGTTTTTCATTCGATTTAGCAACTGTTCTTGGAAAATTTTTGCTGAGTCGTAACCATAATGTTTTAACAGATAATTGAGACTTATCACTTCAGAAATTACGGTAATATTCTTACCGGGCAAAATTGGAAGTTTTACATATGGAATATCAATACCCAAAATAGTAACATTTTTTTCATCAAGCCCCGTTCTTGTATATTCGTTTTTATCATCCCAAACTTCAAGTTCAACAATAATTTCAAGTCGCTTTTGAAAACGAATAGCTCTGATTCCAAACATCTTTTCGACATCTATAATACCCAATCCTCTAATTTCCATATGATGCTTAACGAGATTGGTACCGGAGCCAATAAGAATTCCCTCCCCTTTTTTAGTTAAAATAATCAGGTCATCTGCAACAAGTCTTTGTCCTCTTTCAATAAGATCGAGCGCAACTTCACTTTTACCTATACCGGATTTTCCAACAAATAAAATTCCTACACCATAAACATCTACAAACGAACCATGAATTGAAATACGTGATGCAAATTGATCATCTAAAAAATCACTAATAAGATATACCGTTTTTGTTGTGGGATACGGAGAACCCAAAATTGTTGTTTTATATTTATTTCCCAATTCAATTAACTTTGGAAATGGGATGTTGTTATCAGTTAAAATAATGCAAGGTATATCGAATTGGAAAATTCTTTCAAGAGATTCGTCTCTTTTTTCTTCGGAAAGCTGGCTTAAATAACGCATCTCGGTATTACCGAAAACCTGGATCCGTGAATAAGAAAAAAGATCAACAAACCCGGCTAAAGCCAAGCCGGGTCTGTGTAAATTCTGTTCAAAAATTTTTTTGTCAAAACCTGCTTCATCAGTATATAACTTTAACTTGAATTTCTCTCTTGTATTTTTGAACAAGAAACCAACTGATAAATATTCTTTTCGTGAAATCGCTTTCTGATTTATTTTAATCATTTTGCATGCGCATATTTTTTAGTTTTAATTTTCTTTAATTGACGTGAGAGTTTTTCAACTGCACCGCTAATTGATTTTTTATAATCATCAGAATCATCTACTGCTTTTAATACCATCCCGGGGATTTTTAATATTATCTCTGCATTTTTTATACTGTCTCTTGAATTTTGATAGCTTAAAATAACATCTGCACTTAAAATATGATCATAAAACCTCTCTAAAGAAATAATTTCGGAATTAATAAAATCTTTAAGAGATTCACGAGCTTTGAACTTCCTGGATGTTATTGATATGTTCATATATCCTCCAATTAAATTAAGATTTTGGATGAGATTTTTTATATGTAGCTTTTAACCGTTCAATACTAACATGCGTATAAATTTGTGTTGTAGAAAGGTTTTCATGCCCTAATATTTCTTTAACCGCTTTTAGATTAGCTCCATTGTCCAGCATATGTGTTGCAGCACTATGCCTTAAGATATGCGGGCTCTTCTTTTTAATGTCTGTAACTTTTGATAAATATTTATTAACTATTCTATGAACCATTCTCGGATAGATTCTTCTCCCGTTGCTATTTATTAATAAGGGTTCTTCACCGCTAATAAATTTGCGAGTATCTAAATATTCCTTTATAATTTTAATTGATTTACTTCCTACCGGGGAAATTCTTACTTTATTACCCTTTCCTTTTACACGTAAAATTTTCTGATTAAGATCAATATCATTTTTATTTAACTGGCAAAGTTCGGAAACACGTAACGCACATCCGTATAATAATTCAAAAATTGCTTTTATTAATTCAGCATCTTCCTGTTCTTTTTCAACTTTTTTATAAATTTCATTAAAATTCTCTTCTGAAATAATTTCCGGCAATTTTCGTGCTGCTTTTGGATTGGAAATGTAGAAAGTTGTATTTTGTTCGATTATATTCTGCTGGAACGCGAATTTAAACAACCCTCTTAATGATGCTAATTTCCTTGAAATAGATTTTTTTTCAAGTCCCAGGTCATTTAAATGCATTAAATAAGATTTAATAAATTTTTCGGAGATAGAATTTATTCCATTTTTAGAGTAATCATTACAATATTTTGAAAAAGAAATTAGATCTTCCCTGTAAGCTTTTAAAGTATAATCGGAATACCTTTTAACTCCCCTTAGATATTCCAGGTATTGACTAATTACGTTCGAAAGTTCCATTATAAAGATATTTATTCTTCTTCTTCTAACTTATTTAGAATAACTTCTTCTCCACAATTTGGACACTTTAAATATTCCCCTTTTTTCTTTGAATATCTTTTTTCCATGTAATGAGAATCTTTATTAGGACATTCTTGAGGTACAGGTTTATACCAGTTGACAAAATCACAGTCGGGATATCTTGAACAACCATAAAATATTTTTTTCCTTCGTGACTTTCTCTCAACTATTTCACCTTCTTTGCATTTGGGGCATTTCACATTTAATGAAATGTTTTTAATAAAGTCACATTCAGGATATCTTTCACAGCCGATAAATCTTCCGAATTTACCTTCCCTGTAAACAGTTCGTGCGCCGCATTTTTCACATTTTTCACCTGTATATTCAGGCTCCTGGTTTTGAGCAGCTACATCTTTAAATGATCTTATATTTTTACATTCGGGATAATTACTACATGCAAGATATTTTCCAAACCTTCCGATTTTAATAACCATCTCGCCGCCGCACTTATCGCAAATGATTTTCTCCATTTTGTTTTCAACATGTTTTAATGCTTGAGAAAACGGCTGATAAAAATCATTTAATACATTTATATACCCGCTTTCACCCTGTGCAATCTGGTCAAGTTCATTTTCCATTTCGGCAGTAAAGCTTTCATTAATTATATCGGGAAAATTTTTAACAAGAATTTTATTTACTTCTTTTCCAAGCTTTGTAGGGATCAACTTTCTATCAACCTGCTCAACATAATTCCTGTCTTGAATTGTACTTGCAATAAGAGAATATGTACTTGGTCGCCCGATACCATTGGATTCCAATTCTCTAATTAATGAACTTTCCGTATAACGCGGCGGCGGTTTAGTAAAATGTTGAAATTTTTGTAATTCTTCTAAATTTAGCTTCTGATCCTTTTCCAGACCTAAAGGAATTTTTTCTTCTTTAATATCTTCATCAACTTCCTTTTGTTCAACCATCTCCTCATAAACCTGCATAAATCCGCTAAACTTAACAGCAGTTCCTGTTGCCTTGAATAAAAATTCGTCCGCAGAAACTTCCACATTAGTAATTTCAAGTTGAGCAGGTGCCATTTGAGAAGCAATAAATCTCATCCAGATAAGTTCATATAATTTTAAGGATCTTCTATCGAGATAATTCTTAACATAATCCGGGGTGAATTTCAACGAAGTAGGTCTAATTGCTTCATGAGCATCCTGCACATTTGTTTTATCTTTTTTCTCATAAACATTTGGGCTATCAGGCACATAGTTATCACCGTAAGAATTCTTAATATAATCTCTAACCTGAGGAATAATCTCTTCGCTTATGCGTGTTGAATCGGTTCTCATATAAGTAATTAAACCTTGTATACCTTCTTTTCCAAGTTCTATGCCTTCATAAAGTTTTTGTGCAAGCATCATAGTCTGTTTGGGGCGCATTTTTATTCTTCTTGATGCTTCAGCTTGAAGGGTACTTGTAATGAAAGGAGGTGAAGGATTTCTTTTAACATTTTTCTTTGAAATATCGGAAATTATAAAATTTTCTTTTTTCGAAATCCTGTCAAAAATTTCTTTTGCTGTATTTTCATTATTGATTGCAAAATTCTTTTCAATAAATTCTTTCCAATCATTTTCGATCATATTAGGTTTCGGCTGGAGCTTTAGATCTTTCCCCTCAACACTAAAAAGCTTTGCTTCAAATGTTTCACCTTTACCTGTTTTGAAGACAGCCCAGATTGACCAATATTCCGTTTGGATAAATTTATCTATCTCCTCTTCCCTATCGCAAATAATCTTAAGCGCTACGGACTGAACTCTGCCGGCAGATAAAGAACTGCTCCCGGACATTTCAATAACTGCTTTCCATAGAAAAGGACTAATCTTATAACCGATAATTCTATCCATCACTCTTCTGGCTCTTTGAGATGTAACAAGATTAGAATCAATTTCTCTTGGAGATTCCATTGCTCTTTTCACACCGGTTTTTGTAATTTCATTGAAAAGGACTCTGCGAATTTTATAGTTTGCAGTACCGTTAAGAACATCAACAATATCCTGTGCAATAGCTTCTCCTTCACGGTCAGGGTCAGTTGCTATAAAAATATTATTGCTTTTTGCAGCCAGAGATTTTATTTTTTTTATTGTATCTCCTTTGCCTCTAATAGTAACATACTGGGGCTGAAAATCCTTATCTATATCAACACCGAGTTTTGTTTTGGGGAGATTTCTTATGTGACCAATAGTAGCTTCTACTGTGTAGTTACTTCCCAGGTATTTATTAATAGTCTTTGCTTTTGCTGGTGATTCTACCAAAACTAAATTTTTTGCCATATAAACTTTCTAAATCTCTAATTATTGAGTAATATGAATATATTATAATCGACATTGTGAAATAAATATTTATCAATTCTCCAAAATAATGAAAGTGTGACAATATTTGGGTAATTGCAATTTATATCAACATATTTTTAATATTACTAACCGGATCTCCTAATATTTTGTTCCTTAACTATATAAAAGGGGTTTTACGTATTTTTTTAACAATTTATCTTCCATTTGGCTCATTTCCCTTTTTTCTTCTGGATTTATATCATCATAGTCTAATAAATGTAAAATACCGTGAATTACAAGTCTTAAAATTTCCTCATTAAAAGAAGCACTAAATTTTTCAGCATTAAATCTCGCATCTTCAACCGATATGTATAATTCACTATCAAGAACCTTTTTTTTATCTGAGTAATTAAAAGTAATTATATCTGTTGAATAGTTATGGTTTAAAAAATCATTATTGATTTTTATTATTTGATTGGCAGAAACAAAATTTATTAGAAGTGATGAAATATTTAAGCCGAATTCTTTCTTTAATAAACCAACTATTTTATGAATTAATAACTTATCAATTTTATTAGCTGTATTATTATTAACTTCTAAATTTTTTATCACAGAACAATATTATAATATTATAATTTTATTTCCAAACCTTCTTTTGCAGCTATACATCCAATAGGCTGGTTTTCTTTCTTGAATACTTCTTTAGTTTCTTCAAGCATTTTCTCAATTTTTTCATCCGTATAAGCAGGGTTATAATGAAATAAAATTAAATTTTTTATTCGTGCAATAATACTAAAATATGCCAACAAAATATTACTTGAATGCCCCCAGCCTTTTTTGCTTAGCAGCTGTTTTTCATCGTACATTGTATCATGGATTAAATAATCACAGCCGTAACAAAAATCAATCAGGTTTTTATTCAAATCTTTTATTGATTCAATTGATTCCTGGTTATCAAACTTCAACTCATTATCTGTCATATATACAAAACACTTATTGCCTTCTGATATTTTGAAAGCTAATGTCGGAGTAGAATGATTAGCTTTAAAAGTTTTGATGGTTATTCCATCAAACTTATATGAATAATTAAATTCCAATTTTTTATATTCAATATCCGCACTTACTTCATCGATTTTTATAGGGAAATAACTATCATTCATTTGATTGCTAAGAATATCAGCTACATTGTTACCATTTGTCGTGAGTCCATGGAAAATAACTTTCCTGTTTTTTTCATATAAAGGCTGAAAGAATGGAATTCCCTGAATATGATCCCAATGATAATGACTTATAAAAACATTGATTTCTTCTTTAATACTTAATTTTTCACTTAAATCCGCACCCAGTTCCCTGATACCGCTTCCGGCATCAAGAATAATCATCTTATTTTTACTTGATCTGAATTCAACACAAGGAGTATTGCCGCCGAATTTTATAGTATTTTTTCCGGGGACTGGAATTGAACCTCTTGTTCCCCAAAATTTAAAAAACATATGGATAACTATTTAGTGATTCAATTGTTTCTTCAGAATACTTCTTATATCGAAAAGCTAAATTTTCAATTTCATTTATCTCAGTTTCAGTTAAATCTCTAACTATTCTTGCCGGGACGCCAGTTGCTAATTTCCCTGATGGAACAATAAAATTGGGTGTAACAACTGCTCCGGCAGATACAACAGAGTTTTCTCCTAATACTGCTCCGTCCAGTATTATTGCTCCGATTCCCACAAGGCATAAGTCATTTATTGTACATCCATGTAAATTCACGGAATGGCCAATTGTAACCTTGCTTCCAATATTTAGCGGGTTTTTATTACTTGTAACATGCAGCATTGAACAATCCTGAATATTAGTAAAAGAACCTATTTTAATATAATGAACATCTCCTCTAATTACTGTGTTATACCAAACACTAGAATATTCTCCAATTTCAACGTTACCTATAATTTTTGCACCGGCAGCTAAAAATGTATTTTTTGCAATTTTGGGATAAAATTTTTTAAAAGGAAACAGTTTTTGTTCATTATTCATTCCTGGTATTCCGGTGGTTTCCATCCTTTTCTTTTCCATTCTTTTAGTTCTAAAGTAATATTTCCAACCATGACTTTCATTTTGGCAATAATTGGTATAGCTGCATCATCATTTGTAAACCAGCCTTCATAATACCCTGTTAAACCGTAAATACTTATGAAATCTAATTGACCGTCAACCTTAACGCATGCTACCGGATAATCGATTGCATCTATTGAAATATCTTCAACATCATTATAAAAATTTATTTTTGTAACAACTTTTTTTTCATCCACAAAACCGGGAATCTCTTCTGACTTATTCTGACCGCTATTCATCCTTGCATAATAAAAAATCGAAAGCCCGTCCTGATACTTTCTTTTTATACTTGTTGTGGAATCAGTCCATAACTGTCTCGGAGAAACTCTTCCTTTTTTAATGAGAATTTCTGAACTATCATAGTTAAAATAATATTTGGTAAAAGTATCGTAATCATCATTTTTAACTATTCCTTCAAAAAAAGAAGAATAATATTTATCTGTTACTTCGCTTTTATAAACCTGGTGAATATCAACAAACGGGATGTTATCATAAGAATCAATATATGCAACCGTACTATATATTGTTTGATCATTAACACTTTTTTTATCAGTTACTTTTAAA
>Ga0315554_1001413_pt1 | contig 14168 bp, 14 predicted proteins | sample SalMarSW160370MG_FD_202114 | JGI IMG/M metagenome (GOLD analysis project Ga0315554, IMG submission 202114) | Salt marsh sediment microbial communities from the Plum Island Ecosystem LTER, Massachusetts, United States - Salt Marsh Sediment SW1603-70 ... | reverse complement strand
GCTTCAGGACGAACTGGGGGGCCTCGTTTCGTCCAAGATCGAGGCTCAACAACAAGTCGATTTGGAGTACATTTCTTCATGAGGCAACGAAGGGTCGCTCGAGTACATTCTTACGTGAGGCAACACGGTAGTAGGCCGCGGCGTCTTTCGACTTCACGACGGCGGGCCTCGGAACGTATCGCGTCCGGCCCCCGGAGGTACCGCGGCATCGCGAGCCCTCCCCCTTCCCGATCCACGGGCCGTCGAATCGCCCCGACAACGATCCATTCTATTTCACGATCGCCCATCGCCCAGCCGCTTGATCCACGGGGTTCCGGATCGATCGGCCGGCCGCGGGCGTGCGGACGGATCGAAGCATCGGGTACCATCCTCGAATCGAGGGAGAACGAATGAACAGGCTGCCTCCGGGGTATTCGTTGGAGTCGATGAAGATGGACGACGTTCCCCGCCTCGCTCGGTTCGTCAACGCGTATGCGCGCCGCTGGTCGGGTCGCGATGCGATCAGCGACGAGCAGCTGCATGTGATGCTCTCCTCGCCGGGGGTCGACCTCGCGACGTCCGCGCGGCTGATCCTCGATTCTGCCGGCGATCCGGCCGCTGCGGGGGCCGTCTTCCATCGGGAACCGCACGTCACGGTTCACGGGTGGGGGTTCGTCGGCGAGGCGCACCAGGGGCTCGGCATCGGCCGATCCTTGCACGACTGGATTCTGGAGCGGGCGCAAAGGGCGATCGAGCTGGCACCGGCCGGCGCGCGGGTGGTCATCCACCAGAACACCTTCGCGGGCGACGCTGCAGCGGAGGCGTTCCTGCGGGACTCGGGATACGCCCGAACGCGCCACTACTGGCGGATGCTGATCGAACTCGACGCGCCCCCGCCGACGCCCGCGTGGCCGGAAGGGATCGTCCTCGACACGTTCGACCCAACGCGGGATCTCGAGGCGAGCGTCCGGGCATCGTGGGACGCGTTTCAGGACCACTACGGGTTCGTCGCCGGCTCGATCGAGGAGGAGCTCGAACGGACGCGTTATCGGATCGAGGCCGATCCGGACTTCGATCCGTCGCTCCGGTTCCTGGCGGTGGACGGCGACGAGATCGCCGGCCTCTGCTTCTGCTCGCCGAAGGAGGCGGGAGACGACACCACCAGCTACGTGCAGGCCCTCGGAGTCCGGCCGGCGTGGCGCCGCCGCGGGCTCGGTCGAGCGCTGCTCCTCCATGCGTTCGGCGAGTTTCGCCGCCGCGGCGCGAAGCGGGTCGCGCTGCACGTCGATGCGCAGAGCCTCACCGGAGCGACGCGGCTGTACGAATCGGCGGGGATGCACGTCGACGAGTTGTCGCACGAGCACGAACTTGAGCTCCGCCCGGGAATCGATCTGACGGCGAAGGCTCCGCCTGACGCGGTGGCCGATGGATGAGAGAATCCCGCGTCTGATCGACCGCCTCGCCGCGAACAACATCCCCGCGGTCTATGCCGAGGATCGCTCGAAGGCCGTCGGGACGGTCCTCTCGATGATCCCCGAGGGGAGCGTCGTCGGGTTCGGCGACTCGATGACGGTGCGGCAAGTCGGATTGCTGGACGCCATCGAGAAGGGGAACTACACGCCCCTGAATCCGTGGAAGCCGGGGCTCTCTGCGGAGGAGAGCACCCGGCTCAAGAAGCGGTCCTTGACGTCCGATGTGTTCGTCGCCGGGACGAACGCCCTGACGCTGGGCGGAAAGATCGTCAACGTGGACGGACTCGGAAATCGCGTGGCCGGGATGCTGTTCGGTCCCGACAGAGTCGTCCTGGTCGCGGGCGTGAACAAGTTCGTCGAGGATCTCGAACAGGCGCTCGACAGGATCAAGAGGACGGCGGCGCCGTTGAACTGTAACCGACACGCGGATTTCGACCCCATGCCGCCCTGTGGCGTGACGGGGACCTGTCACGACTGCTCGGACCCCTGGAGGATCTGCAACAAGACGGTCATCATCGAGAGGCAATACGACAACGCGAGGTACAAGCCGGTCATCACCGTCGTCATCGTCGGCGAAGCGCTGGGACTCTGAGGGGCTCACGGCGCCCTTCAAGCGGAGGAGGGACGTCTCATGGAAGTCGGCTTCTGCACGCCTCGCCCGATCCTCCAGCCGTGCAGCCTGGAGGGACACACCTATCAGGTGGATCCCTACATCGGCTGCGAGCACGATTGCCACTACTGCTATGCCCAGAACGACGCCGAGGTCGACTGGCCGCGGCAGATCCTGATCCACCGGGATCTGGAACAGCGACTCGCCCTGGAGCTTGAAGGGGTTGAGCCTCAGAGCATCTACATGGGGATGAACAGCGACCCGTATCAGCCCGCCGAGGGCCGGCGGCTCCAGACGCGGAAGGTCCTCGAACTGCTCGCAGAAAGGGGGTTCTCCGTCTGCGTTCTCACCAAGTCCCCGCTGATCGCTCGCGACCTCGATCTCTTCAAAGGGATGCCCGACCCGTACCTCGGTTTCTCGATCGCCTTCCAGGACGAGGACGCGCGAGGCCTGTTCGAAGGAAGAGCGCCGACGAACGCCGAGAGGCTGCGCGGACTCCGAGCGCTTCGAGCCGCCGGGATCAGAACGTACGCGCTCATCTGCCCCGTCATGCCATTCATCACGGACGTGGAAGGCATCATCGATCTCGTGGCTCCGCTCGTGAGCCGCATCTACGTCTATCGGATCGAGATGAAGACCGAGACGGACGCGAACTGGCAACACGTCAAACGGATCCTGGAACGGCATGACGCGAAGCTGGTCGACGAGTACCGCCGGATTGCGTTCTCTCCGGAGCATCCGTACTGGATCGAGCTTCGATCCCGTCTGTCGGCGCTCTCACGACCCAGCGGGGTGGAGCTCGCCATCGAAGTGTAGACGCCGGGTTTATGGCGATAGGGAGGCCCCGTGATCCGTGACGACGATCTTATCGAACGAGAAGAGGCGCTCCGCCGGTGGTTCGTGTCGGACTCCGATCCGGTTCGCGCACAGATCGACGGCCTCGACATCGGCTGGGGCGGCGTCCAGCGTTGGATCACGTCCGTCCTTCCCCTGAAGGCGTCCCGACGACACCTCGACTTCGCCTGCGGCTACGCCACCTTCATCGCCCAGCTGGCCTGGCGATTCCCCCGGATGAGGATCGTCGGGCTGAACATCGACTTCGAGGGACCGCACGCGTCGGCGCGAGAGCTCGTCAGGCAGGCCGGCGCCGCCGACCGATGCGAGTTCGTGCGGGCCGACGCGCGGGCGATGCCGTTCCCGGACGGATCGTTCGACTCGGCCAGCTGCTTCCTCGGGCTGCAGGACGTCGAGATCGGCTTCGGCGAGGCGGGCGTCCGCGATGCGCTCGCAGAGGCGGCTCGCGTCCTCAGGTCGAGGGGCATCCTCGTCGTCGCCGACGAGTTCCCGCTCGAAAGGCTCCGCGAACTCCTGGGGCGCCTTCCTGTCGAACCCCTCCGGTTCGACGAACGCGAACTCAACGTCCGCTGGAACCGGGAGATCGCCGAACGGGCGATCGAGCTCTACGCCGACGGCTGGGAGGCCCAGGTTCGCTCCGACGATCCCGGCGCGAAGCGGGAGGCGCGAGCGGTGACCCTGGCGCGGATGCGCGACGACCTCGAACGGCAGCTGACCGACCGCGGCTTCTACGTCCCGTTCGGGCCGATCCGGCTGGCGATCGCCCGGAAGACGCGCCGCTAGACGATCCCCTCGTCGCGCAGACGGAACGCCGCGTCGAGGACGACGTCCGCCTGCAGCCGGCACGTCTCGCCATAGCGGTCGTCCAAGCGGCTCGGGTCCCATCCCTTCGCGAGGTCGATGTACGGCTGGAAGACGGCGCCGCCGGGAACCCCGGACGACCGGCAGACGGCGAACAGCGTTGCCGCTTCGCCGTTCTCCATCGAGAAGCAGCCGTGCCGCCGGAAGGATTCGACCGCCTCCGGCGTGATCCGGTAGAGGGCCTCGCAGGAGGCGTTCCCCCCGACGTGCACGGCCGCGCCACGCGCCCTCGCCGAATCGGCGAGCGCCGCGACGACCGCCGGATCGGCCTCGATCCGCCCCCCCGAGTTCCCGTAGTGGATCGAGGTCCCGTCCGGCCCGACGGCGAACGACGGGACGAGGACGTCTCCGAACGCCACGGGAGCCCCGAGCGACCAGGCCGCGCAGGCGAGGAAGACGGCGCGGACCCCTCCGGCGATCAGATCTTCGACCGTGCAGGCGAGCGGGGACGCGCCCATCGGAGGGACGAGGACGAGCACGTCGAGCCCGTCGTCGCGCCCCCGTTTCGTCACCCGCGGCGCGCTGTACGGGTGCACGTTCGGACCGAGCCATTCCGCGTCCTCCAGGCGACACCGCTCCTCCAACCGTTCGACGATCCCGCGGTTGAACGTCAGCACCGCGACGCCGGAGAGGTCGAGGTCTTCGTCCGCCGATCCGGCGTTCCGCGCGGCCGCCGTGACCTGACTGGTACTGATCAGGTACGCCATTCGTCCCTCCTTCCACAAGCGACGATACGTTCCGGGGATTCGATTCGGACGGAGAACCTGCAGACAGGGTCTCCGCGTCCGATGGCTTGCTCGAGGCGGACGAGCACTTGACGGCCGAGCGCTCTCTCGAACAGTGCCCTGACGAACCCTGTCGAACACGCGCAGAACGCGGGAGACAGCTCCACCAGGCCCTCTCGGACAAGCGGGCACCCGCACCGTTCGCAGACCGACACGATTCCGCCCGCCTCCCGTCGCCACACGCCGCACCACGAGACGTCCCGGTTCAGCCGATCGAGCAGTCCGTCGAGATCGGCGGCCCTTTGTCCGGCCGCTTCCGCTCGGTCGAGGTCGCCGTGATGGACGGCGCAGGTCTTCCCGCACGCTTCGAGCAATGGGGTCCACACCTCGGCGTCGACGTTCGCATCGAGCTCCGACAGGAGGCTCCGCACCCACTTGCGCAGCAGCTCCACCCCGAAGTCATCGAACGGCATCTTCGTTCCGCCCATCACCCTTGCGCGGTATGGCGGACTCGGCCGATGTCAGCGTACGCCCCGCTCGTCGCCGTGAGGATCATCTTCTCGGTATCGATGTTCCTCGGCATCACGTAGATCGGCCGCATCCTCTCCATCTTCGATTCGATGTCGCCGGTGAGGATGTCGCGATCCCCCGATGCGGCGACCACGCGACCGCAGAACAGGATCGCTCCCGACTCGTCCACTTCCTTGTACCACTCCAGTGTGCACTCGAGATGCGCCTTGCACTCCTCGATCCGCGGTGGGGTCACGATGGCTGACGGAATCGCGGTCAACCCCGATTCGGCGATCTCATCGACGTCATCGCCGTACGATCGCGCGGTTCGCGCCGCCGCCCCGCCGATCTCCGCCCCTGGGACGTTGACGACAAATTCACCGTCGCGGAGGATGTTCCGGCCGGTGTGGTGGAACCTGCCGCAGTAGAAGGCGAACATCTGGTTCGGAACGAAGCCGAACGGGAGGCCCCAGTTGTTAACCTCGCAATTGGGGATCCCATTCTCCTTGAGCGTCGTGACCAGAAACAGAAGCTGCGGAATCTGAATGTGACGCCAGATCCAACGGCCGAGCTGCTCTCTCTCCTCGTACTCAGGGAATTCCAGACCTTCCGGTATCGAGAGCGGAACATCGAGCTTCATCGTCGACCTCCTTCACCCGCGGGGGTACCCGACGGCACCGCCCTTATCGTGCTGGAGATTCAGACGCGAGACAAGCCGGGCTCTCGACGCCGGCCGCGGAGGGGGTACGGCATCCCAATTTGCCGAAGAGGAAGCGCTGTCGGCGGTTCTCTTGCCGAACCGCGCGGCACCGGGCGTCCGCCTCGGCGCGATGAGCTCAGTCACAATCGTCCTCCCTCTGCGGCCGGCTGTGGACCTGGCTCGTCGTGCCGAGAAGGGCGCTCGCGGCCAAGGGGCGACCGGACCGAATCGGCCGGAGCTTGACGGAGCCCCGCTTCGTGCTCCACTCTCGGGAGGAAGGAGGCAGACATGGCCGAGACGATTGCGGCGCTACGACGGGAGGCCCTGTCGTGGCTGAAGGACTCATCGACCGCCTACATGGCGACGATCGAGGGCGACCAGCCCCGCGCGCGGCCGGCCTCGATCCTCTGGCGCGAGGACTCCGCTTGGCTGACGTCGGGGACGTCGAACGGGAAGACGCTGCAGGTGCGGAGGAACCCCGCCGTCGAGCTCTGCATGCCGATCGAACGGGACGGTCGCCACGGCTACGTACGGCTGGCCGGCACGGCCGAGATCGTCACCGACCCGCAGATCCGAGCCAGGATCGGCGCGGAGTTCCCGTTCTTCGACACGTTCTGGAACGGGTCGGACGACCCCCGATACGCGCTCATTCGCGTTCTGCCGAGCGAGGTCCGCTACCTCCGGCCGGAGGAGGATCACCACCACACGATCTACCTGTGACGCGAGGACGTCCGGATGAAGCGGATCGCTTCGCGCCCGCTAGCGCGGAGCGATCGTCGCCAGGTACTCCGGCCAGCGGATCTCCGTCAACTGGAGCGGGTTCCCGTCCGGATCCGCGAAGTTCGCGATGCGCGCGCCCCAGACCGCGTCGTGCGGGCCCTCGGAGAACTTCACGCCTTCCGCGGCGAGCCGGCGATGGGCGTCGTCCACGTCGTCGACGAGCAGGTCGATGCACGGTTCGCCCGCCCGTGGCTCCTCCCTCTCCCCCCAGGTCTTCACCCCGATCTCGACGCCGCCGCAGTCGAATCCCGCGTAGTCCTTGAACTCGTACTTCTTCGTCAGCCCGAGGACGCCCCCGTAGAAGTCGACCGCTCCCTTCAAGTCGGACACGGTGAGCGTTACCGACCAGATCCTCCCGATCATGAGACCTCCTCCCCTTGGACCGATCCTCGCGTCGGGACGCTCCGCTCCGTTCGCGCCCCTACGACTCCAATCGGAACGGCGGGTACTCGTCGGTCATCAGCGCCGCGTAGGCGAGGACGCGGAACGTCCAGCGGTTCATCCCGATCACCAGCCGGAAGATGTCGCTCGGATACCTCCCGGTGAACAGCAACGTGACACCGGCGAAGATCGTCAGGATGAAAGTGAGACCGAACTCGTAGAAGCCGGCGCCGCCCTGGAGGACCCCGATGACGATGTAGTGCGGGATCGCCAGCAGCCACCACTTCACCAGCGCCAGGCCGGGGGAGAGCCGCTCCGGATACCGGACGTCGAGGTCGGCCGGATAGCCGCCGGCCCGGAGGGTGAACGGCGGGTACTCGTCCGTGCCGAGCGCGTCGTAGCCGTAGAAGGCGACCCGCCACGACCAACGGAGCACCCCGACGTTGTAGTCGAACAGCCCGCGCGGGTACCGGCCGGTGAACAGGATCGCGAAGAGCGACACGAGCCAGGAGACGGCGCATCCGCACCAGAGGAACGGCAGGACGACGAAGTGCGGGATCAACAGGAACCACTTCACCAGCCAGAGCGCCGGCGAAAGTGGCTCGGTCAACTCCGCCTTGAACGTCAGCGGGAAGCCGCCCGACACCGGCGGTTGTGCCACCGCTGCCGCTTGCGGCGCGCTCCTCGCACGCCGCGCGACGGCCAGGACCAGCGCCAGGCCGATCGCGATCAGCACCACGCCGCCGGCGAGGAAACCGATCCCGACCGCGAGGAACCACGGGGCCTCGACGCCGACCGTCCCGGTCGCCTCGATCCCGCGGGATCCGTCGGCGTTCATCGCGACGATCGTCCAGTCGCCCCGCTCGACCGCCCAGACGAGCGTCTGCGTCCCTTCACCCTGGGCGCTCGCCCGCCAGAACGACTGATCGCCGGGAAGCGCCGGCGCCTCCGAGCCGACGTGATCCGTGTACTCGGTCGTCCACACCCGATTCTTCCGGTACTCCTCGAAATCGATCTTCTCGATCTCCGAATAGGAGACGTCCGACAAGTAGGCCTCGAGATCGGTGCGCGGAGCGATCCCCAGGAAGATCGGTCGTTCCGCCGTCATCCGGATCCGCACCGTGGTCGGGCGCCGATACCACCAGATCCAGTCGCCCTCGAAGACCGCCTCTCCGGTCACGGCGTAGGTGTCCCGCTCGAGCTTCGCCGACGGCGTCGTCAGGAACCCGTCCTCGTCGGTGAACCCCAGATCGATCCCGACCAGCGCCCCGCCACCGAGCAGCAGCCCCACACCGACGAGGAGGACCAGACTTCCGACGATCAGCGAAACGACCTTCCCTGCGCTCATCCCTCGTCCCCCTTGATGTGACCCGGCTGTGCCGGCGGCGTCGCGAACGGCGCATCATAGCTTCTCCGTCAAAGTGGGGCAAACGCCTCGGTCGCGGATTGACGGGGCGGCATCCGCAGGGTAGGGTGCTGTCGGGCCCTGTCGGGAGCGTCCGACAGGCGTTCGGGAGGTGCAAGATGAAGGGGGAGCCCGTCGTTCCGCCGATCGTCCACTCCGCCACGTACCGGTTCGAGACGACCGCGGACCTGATCGATGCGGTCCGTCACCGGACCGGGTACGTCTACTCCCGCTGGGACAACCCGACCGTCCGCGAGACGGAACGGCGCCTCGCCGGGATCGAGGGGACCGAAGAATCGGTCGGATTCGCCTCCGGGATGGCGGCGATCACGACTTCGATCCTCGCGCACGTCGGGCCGGGGGATCGCGTCGCCGCGATCGCGACCTACGGCGAAACGGTCCGCTTCCTCGACGACTTCCTGCCGTCGATCGGCGTCGCGGCGACGCGGTTCACGGCCGACGGGATCGGCGCGTGCGAGGACCTGCTCCGTCGCGGCGTCACCGTCCTGTACCTCGAGTCGCCGATGAACCCGCTGTTGCGGATTCTCGATGTCGAATCCCTCGCGAAGACGGCGAGAGAGAGGGGGGCGATCGTCCTCCTCGACGCCACGTTCGCCTCACCGGTCAACCTCCGGTCGCGCGGACTCGGCGTCGACATCGTGCTGCACAGCGCCACGAAGTACCTCGGGGGGCATCACGACGTCACCGCCGGATTCGCCTGCTGCGACGCGCGGACGGCCGAGCGCGTCAGGAGGCTCCGGCGGATGCTCGGCGGCGTCCTCGATCCGACGCAGGCCTATCTCGTCTGGAGAGGGCTGCAGACGCTCGAGGTGCGGGTGCAGCGCCAGAACGAGTCCGCCGGGAGGATCGCCCGCTGGCTCGTCGATCGGCCGAGCGTCCGTGCGGTTCACTACCCCGGACTCGAGCGCCATCCGGACCACGCGCTCGCCGCGCGGCAGATGACCGGCTTCGGCGGGGTGATCAGCTTCGAACTGGAGGCGGACTACGAGGGGACGACCCGGTTCATGGACCGCCTGCGTGCGATCAAGCTGGCGACGAGCCTCGGCGGGGTCACGACGCTCGCCAATCAGTCGGTCACGAACACGCACGCGTCGATGAGCGAGGAGGAGAGGGCCGCGGCCGGGATCTCCGACAGCCTCGTTCGCCTCTCCGTCGGCCTCGAACCGGTCGATGACCTGCTCGCCGATCTCGAGCAGGCACTGGAGGCGGTCTCGGCGTAGAAGGCGCGCCCGGGGCTCCCCTGATCGGGCGAGGCCCCGGGCGGCCGAGCGAGGAGGCTACGACGTCAGGAGATCGATGACGTCGTCGGTCAGCTCCTCCAACCCCTCCTCGCCGATCCGGACGAAGGCGGAGCCGACGCGGACGACGACGCGTTCCCCGATTGCGAGGTGCGGACCGATCCACGGGACAACCTCGGTCAGCTCGAAGTACGCGTCGCTGAAGGCAACGACGCCGATCGTCTCCTGATCCGAGTACCCGCTGTCGACCCAGACCCCGTCGCGGAAGAAGTACGTCCGATCCTCGACGATCCGGACGCCCTCGACGCTCGCCTGCACCGTCTCGGCCTCGGACAGGGCCTTGAGCGACGACGCCCCCGCCACGGCGTTCGCCCCGACGGCCGGTGCGGCGGCCGCCCGCCGGACCGCGTCGGCCGCCTCCTCGTCGGAGACCACTTCCCCATCGACCAGGAACGAGGTGTACGGGGTGACGATCCCGTAGCGGCGGCTCAGGGAGACGACCGCATCGACCAGTTCGTCGCTCTCCCCGTACAGGCGGATCCGGCTCAGCAGGTACGAAATCTTCCGGCCAACCCAGAGGCGCGGGAGGAACGCGTCCTCCAGCGCGGAGGCGGGGAACGTCTGCAGCGTCGTGTACGACGTCGCCGCTCCGGCGGCGTCCCCCGACACGGTGACGCGCGCCTCCCCTTCGCCGCGGTAGCGGCCGAGGATGAGGAGCTGCGTCCCGCGGAAGAGGTCCGGCAGCACGCTCGGGTAGACGTCGTAGATCTCGATCCCGTCGACCGTCAAGGCGGTGTTCGCGAGGACCGGGGACGCGATCTTCCGATAAAAGTTCGAGAGGGCGACTTCCAGGTTTTCGCCGGGGAGGACGTACGTCGTCGTCCCCCGGTTCTCCTGCGCGAGCTGGTCGAGGAGGACAGTGTTGACGTCGTTGCCGACGCCGAAGGCGAACAGGCGGGCGCCCGTGAGGTTCGCCCCGGCCGCGTGCTCGGCGATCGTGGCCGGGTCGACTTCGCCGACGGTCGGTTCCCCGTCGGTGAGGAAGACGAGGAAGCGCGGGCGCTCGTTCGCCTCGAACAACGAGAAGGCGAGGGACAGCGCGTCGTCGATGTTCGTCCCGCCCTGGGCCTCGATCCCCGAGGCCCAGGCGGTCGCCTGCGCGATGTTCGCCGCGGAGACCGGCACGAGCTCCGTCTGGAGCGCCCGGTGGACGTCGGAGAAGGAGATCAGCGCGAACCGGTCGTCGGGATTCAGGTTCTCGAGGACGAACCGGAGGGCCTCCTTCGCCTGCTCGATCTTCCGTCCGCTCATGCTCCCCGACGAATCGAGGACGAAGACGAGGTCCTTCGGGATCGCCGCGGCGGCCGCCGCGAGCGCCGGCGGGGTCACGATCAGCAGGAAGAAGCCGTCCTCGCCGGGGACGCGGTACGTGAGCAGCGTCGTCCCCATCGCGGCGGGCGAGACGGAGTAGTAGAGGAGGAAGTCCCCCGCGGGCAGGACGTCGAAATCCTCGAACCGCCCCGTCGCCGCCTTCTCGGCCGTGCGGACGACGCCGAGGGCGTGGGTCGGGGAGTAGACGGCCGACAGAGGCGCGCTCGTTTGGAGATCGACGGAGATCGTCACCCGCTCGAGCGGCCGCGCCGAGAAGCGCTCGGTGTCGAGCGGATAGCGATATCGGTACGTCCCGCCTTCGGCCGACAGCAGTTCGGAGTACGCGATCTCGATCCGGCGTTCCCCGCCGGCCGGGATCGGGAAGATCCGCGCCGACAGGGTGTCGCGCCCGACGTATTCGAGGAGGGCCGGGTCGATCGCCCGACGGACGTAGTCCTCGTAGATCGCCCGCGCCTCGTCCGCGTCGAGGATCCGCGCCTCGAGCGCCTCGCCGTCGACCCACATCGTGAAGCTCGACACGACCGCCCCGGGCGGGAGCGGGAAGACGTACCGACCCTCGACGTCGCGGCCGGTGTCGTTCCGGAAGAGCTGATCGACGCGCGTCGTGACGACCCCGTCGCGGATCGTGACCGAGACGTCGTGATAGAGGATCGACAACCACCCGTGCTCGGGGTGGTCCGGAACGATCACCCCGTCGGCGAGCGCGCCGACGGAGAGACCCATCATCAACGCGGTTGTCGCGAGGAAAATCGACCCAACGATCCGGCGCTGCATGACCATCGCCTCCGTGAAAGGGATCGGGAGACTTACACGGTCGGGACCGTTCGGTTCATGGCCGCGCCGACGGGCGCACGTCCGCAGCCGTCACGGCTGCGCTGCAGGGTCCCACGACGACAGGCGCTCGGCGGCCTCGTGGATCCGGCCGGTCGGCGCGGTCGCCGAGACGCGGACGAATCCCTCACCGGCCGGACCGAAGAACGTTCCCGGGGCCACGGCGATCCCGGTCTCGTTCAGCAGACGGAGCGCAAACGGCTCGGCCGTCTCGCCGTCGGGCATGCGGGCCCACAGGTAGAGCGTCGCCCGCGGGCTCGCCGCGGCGAGCCCGGCCGCGGCGAGCGCGTCGACCAGGACGGCGAGACGGTTTCGATAGATCGCGTTCCGCTCCTCGATCCATGCCTCGTCCGTCCCGAGCGCGGCCACGGCGGCGGACTGCAGCGGGCGGAACAACCCCGAGTCCACGTTCGACTTCATCCTCCGCAGGAGCTCCAGCGCTTCGGCGTTTCCGACCGCGTACCCGATCCGCCATCCGGCCATGTTGTACGTCTTCGACAGCGAATTGAACTCGATCGCCACGTCGGCGGCGCCGGGCACCTGCAGGATGCTCATCGGTCGGCATCCGTCGAACCGAACGTCGGCGTACGGCGCGTCGTGGCAGAGGAGGAGGCCGTTCTCCCGGGCGAAGGCGACGGCCCGTTCGAGCGTCTCCGCGACCGCGACCGCGCCGGTCGGGTTGTTCGGGTAGTTGAGCCAGATCGCCTTGGCCCGGCACGCGGACTCCGCGGGGATCGCGTCGAAATCCGGAACGTAGTCCCGTTGCGCCACGAGAGGGAAGCGGGCGATCGTCGCCCGCGAGAGGACGGCGCCGGCGCCGTACGGCGCGTATCCGGGATCGGGCAGCAAGACGACGTCGCCGGGATCGAGGATCGCCTGCTGGAGGTGGACGATCCCCTCCTTCGATCCGAGCAGACAAGCGACCTGAGACTCGGGATCGAGCCGGACGCCGAACCGCCGCTCGTAGTACGCGCGGACGGCGTGACGCAGCTCGGCGCTTCCTCGATAGCCGGGGTACCCGTGTCCGGTCGGCAGCCGGAGCGCGTCGCACGCCGCCTCGATGACCGCCGGCGGAGGCGGCAGATCCGGGTTTCCCATGTCGAGGCGGATCACGTCGAGGCCACGTCCTTCGGCGGCGCGGCAGTGCGCCGCCCACCGGGAGAACGGGTATTCCGGCACCCCCGCCAAGCGTTCCGATGGGATCATCGCCGCGCCCCGCGAAGATGCTCCAGCAACGCGGTCAGCCCGAGTCGGTAGCTCGCCGCGCCGAACCCCACGACCTGCCCGACGCAGACCGGCGCGACCAGCGAACGGCGGCGGAACTGCTCCCGCGCGTGGACGTTCGTAAGATGCACCTCGACCGTCGGCAGGCCGACGGCGCGGATCGCGTCCCGCAGCGCGATGCTCGTATGCGTGTACGCCGCCGGATTGATCAGGATGCCGTCGGCCCACGCCGCTGCGTCGTGGATCGCGTCGATCAGGACGCCTTCGTGGTTCGATTGGACCGCGCGGATCTCGGCGCCGGCGTCCGCTGCCGCGCGTCGCAGTCCACCGTCGATCTCGGCCAGCGTCGCCCCGCCGTACACGGCCGGCTCGCGCGTTCCGAGAAGGTTCAGGTTCGGCCCGTGCAGCACGAGGACGCGCAGTCCGCCCTTGTCGTTCGCCTCGCTCATGACATGCTCCTCGCTCCCATTTCCGTTAACACCCGGCGGACCGCGTCCTCCGGCACGCCACCTTCGATCGCCACCTCCCCGATCGAATGCGGAAGGATCCACCGCAGTCCGTCCGTCGTCCGCTTCTTGTCGCGGCGCATCGCGTCGATCAGCCGATCGACCTCGACGTCCGGACAGCGCGTCGGCAACCCCCACCGCGCGAGCGCCGATTCGACCGCGCGGACGAGCGACGGATCCGCTTCACCGAGCGCCACCGCGAGCCGCGCCGCCGCGACCAGGCCGATCGCCACCGCTTCGCCGTGGCGGATCGCGTAGCCGCTCGTCGCCTCCACCGCGTGGCCGGCGGTGTGCCCGAGGTTGAGCGTCGCCCGGCGCCCGCGCTCGGTCGGATCGTCCTCGACCACGGCGATCTTGACGCGCACCGCGCGGGCGATCCGGTCCACCGCGTCACTCGACCACCAGGTCTCGGGGTCGTCGGGCCCGCTCGACAGCCCATGGAACAGCTCCGGATCGCCGACGATCCCGTGCTTAATCGCCTCGGCCAGGCCGGATCGCAGTTCGACGTCGGGAAGCGTCCGCAGGACGCGCGGGTCGACGACCACCAGTTCTGGCGGCCAGAACGCGCCGACGAGGTTCTTCCCTCGCGGCAGATCGACCCCGGTCTTGCCACCGACGCCGGCGTCGATCATCGCCAACAGCGTCGTCGGCACCTGGACGACGCGCACACCCCGCAAG
>Ga0315554_1001411_pt1 | contig 14176 bp, 14 predicted proteins | sample SalMarSW160370MG_FD_202114 | JGI IMG/M metagenome (GOLD analysis project Ga0315554, IMG submission 202114) | Salt marsh sediment microbial communities from the Plum Island Ecosystem LTER, Massachusetts, United States - Salt Marsh Sediment SW1603-70 ... | reverse complement strand
CGTTGTCGCCGATCCTCAAGATCGAAAGCGATCCCTTCCTCAATTCCCTGATGGACACCGACACTATCGGCTGGCGGATTCACTTGTTTCAGGACGATGAGGTGCTCGAAATCGCCCGCCGCTTCGAATCGGTCAAATATCCGCCGGGAATATACCGCATCGGCATGAGCCTGAAGGAATTTAATGAGATTTCACGCGGCTACGACCGGGGGATAATCATCACCGCTATCGTCCTGTTCGTATTGACTCTTTTGGTCGTGGCGGTGGTGTCGGTCAATCAAAATTACTTCATTCTCGATCAATCGTATCGCCGCATACGATCCATGACCGACACGATCTTCGACCGGCTGTCCAGCGCCGTGCTGGCCTACGACGGCGACGGGCGCATTATCGCCGTCAACAATGCCCTGACGCAATTGACCGGATTGACGTCCGACTCCATCGGCACGCCGATAGCCGCCGTCGCGAAAAAACTCCAGTTCGATCTTCCTGAAAGATTGGCTCCCGGCGAACGATTGATCGGCGTCGAACATGCCGTCACTGCCCCATCCGGTGAACGACGCATCATCATGGCCGGCGTATCGTCGCTTCCACAAGATGCCGGCGGCGGAGGCGTGGTGCTGATCCATGATATCACCGAGCAGAAGCATCTGGAAGAAGAAAGTCGCCGCCGTGAACGGCTGTCCGAGATGGGCGACATGGCGGCGGGCGTGGCGCATGAAATCCGCAATCCGCTGAACGCTATCTCAATCGCCACCCAGCGGCTCAAGATGGAGTTCGAACCGAAGGGCGAAAACGAGGAATACGACCGCCTGACCAAAAATATCCTCGATGAAACGACGCGCTTGAATCAGATCCTGACGCGGTTCCTGGATCTGGCCAAGACGCGCGCCGCCGAGGATCGTCCCATTGACTTGAGTGCACCGATCCGTCGGGCGGTTGACAGTCTGGCGGATGAAGCCGAGAGCGGCGGCGCGACGATCAATTATCCATCGCATGATGCCGTCCGCGTCCGGGCCGCCGAAGAAAAGCTCCAGCAGGTGTTTATCAATCTCATCAAAAACAGCATCCAGGCAATGCCGGATGGGGGAGAGGTGACCATCGCGGTCGATACTTCCGATTCGAGCCGCGTGGTCATTGCCGTCGTCGATACCGGTCCGGGATTTCCGCCGGGGGTGTCGTCGAAGATATTCCAGCCGTATTTCACGACCAAGGCCGACGGATCGGGATTGGGTTTAGCGCTGGCATACAAGACGATCATCGACTACGGCGGCAGCCTCGAGGCATCAAGCAATCCCGCCGGCGGCGCCCGCATCGCCATCACCTTGCCGCGCGCGTGAGGGGAACTATGAATTATCTTGACTCAATACGGGAACCCGAATAAAATTGCCAATGGAGAACTCGGATGTTGTGAATCTTATCCGGGGTATTTTGAAAAAATAGGGCCAGTCATCGGGTCATAGACGTCATTATCGAATACTATTCGGTAAAGAGTGGATGGAGGCAGAGGATTGCAATATACTGGCTTATACGCCGACAAGGCCGGCGAATCCCACTTCGAAGATATAACTCCACGCTTCAAGCCAGCCTTTTTTGCGCCACCGGCGCCGCCTCTGGACATATCAGAATTTGGCCGGGCTGAGAGCTGCTCAATTATCCGGGCGAATGAAGGCTGGTACGGCGATTGGCATCCGGCTCCATTTCGACAATTACATTTCTATCTATCCGGCATGGTTGAAGCGGAAACGTCTGACGGCGAGACCCGCCGTTTCGGTTCAGGCGATATCATACTGGTCGAAGACACCGCAGGCCAGGGGCACCGAAGCCAGGTGATAGGTTCCGGCGATGTGTTGATTGCCATTGTCAAACTGGCTGGGACGAAACAATAAGACCGCCCCAACTCCCCGACGGGTGGCCTGCCCGCTGCCGCGGTCCGGATTACATTGCATCCCATTAAGCAGTGAGGGCAAATGCGCCCGACGCCGGCCACTAATGGCATGAACAAATTCTCCGCGTGCTCGTCTTTATTGAAAAGGAGGACGAAATATGAATCCCGGCCGCCGATTACTCATACTCGCCAGCATACTTTTGTGCATCGTCATAACCGCACAGGCCGGGGAACCTGATACTGCACTGGTATCGGTTGATATAGCCAAGCTGTCCCTTGATACGGAATCCTATTGCTATTTCGGGCATGGCCAGTTTCTGTCCATGCGAAGCTGTCATTGTCCCTGGATTTGTCTGGAGGCGGACACGTGCACTTTTAATCCGGCGGATAGCATTCTCCATTTGGTCGGCTCTTTATATGACTGCATGCAGCATACCGACTACTCCAAAATGTCATTTGAGGCTATTTCCGGGGCACTCGTCCGGAAATATCTGAATGAACCGGCCGATTCCACGGAGATGGCATCGCATCCTGATGGTTGGGTACGACAGGATATTGAGTATGGTTCGGCGTTCGTCTTGGATGTCAAAGTGACTCCCGACAGTTATCTTGCCATCGTGCAGGCGGTTCCCGACACGACCTCCTTAGTTCCGATGATGACGTGCGAGATTTTTAAGATATGCGAGCTGCTGCCGGATAAATAGTTGAGCAGATCATAACCCCTTTGAGATTTTTCGGGTGACTTGCCCGCCGCGGCGGGCAGGATTGTATTGTACCCTCTACATCACAGCTCCCTGTTGCGTCAGGTCTTGATCCCGCCCTGCGGGATTGTGACCTGACGTCGCTCCAAATATATAGCGAATCGATGCAGTTTGTGTCGCCGCGCCCTTATATAGAGGCTCCGAGGTGGCGGGATCACACGGATCCCGCCCTACAAGAAGAAAGGAGCGTATATGCGTACGCCCAAAAGCGTGATCACTCGTACGGTCAGGAATCCTTTCCTGACTGCGGCAAGTTGTCGCAGTCTGTCGGGAGAGGGTTCCCGACACCACAAGAAATCATCAAAAATGAACAAACGAACCCATTTCGCCATAACGCTATGCCGCCCTTACTTGTCCAACGAAATTTTCTATTTTTTTCCCCTCTCCCTCTGGAAGAAGGGCTGGGGGTGAGGGTGTTCTGGGTGACGGTCGGAGAAAAGCAGTAGATTTGACAAAACGAACCCAATTCGCCGTAAGTCAATCATGGTGTTAATAGTACAACGAATTTTCGCAATTGAGAACCACAAACCGCCCTCAAACGTTATCAATATACAGACATATATCCTGTGAATATCGGTTTTAACCGAGGAGGAAATATGAAACGGATACGGAATCTGGTACGGAATCGGATGAGCCGGACGCTGCTTATAACAGGTCTGGCGACGACAGCGATGTTCTTGTGGGGTTGCGGAGGTTATGTGAGCCAAACATACGCCGAAGGCGGCGTGGCGTCGTATGCCTCGGACGATGTGCAATTTTTGACGCAGTACGGCGATTGGATCAATGTGTCGCCCTACGGCATGGTGTGGCAGCCGAGCGTTGTCGAGGGATGGCAGCCGTTTTACTACGGCCATTGGGACTATACAGAAGACGGCTGGGCGTGGGTGTCCTATGAGCCGTACGGATGGCTCGTCTATCATTACGGATATTGGGATTTTCAGCCGGGTATCGGATGGTTTTGGATTAGCGGCAATCAATGGTCGCCGGCATGCGTAGACTGGATCACCTACGGTGATTATATCGGATGGGCGCCGTTGTCCCCACCGGGCGTAAACTGGCCGGAACCGTGGGTGCATCATGACATCGGCGTTTGGAATGTCGTGCGGGTCCGCGACTTCGACCGGGACGACGTCGGACGGTACCGGATCGTCAAGCCGCCCCGCGCCGGTGAGCTGAGTCAAGCCCGGATGGATCATCATCCGCCGAATGTGCAGATGATCGAAACGCAGACGCGACGGAAGATTCCGCGCTTCCCGATCGAACGGCACTCGATGAACATGTCTTTCCGGCAGCCCGAAAGACGGGGGGACGAAGGCGGAGTGAATCCCGCACAGGGCGAAGAACATCGACAGCCGGAACAGGGTCAAACCGCCGGACGGGGAAAGCAGGGAGCCGATAATGAACCCCAGCGGATGGTCTTGCCCGACGGTGAACGAAAACGGGTCGAGAAGCACCGGAGCAAGGTCGAGCGAGAAGTCTTGCAGCGTCACCCGGAGAATCGGGGAGGGGAACAAGATCGCGGCCGGGGCAACGAACGAGACCGCGGCGACGGCCACCGGCGATAGTCACATGGATCAGGCCGGATGTCAAGGCCGGCGCGACACGGAATATAAACCCACCCGTCCCGCCAAAACGCGGGACGAGTGGGCCACCGAATCGGTTACTATCAGTTCCGCCCGGTCCTGATCCCGCGCAACCCGCCGTGGCGGATGACCTGCCGGGGGCTGGCAGGATCGTTCGAATCACTAAAGGGGAGCTTCTGAGACAAATAAAAAAAACGGCCGCAGCAATCTGCGGCCGTTTTGGTATAGCAGAAATTATTGTCGGACGGGTTCCTTGGCGCCGACTTTCTCCTTCAGCCATTCAGTGGTGCTGGATTTCGGCCGTTCGATCGGCTCGCCCCAGGCGCGAGACACGATCAACTGCGACGCCATGCCCATGGTACGCGAGACCGAGAAGAGCACGGTGTAATACTCGAACTCCTTCATGCCGTAGTGGTACAGCAGGGAGCCGGAACCGGCGTCGACATTCGGCCACGGATCGGCGATTTTTTGAATCTGGCGCAGGACGCCGGGAACGACGTCGAAGACCAGCGCGACGGTCTTGAAGACCGGATCGTCGGGGCAATACTGCTTGCCGAAGGCCAGGAAGGCATCGTAGCGCGGGTCGGTGATACGCAGGACGGCGTGGCCGTAGCCGGGAATCACCTTACCGGAATTCAGCGTGTCCCAGGCGAACTTCTCGAGCTGTTCTTTGGTGGGAGCGCCTTTGAACTTATCCATGACCTCGATTACCCACTTGAGGCATTCCTGGTTGGCGAGGCCGTGGAGAGGGCCGGCCAGCCCGTTGAGACCCGCCGAGACGGCGTAATAGGCATCGGACAGAGCCGAGCCGACGCAGTGGCAGGTGTGGGCCGAGACGTTGCCGCCTTCGTGGTCGCTATGGAGGGTCAGGTAGAGCCGCATCAGTTTGGCGAAATCGCCCTTGGGATCGGGGAGCCCCAGCATGTGGGCGTAGTCGGCGCCCCAGTCGAGGTTCGGATCGGGAGCGATACGCGGGCCTTTGTTGTAACGCATGCGGTAGACGCCGGCGGCCAACTCGGGCAGACAGGCGAGGATGCGGATGCAGTCTTCGAGCATGGGCACCCAGTAGTCTTCCTTGCGCATGCCTTTGGTGTAGCCGGCGCGAAACGCCGATTCGCCTTCCATCGCCAGGATACCGGTATCGAGCATACACATCGGATGAGAATCTTTCGGCATGGCTTCGAGGACTTTCCAAACATAGCCCGGCACGCCGCCCTTCTCGTTGTATTCCTTCTGCAGGTCTTTGAGTTCGTCGGCCTTGGGGAGCTCGCCGGTGCACAGCAGCCAGAAAATCTCCTCGGGCATTTTCTCGAACAGGTCCTTGAGCGGATAATTGCGGATGATCAAACCTTTATCCGGGGGAACCACCGAGGTGTCACATACCATTGCCCGGACGCCGCGCATGCCGCCGTAAACCTGTTTCAGGTTCACGGTGCTGATTTCCTTGTCGCCGTGTTCCTTGATGAGGCTGCGGATATCGTCCCGCATTCCGGGGATAATCTTCTCCAGTTTCTCTTTCAATTTAGACATGGGAATAACCTCCCGATTAATATATGATTAGGTCATTGAGCCACTTGGTCTTCCTCTATTCGACCGCAAATCGGCCCAAGCCGATGTGCAGTAGATTTCCAATAAAGCAATTTCGCCGTGATTGTCAATATCTGTCTTGAATTTGGCGACGGAAAACGGCGCGGAATCAGACGAAAATTTTGCCGGGATTGAGCAAACCGTCCGAATCGAAGGTATTTTTTAACCGGCGCATGAAATTGAGAGTGGCCGGGTCGAATTCTCGCGGAAGGAAGTGCTTTTTCGTAATGCCGATGCCGTGCTCGCCGGAAAGGGTGCCATCGAGTTCCAGCGTTTTGTCGAACAGCCGCGAAATTCCCTCGTCGGTTTCCCGAAGTTCGCCGTCGCTCCCGGTCATGCCGAGGAAATTGACGTGCAGGTTGCCGTCGCCGGCGTGACCGTAGCAGTTGATGCGAAGCGAATATTCATCCGAAAGCCGTCCGACGAAAGCAACCAATTCAGGAAGGCGCGATGGCGGGACGCAGACGTCCTCGGACGTTTTGGATATGGCCGAACTTTTGACGGCGTTGGAGAGGTTGCGGCGCGTTTTCCACAGGAGGTCGCGTTTGACCGGATCGTCAGCCGTGCGGAGGAGTCCGGGGCGATACTTCTTGCAAATATTGATGATGGCGGCCGCCTCGGCGTCGGCATGCGGACCGTCGGTATCAAACAGGAGCATGGCCGCGCCGGCGTCGATGCGGTGTTCGGGATCGTATTGGTTGGAGCATTCGATGGCGTCGCGGTCCATGAATTCCAAGGCGCAGGGGACGATGCCGGAACCGGTGACTTCGGCCACGACCGAGGCGGCGTCGACAGCGTCGGCAAAGGTCGCCTGGATAGTCTGGCCGGGCTGGGGAAGGTCGATCAGGCGCAGCGTGATTTCGGTGATAATGAACAGGGTGCCCTCGGATCCGATAATGACATCCAGAAGGCCGAACGGCGCGCGGTGGTCGAAGGTAGCGATTTCGCCGTCGGCAAGCACGCCACGGACGGCGACGACATAGTCCTTGGTGACACCATATTTTTTGCAGCGAAGGCCGCCCGCGTTTTCGGCGATGTTGCCGCCGATGGTTGATTCTTCGAAGCTGGCCGGGTCGGGGGGATAAAACAGGCCAACTTTCTCGGCGGCGTTCATGATATCTGCGGTGATGGCGCCGGGACCGACGACGGCGGTCTTATCGTCGGAATCGATCTTTATCCTGTTCAGTTTTTCGATTGAAATAAGAAGTCCGCCGGAGACGGTCAAGGCGCCGCCCGAATATCCCGTTCCGGCCCCGCGAAGGATTATCGGCAGATTGTACCGGCGGCAAACGTGAACTGTAGCGAGGATTTCATTCTCGGATTCGGCGAAAAAAAGGGCATCGGGAGGATACGATATTTCGGTGGCGTCTTTGGTGTATTCGGGGAAGTCGTCGAAATCAAAAAACAGCCGGGCAGCTGGAACGGCCTTCAGGAGAGCTTCTTTGGCAGCCTTTTCGAGAGCCATGGGGGATTCCTATGTCGTCGACTTTCCGGTGTCCGATTTCTTGCTCGTATCTCCCGACGGCGCGATTTTCGACCCCTGGTCTTTTCTCGCGTCCGCTTTATATGATTCGGATCGGTAATCGGTCGTGTAGAAACCGCTGCCTTTGAGCAGAAAACCAGCGCCGCCGGTGATCAATCGGCGCGGCTTATGACCGCATTTGGGGCATTCGGTCAGAGGAGGTTCGGTGATACTCTGGAACTCCTCAAAATCGTATCCGCAATGAGTGCATCGATACTGGTATGTGGGCATGTCAATCCTCGCTGCTTACCACGTATTCCATAAATAAAGTCACGGGTTTGCTTTTCCTCAGCTTATAACCATTCCCGGAAAAATTCGTTCCTTCATCAGCCTTTCATAAGTACGGCTATGGCCGAGACGTTGACGATATCCTCGGCGGAACATCCACGCGACAAATCATTGCATGGCAGGGTCAGGCCCTGGATGATCGGCCCGGTGGCGACCGCGCCGGCCATGCGTTCGACCAATTTGTACGCGATATTGCCCGCGTCCAAATCGGGGAAGATCAAGACATTCGCCTTGCCGGCGACCGGCGACCCGGGCGCTTTCCGTTCGCCGATTTTGGGAATAATGGCGGCATCGGCCTGCAATTCTCCGTCGGCGGGAATATCCGGGTAGTCTTTCTTGAAAATTTCGACTGCCTTGGTGACTTTGTCGATGTGTTCGTGGCGGGCAGAACCTTTGGTTGAAAACGACAAAAAGGCCACGCGCGGCTCCTCGCCGACAAGCTTCTTCATCGTGTCGGCGGTTGAGGCCGCGATGGAAGAAAGCTGTTCGGATGTCGGGTTGGGCACGACGGCGCAGTCGGCGAACATGAAGACCTTATCCTGGACGCCGCCGAATTCGGGCAGGGTCATGAGAAACGACGACGACAGCGTGCTGATGCCGGGAGCCAGCCCGATCACGTGCAGGGCCGCCCGGAGGACATCGCCGGTGGTATTGACGGAACCGGCCACGGAGGCGTCGGCTTTTCCGGTTTGCACCAGGGCAGCGCCGAAATACAATTGGTTTTTCATGGCGTCGGCGGCCTTGTCATGAGTCATGCCTTTGGCCTTGCGGCGTTCGAATAGCACGTCGATGAAAGCATCATAGTCGTCCGAATCGACCGGGTTGACAATATCCACGAGGTTGGCATCAAGGCCGTGGAGTTCGGCGAGTTTCGAAATTTCGGCGGTGTCCCCGAGGAGAATCACCTTCGCGATTTTTTCCTCGGTCAGAGTCCGCGCGGCCACGACCGCGCGTTCCTCGGTTCCCTCCGGCAGCACGACGGTTCGTTTTGCCGCCCGGGCTTTATCTTTGATGGCGCTCAGAATATCCATACCAAATCTCCTTGTCTTATATACTAATCATCACCGGGGTGATGGTTATTGCCCTGCGTGAGATAGGCATTGATGAACATTTCCAGATCGCCATCCATGACCCGTTGAATATCCGAGGTCTGGACGCCGGTCCGGTGATCTTTGACCAGATTGTAAGGGTGGAAGATGTAGCTCCTGATCTGGCTGCCCCATTCGATTTTTTTCTTGGCGTCCTCGAATCTTTTCATTTCCTCGTGCTGCTTCTCCTGTTCCAGTTGATACAGACGGGAACGCAACACGCGCATGGCAGACGCCTTATTCTTGTGCTGGCTGCGTTCGGCCTGGCATTGAACGACGATGCCACTGGGGATATGGGTAATCCGAACCGCCGAGGAGGTTTTATTGACGTGCTGGCCGCCGGCCCCGGAGGCGCGATAGGTGTCGATGCGGAGATCGGCCTCATTGATATCCACCTTGATATTGTCATCGACTTCGGGGTAGACGTGGATGGAAACGAACGAGGTATGTCGTCGGTTGTTGGCGTCGAACGGTGAAATGCGCACCAGCCGGTGTACGCCCGATTCCGATTTGAGATGGCCGTAGGCGTATTCGCCCTCGATGGATAGTGTCGCCGACTTTAGTCCGGCCTCGTCGCCGGCCTGGTAGTCTATCAGGGTGGTTTTGAACCCGTTGGCCTCGGCCCATCGATTGTACATGCGAAACAGCATCTCCGCCCAGTCCTGGGATTCCGTGCCGCCCGCACCGGGGTGGATGGTGACGATGGCGCCACGACCGTCATCGGGGCCGGAAAGATACGTGTACAATTCGAACGAATCGAGCTGTCGGGAAAAATCATCCAGGCTCTTGGTGATTTCGGCGAATTCGGCCGGATTGTCGGCGGTAAGTTCGGCCAATTCGGCCAGATCATTGATATCCGCCTGGAGTTTCTCGAAGTCCGCGACCATTTTTTTATGCGACGCAAGCTGTCGCATAATACTTTGCGCGGTTTCCTGATCGTCCCAGAATCCCGGTTGGATACTCTGCTTTTCGAGCTTGGTTATCTGTTCGCGGCGGCGGTCGAGGTCAAAGATACCTCCCGATCCTGGATATCCGAGATCGCAATTCGCCCAATAGTCCTGTCGTTTCGTGTTCCATCGTTTTTCCCTCCGGAAAAGGCAATCAAGTTATGACTTTTCTTCGCGCCCGTCAATACCAAAGCAGCCGCCAGTCAAAAATATTAAACAATCTTCGCGTCCGGATGTTCTTGGTTCGTATACATATGCGAACGAAATACCGATTTCGGCCCGGACCGGCGGGCGAAATTTCGGTTGCGATTTTCGGCCGGAGGCGTAGTTTGGAACGATATAGGTGCAGAGATGAAAATCACGACATTAACGGTCAGTGTATTTGCGACCAATTGCTATCTGGTGTACGACGGTAAAGAGCAAGAAGGAGTCATTATTGATCCGGGTGACGAGGGTGATCGAATCAAGGATGAAATCACACGGCTGAAGTTCAAGCCGGTCGGGATTTTGATAACCCACGGACACGGTGATCATATCGGGGCGGTAGCGGATTTGAAGGCGGAATACGACGCACTGATTTACGCCGGGCCGAACGCCGAAAAGGTGATCCGTTATTCCAACAAGGAATTCTTTTCCGCCGTCGGACTCGATGTCACCTGTCCCATGCCGGATACGACATTGACGGAGGATGACACCGTATCATTTGGAGAGTATTCTTTGCGGGTGATTGAGACGCCGGGACATTCGATCGATGCCATCTGCTTCCATGCCGGCAACAGCCTGTTCTGCGGCGATACGCTCTTTTTCAATTCTGTCGGGCGCACCGATCTGGGCGGCGGTAATCATGATCAATTGATCGATTCAATCACCGAGAAACTGCTGGTTCTGCCTGATGAGACCGTCTGTTACACCGGCCACGGGCCGAGGACGACTATCGGCCAGGAGCGTAAGAACAACCCCTTCCTGATAGGGAGCTTTTTCGACTGAGATGCAACGACTCACGTGCGGCGCCGTAGCCGACTATCACGTCCATCCCGATTACTCCGTTGACGCCCAAGGGTCGATCGATGATTACTGCCGGGCCGCGATCCATGTCGGCCTACGGGAGATATGCTTCACGACGCATTACGATGCCGATCCTACCCGGGTCGGGCGCGAAGGGTTTATGGTCATCGAGGGCAGGCGGGAGCCGCTATCCGATGACTGCGTCCGGCATTACCTGGATGATGTGAAACAGGCATATGCGGAGTATGGTCCGGCCGGGCTGATGGTTCGGGGTGGGCTGGAATTCGGATATTATCCGGGATGCGAAGAACATATCGCGGAAGTCCAGCGGACGTTTCCGTTGCATTATCGGCTGGGCGCGGTTCATTCCATCGAGGATCATTGCGTATGTTGCCGCGATGAAGCGGCTAAATTGTTCGCCAAATTTTCGCTCGAACGCCTCGCCGACCGCTACTTCGAGCGTTTGGAACAGGCGGCGGCTTCGGGGCTGTTCGATTGCCTCGCGCATATCGACGTCTATCGCCGGTATGGGCTGGCTCATTATGGGGAAAAAATCAAGACCATTCATCGGGGGCGAATCGACAAGCTGTTTGCGACCATGAAAAAGCACGACGTCGGTTTCGAGGTCAACACCTCGGCCATCCGGCACGGGTTGCCCGAATATTATCCGTCGATGGAGATTATCAATGACGCGCGCGCTCACGGCGTCCGGCTGGTAACGCTCGGTTCCGACGCGCATCGTCCCGACCAGATCGCGCTCGATTTCGACACGGCGACGTCGGTGGCGTATGAGTTGATGCCGTACGTTGATGAATGATGATGGATGTGCCGGGCAAAAAGCTGAAACGCGAATTTTATCTGCGCCCGACTCTGCGGGTGGCGTCGGATCTTTTGGGGACAACCATCGTGTATCATCATCCCAAAGGCGTGCTGGCCGCGCGTATTGTCGAGACCGAGGCGTATATCGGGGAGGACGATCCCGCCTGCCATGCGGCCGTCGGGCGTACCACACGCAACGATGTCATGTACGGCCCGGGGGGATTCGGATATATTTATTTCATCTATGGCATGCACAACTGTTTTAATGTCGTCACCGAACGAAAAGGATTCCCGGCGGCGGTGCTGATTCGGGCCGTCGAGCCGGTGTCGGGTGGGGACATCATGAAAGCGAATTCGCCCGCCAATAGTCGCATGCTGACCAACGGCCCTGGCAAGTTCTGCCGGGCGTTCGGTTTGACCCGGCGGCAGAACGGTCTGGATTTGACGGGCCCCGCCCTGTACATAGTAGAGCGGGACGATTACTCACCCGATGTCGTCATCACCCGACGGATCGGGATTAGAAAAGGCGCCGAAAAACCGTGGCGGTTTTATGATCGGAATTCGTGGTTTGTCTCCGGCCGGCGTATCACCGAGACCGAATTAAGCAAGAGAGGATAGATATGGGAATGAAAATGAAAAAAGCGGCAGTGGTGGAGCTGCGGTCGAAAACCATCCCGGTATCCACCTACCAGTACGTGTTGTATTACCTCGACAGGGCGGCCGAGAAGATCAAGCTCGATCCGAATCTGCTCAAGATCATCGAGGAGCCGCGCAAGGCGACCATCGTCAAACTGCCGATTCGCATGGATGACGGATCGTTCCAGATATTCACCGGCTATCGGGTGCAGCATTCCATCGTGCGCGGGCCAGGCAAGGGCGGAATCCGGTATCATCCCAATGTCAACCTGGACGAGGTGTCGGCGCTGGCGGCATGGATGACCTGGAAATGCGCCGTCATGGGAATACCTTTCGGCGGGGCCAAAGGCGGCATTACCTGCGACCCGAAAAAGCTGTCGCAGGGGGAATTGGAGCGGCTAACACGGCGTTTTACCGCCGATATCATGGATGTCATCGGGCCGGAACGGGATATTCCGGCGCCGGATGTCAACACCAACGAGCAAATCATGGCGTGGATGATGGACACCTACAGCATGCATTCGCGCAAATGGAACGCGTCGGTGGTCACCGGCAAACCGGTCGTCATGGGGGGATCGCGCGGACGGCACGACGCCACCGGAAACGGGGTCGGCATCGCCATCCGTGAAGCGGCCATGAAATTGAAGATGGATTTGAAGACGTGCACCGCGGCGGTTCAGGGTTTCGGCAACGTGGGATCGATCACGGCCCAGTCATTATCCCGAATGGGTTTAAAAGTCGTTGCCGTCAGCGACGTCAATGGCGGCTTGGAAAATAAAAAGGGGATCGATATCGAAGCGCTGATCCAGTACACCAAATCCAACAAAGGCACGATTGTCGGATTTCCCGGCGCCAAGCCATACAACAAAGACAAGATTCTCGGTTACGAGTGCGATATTCTGGTGCCGGCGGCCTTGGAAAATGTGATCACCAAGGAAACCGCTCCCGAAGTGCAGGCCAAAATCGTCGGCGAAGGCGCCAACGGGCCGACCACGCCGGATGGCGACGATATCTTGTACAAGAACGGTATCACCGTTATTCCCGATATTCTCTGCAACGCCGGCGGCGTGACGGTTTCGTATTTCGAATGGGTCCAGGATCGGCTGGGGTATTTCTGGAGCGAGCAGATGGTCAACGACCGTCTCGAAGAACATCTGGTGCGGGCGTTCGGCGACGTGTACGAAGTCTCCCGCAAGTACAAATGCTCATTGCGGCTGGCGTCTTATATTCTTGCCGTACAGCGGGTCATTGATGTGTTGCTGTTACGGGGCGTGTATGCCTAAGGGTAGTTTTTCTTTGACATTACCCCCGGGGCTTCGTATTTAGTAGAATCTTGGGGATTTGTATATGGGAATGGATATTCGAGCCATAATCATCGCCGCGCCGGTCATCGTCTTTTCACTGACGGTGCACGAGTATTTTCATGCCTATCTGGCCTACCGGTTCGGCGATCCCACCGCCAAGGATATGGGGCGATTGACGCTTAACCCACTGGCGCATCTCGACTTATTCGGGACGCTGGTGATGGTGATGTCGAATTTCCGTTTCGGCTGGGCCAAACCGGTTCCGGTTAATCCCTATAATCTGCGGCATCGCCGTGATGATCTGTGGATTTCGGCCGCCGGGCCGCTGTCGAATTTCGGCCTGGCGTTGATCTCAGGGATAATTTTCCGCATCATGAACGGCGCCGATTTGCTCGGGCGGGTGTCGGCCATCGATCATATCCTCGTGCAGATGGTGCTGATCAATGTCTTTCTGGCCTTTTTCAACCTGCTCCCGATGTTTCCCCTCGATGGATCGCATATATTGAGGAATATTCTGCCGGAGGAATATGGTCCCACGGTGGATCAGATCGAGCGGTTTGCGCCCATGGTATTGCTGTTTTTGATTGTGGGAGGGGCCCTGATCGGCATTCCCTTTATTTCGATAATCCTGCTGCCGTTTGTTCGCCCGGTCGTCTACCTATTTTCGGGTCTGCAAATATGAGCCGGCGCTTATTCGTCGTCGCTGCGGTAGTGTCTGTTTTAGTTTCGTCGTGCGCCCCGCCGCCGC
>Ga0315554_1001410_pt1 | contig 14181 bp, 7 predicted proteins | sample SalMarSW160370MG_FD_202114 | JGI IMG/M metagenome (GOLD analysis project Ga0315554, IMG submission 202114) | Salt marsh sediment microbial communities from the Plum Island Ecosystem LTER, Massachusetts, United States - Salt Marsh Sediment SW1603-70 ... | reverse complement strand
CCCGCGACGGTAGCGGCTTGCGGATTTCCTCCATCGACATCATTACGGAACGTTCGGGGTCCTGATCGGTCAGAAGTGTCTTGGTCGGACGGGAACTCTGGGCAACAGGGATGGAATCGTCGATCAGTTTGAACTCGGTGCTCCCGAACTGGAGATGGTCCCCGAGCTTGATCTCGACCTGCCCGGTGATTCTGCGGCCGTTGACCATGGTGCCGTTATGGCTGTACAGATCGGTGACGCTGCACCGGGAGCAGTCCGAAGAAATCTCCAAACTGGCGTGTCGCCGGGATACCGTCCGGTCGTTTATTGCGAGATCGCAGACCGATGTTTCCGACAGGCGGCCGATAAGATATGTGCCGGGTTCGAGGTCCCAAGCATAGTACCGTTGGGTGTCATTCCCTACCAATTTTAGCATGATTCTCTCGCCAATTCGCAAGTTCCAATCCGCCAGTATAATACGTTTCTATAAAAAACTCAATTACTGATACCGGTTTTTCGCCGACGCTTTCCAAGATTTATCCGGGGCGTATCACGGAGCACGTCGGCGACTGCGGGCGGATGCTACTGTAACCGACGCTTTCGAGCAATAGTTTCGATAATCTTGTCAATCTGTTGCGCTTTAAACGGTTTCATGAGGAAACCATCAGGGGAAACGTCCGATTTCTCCGACCACTCATCGCTGGAATAGTACCCGGTTATCAGGATAATCGGAATTCCCGGCCGATCTCTTTTGATCATTCTCATCAGACTGATACCGTCGACGTCGGGCATATTGATATCGGCGATAACGGCCCAGATATTCCCGGTCTTGATTATTTCGAGGGCGGTGCGACCGTTATCCGTCTGCTGGGCGGCGTACCCGGAGAGCCGAAGAGAACGCACCAGCACGTTCCTGAACAATTCATCGTCGTCGACCACCAGAATGGCCGGGCCGGATTCCTTCCACCGGTCCGGAGTCACATCAAGCAGTTTGTCAATAATGTCTTCTATGTGGCTTATTCTGAATGGCTTGGAGACAAGCGTATCATGCGGGCCGACATCGATTTTGCCCGGAAGCGTGGGCGTGGAACCGGTGATACAGATGAGGGGAAGATCGGGAAAATCATTCTTGAGACTCTCAACAAACCCGCTTTCGGCGGCAGGGCCGGCGCCGATATCGACGATGACCAAATCCGCAGCGCGATTTGCCAGCAGCCGTCGGATCTCTTCGGCGCTTTCGGTGATTGTCACCGCGTGTCCATCCGACTCGAGCGCTTCCGACAATAACGCGACTTGTTCCGCGCGTTCCGCTATGATAAGAATTCTGGCTCGCATTTCTAATTTGGGCGAAAAAAGAACGGTGAACATTATGTCGTGTGCAATATATTATACGTTCTAAACATATCGCAGGCGGTATTGTTTTTTGTCCCCGCTCCGATCGCGAATATTTGGCTGCCTTTTTCGCGCCCTGTGCCGGTCTGATCCCCCAAAAGAAATAAGCCGGGCAATTGCCCGGCTTATTCCTCGCTAGGTCGTTACGTTAAAATCCTTCGCAGATCGGTGCCGGTCCACTCCGGAAGACGTAGTCGATGAGGTAGATCGCATCGATGATGTTGACTGTCAAGTCGCCGTCCGCATCTGCGGCCTCATAATGCTCAGGTTCCGGACCACCCTTGAAGATGTAGTTGATGATGTAGACGATATCGACAATATTCACATCGCCGTCGCCGTCGGCATCGCCGCAGATATAGGCGCAGGCATCGCCGATACCGTCGCCGTCGCTATCGGCCTGATCCGGATTGTAGATGTCGGGGCAGTTGTCGAGAGCGCAGGTATTGGCCGGATAGCCGGGATTGCCGTAGCCGTCACCGTCGAGGTCAGTGCACGGGTCACAAACATCACCGATTCCGTCACCGTCATGATCCACCTGGCTGGGATTATAGTTATCCGGGCAGTTATCGGTCGGGCACGTATTCTGGGGGAATCCCGGATCGCCGTAGCCGTCGTTATCGGAGTCGGTGCAGTTGTCACACACGTCGCCGGTACCGTCCCCGTCATAGTCTTCCTGACCCGGATTGTACGTGGTCGGGCAATTGTCTACCTGGCAGGTGTTGGCCGGATAGCCGGGATTGCCGAAGCCGTCGTTATCGGTATCGGTACAATCGTCGCACACATCCCCAATGCCGTCGCCGTCCGCATCGGCCTGGTTGGGATTGTAGGTATCGGGGCAGTTATCCAGGGCGCACGTATTATTCGGGAATCCGGGATCGCCATAGCCGTCGCCATCAGAGTCGGTGCAGTTGTCGCAAACATCCCCGGTGCCGTCCTGATCGAAATCCTCCTGACCGGGATTGTACGCGTTGGGGCAGTTGTCGGCGTCGGCGCAAAAGCCGTCACCGTCGGCATCGTTATACTGATCATTGGGGCATGGGTCGCAGACATCGCCGAAGGCGTCGCCATCGGCATTCTCCTGACCCGGATTATAATCACTGGCACAGTTGTCGCAGACGTCGCCGACGCCGTCCTGATCGGCATCTTCCTGACCCGGATTGGATGTCGTCGGGCAGTTATCCACCGCGCAGGTGTTAGCCGGGTAGCCGGGATTACCGAAGCCGTCGTTATCGGTGTCGGTGCAGTCGTCGCAGACATTTCCCACGCCGTCGCCGTCGGCGTCGGCCTGGTTGGGATTGTACGTATCCGGGCAGTTATCCAGGGCGCAGGTATTATTGGGAAATCCGGGATTACCGAATCCGTCATGATCGGAGTCGTTGCAGTTGTCGCAGACGTCGCCAATACCGTCCTGATCGAAGTCTTCCTGACCGGGATTGTACGTGTTGGGGCAGTTGTCCGCGTCGGCGCACAGGCCGTCGCCATCGGCATCATTGTATTGGTCGTTGGGGCAGACGTCGCAGACGTCACCGAAGGCGTCGCCGTCGGCATTTTCCTGACCCGGGTTGTAGTCGGCTGGGCAGTTGTCACAGAGGTCGCCGTAGCCGTCCGAGTCGCCATCGGCCTGGTCCGGATTATACATCGTCGGGCAGTTGTCTACGGCGCAGGTATTGGTCGGATATCCCGGATCGCCGAACCCGTCGTTATCGGTATCGGTGCATTCATCGCAGACATCGCCGATGCCGTCGCCGTCGGCGTCGGCCTGATTGGGATTGTAGGTGCCGGGGCAGTTATCGGTTTGACAGGTATTGGCCGGATATCCCGGGTCGCCGAAACCGTCGCCGTCGAGATCGGTGCACGGGTCGCACGCGTCGCCGACCCCGTCACCATCGGCGTCGGCCTGGTCAGGATTATAGACCGACGGGCAATTATCGACCGGGCATTCGTTTTGGGGATGGCCGGGATCGCCGTAACCGTCGTGGTCGCTGTCATAGGGACAGGGATAGGCGACCGGCCAGCAGTACGGACCGTCGATCAACGGCACCAGGGTTCCGCCGGTTGCATTCGTGAAGATAAAGGTGCCGACGGGCGGAACAAAGGAGGAATCGAGACACATTATCCCCACCGCGCCCGAGGGCGACGGACTGGTCGCCGTGAAATGCATGGACATCATGTGTTGCAACGGACCTGATGGCATGCCATTATTAAACGCCACGGCGCCCGGAAACAACGTATCCGGAGATATGCCATCGACATTCCTCTCGGTGACGAGCAGATTGGTGAAATCCCAGACGGTACTGGTCGGGTCCATACGGCAGCCGGGTACGACGGTGATATATCCGCCTCCCGGGCCGGTAGGACCGTAGCCATTGGCTTGGTAATCCCAGCCCCAGGTAGCGCCACTCGCTGAATAAATCTTGAAACCGAGTTGGATTCCCCCGAGCCAAATATCGTTTTCGATTGAAATCTGAAATTCATAAGGCGTGCCGGTAACAATCGTATCTTCGGCGGTTGTTCCTCCCGACTGGGCGAGACCAATATCGACGCGGTTGGCCGCCAATGCGAAAGGCACCGTGAATAACAAGATCAAAGAGAATAGCAGGCCGCCGAAGATAGCACGAGTCCCTTCGCGCCTCTTTCTCTTACAATACGGCAGTGCAGACATAGAATACCTCCCCGTGGGTTTGAAGATAGACGCAACGAATAATGAGGCAGACCGTCAAAGATGCAGTACTAGCATTAATTTAAGGTCGGGGCCGAAATCATACAACCCCTTTTTTATAATTATCTTGAATATTTGGTTTATGACCATTCGCGGGCGGGGGAATAAGACACCGGCCGTGTCGGAGGACACGGCCGGATAATCTGGCGCCAGATCCGATAACGGCTACATGCAGCCGGGTTCGGGCCCGTTTTTGAAGACGAAGTTGATAATGTTGACGGCGTCGGCCAAATTTACATTCCCATCGCAGTCGGCATCGCCGGCGTCGAGCGGCTCGGGGGCCGGCCCGCTTTTGAAGACATAGGTGATTAGAAAGACGGCGTCGGCGACATTAATACTGCCGTCGCTGTTGGCGTCGCCCATCAGGAGGGTCGTGAAGGAGTACACCTGCGTGCTCATCGTATGGCCGCCGAAAAGGTCGTTGGCCCGGACTTTCCAGAAATATCGAGTGCCATATGGGAGCTGGGTCGTCAGAAAATACGTGGTGGTGTCGATGCCGTTCACGGTGTGGGTCGATGCGAAAGTTGAGTCAGTCGAATAATACAGCGTATACAGGATTTGATCGTACGGGTCGCTGTCAGTCGCGGCCGTCCAGGTGAAGGTTGGCTGCAGGTAGGGAAGACCGGCATTATCCTCCGGCGCGACGAGATCGACCGCCGCCGGCGGGGCGTTGGGTGAGTTTACCCAGAAGGAAGCGGTATCGCTCCACGCGCCGGTCTCATAAAGATCGGAGGCCCGAACCCGCCAAAAATAGACCTGGTCATCACTGAGCGGAACATTAATCGTCCACGACGTCTGAGGATATCCCTGGGGCCGCCCGGAAACCGCGGCGGCGAGATTCGTCAAGGCGGCGTCGCTATAGACCTCGAAATCGTAGGTGAGCGCGTCGTTTTCGCCATCCACGGCATTATCGGCGGTCAATTGCGGGTTCAAAGATGTCGTCCCCTGCATAGCGCTCGGCGTCGCCGCAACGGGAGCGCCCGGGGCGGAATTCATCCGGATATTGTTCTCCGCCCAAGCCGACCAGAGAGAACCGTCGTTGACCCGGACGCGCAGATAATATCGGACGCCGTCAACGAGTTCGGGGCCGGCATAGGTAAGCTGCGTGTCGACTTCGGCAACCGGACCGGGATCCCACGTTTCCGCCACGGTCCAATCGTTGTCGGTGCCCATCTGGAATTGATACATAGTCTGAGGAGAAGATTCACCGTCACTGTAACTCCAATAAAACGTCGGTACGTGATTCATCATATGAACCGGATCGTCGGCGTCGACATTCAGGTCGGAGGCTACGGGGCACCCATTGGGCTTTTGACACTGGAAGAAATCGAGAATGTCTTTCAACACCCGGCGGCGATCCAGCCACCGGCTGTTATCGATCACGATGCCCTCGTATCCGAAAGATAGGAAGATCAAGCGATAATCGCCGGCGTATGACACCCCGCCGTAATCGGACTGGTTGAGATAGAGCAATTCGCCGGTCGAGCCGTTTATCGGCTGTATTAAATCGGGATTGGTCTGGTTGCTGGCGCCCCCGGCGCCCTGGATGGAGAGTGAGGCGCTGGTGTCAAAAATCAGCGAACCGGGCTGGGTCTCCAGCACCGGAATCCACATTGTGTTCCGATAGGTTGCCTTCAGATAATCGGCGAGAAAAGTCGAATCGGAACCGTGCAGTTGGGCCGCGATCGCCTGGCCGGTGAGAAACAGATTGCCGCCGCCGTCGAGGAAGGTGCGCAGGGCGTCGATTTCATTTGTGGAAAGCGGCGTCGGCCGATAATCCCCCGTGAGCCAGATAACCAGATCGTAATTGCTCATGGTCGCCGAGTCCGGCGGTTGGTAGATGGTGTACTGCCATATGTCATAGGGGATACGGAGCGACTGTAAATCATGAGCATAAATCGATTCCAGCGTGTCGGCGTTGTCGTCATCGACGATCAGTATCGGAGTTTTGCCTATGGTTTTTTCCACGGCCAGGGTGTCGATGCCCGCGCCGCCGTCCCAAGTTATCTCCAGGAAAAAGGAATCGATGCGCGGGACATAATCCGCCGGAATCTGGAAAGCCACCGGGTCGCCGCTGTTGTCGACCGAGTCCCGGGCCGGGATGGTGCCGAGGTAAGCCTGTCCGTCGGTCACCGTGATGGATTGGTCATCTACCAGGAGATTGACGCTGACGTCATTGATGCCGACCCCGCCGTAATTGGCGATGGTGAAATACATCTCGACGGTCTCGCCGGCTTCGGGAACGCCGTCGCCGTTACCGTAGGTCGCGTCGGATAATTCGTTGCTCCCGAGCCAGGGACTGCCGTTTTCGGGAATGATATTGATCACCATCGATTCGCTGTTGATGCCGCACCCGCTCCACGGGCAGTAGAGATTGTCGAGCGTATACCAGGCGGTATGGCCGTCGGCCCACCCATAGTTAAAGTGATACTGGCTGAGGCCGAGGTAGGTGCGCCACCCGTCACAGACGATGGCATGGCTGTAGATGCCGTAGAGAATCGGCAGACCCTGATTTATCTGGTTTACGATCAGGCTGAACCATTGCGTATCGTCGTACTGGTAATGGTATTTCATGGTGATGGAATTGTGGTAAAAGAAATTCCCCGGTAAAACCGACAATGCCGGGGAAAGATACGCGCCCGAGCCGCATACGCCGTAATCCATATCGAATGCCACCCCGACTTCGTAGCTGAGTTCGGCCACGTTATCGGATATATTCTGGAAGCCATAAGGATCCGAAAAATCGGCGGAAATGGTCTGACCCGGACTGCTGCCGCCGCAAGAATTATCCCCCGGCCACCAGTATGAATGAGACCCCTGACCGGCCGGCGGCCACTGATGATACCACAGAATTTGTGCCATGGCGGTCGCGACACATCCTACGACGCACTGGCCGCCGTCGCCCATGGGGCAATACATATTGTACGGATATCCCTGGTGCCAGGAGGAGGTGAGCAGGGGCCCGACGCCGTCGGCGGGTTCCATGACGGCTTTGTCCACCGTGGCGTCGAATTGGTCGGAGGGAACCGACAGCATATCCCATCGCTGTTGATTGATGATTCCGAAAAGCCTTTGGCCGCTCTTGGGCTCCGGTGCTTCCACCGAGCCGTAGACATCGGCGAAAAGCTCCATACGCTGTTGAATAATCTGGCGGAACATAAGAGCGACGCCGTCGGCGTCATTGACGTCGAACGTTGAAACCTGGGAATAGGCCTTGATCGGCGGCAAATCCCGGAGCGCGGGCACGAGAATATAGCCACCCGAAGATATCGCATAATACCGGGCCAGGACTGTGTCGTTCACCTTCAGCTCCTGAACCGAAGCGATTTGCGGATTTGCATCGCCGGCCCAATTGCCGGTCTGTTCGACGATATAGGTCAGCCAATTGCGACAGACCTGTTCGCTTTCTTTGACCGTCGCCAATTCGGCGAAGGCCGTGGAGGCGCTCAGAACGACAAAAAGGATCAGAGCGATAAGCGTGAAACCGCCGGCATTTCGACTTTCATTCAACTTCATGTACATAGTGCTGTTTCCCTATGAATTAGGCGCTGTATCAAAACGCGTCTTTTCTCGAATGACGGATCGTGAGGAAGTACCGCCGATTCACTATTCGCCGGTGGGCGACCGAAGCAAAACCTGCATTCAGTCGTTCCCCGGCCCAATGTATACCTATTCAATATACATTAATCGGCCGATTTGGCAAATTTTTTCTGCTCGAACCGGCGATTTGAAAATACCGGAAAAACAGTCGGAATTTCTGTCTTATCATCAGAGTTCTTCGATAAATAAAGGGCCGGCCGTTTTCGGTCAACCCTCTCTTCGTACCCCAACCGTATAAGGGATATCAACTCTTCAGCGAATCGAGCATGGCGCGGAGGGCGCGGATATGTTCCGGGGTTGTCCCACAGCAACCGCCGATAACCGAAACTCCGATATCGATCAACTGGCGGGCTTTTTCAGCCATGAAATCCGGCGATTCCGGGTAGGTGGGGATGCCGTCTGCGATGCGCGGTAGTCCGGCGTTTGACTGGATAATGAGGGGGCGTTTGGTGCGGATACTGAATTCCTTGGCGATTTTTATCATCAATTCGATGCCGTGCCCGCAATTGGAGCCGATAATGTCCGCTCCGGCCCTGGTCAATTCGTCAGCGGCATTCTCGATCGTCACCCCCATTATCGTATAGAATCCCTTCGGCGTTCGATCAAAGGTCATAGTGGCCATAACCGGAATATCGTCCGAAATCACTTTTGCCGCTTTCACATTCAGGACGGCCTCAGTGATATCGGTCATGGTTTCGACACAAATGGCGTCGACCCCGGCGTCGATCAGCGCCTCCATCTGCTTCAGGGCGCCTTCGTAGACCTGCTCGGGGGCGGTATCGCCGTAAGGAATCAGGAGGCGTCCGCTGGGGCCGCATGATCCCGAGATATATGCTCGATCGCCGACGGCATCGCGCACGGCCTCGACTGCCCGCCGGTTAATTTCCCCGGTTTTTCCGGCGAGATTGTACCGCTCCAGTTTCAGGGGAGAGCCGCCGAAAGTGTTCGTCTGAATGATCTCGGCGCCGGCTTCGAGATAGGCCGAGGCGATATCCCGAAGGACATCGAGATCGTCGAGATTCACCGATTCCGGGCATTCGTGGGCTTTCAGCCCCCTCTGGAACAGCATCGTTCCCATAGCGCCGTCGGCGAGAAGCACTTCGCCCCGGCGCACCCGCTCCATCAGGCGTTCCATGTCATCCCCGCTCCATCAGATTCTTGACTCGTTCGACCGCATTGATGCCGTCGAACCCGTAGGCGTCGGCGCCTATTTCACGGGCGTAATTCTCGTCGATGGGCGCACCGCCGATGATAATTTTGATTTTGTCGTCCAGTCCCCGCGATCGAACCAGATCGACGACCTGTTTCATGATCGGCATGGTCGTCGTCAGCAACGCCGAAAGCCCGATAATCGTCGCCTGCCGCCCGACGGCGGTTTCGACGAAATTTTCGGGAGATACGTCGCTGCCCAGGTCGATGACTTCGTAGCCGGCGCCCTTGAGCATTATGGCCACCAGGTTTTTACCGATATCGTGCAGGTCGCCCTGTACCGTCCCCAGCACGATTTTGCCTCTGGTCGGCGCCGCCCCGGCCACAAAGTGCGGTTTGAGTAAATCCATCCCGGCATACATCGCCTTCGCCGCCAGCAAAACGTCGGGGAGGAAAATGTCATGGACCTTGAACTTCTCGCCGACAACGGCCATCCCGGCGATCAATCCACGGTCGAGAATCTCGCCGGGATCGATGTGTTTCTCCAAAGCCTGCCGGGTGAGATTCTGCACACTTTCGGTGCCGCCTTTTTGCAGGCTTTCGGAAATTTGATCCAGCAAATCCATGTATCTCTCCAGGGCTATTCAGGTTTTCTTTTCCTCATCTATGATCATACGCGCCCGGCACGGTTCCGAATGGCAATCGGCGCAAAATTCATAGCTGTTGTCTATCTGGTGGATTCTCCGGTTCCCGGCTATGAGAACTCCCGAAATTGACTTCAGCGGTTCCATCAGGAAACTCGCCCGCAAAGTAATTCCGATTGTCTCGGGATGCAACGCTTCGAACAGGACTTTCTGCGCGCTGATATGCCATCCGCAATATCCGGGGCTGTAGGCTAAAACGGTGATGTCGGCATCGGACTCGGGGCGAGACACGATCAGTTGCGCGAAATACTCTTCGAGAACATGTGAAATTTGATCTGTGCCCTCCGATGCGGCCACGTCCAGGGCGTTGCCGAGAACAAATTCATTTGCCGAGAATAAATCGCGAATCTTTTTGCTGACGGGCTGCCCGACCGTCGCCGCGAACAGCATCAGATAACTGGCCTGCTGATAGATCGTTTCAATCGGACCCGGATCGGCGTTGCGGCCTAAGCCGCGATAGATCGGGGAAAAGGCCTCTTTGGTTATCTCTTCGATGATTGCCACAGGTTCGGCCAGATCGGCGAATATCCTCAAGGCATCTTCCGCCGCCTGAGAAATACGCTTATCGACGGTTTCGCCGGCACCGATCCCCTGCGTTTTCAGGATTATCGCCGAATCGGGTACGATATCCGCGACCGGTATGTGGAGAATTTCGCTCATTATGGTAGATCGGGCAATTTTGTCATTCCGTATTTTCCCGCCTCAGAAGACATACGCTCGTTCAGGGATCGCTTGGTCTCCTCAGGCAAGCCGTTGGGCTGATAACTGTCGAGGAGTTTTTCGACCTGCCGATGGGCCCGTTCACCGAGCGTCAGGCTTCCTTCTTCTTTCCAGCGCGACCGATTGGCCCGGTCGATGGTCGGTCCGGGGAAATAGTGCTCTTCTTTCAAGTATTTCCGAGTATGGTTGGCTATCAACAGATGGCCGTCGGCCAGGAGTTCCTCGAAATGGGGCAGCGAAGGGAAGTCGTCGCGAGGCACAATCCCCTGGATCATTCGTTGCGTCATGCCGCAGATTTCATTGTCCAGAACGAGTTTTTCGAGGCTGAAGCCGCTTTCAAAATCGAGCATGCCGGGGCCGGATATGTTGTTGATCCCCGACAAGGCCGCCAATGTTGCGCCCATGGCTGTTTCCAAACCTGCCTGGGCGTCGAGCAACTTGGCGTCGCTCAGTCCGATATACGCCTGGGTCGGGATTCCCAGATGTTTGCCGATTTCGTTGTAGGCGCAGTCGATCATCTCCGTTTCCACCGCGCCCATGGGAGTCGTCTCATAGCGGATATCGAACGGCGCGGGCGAACCGCCATACAGCACCGGCGCGCCGGGTTTGGTTAGCTGACTGATGGCGACGCCGCTGAGGGTTTCGGCGGTATGCTGAATCAATGTTCCCACCAAGGTTACCGGGGCCATGAATCCCGCCAACGGCATGGCGATGAATTCGACCGGTATCATGGCCTTGGCGCAATCCACGACATTCTGCGAGGTGACGTCGCTCCATTTCAAAGGAGAGGTGGGACAGCAGGAGAATATCGTCAGCGGTTTGGCGGCCAGACTTTCGGCGTTTCCCCGGACGGCGACCTGCAGGTCGTGCATGACGGCGAAAGCGTCGATCGTGAAAGCGCCGGTGACGACCGGTTTGGTTCCATAGAGTAAGCTCAGATATAACCGATAACTGTCGGATACTTTCTCCGGTACGTCATTGGGTATCATGGCCGTGCTTTGGGAAGCGATAAACTGGAGCTGCTCGACGACCTTGACGTACGCGATATAATCGGCGGTGGTCGGGCGGCGCATACGGTGGGAGTCGTAATCGAGGATATTCAATGCCGCCGAGCCGGGCGTATAGTTTACTTTATTCCCGGATAAATCGACGGCTTCTTTGCCGTGGACGTCATACAGCTTGAACGAGTCCGGCGTCGACGCCAGCGACCTGTCGATGATATCGGGCGTGAATTTCACCCACGCTTTTTGCTTATCCACCGAGGCGCCGTGATCGGCCAGCATTTCGATAACCGCGGCATTGTGAATTTTGACGCCGATGGCGCACAATACGTCGCGGGCTTCGGCGATGATCCGATCGATCAGATCGTCGGTGAGAAATTTGACTTGTGGCCTCATAGTTCCATCCCGAACTGTTAGGATCAATTACATTGGCGGAATATGAGATCAAATCGGTCAAATGTCAATCGAATCGGCGGAATAGAATTAGAAAATGCCGCACGAAGCGGCCTTTATATATGAAAATCCGCCGTGGCGGAGGACGGACGTTATATATTCCACCAGTAGCTTATCTTGGCCAGCCAGACGTTGCTGGAGCCCGCCGAAAACAGGCGGCCGAAATCCCGGGAGAATTCCAGATTGTTAACGGAACGGTCCGTTTCGGGACGCGACCGGGTCCAGACCAGATAGAAGGTGCTGCCGGGGAGATATTCCCAGCGGAGAATCATGGTCGAATTCAGCGCCGAGAAATTGCGGTCATAGGTGGGATCGAAATCCTTCGAGTCGAGCGTGGGACCGTAGTTTTCGTCGCCCAGGTACGCTCGATAATTTTGGTAGTCGAGACCGGTCAAATATCCCTGTCCGGAAATCTGGAACGACAGGTTTTTGCGGAACGTGATACCCGCCGAAAGATTTAAAGAAATCTCGTCTTGATCGAGATCAGCGAAGATGGTCTGATTATCCCGGTTGGTCACCCAGATAATCTCGCCGAAGGTTCGGATATAATTGACGCCGATTTCGTATTCCATATTGCTCCGCGGCCGAATCATGATGCCGGTATAGTGCGCCCACCAGGAGCCGTAGCGATTGCTGCCGCTTCCGGGATTTAAATTCAGCGAAATCATGCGGCCCGGATCGGTATTGAACGATGCCCACCAACTCAGTGAGGCCGGATGGCGCCAGATACCCTTGCCGCGGGTTTCAAAGTCCTCGTAATGCGCGAAGTCGTAATTTATACCGCCACCAAGATTCCAATTGTTGGTAAATTCTATAAAGGTATTGTAATTGCCGCCCTTCTCGACATTGTAACCGGCATAATTCCAGCCAATCCACGCGTTGAAATTGTGATAGGTGTTGCGGAAAATAAACCAGTCGTCCGAGGTGCGGTATTGCACCCACGCATACGAGCGACGGAGATCATTGCGGCTGGTATAGCCCAGACGGTTGATCGAAAGATGAGGATCCTTTATGGTCATGCCGATGTTCCCGCGCCAGTGTTTTCCGGCCGCTTTGTCAATAGTGCAGTTGATCCCGAATCCCGTATGCGCGGCATCCACTTTACTGAATATGGCCTGTCCGGTTATTCCCCAGACTCCGTCGGATGTATACAGCCGCCAGTCCGCGCCGCCGGTGGCGGCAGGATATCGGGCATCCTGACCAACATGAGTCATCGTCAGACCGACGCTCGAATTCGTGAATACATCCTGCTGCATACGCAAGACCGAGTAACTCGCTTCGGTTTCCACGACCCCCCGCGATGTATCCACGGCGACAGTATCAATCGACACGACTGAATCGCCGGCCATGATGGAGTCGGTCGTGATGGAGACGTAATTGGCCCATTCACGATCCGTTTCGGCATTGATGAACGCGACGGAGGTTCCGCTCGACAATTTCCCGGTGATTTTGGCGGCGCCCAGGATAGTTGTGGCCGAAGGATAGTCGGTGTAATAAGCGAAGTGAGGGTCGCTGACGTCCATCTGAGGCGGACGACCGATTCGTCGCGAATAGAACAGCATGAAAGGCGTACTGAACATATTGACGCCTTCAAGGAAAAACGGCCGTTTTTCCTCAAAAAACGTCTCGAATGCCGATAGATTCAAAACCGGCTCATCCAATTCCACCTGACCGAAATCAGGATTTATCGTGGCGTCAAGGGTCATGTTCGAGGAAATGCCGTATTTAAGATCGAAACCCGCATTCTCCAGGTAATCCCGCCCGTCGATATTCCCCCGGCTCTTGGGTTCGCTTTTTAAACTGGTCACGGCATACGGCAATATTTCGAGATGACGCGCGGGTTGGATACCGGATATGCCTGTCAGGTGGCCGAACTGGGATACGGAACCGCCCTCAGTCGAGGGCGAAAAGGCCCACCAATCCGATTCGAGCTTACGGCTGATATACCGGGTGACATTGCAACCCCAAACGTATTCGTTTTGCTTGTTGAATCGCAGGCAATGATATGGGATCCTGATTTCCGCCGACCAGCCCCACGGCTGGATTTTGGCGGCGCCTTCCCAAACTCCGTCCCACGACGTATCGCTGTTGGTGTCGTCGAATAGTCTCATGTCCCGCTGGACGCCGGCGGCGTTCAATTCAAACCGGTATCCGGTCTGGTGATCATGATAGGGATCGAGTCGGACGGTGACCATATCCGCCTCCACCCAGCGGTCGCGCCGGACAAGATGGCTGCGTATTTTCTCCGGCTCTGAATCATAATTCCAGAAAGCGAAATAGACGGCGTCGTCGTCATAGACCACCGCCACCAGCGTCGATTCGCTGGCAGGCGCGCCCTCGTCCGGTTCCATCTGCCGGAAATTCCGGGCAAAATGAATTTCGGGGCTTTTCCAGATTGCATCGGAAAGATCCCCGTCGATTTGGGGCGCATGAGGATTGATTCGCACCGCTTGGAGCTCGGGCA